>VFQP010000051.1_pt1 | contig 360820 bp, 265 predicted proteins | sample 3512351 | NCBI WGS metagenome assembly VFQP01 (sample SAMN10412372, study PRJNA504923) | tailings metagenome | isolation source: Relicate 1 Philex TSF1 revegetated site | place: Philippines: Tuba, Benguet | collected 2017-08-29
GTGTCACCCATGTCCTGAAACAGTTCTGTCACCTATGTCTTGAAACAGGACCCGGGGGACGCGTGACGTTCGCCGGTGAGGGGTTGGGGGCCTCTTGAGCGTCTTGTGCCTTTTGTGGCTAAACCCAAACCGCCCGCTCGGGAGACCGGGCCTACAGGGCGCGCGCCGAGGCGCGCGAGTTGAAGCGGCAAGTTTAGGTTGTAGGGAGCGGGCGAAGCACGCCAGTGGGAGGTCAGCAGTGAAAGGTTGTGAGCAACCGCTTGTGCCTCTTTGTGGCCAATCTCCGTTTCCGCCGTAGATCCGCGAACGATCCGATCCTGCCTCCTGTCTCCTGCCTCCTGTCTCCTGTCTCCGGCTCAGTTGAAGAAGGCGCGGTCGCCTTTTCTGTAGGGCACGTTACCGTCGTAGCGGCCGGGTACCTCCTCGTAACGCAGGGCCTGGGTGGCGCCGGTTTCCGAGGTGAAGTAGCCGAGGATCGTGAGGTCCTTCAGGATGCGGAAGTAATGCTGCGGCTGATCCGGACGGCGCGCGGCGGTGTAGGCGCGCTGTTCCTGATCGAGGGTGTTGAGGAACGCGGTGCGGGTTGCGGCGTCGCCCTGGGCAAACTCCGTCCCGTGGCGGGCGCGGTAGGTGTCGGCGAGTGTCTTGAGCCCGGCCTTGACCGCTGCCTGATCGGGCGCGTCGTAGCAGTCGTTGACCATCATGGCGATAAAGGCGCCGATGTGGACGGCTTTAGCACCGGGCACGTCGGTGGCGGGAATGATGGTGTCGCCGATCTCGTCGAGCAGGGCGATCTCGCCCGGCGCGAAGCCGGCGGCGGCCCCGGGGGTGAGGGCGGCGGACAGCAGGCGCGGGCCGGCGAGGCTGGCGCCCATGAGGGTGGCGAGGTGGATGAGGGCTTGGCGGCGGGTAACGTTCATGGGGCGGGGTCTCAAAGATTCTGCTTCTTCAGTTCGTCCACGGCGTGGGCGGCGGCACGGGCGGTCAGGGCCATGTAGGTCAGGGACGGATTCACGCAGGAACCTGACGTCATGCAGGCGCCGTCCGTTACAAACACGTTGGGGGCGTCCCAGACCTGGTTGTGGGCGTTGAGCACGGAGGTCTTCGGGTCGCGGCCCATGCGGGCCGTCCCCATCTCGTGGATACCGCGGCCGAAGTTGTATTCGCCGTTGTTGATGCGCACGTCCTTCACGCCGGAGGCCTCGAGCATCTCGGCGGCGTCGGCGCCCATGTCGCGGCGCATGCGCTGTTCGTTGCCCTTGATCTCGCAGTCGATCGCGAGGATGGGCAGGCCCCATTTGTCGGTCTGGGTACGGTCGAGGCGGATGTGGTTGTCGTGGTAGGGGAGGATTTCGCCGAAGCCGGTCATGCCGATGGTCCAGCCGCCCGGTTCGCGCAGGGCCTCCTTGAGGGACGCGCCGACGCCGAGCTCGGCGATCTCGCGGGACCAGCCGGTGCGGCTGGCTCCGCCCTGGTAGCCGAAACCGCGGGTGTAGTCGCGCTTGTCGGAGCCGACGTTGCGGAAGCGGGGAATGTAGAAGCCGTTGGGCCGGCGGCCATGGACGGTGCGGTCGTCGAAGCCCTCGACGCGGCCGCTGGCGCCGACGCGGAAATGGTGATCCATCACGTTGTGGCCGAGTTCGCCGGACGCGCTGCCGAGTCCGGCCGGCCAGACGTCCGTGGCCGAGTTCATCAGGATCCAGGTCGAGTTGAACGACGAGGCGCAGAGGAAGACGATCTTGGCGCGGTACTCTGTGGTGAGGCGGGTCTCGGCGTCGAGCACCTCGACCCCGCGGGCGCGCTTGCGGTCCTTGTCGTAGAGGACCTTGGTGACGATCGAGAAGGGGCGGAGGGTGAGGTTGCCGGTCTTGACCGCGGCGGGCAGGGTGGAGGACTGGGTGCTGAAGTAGCCGCCGAAGGGGCAGCCGAGCCAGCACTTGTTGCGGTACTGGCAGTTGGAGCGTTCCTGGAGCGGGGCGGTGAGGTTGGCGACGCGGCCGATGATCATGCGCCGGGCGTCGTTGAACCGGTCCTTGATGCGGGCAGCGACGTGTTTCTCGACGACGTTGAGTTCCATCGGCGGGAGGAACTGTCCGTCGGGTAGCTGGGGCAGGTTCTCCTTGGAGCCGCTGATGCCGGCGAAGCGTTCGACGTGGTCGTACCACGGGGCGAGGTCGCGGTAGCGGATGGGCCAGTCGATCGCGACCCCCTCCTGCGCGTTGGCCTCGAAGTCCTGTTCGGAGAACCGGTAGCTCTGGCGGCCCCAGAGCAGGGAGCGGCCGCCGACGTGGTAACCGCGGAACCAGTCGAAGGGCTTCTTCTCGATGTAGGGCTGGTCTTCCTCGTGCACCCACATGTCGAGCACCTGCTCGTTGAGCGTGTAGTCGCGGCGGAGCACCGGGTGCTTGTCCCGCAGCGCGGTCGGCACCCGGCCGCGGTGCGGCACCTCCCACGGACCCTTGAGGGCCTCCTTGTAGCCGGTGATGTGCTCGATGTTGCGGCCGCGTTCGAGCAGGAGGACCTTGAGTCCCCGTTCCGTGAGTTCCTTGGCCGCCCAGCCACCGCTGATGCCGGAGCCGACCACGATGGCGTCGTACGTGAGAGTTTCCATGGGGGTAGAGAGATAAAACGATGTTCGGTCGCGGAGGCTTGGCAACCGCGGAGCCGGTGCAGTCGTGCAAAAAAATGCCGGCGGCGGCGCTGACGATTTAATTGATCCGGTTGAATGAATTCGCGCCGGGTCGGGAAGTCGTCTGAAGTTCGGCCACCCTTCACCCCATCTGTCTTCATGTTGCGTTATTTTTCCCTCCTCGCCGCGTTCTTCGTCGGTGCCGCTCTCGCGGCTCGCGCCGCGGACCGCCCCAACATCCTCTGGCTGACCAGCGAAGACCACGGTCCGGAGATGGGCTGTTACGGCGACCCACTGGCACGCACGCCCAACATCGATGCGCTGGCGGCGAAGGGCATGCTCTTCAAGCGGGTCTGGTCGAACCACCCCGTCTGCGCCCCGGCCCGCACCGCGATCATCACCGGCCTGCACGCCAACAGTTCCGGCGGCATCCACATGCGGTCGATGGTGCCGCTGCCGGCGGAGGCGCGCCTGTTTCCGGAATACCTGCGCGAGACCGGGTACTATGCGACCAACAACGTGAAGGAGGACTACAACGTGCCCAAGACCGCGCGGACCTGGGACGAGTCCTCAAACCGCGCCCACTGGCGGAATCGCGCGCCAGGCCAGCCGTTCTTCGCGGTGTTCAACTCGACGAAAAGCCACGAGTCGCAGGTGCGGGCCCGTCCGCACACCCTCGTGACCGACCCGGCGAAGGTGCGCGTGCCGGCATACCATCCCGACCTGCCGGAGGTGCGGCGTGACTGGGCGCAGTATTACGACAAGGTGAGCGAGGCGGACGCCGACGCCGGGGCGCGCCTGCGGGAGATCGAGGAAGCGGGCCTCGCCGGCGACACGATTGTTTTCTACTACGGCGATCACGGCGCCGGGATGCCGCGCAGCAAACGCTGGCCCTCGAACTCAGGCCTGTCCGTCCCGCTCGTCGTCTATTTTCCGCCCAAGTGGGCGCATCTGGCTCCGGCCGAGTACCGCGCCGGCGGGCAATCGGATCGGCCGGTCGACTTCGTCGATCTGGCGCCGACCATGCTCAGCCTCGCGGGGATCAAGCCGCCGGCGTGGATGCAGGGGCACGCGTTCGCGGGGCCGCACCAGGCCGCTCCGCGCCAGTATCTGCACGGGGCGCGCGGGCGCATGGATGAACGTCAGGACACGGTGCGCAGCATCACCGATGGCCGGTACGTGTACCTGCGGAACTTTTTCCCGCACGTCTCGCAGGGGCAGCGCATCGCCTACCAATTCCAAACGCCGACCACCCGGCGGTGGCGCGAGCAGTTCGACGCAGGCCGGACGAACGACGCCCAGTCGACGTTCTGGCGGGTGCCCAAGGCGTCGGAGGAACTCTACGATTTGCAGTCCGACCCCGACGAGGTCGTCAATCTCGCCGGTTCGCCGGCGCACCGCGAGGTCCTCGCGTCGTTGCGGACGGCGATGTTCGCCCACCTCGAACAGATCCGGGACATCACCTTTCTGCCCGAAGGTGACATGCACGCCCGAGCAGCCGGCGTCTCGCCCTACGACCTTGCGCGGCGTCCGGGTGCCTATCCCTTCGCACGCGTGCTCGCCGCGGCGGACCTTGCATCGCGCCACGAACAGGCGGCGACGCCGTCGCTGGCGGCATGGCTGACCGATGACGACGCGGCGGTGCGGTACTGGGCGGTGCTCGGGTATCACATGCGCGGTCGGACGGCGGTCGCAGCGCACTTGCCCGCCCTGCGCCGCGCGCTGCAGGATCCTTCTCCCTGGGTGCGTCTCGCCGCGGCCGAAACCCTCGGGACCCACGGGGAAACCTCTGATCTTGAGCCCGCGCTGGCGGTGGTGCGTGCGCAGTTGGACCCGGCCCAGCACGGCGTGTTCTCGACCATGGCGGCGCTCAGTGTGGTCGAGGCCCTCGGGCCGAAGGCGGACCGTTTGAAGGCCGAGGTGAAGACGATCGATCTCAAGGCGGGCGTGCCGCACGAGCGCTTCGACAGCTACGTCGCGCGGCTGGTCGAGAATATCACCGGTGCGCCCTAACCGCGTCGCCGGACGCGTGGCCGGGCGGGTTTGACTCCTGCGCTTTCCTTGCAATCGTCTTCAGCATGAAAACGCGGCTCCGCCCCATCGTGTTGATGATCGGATCCGTGGTGGCGGCATGGTCGATGGGTGGTTGCACATCGGCCTCGCCCGAAGCGATGCCGCATCGGACGGCGCGCGTGGAGCTCATTGAGGATGGGCGATTATTCACGTCCGGAACGGACGAATACCGGACGCTGCGGCCCGAGCTGGCGCGGCTGCTGGCGGAGCATGGCTTTTCGCTCACCGACGCGCCCACGCGCCTGCACTACGTGGTGCGGGTGGACGCGGCGAACCGCGCCGACGGCGGGAAACACCTGACGTTGCGCCACGTGCGCCTCGAATCGGCGTCGCAACCCCACCCGACGTATGTGGCTCGGGAGGATGCGCCATTACCGGATCGGTCTGGAGCGTCGCTCGATTTGGTCGAGGCGAATCGTCGACTAGGCGAGACGTACGGACCCTGACTGCGGCGCTTACGGTGAGGCCTGCCACCGCAGGCGGTCGTCCGGCCAGCGCAAGGTCCGAGCCGCCGTGGTGGTCCAAGTCCAGTCGGCCTCGCGGGCGTCTATCACCGTCACCGCCTGGCGGTCAGCCGCCCAGGCGAGGGTCTGGGGCAGATCGAGCACGCGCAACACGTTCAAGTAGTCGGGGCCGGTGTGGTGCGACGACGGCGGTGCGACCAAAGTCAGGCCGGCGAGTCCGTCCGCAAACAACGAGGCGTAGAGCGCGTTGACCGCCTGGTGTCGTTCCCCTGAGAGCGTCCAGCGGCTCACGCCGGCGCCGAGTTGGGAAGCCGACGCCGCCGCGAGTCCACGGCGAATGTCCCAGACGCGCATGCCTTCGAGGGTCTGGCCGAGCAGCATGTAACGCCGGAGCAGATTGCGATGTCCGGGGGCGTCGGCCGCCCACCGGGTGGGACCGATGCCGCGCGGTGCGACGCAGACGAGCGTGAGGCGGCCGGCCTCCACCTCAGCAAGCAGGGCGATGAGCCATGGCGCCGGTGCGGGCAACGAGGCCGGCACAGGGAGCGGGGCGGACACGGTCGCGCGGGCGTCGGCGGGGAGAGCGGCGAGCAGGGACAGCCAGCCGGCTTCGTCGAGGACGTGCACCCGACCGGCCGCGGGTCTGGCGCCAGCAGCCGACGCCAGCACGACGAGGGGGAGACGGACGTGGGCTTGCGCGGAGAAATCCCAACGGGTGACGGTCACGTTGCCGGCTTGATGAGTGCGGGAAGACGCAAGGTCGAGGGGCGTATCTGCGGCAGGCCAGCCGGCAAATACCCGCTTGGCCAAACCCTCGCGCCAGACGGTGATGAGCGTGTTCCACGCAGAGGGCGTGGTGGGGACAGCCGGTGCGGCGGCCGGCACGAAGGTATCGTGAATCGTGGTGGTGCGCTGGTGGGCGGGAAGGGTATCGAAGACCTTGAGCTCGGCCGGTGCGAACCTCTTCTCGGCCGCGATGGCGATCGGCGTGTCGTCGCCCTTCAGGAAGCGGTTGAACCAGCGGAAGGCGGGCACCTGCAGATCCTGGGTGTCGCGGTGCGGACCCTCGGTGATGAGCAGTCCAAGCCGGTCGGATGCGCCGAGCAGGCCGTAGATCCGCGCTACGCCGGCATGGACGCGCAGCACGCCGTCGAGCGGGAAGATCGGATCCTTGTCGGAGTTGGCGAGCAGCAACGGGCGCGGCGCGAGCAACGCGGCAAGCCGGGGGAAATCCCAGCGATGAGTATTCACCGGGAACATACAGTCGCAGTGGCCGGAGACCTTGCCGTCGACGATGTGGTTGTGCAGGTCGGTTATCCCGGCGACGGGTACGGCGACTTTGATCCGTTCGTCGAGGGCGGCCGTGAACCACGTATACGCGCCGCCGCCGGAGCGGCCGGTCATGCCGAGTCGGGTGGCGTCGACCTCCTTGCGCGACTCGAGGTAATCGAGGGCCCGCATCGCGTTCCAGGTCTCGACGCCGGCCGGCGTGTAGCCGCGGGCATTCCACCACCACATTCCCTCGTTGCGGGTGCCGTGGTGGACACCTTGGAGTTCACCGAGCTGGATCGTGTCGATCATCAGGCAGACGTAACCATGGCGGGCGAACCAGACCCCGTGATGGTGGTAGCCGGTCTTGTTCCCGAAGCTCACGCCGTCCGCCACGTTGCGGCTGTGGCCGCAGACGTAGAGGATGGCCGGGGCGGGCCCGGTAAGGCCCTTGGGCACGTAGAGATTGGCGGTGACATACAACCCCGGCAGCGACTGGAAGTGCAGCTTCTCGACGGTGAAGTCCGGTTGGTCGATTGTGCCGGTGACCGTAGCCTGCAAATCGGTGCGCTCCGGTAGGGGTGAGAGCCCGAGCATGTCGATCAACTCCTCGCGATAACGCGGACGAAGCCGCTGCCAGTCCTCACCGGTGCGGATGGTCGCGAGATCGGCGGAGGCGAGGGACTCAGTCTCGGCGGCAAAATACGCATCGAGCGCATCATTGCCCGGCAGACGCTCCGCCGCCGTCAGGCTAAGGGCGGGAAGAAGGAGGAGGGAACCGAACAGCCGAAGGGATTTCATGGAAGACAGACGTGGGTGCAGCGACGAAGGCGTTCTCGTTCACCGGATCGGCCCGAAAATCCAATGTTCGTGATACGAACATGGGTCGCTGAGCACCGGGTGTCGGGAAGAGAACGATGACGAGAGCGAGAACGATTACCGAGGGAGGGCGAAGGCTACGGTGGTGTCGCCGGGGCCGGAGGCGCCGCCGACGCGGCCTCCACCGGTGGCGGTGATGACGACGAACTGGCGGCCGTCGACCTCGTAGATCGCGGGCGCGGCGGTGCCGGCGTGGGGCAGCTTGGCCGACCAGAGTTCGCGGCCGGTGTCGGCGTCGAAGGCGCGCAGGCGTTCGTCCGATGTGCCGGCAACAAAGACGAGTCCGCCCGCCGTCACGCTGGCGCCGCCGAGATTCTGCGAACCGGTGAGGGGGACACCCTGGCGGGTGAGTTCCTCGTGCTCGCCCAAGGGCACGCGCCAAAGGGCCTTGCCGGTGGCGAGGTCGTAGCAGTTGAGCAGCCCCCAAGGCGGCTTGATGCCCGGGTAACCCTCGTGATCGACGAGGAAGCCGAAGCCGGCGAAGACGTACTTGGGCTCGTCACTGGCGCCGGGGCCCCCGCCGCCGCGCCGGGTGGGGGGCTGGTTGCGCCGGAAGAGGAAATCGAGCAGCTCCGACTTCTCCGCGTCGTTGAGTGCGTGATTCGGTGGCATGGCGCCGCGGCCGTGGGCGAGCAACGCGAGCACGTCGGCGTCGGTGAGGCGGCTCTTGAGTCCGAGCAGGGGTGGGGCGACGCCAATGCCCTGGCGGGTCGGCCCGTGGCAGGCGGCGCAATGGAGCTGGTAATGCTTTTCGCCGGCGGACGGCGGGTGGGCCGGGTCGCGTTCCTTGTCATCGTTGGGGGCTACCGTGATACGCGAAACCCAGCGGTTGGACGTGACGTAGAGCCGGCCGGTAGGCACGTCGACCGCGGCACCCGACCACTCGGCGCCGCCGCGCGTGCCGATGAACAGGTTGGGCACACCGGGCTTGAACGGTGCGAAGAAACCGTAGGTGGACTTGGCCACCACCGCCTCGACGAAGGCGCGCGCCTCGGGCGTGCGATCGGTGATCATGTCCGGGTGAAACTCCATGCGCGAAAGCGGTTCGGGCAGTTCGGGATCCGGCTGGTAGGAGGCGGTGCGTTCGCCGGGCAATGCCGACGCGGGTGCGCGGCGCAGGCGCACAGGGAAGACCGGCTCGCCCGTGGTGCGGTCGAGCACGAAGAGATGACCGGCCTTCGACATGCAGGTGACGACATCGACCTTCTGCCCGTCGCGTTCGATCGTCACGAGATTGGGCGGGGCGCAGACGTCGAGGTCCCAGATGTCGTGGCGCACGTCCTGGAAGTGCCAGCGGTAGGCGCCGGTGGCGGCGTCGAGGGCGAGCACGCAGTTGCTGAAGAGGTTGTCGCCGTGCCGGTCGACACCGACCATGTCGGGCCGCGGCGCGCCGAGCGCGACGAAGACGAGGCCGCGGTGCTCGTCGAGGGACAACCCGCTCCAGCCGTTGGCCCCGGCCTGCGGTCCGTCCCAGGTGTCGGCGCCGAAGTCGTCGTCGCGGGCCACGGACCGGAACCGCCAGCGCGGGGCGCCCGAGCGCACGTCGAAGCCGAAGATGTCCCCGTTGAGCCCGGTCGTAATGAAGGTGTCGCGGTAAACGACGCCGGCGGCGGTGGCGCCGGTCGGGAGCGGGGTGCGTCCCTGCTCGCCGAAGCCGGCCACGGGACCGCCGGTCGCGGGGTCGACGGCGTAGAGCCAGTCGCCGGCGCCCACGAGCAGCCGCGGCGCGGCGCCGTCATGCCCGGGCCAATACACGAGACCGCGGCGCGCAGGCACATCCTGCAGGCGTCGGCGCAGGTCGGGGAAGGTGCGGCGCCACTTTTCGGCGCCCGTGGCGGCATCGAGGGCGACAAGGGCGTTGCCCGGTGTCGGGGTGTAGAGCGTGCCGTCGACGACGATGGGCGTGCACTGCACGTTGGTGGCTGCGTCGCCCGAGCGGTAGGTCCACGCGACCTTAAGGCGGTGCACGTTGTCGCGGTTGATCTGGTGCAAGGCCGAGTAGCGCCGGGCGCCGGCGTCGCCCTGCGAGCGCGTCCACGTGGTGAAGGCGGCGGCGTCAACCGGGGCCGCCGGGGTCAGGCGGGCCGCGGCCGGGACGGTCTTGAACTCGGGCAGGCGGGCGCGCGCCTCGGCGTCCTCGACCGTCAGGCCCTCGGGGCGCGTCCAGGCCATGCGGCGAGCGAAGTCAGCCTGAAACGCCGGCCGCCACTGGCTCACGGTGTGGCGGGGATCGGTGCCCTCGGCCGGATCGAGATCAACCCACCATCCGTCCGGGGCGCGGCGGAACTGTCCGCCCCAGCCGGGCCGGGACGGGTCGGCCGGATCGTTGCCGCCCTGGGGCAGGAAAAAGAACCACGATGGGGTGTCGCCCTCCTTGAGGCAGCCGTGCGGGTTGGGCGCGGTCCAGGTGGTGAGCGGGTAGAGCCGCCCGAGCGCGCTGGCGTTGCGCACGTGCCGTTCGATCCACTCGGGGCTGGTGAGCGTCTCGTCGCCGGTCAGGTACATACCGCGGAACGAGGCGAGGCGCCGGTCCTGGCCGGACGGAGCTTTCGAGAGCACGTAGTGCAGCCCCGGAAACTCGGTACGCATCCAGGAGGCGATTCCGTCCTGGTCGGCGATGTCGAACACGCGCACCTTGGCGATGAAGGCGCGGTAGCCGGCGTCACCGCGATCGGTGCGGACGCGCCAGAGGGCTTGGGCAAAATCAGTCTGGCCGCCCCAGATCGAGAGGTGGAGCGGACGCTCGGGTGAGCCGGCATCGATGCGCTCGATGAGGAAGCGCGAGCCTTCCGTGTCATGGCCGGCGCCGATGTGGTCGCGGCCGCGGTTCGGGTTGCCTGATTTGATGACCGCGAGGAGGGATTCCGCGGTGGGCCAGCCCTCGGCGTGGGCGAGCAGCCGGGGTCGCACTTCGCCGTAGGCGGTGACGATTTGGCGGATGAGTTCCGGTTTCGTGACGGCGACCTTGAGTTCACCCGGCGTGCCGGCGGCGCTGGCGATGAGGGCTTCGATCTCGAAGGCGTGGGCATAGACCATCAGACGAATGAGCGACTGCTGGTCGTCCGGGTCGCCGCCGATGTCGGTCAGCACGGCGAGGCGCGGACGGTCGGTGGCGCCGAGCGCGGTGAGGCTGAATCCAGCGGCGAGGACAAGGGCGAGGAAAGTTCGCATGGGGAACGGGGGCGGCGTCAGGCGTCCGGGGGGCAAACCGGCGTGGGCGGCGCGGGGAGAACGGACGCCCGGCAAGGTTGCGTTGCCCGGGGCCGCGGGCCAAGATCATATCCGCAGGCGCAACGACGCTGCTGCGCGCAAATCAGGAAACGGTAAGGTTTCGAAAAGGACACCGGTTGGCGGAATCGGTAGGCTCCACCCCCTGCGTCCCGTCCGGGAAGCAATCTCTGTTTGTCCCCCCTGTTCCCATGAAGATCCTGTTCTCCTCCGTCTGGCGGCGTTCGTCCGTCCGTCCCTCCTCCTCCCGCCTGTGGCTCGTGGCCGGCCTGGCCCTGATCGGCGCGGCCATCGCCGTGGTGCGCCCGGCGCGCACGGAAACCGCAGCACCGGGCGCGGCGGCCCGTCCGCCCCTCTTCGACAACCTCGGCACGTTCACGCGTCCGGCCACGACCCGCTCGGCCGAGGCGCAGCGCTACTTCGACCAGGGTCTGCGTTTCCTGTTTGGCTTCAATCACGGCATGGCGATCCGTTCCTTCGAAGCGGCGGTCGCCCTGGATCCGGAGTTTGCGCTGGCCCACTGGGGCATCGCCGTGGCCAACGGGCCGCACATCAACTTCCCCCTCGTGCCGCCCCCGCAGGCCGAGGCGGCGTGGAAACACCTCACGCTCGCCCGCCAGCACGCCGGCCGGGCGACGGCGGTGGAACGCGACCTGATCGAGGCCCTGGGCGCGCGTTACGCCTCGCCGCAGCCGGAGGACCGGCGTCCCTTGGACGAAGCCTATGCCGAGGCGATGCGCACGCTCTGGTGGAAGTACCCGAAAGATGCGGACGTGGGCGCGTTCTTCGCCGAGTCCCTCATGAACCTGCGTCCGTGGGACCAATGGACCCCGGAAGGCGTGCCGCAGCCGGGCACCGAAGAGGTGATCCGCGTGCTCGACGCCGTGCTCGCGCTCAATCCGGACCATCCTTTCGCCAACCACCTCTACATCCACGCCGTCGAGGCCTCGCCGCATCCCGAACGGGCGCTGGCGGCGGCGGACCGGCTGCGCACGCTGCAGCCCGGCCTCGCGCACAACGTGCACATGCCCTCGCACATCGACATCCGCGTCGGCGATTGGCACCGGGCAATTGAGTCCAACCTCAAGGCGATCGAGGCCGACCAGGCCTATCGCCGCGTCGTCGGCCCGCCGCGCGACCTCGTCGTGCTCTATGCGGCGCACAACCGGCACATGCTGGCCTTTGCTGCGATGATGACGGGGCAACGTGCCCTCGCGCTTGAGCACATCCGCACGATGGTGGACGAAATTCCGGCCGACTTCATGAAGGAGTGGGCGGTCGCGGCCGAGGCGATGGCAGCGATGCCGTTTGAAGTGCTGATCCGCTTCGGGCGCTGGGACGAGATCCTGGCGGAGCCGGACACCTATCCGGACCACATGCCGTTCACCAAGGCCTTCCGGCACGCGGCGCGGGCGATTGCGTTCGCGGCCAAAGGTGACACGGCAGCGGCGCGGCGCGAGCAGGCGATCTTTCTCGAGCTGGCAAAACGCGTGCCGCCGGAGAGCACGTTGGGCAACAACGCCGTGTCGGCGGTGATCGCCGTAGCCACGCCGATGGTGGAAGGCGAGATTCTGGTGCGCGAAGGCCGCCTCGACGAAGGCCTGGCCGCGCTGCGCGCGGCGATCGCGGTGGAAGACACGTTGCGCTACGACGAACCGCCCGGCTGGATCCTGCCGGTGCGCCACGCCTTGGGCGCGACGCTGATGGCGCACGGCCGGGCCGCGGAGGCTGAGGCGGTGTACCGCGAGGACCTGCGTCGTCTGCCGAACAACGGCTGGTCGCTGCTCGGGCTCTCTGAAGCGCTGTTCAAGCAAGGCCGCGAGAAAGAAGCGGGGGCGACGATGGCGCGTTTCGCGACCGTCTGGAACAAGGCCGACACCGTGATCACGAGCTCATGCTTCTGCCAGCCCGGCGCCGAGTAGAGCTTCTCTTTAATCACAGGAGTGCACGGGAGAATCGGCGAGCGCGACCTGCTTGGCGATTCCCCGGGCGCTCCGGTGAAAAGCATTTCAGCGCAGGCTCGAGGGGGAGCGGCGGCACTCCTGCCGCCGGGTTTGAGTGCTTGGTCCGTCTCGCGTGGGCCGTCCGGCATCGGATTCGGCGGCAGGAGTGCCGCCGCTCCTTCTGAAAGCTACGCGATGGATTTCGCCAGCTTGCTCTCGTAAAGGAGATAGTCGCCTTCGCGCAGGTTGGCCTTGGCGGGGTCGTTGCAAATGTACCGCAGGCATCGACGGAAGTGCTCCTCGTCGCGGATCAATCGGTCGAAGTAATCCCTTTGCCAAAGAGGGCCGGTCCGTTGGCGAAGCGCGTTAAGGCGGCGCGCGCTGACACCTTTCCATGCTCGAACCAGCGCGGGAAGCGCCGTGGCGGAAATCTAGTTGAAGAGGGCATGCACGTGATTCGGCATGACCACGATGGCATGGTGCTCGACGCGCCGCAGATCGTCGTGTTGCAGCGTCTCGACCACCGCCTGCGCGCACGCCGGACAGCGGAGGAGACAGAAACCGTGTCCGGCGTCGAGCCAGCCATCGATCTTGGCAGAGAAAAGACGATGGTAGGCCGTTTCTTCTTCCTCCGACCACGGCAAGGGGTGGGCGAGTCGCCAGCGATCACGATCTTCGCGCCAAGGCCGCAGGAGGCTTTCGGGCAGCGCATCGGCCAGGCGGAAGGTGAGGAAATAGGTGGCGTCGTCCTGAGACCAATGCGGGAGTCGGTTGCGCGTGATGGTTATGCCTCGGCGCGGGTTAAAGAAGGGGACCGACGTATCCACAGCAAGGGGGCTGCGTGCAAAAACGAGGACCGGCGGTACTCCTGCCGCCGGGTTTGTGTGCTTGGTCCGTCTCGCGTGGGCCGTCCGGCATCGGATTCGGCGGCAGGAGTGCCGCCGCTCCGTGGAGGCGCCTGGCCTTACGGCAGGAGCTTGATCGCGATGTTGCGATAGAGAATACGGCTCTTCGGGTCGTGGCCCTGGATGGCGATCGTGCCGCGATCAAGGACGCGGCCCTTCATGTTGTCGGGACGGGCCGGGTTCGCTTCCTCGACGTAGTTGGAAATCATCTGACCGTTGACCCAGGTCTGCACCAGCTTGCCGACGACGCGGATGCGCAGCTCGAACCAGGTCTCGTCCGGCACGAGGATCTTCTCGTTGTCCTGGATGGCGTAGAGGCCGGCGAGCTTGCGCTTGTCGGTGTGGGTGTTGTTGACCTGCACCTCGTAGCCCTTGGACGGCCAACCGGACTCCTGGTAGGTGGTGTGGAAATACACGCCGGAGTTGGCGATCGGGTAGGTGAAGATCTCCATGCGCAGCTCGAAGTTCTTAAAGTCGGCATTGCCCACCGGGCCGGCGTAGAAGGCGTGGGCGCGCGGGCCGTCGACGACGAGCACGCCATCCTTCACGGCGAACGTGGACGGATTTTCGGTCGTGATCTTCCAACCGTCGAGGGACTTGCCGTCGAAGAGCAGGTGCCAGCCGTCGGCCTTGTCCTGGGCGGTGAGGGTGTTGAGCACGGCGAACGTGGGCCGCGGCGTGGGCAGGCCTTGGGCGCGCGAGGCGAGCTCGTTGGGCGTGTACGTCACCGCGTCGGCGGCGATCACGGCGGTGGCGGTGGCGAGGAGGCAGGTGAGGGAGCGCAGGGTGAGCTTCATGGGAGGGAAAGTGGGCGAGGAGAGAAGGGAGTCGTTAGGAGTCGAAGGTCTCAGGTCGAAGGTCGGCACCGGCCCGGCGGAGCGAGCCACCTGAGTGGAGGGTGTCTCCGCGAGGCCGAGACGCTGGTGACGTTAGACTTGGGACCTTGGGACCTTCGACTGAATTACGCGAGGCCGAGGTGTTTGAGGGCGGCCGGGGTGGGGCCGTCGAAGTTCACGGTCGGCACATTGCCGACGTAGCCGATGTCCTTCATGCCCTCGGGGGTGGTGTAGAAGCCGCCGGCGGTGAGGTCGCGGAAGCGGGCGAAGAACCGGGCCGCACGCGCGTGCTCGGGCTTGGCCTTGGCCGGCGCGGCGAGGTCGTCGCAGATCGCGGTCTTCTGCGCTTCGGTAAGGGCGGCGAAGCCGGTGCCGAAACGGCGGTTGGCTTCGGCGTCGATCCACGCGAGACCCTCAAGGATGACGGGGCGATCGCGCGCTTGGTCGGGGTACGGCGCGCTGATCCACTCGTCGATGAAATCGTGCACGCCGAGCGCGTCGGCCGAGGGCGAGCGGTCATCGGCGGGGATGATGATCCCGCAGAGGGCGGCGGCGGTGCGGCGCTGGGCGTCGGTCAAGGTCAGCGGCCACACGTCGCCCGGCTTGTAGACCTTGCGCAGGTCCGGGTCGGTGCCGTAGCCGGCGGCCGACACCGGAGCGGCGGTGCCGGCCGTGGACTGGGCCTCGGCGGAGGGGCGGAGCAGCGACGTCGAAGCCGCGGCGGTGAGCATCCATTTGATCGCCGTGCGGCGATCGAGGCGGGGCAGGTCGGGCGTGTTCACAGGTTACCCTTCTTCATTTCGGCGAGCATGTAATCGGCCGATCGCCAGGCGAGGGCCATGATGGTGAGGGTCGGGTTCTTGTCGGCGTTGCTGCAGAACGGACCGCCGTCGGTGACGAAGAGGTTCTTCACGTCCCAGGTCTGGCACCACTGGTTGGTGACGGACTTGCGGGCGTCGGCGCCCATGATGGTGCCGCCCACCTCGTGAATGATCTCGCCGCCCGGGTAGATCGCCTTGGCGCCGTCGTCGACCGGCGGCGTGCGCAGGCGTCCGCCGAGGGCCTCGAAGAGCTGGGCAAACGTGTCGTGCATGTGTTTCGCCTGGCGCAGCTCGTGGTCGGACCACTTCCAATGAAAGCGCAGGACGGGAATGCCCCACTTGTCCTTCACGGTGGGATCGATTTCGCAGAAGCTGTCCTCGTTGGGGATCATCTCGCCGCGACCGGAGAAATTGAGGAAGGAACCGTAGTAGCGGCGGGCGTCTTCCTTGAACTTCTTCCCGTAGGTGCCGCCGTTGAGCCACTCGAGGCCGGCGCTCGTGCCGGAGTCGGGCATGCGGCGTCCGGTGGAGAACTCGATGTGGTAGCCGCGGGCGAAGCCCAGTTTACCGGCCAGCTGTTGCTGGTAGAGCCACCACGGCACGTAGGCGTGGTCGCCGCCGGCGCCGTCCTCGTTGTAGGTCGGCATGTTCTCGAAGGCCGGAACTTGGCCGCCGAGGCGGGCGCCGACGGTGTCCATGATGTACTTGCCCACGAGGCCGGTGGAGTTGGCCACGCCCTGGGGGAAGCGGTTGGACTTCGAGTTGAGCAAGATGCGCACGGACTCGGCAGAACTGGCGGCGAGCACGACGATGCGGGCGCGCACGCGGTGTTCGGTGCGGGTCTTGCGGTCGATGAAGAGGACGCCGGTGGCCTTGCCCTCGTCATTCATCAGCACCTCGCGCGTCATGGCGTCGGAGATGAGGTCCATGTTCCCTGAGGCCAGGGCCGGCGGGATGTGCACGATCGTCGACTGGTAGGTGGCGCCAATGCTGCAGCCGCGGCCGCAGGGCGTGGCCCAGAAGCAGGCGGCGCGGGCATTCATGCCGTCGGCGGCGATGCGTTGCGCGGCGGGTTTACCGGGGAATAGCTTCGGGGCGAGCGCGGCGCCGTCCTGGCGCTTCGTGAGCACGGCGCGGTGAATCGGGATGACGGGGAGGCCGAGCTTTTTCCCGTGCTTCTGCACGTAGAGTTCGCCGGCGCGCAACTTCGGCGGCGGTTGGAGCACGCCCTCGGGAGAGTTGGGCGTGTTCTCAAGGCCTTCGTTGGAGCCGTAGACGCCGATGAGCATCTCGACCTTGTCGTAGTAGGGCGCCACGTCCTCGTAGCCGATTGGCCAGTCGAAGCCGAGGCCATCGCGGCTGTAGGGTTTGAAATCGTAGGGTCCGTTGCGCAGGGAGATGCGTCCCCAGTGGTTGGTGCGGCCGCCGAGCATGCGGGCGCGCCACCAGCGGAACTGGCGGGCGGGGTCGGACGAGGCCTGCGTGTACGGCTCGCCGGGCACTTCCCAGCCGCCATCGACCGTCGAGTCGTAGAACCCGAATGGTTTGTCCGGCGTGCTGCGACCACGCAGCGGTGCTTGGTTGTGCGTCTCGAACATCGGCGTCTCGGTGCGCGGGTTGTAGTCGCGGCCGGCCTCGAGCATGAGGACTTTCGCACCTTCGAGGGCGAGCGTGTAGGCGGTCTGGCCGCCGGCGGCTCCGGAACCGACGACGATCACGTCGTAGTCGTCACGGAGTTGAGCAGGGGTGATGACGGGCATGGGAAAGCGGAGACGAGGTGGGTGCCGGAAGGCATACCGGAGGAGCGGGTGGGGCGCCCGCGGGAGACCTTCACGCAACGCGGCGACCCGGGGCTTGTCGAGCGTGGAAACCGCCGCCGGTCACTGTCTGCGGCGGCGGGAAATGACAGCGTTGCAAGGGCGGTCGCGCGCGGCTGGGGTAGTCCAGGGTCGAGGGTCTGAAGGTCGAACGTCGCCAGCGGCCCGTGGGAGCGGGCCTGCGGTGGGCGGGCGCGTCTCTGCGCCCGCTACGCACGCCGATCACCCCAAGCGACGCGCGGAGGGACCCGCGCGTCCACCTTGGGTCTGCGAACGCCTCAGTGGGCGTTGACGTTGATCGGCTTCTCGACGACGAGCGGTTCCGGGAAGTCGGCGCTCTGCTGGCCGCCGCGCGGAGCGAGGCGCTTGTTGCTGGAACTGCCGGCCGGGGCGTTGAGCGGGATTTCCATGCCGCCGAGTTCAGCCATCGTTTCGTAGAGCTTCTTCTCCATGTCCTTCGCAATCGTCGCGTAGCCTTCCCGGTAGAGGAGGTTCTGCTGCTCGTTGGGATCGGTCTGCAGGTCGTAGAGCTCATCGGCGTCCCACAGGCCGTAGTAGGTGATGTACTTGTAGCGGTCGCCGCGCAGGGCGAAGACCGTCGGGGACTGAGGATAGTTTTTCTCCCAGTAGTACACATAGAGGAAGTGCTCGCGCCACGGCACGGACAGGCCCTGGGCCAGCGGCAGGAAGCTCTGTCCGTCGAAGTGGGCGGGGGCCTTGAGTCCCATCGCCTGCATGACGGTGGGCGCGATGTCGATGTTGGCGACGACCTTGTCCACCACGGTGCCGCCCTTGAACAGGTTCGGGCACTGCATGATCATGGGCACGCGGATCGAGGCCTCGTAGGCGACCCGCTTGTCGATCAGGCCGTGTTCGCCGAACATGAAGCCGTTGTCGGCCATGTAGATCACGAGGGTGTCCTCATAGATACCCATGGCTTTGAGCTGTTCCATGATCCGGCCCACGCCGTCGTCCACCGCGCTCAAGGTTTCGCAGTAGCTGCGGTAGTACTGTTCGATGTCGAGGGCGCTGTGGTACGGGAAATCGGCGCCGTGCCAGCTGTTGCGCTGATCCTGCAGCCAGCGCGGGCGGTGGGCGGAGCGCTCGGGCACCGGATCGAGGATGGGTTTCTCAAAGGAGCGGTTGGCGAGCGAACCGGCGTGACGGTCGGCCGGGGTGAAGTTGGCGTGCACTGCCTTGTGCGAGAGGTAGAGGAAGAAGGGCTTCTCCGCGGGCTTCTGCTGCTTGAGCCAGTCGATCGCGTAGTCGGTCAGCTCGTCGGTGATGTAGCCTTTCTGCTTCACGCGCTGGCCGTTGACGTTGAGCGTGTAGTTGGGGTTGGGCGGCAGGTAATGACCCTGGCCGCGGAAACTGATCCAGTGATCGAATCCTGGCTGCGGATCGTCGGACTCGCCGCCCATGTGCCACTTGCCAAGGAAGGCGGTCGCGTAGCCGGCCTTCTGCAGGTACTGCGGGAAGTAGACTGTGCCCGGCGGAATGGGACGATTGTTGTCGATCACGCGATGACGAAACGTGTACAGGCCGGTCAGGATCGAGGCGCGGCTTGGCGAGCAAAGGGAGGTCGTGACGAGGGCGTTCTTGAGATGGACGCCGTTGCGGGCGATCGCGTCGAGATGCGGCGTCCGGGCGAGCGGATGGCCCATGAAGCTCATCGCGTCGTAGCGGTGATCGTCGGTGAGGATGAAGACGACGTTGCGCGGTTTGGCGCCGGCGACGCGTTCCGGCACGATCTCGGTCGGTACAGGGACGACGGCGACGAGTGAGGCGGTGGTCAGAAGCAGGGGTAGCAGGTAACGGAGCATACCGATACCGCTACACCACGATCCTCGCCGGCGGAAAGGGGAAACTGATTGATCCCGATGAGTGGACGCCGCCCCGGGCTCAAGTGACGGGCAGTTGCACAATGTCGGCGTAAACGAGGCGGCGCGCCACGGGGATGAACTCGAGGGGCTCGGGCGTCGCCTTGAAGTAGAGTTCGAACTCCCGCACGACGAGGCGCCGGGGCCGGCCGTCGGTGGCCGGCGGCAGGGTGAGATCGGCCTGCCAGAGCGGATCGATTTGCACCGCGGCCGTGCCGGCGGACAACGCATCGGCCACTGCGGGCTTGAGGGCGCCGACCTTGGTGGGCCGGACCTTGGCCGCGCTGGTGACCGACGGAGCGGCGGTCTTGCGCGCGGCGGCGGAGCGGGTCGTCACGGTTGTGGAGATAGGGCGTTTGGAAGCGGGCGGAGGCGGCGGCGCGGTCAGGGTGATGCCCTGCACGACCTGCCAGCCAAAGTCGGGCGAAGCGCCCTCCGGCAGCGTCTCGACCGTGACCACGTATTCGTTGAGTCCGGGCCGTTTCGAGGCCTTGACCGGCTGGGGCGCGGGTTGGAGCACGCCCGGCTTCAGGCCGACCTCGCCGAGTTCGGCCAAGGGGCCCGCTTCGAAGACCTGCCGAACCTGGTCGGCAGCGAGTGAACGCGGCACCACGTCGCTGGCGGGAGCGGACTTGGTTTTCGCCGCGGCCCCGACGGCCACGGCTTCGGAAATCACGCGGCTGACGAAGGTCTCGGTCGGGACGACGCCGAAGATCTGGATACGCAGTTTGCCGTTGCGCTGCGGGCGGAGCTCCAGCGTGCGGGTGGGCACGAGTTGCACGAAGTCGGTCTGGACGACCCGCGAGAGATGACAGTGCGGGATCGAGTACGGCTGGAACCGGGCGAGGGCGAGCCGGATGAACGGGAAGTACGAAGCCCCGGCGTTCACCTCGAGATCGGCGAACCAGAGTTTGCGCACCGGATCGAACTCGACCGCGTGCCCCGCGACCGAGAAGCCCGCCTCGGTGGGACCGAGTTCTTCGAGGCTCAGCGTGCCGTCGGCGGATTCCCGGCGCAGCGGGAAGGCGGCCAGCGTCGGACTGGTCGAAGGTTTGGCGGAGGCGAAGACGGGATCGAGGCCCCACTGGGTGACGAGTCCCTTGTGGCGGTTGTCGACTGTGCCCTTCTTGAAGACCACGCCGAGCCGCTCGCTCTCGCCGGAGGACCACCACGGACGTTCGAGGTAGACGCGCAGACCGTGACCGCGTCGGCGGCGGACGATACCGCCACCCGCAAGTTTGGTTTCCTCCCAAAGGAACGTGGGCAGCACGGACACGGGACGTGGCGCGGCCGGGCGGGCCGAGTTCGGCACAACGATGCCCGGCTTGTCCGCTTCGGGGGAGAACACGGGGCCGGTGCGGGTGATCGCGGCCTCGTGGCGCGTGAGTTCGATCGGGAAGTATTCGCGGAACCGCGTCGTGCCCTTGAGTCGGTACACCACGCGGCGGTGCTTGGTGTCGCCGAATTCGTGCAACAGGTCCTCGCGCGACCGCGGCGGGGCGCCGGCCTCGGACGCCGGGATCGGATGATGGTCGGAGGAGACGGATTCGACCGGCACCTCGGCCACGTGAGCGCTGCGTTCCACCGTGTGCCAGGTGTCTTGCGCCACGTCGTCGATCGGCTCCTCCCAGGCCGCGTTCACATCGACCTTGGCCGTGCTCTTCACGCTCAGGTGCCACTGGCCGCGCAGGCGGCAGAAGGTGTCGCCGATCTGGCGCGCGGCGGTCCACTTCTCGATCGCCGGCGGACAGAGCGGGTGTTGCACCGCGTGCACGAGCGTCAGCGTGCGCCACGGCGTGAACAACCAGTGGCGTCCCGACAGGATGAGGCGGCGCAGCGCGGCGGTGAGCCGGCCGCGTTGCTCCAGCGCCTTCCAGAAGGCCATCTGCCGGGCCTGTCCTTCATCGGCGAGCAGCGAACTGTAGCGCACCACCGCTTCGACCCCCTTGGGCAGGAACACGGTGAGGACGCGCGAGGCTTCATCCCACACCGGCTTGCCGTCGTCGGCAAACGTTTGGGTGCAGCCGTTCAGGGTGCCGGGCCGCTCAACGAGGCGCAGGCGGAAGGGCTGCGGATTCGGCCAGTCCTTCGCGAAGGTGACGAGCAAGGGCGAGGACGGGTTCATGCCCGGCAGTCCGGTGAAGACGACGCCGGCCGCGAACGGATCGGGCAGGTAGGGCACGGTCAGCTGCGCCTCCTTGTGGATCACATACTCGCCGCTCTGCAGCGGGTCGCCCGGCTGGCGGGTCGGGGCATCGAGGTCCGTCGGCGTCTTGCCGGTCGGCGGAACCACCTCGAGGTCGACCGCCGGGATTGGCACCTCGGCACCAGTGGCGAGATCGACCATCGTGGTCGACAGGAAGGTGGCGGCCTCGCGCTTGGCGAGATGGAAGCCCGGGGCGGGATCCTTGCCGGGTCCGATGAAGGCGTCGAAGCACCCGTGGACCTCGGCCTCGAACTGGGAGGTCTTCGGCGGCGCGAGGTGACGTTCATTGCCCGCCAGGTAAACATAGCCGGCGCGCGCGGCACCGACGAGGCCGAGCCGGTCGCGCACGCCCTCGAGGGCGTCGAGCACGTCGGGGCGCACGATGTAATCGGCCGATGTGGCGTCGTAGTCACTGCGGATCACGAGCCGTTCGAGCGACTCGCCCTCGGTCACGCGGGCGCGCAGGAGCACGGCCGGCGACGGCACGGGCTCGTAGCGCACGTAGAGGAACGGTTGGGACGCCTGCTCTTCGCCGGCCTCCTTGAGCGTGAGACCGTTGCCGGCGAGATCCACCGTACGGATACGCAGCCGGTAGCGACGGCCGAAGCGCAGGCGCGGGAGCGACCCGGCGGCCGGGCGGAACTTGGTGGCGAACCCGAATTGCGAACCGACGTCTTCGGCCGGCACGGCGGGGGCGCTGGCGGACGGGTCCTTGTCGAGCACGCGGCCGGGGCGAGAGGCGACGAGGCTCCAGCCGTCGAAGGCAGCCAGGCGTTCGTGGAGGTAGAGGTCCTGCGGCGCACCGGCCTCGGCCCGCGATACGGAGGCGCCCTTGACGTAGCCTTCATCCGCGAGGTCGAGGTGAAACGCGCCCCCGTTGCGAAACAGGTAACGCCCCTCGCGGGCGCAGAGCGTGTGCCACGTCTTCGAGACATCGTCCCACACGTCGACCCGGTAGCCGCGCAACAGGTCCTCGGCGAAGAGCTCCGGTTGTCCGAGGGCCTGGAACACCTGCTGGGCCGCAGCCGCGCGCTTGAGCTGCCGCTGCGTCGCCTCGGCGCGGGCATTGCGGTAGACAGCGAGGCCGCCGGTGCGGAGCGCCGGCAGGTCGGACCGGTCGGGCGTGCGGAAGTTCGTCAGATCGGGGCGCTGCAACCGCACGAGGTTGCTGGCCGCGTCGATCGCCTTGAGGGCGCCGCCGTCGAGGTCGAGTTGCGAAACGAGGAACGGCGCGGGCTTCTTCGGCTCGACCGGTTCGTCGCGGGCCTGCGACAGATCGAGGCAGCTGTGATGCAGATCGAATCGGTCGTCAGCGGTGCGGGCGACGAAACGCTGTCCGCTTCCGAAACGGTAGGCGGTCCACGGTGGCGTGTCCTTGACGTGCCAGGCGGGTAGGACGTGCGGGTCGCCCCATTGCACATCGACGCGGACTCGCCCGGTGGACGCGAGCGGGGCGGGGTTGACCCAGGCGAAATCGAGCACGAGGCCGAGGCGGCGTTGCAGCCGCGGGTAGTCGCCGAGGGCGGCGAGGGCCTGATGAAAATCGAACTCGGGCACCTTGGGCGGGACGGCGGTGTAGGCGGGGTCGGGCCGCTCCTTGTACGGATTGGGCGTGGCCGACGGGCGGCGGTAAAAGCGGCTCGCCTGGTAGAACGCGTACTCGGCCTCGGACTTGAAGCCCGACGGCGGATTGGCCGGGGCGACCTTATCTTTGTTCAGGCGTTCACCGAAGAGCTTGTCCAAACGCTCGCGGCGCGATGGATCCGTCAGCTCACCGAGGTCGCGACTGAGCCGCCCCAGAGGATTCTCGGGCGAGGTCGAAGGCGGATTCCGCTGGGGAAACGCGTCCCCGTGCTCCGCCGCGGTCTGGCTGTAGAGATTATCCAAATACGCGTGCAGGGTCGTGGCGGGAAACGACCGGATCGGCAGATCCTTCAGGTCGGTGAAACTGTGTCCGCGGACAAACGTATCCTTGGCGAACAGCCGGCCCCAGAGCGCGTTGTCGAGAGGGTCGTCGTCCTGCAAGAGGGAGAGTTCGCCATTCGGCCCGCCGTTGTTGAAGACCAGCCGCAGGCGCAGGTGCTTCTCCACGAAGGCCGGCCAGTTGAGGAAGAGTTCGAAGTCTTCAAGCCGTTGCCGGTTCGGTGCCGGGGTCAGGCGCGGAGCGATGTGGACGGAGACACGCGGCACGCGTTTGCCGTCGGGCAGGGTGACGAAGCCGTTGGGCAGGGTGGTCCAGAGAATCGATTGGGAGGGCATGGCTCGAAGAAGAAGTGACGGTGGCGAAGGGTTGAAGGAGCGGCGGCACTCCTGCCGCCGGATTGGGTTGCCATGAGGTTGGCGGGCGCGAACGGCGGCAGGAGTGCCGCCGCTCCTTGGGTCAGGCGGCGTAGGCGTGGCAGTACTCGGCCCACGGATCGACGGCCTCGCCGGTGTCGGGGTCGGCGTAGGGGGCCATGATCTGGGCGAAGCTCGGGTCGCTGTTGGATCCCTTGAACTTGCGTTCGCAGACCACCTCGACGCTGGCGCTGAAGAACAGCACCTCGACCTCGATGATGAGCGAGGCGCGGCCCTTGCACTTGCCGGAGGCGAACTCGTAGGTGAGTTCGAGGGAGAGTTCGAGCGAGGCGGAGATGAGGCCGAGCACGCTGACGCGGCCCTTCAGGTTGAAGTAACCGGTGAGCGACGCCTCGTCGGCTTCCATGCGGTAGTAGACGCCGGCCATGACGCTGACGCCGCCGCTGGCCACGCCGAAGTCGAGCGACACGGAGGCACCGAACTCGAATGCCGCCTCGAGGATCTGCACGCCGGCGGGGGTGACGGTGACGGCGAAGAAGCCGCCGCCGCCGAAGACCCAGACCGTGAGCCGGAACGGATCGCTGCGCTCGCAGAAGTTGAAGCGCACACTCAGCGGCTGGTTGCCGATGAACGGCACGGCCAGCGAGGCGCCGAGGCTGAGGTTCTGCAGGCTGAACACGCCGATCGCGATGTTCGGCAGCCCGAGCGAGAATCCCGCCTCGACACCTTCCTCGGAGACCTCGAGGTAAGGCGGGTCGCTGAAGCCATCGAGCGGGATCAGCGACCGCAGCGCCTCCACGAAGCTGAGCACCCCGACGAATTCGATGCCGCCGAAGTCGACGTTGACGTCGGGCTTCTTGCGGCTGCTGGCGGTGAACTCGATCTTGTTGAACTTCAGCTTCAGGAAGTTCGCGACCGGGTTGATCAGGTTGAGGTCGAATTTCTGCAGGCGGCAGGCGACGTCGAAGGACGGTTCCTTGCTCGCGCCCGAGCGGGCCGAGAGCGCGACGGCGATAACGAGGCCGCCGCCCGATTTCACCTCGAAGACCGGCTTGGATGCCGGCCAGCTCTTGATCGGCGGCTTCCATTCGAAGGAGAGTCGGAGTTCGTTCAGGTCCTCGAGTGTGTCGGCGATGCGGTCGACCATCGCGATGACGTCGGCGGCGTTCTCCAGGCCGGCGACCACCTTGCCGAGCACCTGTTCGAGCTGGGTGCGGGCAAACGCGACCTCCTCGGGTACGGCGAGTCCGCCGAGGCGGTCGCGCAGGGCTTTGGCGGCGGCGACGAAGGCGTCGAAATCGGTCTTGAGCGCATCGCGTTTCGGTCCGCTCAACGGATCCGCGAGTAAGGCCTGCAACCGCGTCACGACGGTGGCGGAAGTGGTGGCGACGGCGTTGGCCTGGGCGGCGAGTCCGGGCAGTTGCCCCTGCAGCGTGGTCAGGTGCTGTTGGATCCGCTGGAGGTCGTCGAGCAAGGCGCGTGCGGCGGTGAGGTTCTCGGTGACGAAGCGCGGCAGCTTGGTCAGGTCGTCGAGGCCGAGGGCGTCGAGGATGTCGGTTATCTTGATACAGCCGAAAAGCTTCGGCAGCAGGTCACCGAGGTCACCAAAAACGGCCGTGGGATCGAAGGTGCCGGCTGCGAGGGAGGGCAGCGGGCCGCCCACCGGCCCCAGTTTTCTCGACAGGCCGGTGAGCGCGAGGTTCGGCGCAAGAAAGCCGCCGGCGCGATCACCCTTCCGGCTCAGGTCGAGCGTGGCGGCGCCGGCCTGAATCAGTTCGAGGAAGACCTCGCCCGGGTTGGCGTTGCCGCCGTTGGCACTGAAGCCGCCGGGAGATTTCAGGTAGACGTCGGGAAACTTGAGGTCGGGCCGGTCCTGGCTGCCCGCGAGGTGCTGGAGTGCGGGGATCGCGGCGGCGGCCCGCGCCACGACTGGCAGGAGGCGGCCCTGGTGGAGGGCGAGGTTGAACTCCACCGCGTCGAGCTCGAAGCTGGTGTCGCCGAGCTTTTGGGTGGGGGCCAGTTGTGCCCGCTGGCCGGCGAGCGGCCGGCGGCGGCGCGCGCGCGCGGTGGCATTGCCCGCGTTGTAGTCGGCCACGGCGGTCTCGCCGATGTTCGGCTTGAAGGTGCCGTCGAGCTTGAGGTTCTCGTTGCCGATGAAGAGCAGCGGAGCGGTGAGATCGACCAAGCCGCCGCTGGCATCCTCGAGCTGGAGCTGGAAGAGGAAGGGCTTGGTGCCCACATGCGGCCAGAAAAAGCCCTGCTTCTTGTTGAGCAGGTCGGTCAGATCGGGGTCGTCGAGATTCGGTGTGACGAGCGTGCCGATGCGGGCCGACTTGAACGGCATCTGCAGGTCGAAGGAGCGGCCGGCGGCGTCGGCGAGTCCGGTGTTGCCGAGCAACCGGAACGGTTCGCGCACCACGATGAACATGCGCTGGCGCAGGTAGGCGGGGTTGCCCGGCCGGTCGCCGTGGAACTTGCGCTCGGTCACCTTGATCAGGGAGGCCCGGTGGCCGAACGGGTAGAGTACGCCCGCGTAGACGACGCGCACATAATGGTCGCGTCCGAGGGTCGCCCGGTGGCGCCAGTGCTCGACGCTGAGGCCGTTGGGCGGTGTCCAGGAGCCGGCGAGATTGAGGTAGGCTCCGAGGCTGGACAACGCGAGGGTCTCGACGTCCACCGGCGCGGGTTTGTACGTCGTGCCCTTGATGGCCTGGTTGGCCGAGAGATGGACGAGGTTGTGACGGTCGAAGGCGTCAAGTGACGCGCGGAACGGGGTGTTCGCGTGGTCGGGCGGGTTGAGGGGATCGTCTGGCTTGAACTGGCTCGGCCCGCCCAGGGCCCAGATGGCCCGCACGGCGCGGCGGTAGTCGTCGCGTTCGGTCAGCGTGCCGTTGGCGAGGCGGACGGCGAGGCGGGTGTGCCAGAGTTCGACGCGGCCGGTGGCGGCCGAGGCGACCGGGGAGCCTGCGTGTATCCAGGAGTTGGCGACGGAGGGCGAAAGGATCAGGCGGGTGGGGGCCTCGATCGCGGTCTGGGTTTCGGTCGGTGTGGCGAGCTTGGGCGGGAGGAGCGGCTTGAGCCGGTCGAGCAGCGATTCGGCGGCCTGGAGATCGGCGACGGCGAGGTCCGCCCGCTGGAGGGGCGAGCGCTTGGCGATCCACTGGTTCTGCGACTCGGCCGCGACGCTGGCGGCGAGGGCCTGCGAGGCGGCGAGGGCGGTGGCGCTGGCCGCGCGCTTCGAAAGGGGGGCAGCGCGGCCGAGGGTGGCGGAGGCGCTGAGCTGGCCCACCTTCCCCTTCAGCGGCGGACGAGCCGGCGGGGCGGGTGGCAGGGCGGTTGGGGCCACGCTCAGTTCATAGGTGCTGAGCGCGCCGAGCAGGGCGTCGAGCTGGAAGGGGACGGCGACGTTGCCGGCGGGGACGCGGAACACGAGGCGGCTGGGTCCGGACAGCCGGGACTGCACCGGCGGGGCGGTCGGCTGGTCCGTGTTGCCCGTGGCTTTGTCCGGATCGGGCTGCTGGGTGGGTTTGTCCGCCGGCGGATTCTGGATCGGGAAATCCTCGGCGGTCTCGAAGAAGGCCTGTTCCAGCAGGTGCTGCGCGGGGAACGTGACGACCACGTAGGCCGGTTGCGCGGTGGCGACCTTGCGCAGCGTCGCGGGGGCAGCCGGATCGATGCGCAGATTGATGAACGTGAAATCGAGGCTGAGCAGATCGCTGGGCCGGAGGATTTTCTTGGTGAAGCGGGCCAGTGTCGGTGCAGCCGGAGCCCGTTCCGGGCGAGGTCCGCCGGCGGCGGTGACAACCGGTTTGGCCTTGGCGGCGGTGACCGTGGCCTTGGCTGTGGCGGATGAGCCGCGGGCCTTCGCGGTCACGGCCGGGCGCGCGGTTGCCGGGGTGGCGGCGGGCTTCGCCGGTGGGACGGCCGGTTTCTTGAGGGCAGCGACGCGGGGGGACGGAATGCGGACGCGGGACGGTGCGGCGGCAGGGACGGGGACGCTGATTTTTTTGGCCACGGGAAAGTCCTCCGGGAGGAATGGGTGGGAGAGGGCGAAGGGTGCGGCGACGCGCAGGGCGCCGCGAATCGCGCGGGCGAAAGCCGGAAAGGTCCGCGAGGTTCGGCATTAGCTGCGGCAGGTTGTGCGACGGTCTGCAAATCCAAACCCTTGCGATGAATCGAATTTACGTTCGCGCCGCATTGGACGCCTGCGTTTACATTGATTTTACGCGGGTGATTCGATCGTCCGCACCGGCGTGAGGCGTGGCGGTGGGGCAAGGCGTGCACCGACGAGAAGACGCGAGATCGCGAAGGCGCCGCCTCGCTCGCGGGCGGTGAGCGCGAACCCAACGCCGCCCCGCGCAACGCACAGCGACTCGCCCGCACGCGACGATTTCGGTTGATAGATACCGGATGATATATCGGTATGCCCGCAACCTCCGAGGGCGACGATGCCCTCGCTTACGTTTCCCCATGCTTTTGTCTGCTACCGCTATCATTCGCCTGCCGTGGCGCCGGTTGACCGGTGTGCTGGTGATGGGATGTGCACTTGCCCTCGTCGTGACCGGCTGCGCCCGCCGGACTGCCGGCGAGGTCGAACCGGACCTTGTGCTGCGGTTCGCCCTGCAGCCGGATCCGGAGAACAAGGCCTGGGAGGCGGCGCGGCTGGTCCGCGATTACCTCGAACACGAGTCGGGCGGGCGCATCCAAGTGCAGTTCTACGACTCGGCCGTGCTCGGGGACGAACAGGCGGGACTGATGAACTGCTACCTCGGCATCGTCGAGATGGTGCAGTGCACCTCGTCGGTCGTGACCACGCTCGATCCGGCGTTCGGGTTGCTCGACCTGCCGTACCTGTTTGTCAGCGCCGACCATCACCGGCGGGTGCTCTACGGTCCGATCGGCGATGACCTGCTGGCCGGGCTCCGGGATCACCGCTTGGAAGGGCTGGGGTTCTTTTCCTGCGGCTTCCGCAATCTGTTCAACGCCCGCGGCCTCGCCGTGGCGAAGCCCGAGGACCTGCGCGGCATGAAGGTGCGCGTGATGGAGAGTCCGGTGATGATCCGTTCGCTCAACGCGATGGGCGCGAGCGCCACTCCGCTCGCCGCGGGCGAACTCTTCCAGGCCCTGCGCACGGGCGTCGTCGATGCCGCCGAGAACAACGCCAACGTCTACATCTCCGCACGGTACCACGAGGCCGGCGCGCGCCACTTCTCGTTGACGGAGCATTTCGCGAATCAGCACGTGCTGGTCGCCAACCGCGCGTGGATGGAGCGGGTGGCCCGCGAGCACCCGGACCTGCATGCGTTGATCAAGCGCGCCCCGGTGGCGATCCGCGCGGAGTATGACCGTCGCTGGGACGCGGCGGTGGCGGCGGCCTTTGTGGCGATGGAAACCTACGGCGTGACGATCAACCCGGTCACGGACAAGCGCCCCTTCGTCGAGCGCGTGCGGGCGTTGCAGGACGAGTTCCTTCGTCTCTACCCCGAGGTCGACGCGACGCTGCTCCACCGCATTCGCGAGGAGGCCGGCCTGCCATGAGCACGTCTTCGCCCGCGTGGCTGCGGCCCATCGATCGCGTCCTCGACCTCCTGCTGTTCGCCGTGCTCGCGGGCATGGCCGTGGTGGTGACGGTGAACGTGTTCTGCCGGTTCGTACTCAAGTTCTCGCTCTCGTGGGCGGATGAGACGGCGATGATTCTGCTCGTGTGGCTGACCTTCCTCGGTGCGGCCGCGGCGATGCGCGACCGCATGCACTATGCGTTCGATTACCTCGTGCGCGGCCTGCCGCTGACGCTGCGTCGGTGGGTGAAGCTGGCCGGCCACATCGTCGCGCTGACGATGGCCGTCCTGCTCTGCTTCTGGAGTGCGAAGGTATGTCTGTTGATCACCGATTGGGTCATGCCCGCGACCGGCCTCCGCCGCTCGTGGGTGTATGTGGCGTGTCCGGTCGGGACGGCGTTCCTCATCCTGTACCAGGTGAGGAACCTGATCGCCGACTGGCGCAATCCGGCGGGCGAACCCGGGGAGGAAGTCTGACCATGGAACTCGTGCTGCTGGGGGTCTTTGTCGTCTTGTTGCTCATCGATGTGCCGGTGGTGTTCTGCATGTTGGTCGCCTCGCTCGCGGCCCTGCTCTACGCCGGCATCGATCCGATCATCGTCGGGCTGGAGATGAGCCGGGCGATGTCGACCTTCTATCCCTTCATTGCCGTGCCGTTCTTCATCCTCGCAGGCGACCTGATGAACGAAGGCGGGCTCTCGAAGCGCATCACGGATTTTGCCAATGCGCTCCTCGGGCACCGGCGCGGCGGACTCGCCCTGGTGACAACGGCGTCGGCCCAGATGTTTGGCGCGGTGTCCGGGGCCTCGAGCGCGACCTGTGCGGCAATCGGTCGGCTGATGATTCCCGCGATGGAGAAGGAAGGGTATCCGCGGGCGTTTGGGGCGGCGCTGGCCGCCTGTTCCGGTATCACCGGTGCGCTGATTCCGCCCAGCATCATGCTGCTCATCTACGGCACGATCGCCAGTGTTTCGATCGAGAAGCTGTTTCTCGCCGGCGTCATGCCGGGGCTGCTGATCGGCATCGCGCTCGCGCTCGTGAGCTGGCGGTACGCGACGCGGCACGCGCTGCCGGTGCGTCCCTGGGCGGGCGTGGGCAATGTGGCGCGCACAGCGGTGTCGGCCCTGTGGGCGCTGCTGCTGGTCGTGATCATCTTTGGCGGTATCTTTGGCGGCGTGTTCACGGCCACGGAGGCATCCGCCGTCGCCGCGTTCTACGGGTTGGGTGTGAGCCTGTTCGTCTACCGGCAGGTCAAGCCCCGCGACCTGCCGCGCATCTTCGTCAACGCAGCGAAGACCACGGCGACGCTGAGTTTTCTGATCGCGGCGGCCGGACTCTTCTCGTGGGTGCTCAGCGTGGGCTACGTGCCGCAGACGGTGGGGGGCGCGTTGCTCTCGGCCTGTGATGCGGCGGTGCAGTCGGTCTCCGGCTGGCTGAGCCCGGAGGCGCTCAAGCTGCTGAATCTCGTCGTGGTGCTGCTGGTGCTCAACCTGCTCTTGCTGCTCGTCGGCGCCTTCGTCGATGCGGGCCCGGCCCTGCTGATCCTGGTGCCCATGCTGAAGCCGATCGGCGAGCAACTCGGGGTGGATCCGGTGCATTTCGGCGTGATCATCGTGTCCAACCTGGTGCTCGGGCTTGTGACGCCTCCGGTCGGCACGACCCTCTTCGTGGCCAGCGGCGTCGGCCGGGTGCGGATGAGCGAGATGATCCCGCACGTGCTCCGCTTCCTGCCCGCGATGCTCCTGGTGCAACTGCTGATCACCTACGTGCCGTTCTTCACCACCTTCCTGCCGGGGCTGCTGAGCAAGTGAGCGGGAAGGGGGCGGTACGCGGTCAGCGAAACGAAAGCGTTCACCTGAATCCCGGGTGCCGTGCGCGGGCAAATTCTCCACGGAGCGAGAGAATCGCTCCTCAATGCTTGGGAATCGGAAAGGACTCGACGACCACCGAACGTTTCACGGTGAACTTGGGCTCCACATAGAGCGCACCGAGAGTCCAGGCATCGACGGATGCTTTATCCAGGTCCTGGGGCAAATCATCGGACAGGTTGAAGTGGGTGTTTCGCCACGCGACCTGGACGCCCGCGATGCGCAGGGCTGTGTAGCGTACGTCCCGGCGGACGGGGACAGAGTCGATCACGTTGGCGTTAGGTCCGGATAGGAAAAGTTGGATCGTTTGGGTCGGTTTTAACTGGGAACGATAGCCCGCGCCTGAAATCTCAGACTGCAGGTTCGCCGGAACGGTCTCCACGGTAAGGAGTTCGAAGGTCTGTCCACCTAGGGTGCTCTCGACGACACGAATGCGGTGACCGTCGCGTTGGAGTTGGGTGCCGGCAACGGCAGGCCCGATCGCGATCAAGTGCGGCTCGACGACTTTTAGGGTAGCGTTAAGGCGGTAACGTGGGGCTCCATCGTCGATGAGGTCGATGGCAGCGTTGGGAATGCGGAAGAACATCGTGAACCGCTGATCCATGCCCGGTCGAGTGGGCGTCGCGTCTGGTGAGGCCAGTAAGGCCGCAATGCTCTCCGCAGTGGAGGCCTGGTCGAGGACGTTTGCCCCGGAGACGTCCTGCCTTCCACTCGGCCATTCCAGGATTTGTTGTCCCGAACCATGCCAAAGCACGGCGTAGCCCGGAGGCGCACCTTCGGTCCTGAACTCGAGCCGGAGGTGCAGAGGCGATCTCCGTGTGGTGCGCTCCACTCCGTCGAGGGTGATCTCAAGGTCGCGAGTGAGCTGAGCTTCGTCAGACGGCGGGATGGTCGCAGCAGGCAGGTACAAAACAGCGACCGTCCCGGCGACGTTCGCTGAGGCGAGGCCGGTAACTCCCAGCACTAGGGAACGGACCGTTCGGCGCGTGAGGTATTGATGAAGGACAATGCCCAGCGAGGTAAGCGCAAGGGCGCCTAGGTAGACGGCGGCCCCACCTGCATTTGCGCTCGGGGACTCGTTCATGCCGGCCTCGTGAACAACGACCCGAACCAGACCGAAGGCTGCCTGCCAAACCACCAGCAGGCCGATGACCGCAAGCACGAAGCCCCGCGTTGATCGGGTCAGCACGGCAAACGGCAGGGCGAACAACACGATTCCCGCATTCACCGATACGGTCTGCAAGGCCGCCTGCATTAGCTGGGAGGCCGTGAAGCCATTCGAGACCCACCAAGGCAGGGTGACCGCCACCGGAAGAAGTCCGAGCATGACCCCAAGGCTGGCTGCCTTCGCGAGGAGCATTTGGATCGGACGAATGGGGCGCGTCAGCCAATTCGCCTCGGTACCAACCACGGGATCCTCGTGGATCACCGCAACCACGATCAATCCGGTGAGCACGAGGTCGACCACGACCAAAATGATCTGAAAGAACTGAATGAATTCGGCCGAATCGAGGGTCGGAGCAGCGTCGCCCGAGATCAGGATTAATCCCACCAGCCATTTTGTGGCGAGGACCAGCGCGAACACCGCCAGCGCGCCGCTAAGGCGGCGCACATCCTTGAGAGTAAGGTGGAGAATCGTACTCATGCGCGGGTCTAGATGAACCTCCACGTCCACGTTACTTTGGTGATGGCGGTGCCGAGCACCGCGGCTCCCAGCAAAGCCACGGACAGACTGGTCCGGTGGATACGATACTGGGCGACCAGCGCGGCGGCACTCAGGAGGATCCAGATGGCAGCGCTGATCAGACTGTGCGAATCGTTCAATGTACGCGTCACGGGCAGGACGGAGGGGAAAAGGATTCGCAGCAGAACCGCGATGGCGTCACTGGAGACAGCAAACAACGCTCCGATGAGGAGGTATTCGCCGAGGTTGCGGGTCACGGCGGCGACCGCCACGCAGGCGAGGCTGGTTGAAGCCAGGATGCACACCATCATCCGTGCCTCCTTCGATGTTAATCCGCCGCCGGCGAAATGGATCAGGGCGATCGAAAGCGCGACCGCGCCACCGATCAGCGCCAGTTTTGCTGTGATCAGGCAGCCAGGCGTAATGGGTCGACTGCGCCAGAATGCATTGGTGTCACGGGCGCTGTCCTCTTGCACCAACCAACCGATGGTAACCATCCCGAGCAGGAAAAAGAACGCTGCGGTGAAGAACAGCACGCGGGCGAGTTCAGGATGCGCCGACAGGCCAGTCCCTGAGAGGGTGAGGGCGGTGAGGCCGCAGGCGGCCAGCAAGGCCAGCGGCAGCCAAAGGCGCCGGAGGTCCTTTCGCATCACGTGCAGGATCACGCTCATCGCAGCGCCTCCGCGTTGGCCGGGGTATTGGCGCGGGCGAGGGACACGAAGATGTCGCGCAGCGTCATGCGGTGGGCGGTGACGGCGGCGTCGGGGAAGTGGCGGCGGCAGAGCGCTTCGGTCGGGCCGGGGAAGTATTGCGTATCCACAAGGCGGATGCGACCGCCGGCCTGCTCCTGTCCGATCCAGGCGGCGGGCAGGTCGTGGAGGCGGGCGGCTCCGCCCTGCAGGTCGATCTCGATCCGCCGGAAACGACCGAGCAGCGACTCCGTGGTTTCGTCGACGCGCAGCCGGCCGGTGTCGAGCAGGGCCACACGGTCGGCGAGGCGCTCCACCTCGTCGATGTCGTGCGAGGAGATGAGGGCGCTCCATTCGCCCGCCTGCGCGGCCTCCAGCAGGCCTTGCACGAAGTCGTCCCGCACGACCGGGTCGAGACCGGAGAACGGTTCGTCGAGGATGAGCAGCCGCGGCCGGTAGGCGAGGGAGGAGAGCAGCGCCGCCTTCATCAGCATGCCGCGCGAGAGGTGCTTGAGCTTGCGCGCCTCGGGCAGATCGAAGCGTTTCAGCAAGGTGGATTCGAGCGCGCGGTCCCAGGTGGGATAGAAGGGCCGGCAGTAGTCGAGGAACTGACGCACCGTCATCCAGGTGGGCAGTTGCTGGTTCTCCGACACGTAGCCGATCTGGGCCAGCTGGGAGGGCCCGAGACGCTGGCTGTCCACGCCGAGCACGCGGGCGTGACCGGAGGTCGGGTGCAGCAGGTTCATCAGCAGCTTGATCGTCGTGCTCTTGCCGGCGCCGTTGGGCCCGAGCAGGGCGCAAACGCTTCCGGCGGGCAGGGCAAACGTGAGATCGTGCACGGCTTCGGTGCGGCCGAAGCGGCGGCTCAGGGACTGGGTTTCGAGGATGTTCATGCTGGGGAGGGGAAAGTGATGAAGGATGAAGGAGGACGGATGACTGCGGAGGCGGGGCTCATCGATCCGAGGGAGGGCCCAGTTTGCGCCATTGGGTCGCGAGCGCTTCCTGGAGGTCGGTCAGATCGAGTCCGAGCTTCCGGCCCTCGACGGCCAGGCGTTCGAGATCGGCGGCGAGCAGGGCGGTGCGTTCGCGGCGGCTGCCGGACTCCTTCCGGGGTGCGACGATGCTGCCGACCGCCGGAGTGGTCACGAGCACACCCTCCTGCACCAGCGCGGCGACCACCTTGTGCGCGGTGTTGGGGTTGATCTTCAGTTCCTGGCTCAGCTGCCGGACGGAAGGAAACCGGTCCCCCGGGCGAAGCTGTCCGGCGATGACGGCCTTCTTGGCCGCAAACAGAATCTGCTCCGCGACGGGCAGGCCGGACTTCAGATCGACGGAGAAGGGGAGCACGCTGTACCACTCATACTAGTACAGATGGGACGGCAAGGAAAATGTTGCAGGTCGGATGCGGATCCGGGGTGCAGGTTGGACGGTGCCGTTGACCGACGTCAGGGTTCGCCAGCGGGTTGCAGGCGTTGTCACTCGCCACGCGGTCGGTGGATGGGCAGTGTGCTCGCACATCTACCTCGCAATGGCGAAGCTGCATGTCGAGTTTGGCCCGCGGATCCTGGCGCTGGCGAAGCGCGCATCGCAAACAGGCGAACCGATCGTCAAGCCCATGGCCATGGCCTTCCCTGAAGGCGGCTATGAATGGATCGACGATCAGTTTGTGCTCGGCGATGATCTCATCGTGGCACCGGTCGTGCGTCGCGGCGACGCGCGCGCGAGGTGGTCCTGCCGGCAGGGCGTTGGCAGGCGGACGATGGACGGATCCTCGAGGGAGGCCGAACGATTCTCATCGAGGTCCCCATTGAGCGCCTTCCTTTTTTCAGTCGTGTGCCCTGAGGGAGGTTCGCGAATAACGAATTGGCTGAATTCTGCTCACGCTGCCCTCGGAACTGGGGCGAACCCTGCCCCTGCCCGAACTCAGGCGAAGGCGTAGCGGGAGAGCCAGTGGGCGTAGGAGGGCGGCAGGACCCAGGCGGGTTTTTCTTCGCCCAGCGCGCGGGCCGCGAAGTGGGGCCAGTGCGGGTTGGCCAGCATTTGCCGACCGATCATCACCAGATCCGCCGCGCCTTCGGTGAGCAGGTCCTCGGCCAGCTCGGGACTGTGGATGTTCCAGGAGGTGGAGCCGGGCAGACCGGTTTCCTGGAGGGCGCGGCGCGAGATCGAGCGCAACAGAGCCGGCCCCCAGGGAATGCGCGCCTCGGGCGTGGAGAAGCTCATGCTGACGTCGAGGAAATCGAGGCCGCGGGCTTTGAAGTCCTTCGCGAGCTCGATGGACTCGCCGAGCGTCTGCTCGTCCCGATCGTCGAATTCGATCATGCCGAAACGCGCGGCGAGCGGCAAATGTGCCGGCCAGACCGCGCGCACCGCCTCGACCGTCTCCCGGAGAAAGCGGCCGCGATTCTCGGCAGAGCCGCCGTAGCCGTCCGTGCGCTGGTTGGACCACGGCGACCAAAAGTTCTGCGCAAGGTAGCCGTGGGCGAAATGGAGCAGCAGAAATTGAAAGCCGAGATCGCGGGCGCGTTTCGCGGCTTCGACGAAATCGCCTTGCACGCGCGCGATGTCCTCCCGCGTCATCTCGCGCGGCACGCGGTTGAGGCTGCCGCCGTAGGCGAGGGGACTCGGCGCGAGGGGCGTCCAGCCGCGGGGATCGCCTTCCGGAATGTGGTCGTCGCCTTCCCACGGGACGTTCGCCGAGGCCTTGCGGCCGGCGTGGCCGATCTGGATTCCCGGTACGGCGCCACCTGTCTTGATCCCCTCGACAATCGGGCGTAGCGCGTCGGCCTGGGCGTCGTTCCACAGTCCGAGGCAGCCCGGGGAAATGCGGCCTTCGGGACTCACCCCCGTGGCCTCGACCACAACCAGTCCGGCACCGCCGCGCGCGAGGGAGGCGTAATGAACGCGGTGCCAGTCGTTCGCCAGGCCGTCCACGGCGCGGTATTGGCACATCGGGGAGACGGCAATGCGGTTGCGGAAGGCGAGATCCTTGAGGTGGTAGGGCGAAAAGAGGCGGGACATGGCGCGGAGGTTCGGTTTCAGGTTCTTTGATAGTTCGAATAATATCGAACAATAAGCAAGCGATCGGCTGGATTTTTTGGGGAAAATCCTCTTCCTTTTGCGCCGATGCGACGCTTCCAGCACCCCCCGATTCACTCCGTCGCGCTCACCCAGGTGTTGCATGCGCTGAGCGATCCGGTGCGGCTGGAGATCGTTCGAACGCTGGCCAAGGGCGGGGAAAAGACGTGCGCCGAGCTCGACGGCGGCCGGCCGAAATCGACCATGTCCCACCACTTCCGCGTGCTGCGCGAGTGCGGTGTGGTGCGCACGCGCAACGAAGGGGTCACGCATTTCAACGCGGTGCGCAAAGAGGAACTGGAGCGGCGCTTCCCGGGATTGCTCGAGGCGATTCTGGCGGTGAAGAGCGGATTGTCGTAGCGATTCGCTTTCCGTGCGGGCGGAGACGTCACTCCCGGCAAAACAAAACAGGCGAGCCGAAGCTCGCCTGCGAAAGGGGGACGCGTCGCCGCAGTCCAAAGGAGGGTCGCTTACAGCCGGTAGGCGATGAGCTCGCGGCCGCCTTTGAAGTAGAAGAGCAGGCCGAGGCTTTCGTCGACGACGTAGGCGGGTTCCTTGTCGTCGAGCAGGATCTGCTTGTCGCCTTCGCCGGAGTCGAGGGAGATGCCCATGAGTCCGACGCCTTTCTTGCGGCCTTCCTCGACGGTGGTGAGCACGTAGGAGTAGTTGTCGCCCGCCTGGGTGGCGGCCTTGCGCTTGCCGGCGACGCGGTTGTAGCGGTCGAGGGCGCTGTGGATGTTGCCCACGCCCTGGCTGTACTGGCTGGAGCTGAAGGACGGCGCCGAAGCCACCTGCGCGTTGCCGGCGGTGGCGGCGAGGGCGGTGACGGCGAAGAGCAGGGAGTCGCCGAGCGCGCTGCCGGGGGCGGCGTAGTAGGTCGACCATTTCAGGTTCTGCGCCGCGGGATCGTAGCCCATGAGGTGCTGCTTGCCCGTGACGACGATGTGGCCGTCGCGGCGGTGGATGGCGACGGGCACATCGAGCCGACCCTTGTTCTGGGCGGCGATGCCCTTGGCCAGGCCGGAGACCCCGCCAAGCACGCCGAGGCCGATCTTGGCGACGTCGCCGCCGCCCATCTTGCGCTTGAACTCGATCGGCACCTCGAACTTCTCCGCGATGGCCGCGCCGGACACGTCCAGGCCGTACAGGTTGTGCGCGTCGGCGAAGAGCACGGTGTCGTGCTCGGGCAGATACAAGAAGTTGGTGATGCCCTCCTTGGCCTTGGTGAACTTGAAGGCCTCTTCGCCAGTGGCGGCGTCGAAGGCGGCCACGCCGAGCGGCTCGCGCAGGGCCACCGCCTGGCCGGTGGAGAAGTTGCCGCCGAAGCGGATGAAGACCTTGCCGTTGACCGGCTCGACCTGGGAGACGATGGCGTTGTCGCGCGACTTGAAAAGGCCGGCATAGCTGGAGATGCGGTCGCTCTGCCAGAGGATCTTCCCGCCGGCCTTGTCGATGGCGTAGACGCTGCCGCCGCCGGCCGCGTAGAGGCGGTCGCCGTCGACGCGGATGGGTGCGTAGGTGCGCTTGAAGTCCTTGGCGCCGGGCTTGAATTCGAGGGTCCACTTGATCTCGCCCGTCTTGAGATCGAGCGCGTCGACGCCGCGGAAGCCGAGGTAGGCGAGGTCGCCGTCGATCACCGGATCATGGTAGCCGGAGAGGTCCATGCGCGGGGCGAACTTGCCGGAGCCGTCGGCGATGTGCAGCGGCACCTCGTTGGACTTGCCGTATTTGAGCTGCCACTTCGTCTCGCCGGTGAAGAGGTCGTGGGCGCGGACGATCATGCCCTGCTCGTCCCTGGATCCGCCCCAGCCGTTGAAGACGAAGAGGACGAGGTTGTGTTGAGGAATTGGATACGTGGCCAGATACTGCCCCATGATCTGGTCGGCCTCCCACACGGTCTCGCCGGAGAGGTAGTCGATGGCGAGCAGCCGGACCTTCGATCCGGCCATGCCGGAGGAGTGGTTGCACAGCAGGTAGGGCGTGCCCGGCACTTCGCGGGCGTTGAAGGCGTTGGTCTTGTCGAGGTCTTCGCGCGTCCAGAGCAGGGCGCCGGTGTCGGGGTCGTAGGCCTGCACGGCGCCCTTGGTGCCGACGAGCAGCGTGCCGAGTTCGGTGAGGTTGTTCCAGGCCGGCTTCTCGGGCAGCTTGGCGGACCAGAGTTTCTCCGCGGCGCCGAGCGGCGCGGCCGACAGGACAAGGGCGGCGGCGAGGACGCGGCCGCGAAGGAGGAGGCTGGAGGAGATCATGGGCAGTCGGGGCGGCGGACGGGGGCGTCCGCAAGTTTGGGTGCTCCGCCGGGACCGTGCCCATCGGGCTGACCCACGGGCCGGCGCAGCGGATTTGTTCGTAATACGAACATGTTTCCTGCGGACTTGAATCAAATTATATCGCTAGGGCGTAAATACTTACGCATCCCCTGTTCTGGTGAGGACGCCTGTTTGCGGGCGATGGCCGGGGGCGCCCGGTCGGGGGACCGGGCCTACAACGCTGGAGGCCGCGTGTCCTCACGCGGCGGATCGCCACTGTGTGCCCCTACGCGTCGGTTATGGGGCGGTCTGTAGGCCCGGTCCCCTGACCGGGCGTGCGCGTTTGCGCGTGCGGAGGTACCAGATGGCGGTGCCGCTGAGGGCGAGCAGGGCGGGGGCGAAGCCGCCGACGACGTAGAGCCATTTGACCAGCGTCGAGCCGTAGAAGCCGAAGTGCAGCGGGGCGAGCATGCCGTTCAGTTTCTGCGAGAATGTGCCGTCGCGTGCGTCATGCACGGCGCGCAGGGCGCCCGTGTTCGGGTCGAAGTCGACCCGGCTGAACTTGCGCCACACGGGCGCGTCGCGCTCGAGCACGAGAATCGACAGGGCTCCGGTGGGCGTGCTCGGAAAGGAGACGCGCAACAGTTCCGCGCCCGGGAAACGCTCGCGGGTGACGGCGAGCGCGGGTTCGATCGGCGCGAGCTGCGTCATGTCGTAGGGCGGGCCGGGTGGCTTCGGCGCGGCAATCTGGCCCGGGGCAATCTTGGCCGCGTAGATCGCGCCGGTCAGACCCAGCACGAGGGTGAAGTAGAGACCGACGACGCCTACCCATTTGTGCAGGTCGCTGAGCGCAAGGCGCCAGCCGCGGCCGAGCCGCATGGGGCGACGCCAGAGCGTGCCGAGGCGGTCGCGGTAGATGATGAGGCCGGTCACACCAAGTAGGACGAGACCGACGCCGCCGAGTCCGGTGATGACGTAGCCCCAGCCGCCGACGCGCAGGTGCATGTGCAGGCCGAGCAGCCACGGGGTGAACAGCGACTGGTCCGCGCCGCGCCAGAGGACCTCGCCCGTGTAGGGATTGACGAATGTCGTCCAGCGGGTGCGTCCGTCGGGGCCGAGAAAGATCAGGCGCTCGGTGTCGTGCGGTTCGCGCGCGAGCATGAGGCGCATCGGACGAAAACCCTCGGGCGCGGTCGGGGCGAGTGCCTGCACAACCGGTGTTCGGGGCAGGACGGCGGACGCGGGCGGAACCGGGATCGTATGCAGGTCGCGTTCGATGATGCGCTCGAGCTCGTGGTGCAGAACGAGGATCCCGCCAGTGACGCTGGCCAGGAGAATGAGCGCGCCGAATCCGAACGCGAGGACGCGGTGCACGGTCCACACGACCAGGTACGTGTGCCAGCGGCGGATGCGTTGGGTGGGATCGAGCGCTTTCAGGGGAGCGGCAATCGGGCGCAACGGGCGGACGCGGACGATGCGTCCGCCCGTTGGCAGGGCTGAAGGAGATTAGAAGGAGAACGCGTAGCGCAGCGTCACGGTGCGCCCACGACCGGCGAAGTAGTTGGCGGCGGTCGCGGACGAACCGGTCAGGGTCTGCGAGTAGTAACTGATGTAGTCCTTATCGAGCACGTTTTCGACGCCGAGGCTCAGCGTCTGGCCCTCGACGACGCGCCAGGTGGCGAGCAGGTCGAAGAGCGTATAGCCGCCGAAGTCGCCGGCGGCGATGCCGTCCGGATCATCGCGGGGGAGGAGCATAAGCGACTGGATGCGTGTACTGAAGGTGTCGGTCCAGGTCTTGTCCCAATAAAGCCCGAGCTTGGGCGCACTGATGTTGGCGCCGGGCAGGCGCGCGTCGACCGTGCCATCGCCGTCGCGGTCGCTCTTGCCCTCGAGCACGGCGAAGTAGCCGCCGACGAGTCCGAGCCGGGCCGGCAGGCGCACGCGACCGGTGAGCTCCGTGCCGTAGATTTCGCTGCGCTCGCGGACCACGTCGAAGATGCCGGAGGGGTTGGCGACCAGGCGGGCGCCGAGCTTGGCGGTGGAGAGGTAGACGCTCCAGCCCAGCTGCCAGCCGTCGCCGTTGAGGCGCACGCCGGTTTCCCAGTTGTCGGTCACGACCGGGTTGAGGCTGATGAAGTCGTCGACATCGAGCCCGGGCCGGTTGATGGCGCGCAGGATGCGGCCGATGTCGGCCATGCCGTAGCCCTGGGCGAAGCCGCCAAAGACCGTGACGGTGTCGTTGACGCGCCAGTTGGCGCCGAGGTTGAGCAGCGGTTCCTCGAAGCTCGGGTTGCCACCGCGGACGAACGTGCTGCCGGACGACTCGAGGGTGGTGAAGTCGTCGACCTCGAGCTCGGCGAATTCGTAGCGCAGGCCGCCGGACAACGTGAGCGGACCGAAGGGCTTCTCGAGCTGCACGTAGGGAGACCAACCGCGGAAGGTGGTGAACGGGACCCAGGTGCGGTTGGTCAGGACGAGCACCTGCGCGGTTTCGTCCGCGAGGTAGTCGAAGCCCGTGACGACGCCGAGGTTGCCCGCTTGGGCGAAGGTGCGCACCCACGTGGTGCGCACGCCGTGTTTCTCGGCGACGATGCGCGACTGGTCGAGGGTGGGCTGGCCGTTGAGGATGAAGGTCCCGTTGGCGCTGGCGGTGGCGCCGTAAGTCGCGGCGAAGTCCTGGCTGAAGAGATTGAGCGTCAACTCGCCGCCGAGCAGGGCGCGGTCGGTGAAGGTGAGCGCGGCGGTCGTGACGTCGTTCTCGGCCGGCCTGCCCGCGGGCGCGCCGCGCGTGGAGGTGGTCGGGAGGCCGGCGGGACGGTTGCCGGGCACGGTTTCCCAGCGGAGGTTCTGTTCCAGGTCGAAGCGGTTGACCATGAGTTCGACGCGGTGGCGTGCGTTGAAATCGAAGCCGGCCTTGAGGAAGAGACTGTAGGCGTCGGTGTCCATCGTCTCGCCCTGGACGTTGTCGACCCCGATCGGGCGGCCGTCCCCGTCGAAGGCCAGCGGACGGTGTTCCCATGTGGCGCCGGCGACCACGGAGAAGCCGCCGGAACGCGCGGCCCCGAGGGCGGCGACCTTGCCGCCGTACCCGTCGGACTTGAACCGCGCGGACGTCGTGCCGGTGAACTCGAGGGCGGAGCGGTAGCCCTCATTCGCGGGCGCGGCGCGGGTGACAAAGTTGATCAAGCCGCCGGTGGCTCCCATGCCCTGCGCGGCGGAGGACCCGTGCACCGCCTCGAAGCGCTCGAGGAAGAACGGATCGACGGTGATGCTCTCGCGTTTGCCCGCACGCAGCGGATTAGACTGCGGAATGCCGTCCACGAGGTAGAGCGGTTCACGGCCCCGGAAGCTTTCGCCGTTGCTCGAGAGCTTCTGCCGCGACGGTGCGTAACCCGGAATGAACTGGGCCAGCGCTTGGCCAACGTCGGAGGTGATGGCGAACTGGTTCTGCAACCGTTCCTGGGTGACGACGGTGGTGGAGACGGGCAGGGCGCCCGCGTCCTTCTCGGTGCGGGTGGCCGCCGTGACGACGAAGCGCTCGAGTGAGAGCGCGTCGTCTCCGGCTGGCGCCGCCGGGGCCAGGGGCGCAGCGGCGGTCGGCTGAACCGCGCCGGCGAGGCCGGTGCAGGAGATCACAAGGAGCGCAGCGCATCGGACCGCCGCGGAAAAAGGACTGAGGGTTGAGCTCATCGCCTTACTCAAGAATGAGACCCAGTCCCAATTCAAGTAAGAAAATGAGACTCAGTCTTGTTTAATAGCGGAATGCGGAGATCAGCGGGTCGGCCGGGGGACTGCGCCGCGTAAACGGAGTGTTAATAACTTTTTGTTAAAACCCGGCGTTGTGCGCCCTCTGCGCTTGACGGTGGCGGGGTTAAAAGGGGATAAAAGGGGGCGAAATGGGGCGCATGCGGCGTCCTTCACATGGCAAACCTTGGCAAACCGTTTTATACCGGAAGTTTCCGGCATAACCTGGACGACAAGAATCGACTCACGATTCCGTCGGCCTGGCGGTCTGCGCATGGAGAGGCCGATACGTTCCTCGCGACGCCCAACCCCGCCGGGTATATTTCCGTGCTCCCGCCCGCCGAGGTGGAGAAGCTCTACGAGAAGATCGCCGCCGTCCCGATGTCCGAGACCGGAGCGCAGGAGGAAATCGCCGCGTTCTTCGCCGCGACCCAGGCCTTCACGTTCGACAAGCAGGGACGCGTGCCGCTGTCGGACACCCTGCTGGCGCATGCCGGCATCGCCAAGGACGCGGTGCTGAGCGGCGGCCTGACCAAGTTCAACATCTACAGCCCGGAACGCTGGGCGGCCATCCAGCAGAAGTCGTCGCCGGCCACGCAGTCCGACTTCATGCGCCGGTTCGGGATCTAGCCATGGCCACCAAGGCAAACTCCCTCCCGAATCCCCGGCCGGAACGCACGCCGGAAGGCCTCGGCTCCCACCGCCATTTTCCCACCGTGTCGGCGCGGGTGCGCGCCAGCCTGATCCTGCGCCGCCTGGAACGCGAGCGGGCGCGTCATGAACTCGTGGATACAACGGCCGTCACGGCCGCCTGGTCCGAAACCCGGAGGCCCGTGCATGCGCGCCCTGCCGCCTGAGTCTGCCGTCATGACGCCCGGCCACCAACCCGTTCTGCTGTCCGAGGTGCTCGCCCTGCTCGCGCCGCGCGCCGGCGGGCGGTACCTCGACTGCACCTTTGGTGGCGGCGGACACAGCCGGGCCCTGCTCGAGGCCGCGGCGGACACGAGTGTGCTGGCGCTGGACCGCGATCCGGCCGCGGCGCCGCGCGCCGAGGCGCTGCGCGAGGCCTTTGCCGGCCGGTTCGCCCTGGTCGACCGCGATTTTGGCCAGCTTGAGTCCCTTTCGATCGGCGCCTTCGACGGCATCCTCTTCGATCTCGGCGTGTCCTCGTTTCAGCTCGACGAGGCGGAGCGCGGTTTTTCCTTCCGCGCTGACGCGCCCGCCGACATGCGCATGGATCCGCGTCACGGCGTGCCGGCGTCGGTCTGGCTGGAGACGGCGACCGAGGAGATGCTCGTGCGGGCGGTGCGCGATTTCGGCGAGGAGCCGCACTGGCGGCGGGTGGTGCGCGCCCTGCGCGAGGCGCGCGGTTCCGGCCGCCTCGGGCGGACCGCTTCGCTCGCCGAGGTGATCGTCGCTGCCATTCCCGCCCGCGACCGCCACGCCTCGCGGATTCATCCCGCCACGCGCACCTTCCAGGGCATCCGCATCGCGGTGAACGACGAGATCGGGGCCATCGAGCGCGCGCTGCCGGCGGCGTTTGCCCGGCTCGTCGCCGGCGGGGTGCTCGCCGTGATCAGTTTCCATTCCCTCGAGGACCGTCCGGTGAAGCAGTTCTTCCGCCGGATGTGCGGACAGCCCGAGAGCGCCGACGACTCCCGTCCGCAGGATCTGCGCGAGAAACACGCGGATCCGCTCACCCGCAAGCCCGTCACGGCCGGCCCCGCCGAGGTGGCCGCCAATCCCCGCAGCCGCTCCGCCAAACTGCGCGCCCTGCGCAAACATTGAACCCTTCCGTCCCGTCATGAAGAAGTCCGGTACCCACGCCTTTGTGAACCAGCTGCTGATCGGCACGCTGGCGATGATCGTTTTCAGCGGCTCGATCGGCCTCGGCGCCGTCTGGCTGCGTCACCAAATTTCCACGACGGCGCAGAGCACGCGCCAGCTCGAGAACGCCCTCGCCGAAGTCGAGCGCCGCATCGCCGAGACCACGGCGTTGATCGCCGCCGAGCAGTCGCCCGAGGCGCTGGTCGAGAAGAACCTCGCGATGGGCATCGGGCTCGTGCCGCGCCGCGATGCGCAGGTGGTCTGGGTCGCGGAGTCGCCCGAGGAGCGGCTCGCGGCCCGGCGCAACCTCGAGATCTTCGCCGAGGAGACGGTGCGGGGACGCACCGCCGTCCGGTTCGGCCTCAACCAGAACCCCTAGCACCGGACCACGCGCGGATGCACAAGGGGTTTGCCTCCAATTATCGTATCGTGCTGCTCGCCACGGGGGTGTGCGCGGCCTTCACGGCCATCGGCGCGCGCCTCGTGGACCTGCACGTGATCGACCGGGCGAACCTGATCCGCCACGTCGACCGGGTGCGCGAGACGTTTGCCGTGCAGCCGGCGCGGCGGGGCGACATCCTCGACACCCGCGGCCACGTGCTGGCCACGTCGCGCACCCTGATCGTGCTCGGACTCGATCCGCAGATGGTGCGTCCCGCGGACCGCGCGCGTTTCCCGGAACTGGCCCGGCTGCTCAAGCTTCCCTTGGCCGAAATCGAGGCCGCCGCCGACCGGAAGACACGGATGGTGCGGAGCGATCCCGACGATCCCGAGTCGCCGCTCGTCGAGCGTACGGTGCAGTACGTCAAGCTGAGCGACACGGTCGAGGAGTCGGCCTACGAGCAGATCCAGGCACTGGGCATCCGCGCCCTCACCGCCTCGCGCGAGTACGCCCGCATCTACCCGAACAACGCCCTCGCCTCGCACCTCATCGGCTACATCAACAAGGAGAACGTCGCGGCCGCCGGGCTCGAGGCGTTCGCCGACTTCTACCTGCGCGGCCAGGACGGCTGGCGCGAGTCCGAGAAGGACGGCCTGCGCCGCGAGCTGCCGCAGTTCCGCACCCGGGACGTGCCGGCGACCGACGGGTTTTCGGTGGTGCTCTCGATCGACAGCTTCATCCAGCAGATGGTCGAGGAGGAACTCGCGGCCATCGCGTCGAAGTTCAATCCCAAGAAGGCCACGATCGTCGTGAGCGATGCGAAGAGCGGCTTCCTCCTCGCCCTCGGCAACTATCCGACCTTTGACCTCAACGCCTACAACGTCGCGCCGCTCGACACGCAGCGCAACGTGGCGATCACCGACCAGCTCGATCCGGGTTCCACCTTCAAGATCGTCGCCTCCGCCGGCGCGATCGAGGAAGGCCTGGTTTCCCCGCAGACGCGCCTCGACTGCTCCAGCGAAACGATCCTTTACCAGGGCCGCACCCTCCGCTTCATGCGGGAGGACCATCCCGCCCAGCATCCGCTGTCGGTGCGCGAGATCATCGCGAAGTCGAGCAACCGCGGCACCACCCAGCTCGCGATGCGTCTCGGTGACCGCAAGTTCTACGACTATGCGCGGGCCTTCGGCTTCAGCGAACCGTCGGGCTTCCCGTTCGGCGGCGAGATCCCCGGCACGCTCCACGCGCCCGACAAATGGAGCGGCATCGACATCACCCGCATTCCGTCCGGTTACTCGATCTCGGCCACGCCGATCCAGATCCACTATGCCATGGGCGTGATTGCCAGCGGCGGCGAGCTGATGCGGCCGCAGCTGATCCGCGAGGTGCGCGATGCCCGCGGCGAGACGGTGTACACCTTCGGCGGCGTGGCGCGCCGCCGCGTCATCGGGCCGCGCACGGCCGAATCCATGGCGCGCATGCTCCAGGCCGTGGTCTCGCCCGAAGGCACGGCCGGGGCGATTGCGATCCCCGGCTACCAGCTGGCCGGCAAGACCGGCACCGCGCGCAAGCTGATCGACGGACGGTATTCGGACAGCCATCACGTCGGCTCGTTCTCCGGCTTCTTCCCCGCCTCGCAGCCGCGCGTGGTGATCACCGTGATCGTCGACGAGGCGCGCCTGCCTGGCGGCGCCGACGCCTACGGCAGCAAGGTCGCCGCCCCCAGTTTCCGCACGCTCGCCGAAAAACTCATCGCCTACCTCGACATCAAGCAGGTCGAGGAGGTGCGGCCGCCCCGCACCTTCGCCGCCCTCGAAGGAGGCCGCCGATGATTGGTTATCTCACCCAGAACCACCCGCTCATCCAGGCGTTCCAGTCCAGCCCGCGCGGCCGGACCCGCAAGGAAACGCTGGCCCGCAACCGCGAACTCAAAATGGCCCCCAAACTCTCGGACTACTTCAAGGAAGACGAAATCGTCGCCTCGAAAGGGCCGCTCGACCGGCCGATTTCGGGCATCGTGATGGACAGCCGCCGGGTCGTGCCAGGCAACCTCTTCTTCGCCCTGCCCGGCCTGCGCTCCGACGGCGGCAGCTACATCGATGAGGCGGTGGCGCGCGGCGCCGTCGCCGTGGTGTCTGCCAAGCTGCCGTTTGCGACCTCCGCCAAGGTGACCTTCATCCAAGTCGCGGACCCGCGCGCCATGCTCGCCCGGGTTGCCCAGCGTTACTACCGGTTTCCCGACCGCGACCTTGGCGTCATCGGTGTGACCGGCACGAACGGCAAGACCACGGTCACGCACCTGCTGAAGCATTTCCTCAACGGCGACCAGCGCGTCGGCCTGATCGGCACGGTCAACTACGACCTCGGCGCGCGCACCGTGCCGTCGTACAAGACCACGCCGGAGTCACTCGACCTCTACGGCATGCTCGCGCAGATGCGCGACGCCGGCTGCCGCCAGGCGGTGATGGAGGTGAGCTCGCACGGCATCGACCAGCAGCGGGTGCTCGGCATGCAGTTCAGCGCGGCGGTCTTCACCAACCTGACGCGCGACCACCTCGACTACCACAAGACGCTCGACGCCTACTTCAACGTGAAGGCGCGGCTCTTCACCGGCGAAACCGGGGCGGAGCCCAAGGTGGCGGTGATCAATGTCGACGACGCCCACGGCCGGGAGCTCACCGGCCGGGTGCCGGAAAGCGTGCGGCTGGCGACCTTCGGGGAAAGTCCTGACGCCCTGGTCCGCGCCGAAGAAGTCGTCCTCTCCGAGAAGGGCACCGCGTTCCGCCTGGTCTGGCCGCAGGGCACGCTGACCGTGGAGTCGCCCCTGATCGGCCGCTACAACCTCAGCAACCTGCTCGCCGCGATCGCGACCGCCTGGGCGCTGGGCCGCGACCCGGTGGTCTTCATGCCCAAGCTGCGCTCCTTCAAGGGCGTGCCCGGCCGCATGGAACGGGTCGAGGAAGGCCAGCCGTTCAACGTGCTCGTCGACTACGCCCACACCGACGATGCGCTGCGCAATGCCCTCGGCATGCTCCGCGCGGTGACCAAGGGCCGGCTGCTCGTCGTCTTTGGCTGTGGCGGCAACCGCGACCGGACCAAGCGTGCGCCGATGGTGCGCGCGGTGCAGGAACAGGCGGACTTTGCCTTCGCCACGGCGGACAACCCCCGGCGCGAAGACCTCGCGCAGATCTTCGCCGACATGCGCGAAGGCGTGACCGCCCCGGACAAGATCACCTGGATCGACGACCGCCGCCGCGCGATCAGCCTGGCCCTCGACATGGCCCGGCCGGGCGACTGCCTGCTGGTGGCGGGCAAGGGGCACGAGTCCTACCAGGAGTTCGCCGACACCGTGATCCCGTTCGACGACCGCCAGGTGGTGCGCGAGCTGATCGGCATCAAGCGCCTCAAACCGGCCTGACCCACTTTCACCCCACACCCCGCGCATGCCCGTATTTGATCCCCGGATACTCGCCCGCTGGACCGGGGGCGCCTGGACCGCCGCCCCGGCCGTGCCCCTGACCGGCTTTGCCACCGACACCCGGCTCCTCCGCCCCGGTCAGGTCTTCGTCGCGCTCCGCACCGAGAAGCGCGACGGCCACGCCTTCCTCGGGGCGGCGGCCGCGGCCGGCGCCGGGGCCGCGCTGGTCTCCCGTGCGGATCCGCAGGTCGCCCTCCCGCAACTGGTGGTGGCCGATCCGCTGGCGGCGTTCCAGGCGGTCGCACGCGAGCACCGCCGTACCTTTCGCGCCCCGGTCGTCGGCATTTCCGGCAGCGCCGGCAAGACCTCGACCAAGAACCTGCTCGCGCTGCTGCTGGGTGGCGAAGCGGGCCACGTCCTGGCGACCGAAGGCAATCTCAACAACCATCTCGGCGTGCCGCTGACACTGACGCGGCTCGATCCGGCGAAGCACCGGTTTGCCGTGATCGAGGCCGGCATCAGCGCGTCGGGCGACATGGCGCCGCTGGCGGCGATGATCGAGCCCGATGTCGCCATCATCACGCTGGTCGGGCCGGCTCATCTGGAGGAACTGGGCGGACTCGACGGCGTCGCGCAGGAGAAATCCCGGCTGCCGGCCGCGGTCCGCACCAGCGGCATCGCGATCTTTCCCCGCCGCTGCGCCGACTTCCCGGTCTTTCGCGACCTGCACGTGCGCACCCTGATGGTCGAGCCCGCCGACGTGCTGCGTCCGGCAGAACCGCCGCGGGACCGTGTCTATTTCACCATCACCCAGCGCGGCGACCGCACGGCGATCGCGCTGGCCTACGGACGCCCGCCGCCTTTGGTGTTCACCCTCGGTCGGGTCACCGATGGCATGGCCCAAAACGCGGTGCTCGCGTTGTGCGCCGCCCTGTGGCTCGGCGTGCCGCGCGACGTGATCCAACGCCGCCTCGACGCCTATGCGCTGGCGCCGCTGCGGGGTGAGATCCGTCGCGTCGACGGCCGGCTGCTCTACCTCGATTGCTACAACGCCAACCCGGCGTCCATGGCGGATGCGCTCGTGACCTTCGACCAGCTGGCACCGGCTTCGTCAGGCCCGCGTCTCTTTCTGCTGGGGTGCATGGAGGAACTTGGACCGGAAAGTCCGGCTCATCACCGCGAACTCGGGGCGGCGCTCCGGCTGGGGCCGGACGACCATGTCTGCGTGCTGGGCGATCAAGCGGGCGACGTCCGCGACGGCGCGGTGGCGGCCGGCGTGCGACCGGACCAGGTCGAGGTCGTGCCGGGCGTGGAGGTCATGGCGGCGCGTTTCGCCGGATTTGCCGGCGCTGTGTTTGTGAAGGGCAGCCGCCGTTACCAATTGGAACGCATCATCGAGAACGGACACGCGCCGGTCGCCCATTGAGACGCCCATGCTGAGCTACCTTGCCGATTACGAACACATCTTTGGTCCGCTGCGGGTGCTGCGGTACCTCACGTTGCGCACCCTCGGTGCGGCGGTCACCGCCACCCTGGTGGGCTTCGTGATCGGCCCGTGGCTGATCGCGCGCCTGCGCCGGCTGAAATTCGGCCAGCTCTACGACGACGACCGCACTGGGGAACTGGCGACCAAGTTCGACAAGAAGAACACGCCCACGATGGGCGGCCTGCTGATCTTCGCCTCGGTGTTCGTCAGCACCTTGCTCTGGGCGGTGCCCAACATCTGGGTGCTGGTGGCCTTGTTCGTCTATGCCGCCCTCACCGCCGTCGGGTTTCGCGACGACTACCTCAAGGTCGTGCGCAAGAGCCGCGACGGCATCTCGTCGCGGGAGAAAATGTTCTGGCAGACCACGATCACGGTCCTCGCCCTCGCCGCCCTCGTGTGGCACCCGGCGAGCGCCGACAAGATCCGGGAAATCTGGGTGCCCTTCCTGAAGACCCCGCTCTTCATCGGCGTGCCGGTGCTCGTCATCTTTGTTCTGATGTTTTTCTGGGTGGTGGGCTTCAGCAACGCGATCAACCTGACCGACGGTCTCGACGGACTTGCGATCGGCTGCACGATCACGGTGGCGTTGGTCTACGGCCTGATGGCCTATGCGGCCGGCAACGCGCGCATCGCGGATTACCTGCTGATCGGCTACGTGCCGGGCACTGGTGAACTCGCAGTGATCTGCGGGGCGCTAGTCGGGGCCGGCATGGCGTTTCTCTGGTACAATTCCCATCCGGCCGAGGTGTTCATGGGCGACACCGGTTCGCTCGCGCTGGGCGGGGTCATTGGTGTGATTGCGTTCATGGTCCAGCAGCCGCTCACGCTCGTGATCGTCGGCGGCGTGTTCGTCATGGAGGCCGTGTCGGTCATCATCCAAGTCGGCTTCTTCAAGTACACCCGCCGCCGCTTCGGCGAGGGCCGGCGCTACTTCCTCATGGCGCCGATCCACCATCATTTTCAGAAGAAGGGCTGGCCCGAAACGAAGGTGGTTCTCCGGTTTTGGATTCTCTCGCTCATGTGCGCCCTGGCCGGACTCGGCACCTTGAAGCTCCGCTGATCACCCTGCCATGCTCGCCGTTCCCGAGTTCCTCAAACCCCTCCTTGCCCGGCCGGTCGCGGTCTTCGGTGGCGGCGTGAGTGGTCGCGGCGTGTCGGCGCTCCTGACGCGCCTCGGTGCCGAGGCGCGCCTGTATGACGAGAAGGCGGCGGACGGTGCCGCGACCGAGTTTCGGGGCGGGGCAGGGGGGCATGGACTGGTGATCTTCTCGCCGGGATTTCCGCCCACCCATCCGTGGATCGCGAGTGCCCGGGCGGCCGGACTCGTCTGCCTCGGCGAACTGGATTTCGCCTCGCTGTTCTGGCGCGGCCGGGTGGTGGCAATCACGGGTACGAACGGCAAGACGACGCTGACCGAGTTCCTTACCCACGCCCTGCGCAGCGCCGGGCGCGATGCCGAGGCGACGGGCAACGTGGGCTTTCCCTTTTCGCAATTGGTCGCCGACCGGGGCGGCGGCGCACCGGATTCGATCGCGGTGTGCGAGGTGAGTTCGTTCCAGGCCGAGACGATGCGGCACTTCCGGGCCGACGCGGCGCTGTGGACGAATTTCGCCGAGGATCACCTCGAGCGTCACGGTTCGATGGAGCACTACTTTCTGGCCAAGTGGCGTCTCTTCGAACGCACCGTCGGCGGCTCGGTCTTTGCCGGCAGCAGCGTACAGCGCCATGCCGAGGCCCTTGGGCAGACGCTGCCTGCGGAAGCCTGTGTGCCCACGGAAGACCAGCCCGGTGACCTGTTGCTGCGCGGCTCAGTTTTCGCCGATTATCCCCAGCGGGAGAACTTCCTGCTCGCCGCCGCCTGGTGGCGGGCTTCGGGACTGCGTGAGTCTCTGCTCTACACCGCCGCGCAGACCTTCCCGCTTGCGGCGCACCGATTGACGCGCGTGGCCGAGGTTGCCGGCGTGACGTACTGGAACGACTCCAAGGCGACCAATTTCCATGCCGTCGAGGCGGCGCTGGCGCGCTTCCCGCTGCCGGTCCTCCTCATCGCCGGCGGCAAGGCCAAAGGCGGGGACATCGCCGGTTTCGTCCGCCGGATCGCGCCACGAGTGAAGCATGCGTTCTTCATCGGCGAGACGCGCAGCCTCCTGTCGACCTTCAGTGGGCCGGCCGGGCTATCGCATACGGTCTGCGCCGACCTGCCGGCGGCCTTTGCGGCGGCGACCGCGATGGCGCAGCCGGGCGACCATGTCGTGCTCAGCCCGGGCTTCGCCAGCTTCGACCAGTTCCGCAATTATCAGGATCGCGGCGAGCAGTTTACCCGGCTCGTGAACAACCTCAGTCCCGCGGCCAGTTTGAAGTAGCAAACCCGTTTTTCCACCGGCATTATTTTCCCATGAAGATCGTGAAGATTTTTGGTTTCGTCGTGGCGGTTCACGCCGCGGTGTTCGTGCTCATCTTTGCCATACCCGGCTGCCGCACGTCGGCCCGCAAGGGCGCCGCCGCTCCCGGTGCGGCCGAGGTCAGCTATGCCGGCGCTCCGGCGCCTGCCCCCGCGGGCGATTTTGCCCCGGCGCCGCGCCCCGCCGGTATCAACGCTACGGATACAAGCGTCGCCTACAATCAGGGGCCGGCCACAATCCGCTACAGTCCGACGCGCCCCGGTGCGGCGACGCCGCCGGCTCCGGCTGCCGCCGCTCCGGCCCCGGCCACCTACACCGTGGTCAAGGGCGACAACCTCTGGAGCGTGGCGAAGAAGAACGGCATCACCGTGGCCGAGCTCGCCGCGGCCAACAATCTCGCCGGCAACGGCGCGCTGCAGATCGGGCAGAAACTCGTTATTCCCGGCGCCGCGCCTGCCGCAGCCTCCGCAGGTGCACCGGCGGCGTCCGCCGCGGCCTCCGCCGAGCGGCCGACCTACACGGTGCAGGCGGGCGATACGCTCGGTGCGATCGCCCGGCGCAACGGCACGACGGTCGCGGCCCTGCGTTCGGCCAACAACCTTCGCAACGATATCGTTCGTCCGGGCCAGGTTCTCACCCTGCCGGCGGGCAGCACCGCCACCGCTTCCGAGGCGTCAGCGCCGGCGGCGGCAGCCGCGGCCCCGGCTCCGGCGGCGGCCCGCGCGCCCAGCGGCACGATGACCCACACCGTGGCTCCGGGTGAAACGCTCGGTGCGATCGCCAAGCAGTACGGCGTACGGGCGGGAGACATCGCCGTGGCGAACAATATCGACGATCCGCGCAAACTGCGCGCCGGGCAGACCCTGAACATCCCCGGCTGGCAGGCGCCCGGCGGCGCGGCCAAGGCGGCTCCGGCGCCCTCCACGCCTGCGGCCACCCCGGCTCCGGCGACGCCGGCTCCGGCCGCCACGGACACGGGTACCCCGACCATCCTGATCATTCCCGGTGCGGAGCAGGCCCTGCCGGCCACGCCGCCGGAGAGCAACATTCCGGTGATCCGGGTCGAGGAGCCCGCGGCCGATGGCGCGCCCCGCATTGAGTGAGTTTTTCACGCCCATCCGGCCGGCGCCCCGAGCGCGGCCGGCGCCGGCCCGCGGCACGGAGCCGCGCGCCCGGGTACTGACGCCGGCGGCGGTGATCGTGGTCTGCGCGATCGGGCTGACGATCCTCGGCCTCATCGTGCTGTTCAGCGCCAGCGCATCGTTCCGGCAGGGACCGTACTTCTACCTGAGCAAGCAGATCATCGGGGTCGGCCTGGCCGGCTTGGTGTGCGTGGTGGCGGCGCGGATCGATCTCGAGTTTGCCCGCCGTCAGGTGTGGTGGATCGCCCTCGCCGCGGTGGTGGCGCTGATCCTCGTGCTGATCCCCGGTATCGGCATCTACGTCAACGGCAGCCGCCGCTGGCTCGGCATCGGCCCGGTGCGATTCCAGGTGTCGGAGTTCGCGAAGATCGCGCTGGTCTTCTGCCTCGCGCATTACCTCGCGGTGAACCAGACCCAGATCGGACATTTCAAACGCGGCTTCCTCTATCCGATCGCGATCATCGGACTTTTTGGCGGCCTGATCGTGCTCGAGCCTGACTTCGGCACGGCGGCGCTGACGATGGCCGTGGGTCTGACCCTCCTCTTCCTCGCCGGCGCCAAGTGGCGTTACATCCTGCCGACCGTCGGGGCCGCGGTGTGCGCGTTCGGCGTGCTGGTGATGTACAATCCTAATCGGTTGCGCCGCTTCCTCGCCTTCCTCGACGTCGAAGGCAACAAGCAGGGCGGCACCTACCAACTTTACCAATCGCTCGCGGCGTTTGCGGTGGGTGGCACCGAGGGGGCGGGGTTGGGCCAGGGACGCCAGCAGATGAACTTCCTGCCCGAGGCACACACTGACTTCATTTTCGCGGTGATGGGCGAGGAGCTCGGCCTCTGGTTCACGCTCGGGACGGTGGTGATCTTTGCCATCATCTTCGTTGCTGGCGTGGTGCACCTCCGGCGCGCGCCGAACCTTTTCCAGTTTCTCCTCGTCGCCGGCTGCGTGCTGCTGATCAGCCTGCAGTCGATCGTGAACCTGGGCGTGGTCACGGGACTGCTCCCCACCAAGGGCATGTCGCTGCCGTTCATCAGCGCGGGTCTTTCGAACCTGCTGCTCATGGGCGCCTGCATTGGCGTGATCATCAACACCCAGCGAACGTGGGACAAACCCGCCTTCACCGGCGGCCGGCGCCGTCTGCAGGAGGTTGCTGGATGATCGGGAATGCGTCCCGCCTGCTCGGCGCGCGTCGCCGGATTCACCGTCCCTCCTCCGCCCGCGCTCCGTTTTCATTCGTATCCGCGGCCGGCGGTTTGCCTCAGGCACGTGTCACGGAGGGTCTGCGATGAAGATCCTGCTCAGCTGTGGTGGAACGGGCGGACATCTCGCCCCGGGCATCGCCCTCGCCGAAGGCCTGCAGGCGCGCGGACATCGCCCGCTGCTGCTCATCAGCCGGAAGAAGGTCGATGCGCGCCTGGTCGAGAAGTATCCGCAGCTCACGTTCCTCCGCATCCCGGGCACGCCCTGGGTGCGCACTCCGGTGGGCCTGGCACGTTTCCTCGTTTCGCAGACGCATGCGCTCGGATTCAGTTTCGCGCTGCTGCGCCGTGAGCGTCCGCAGGCAATCGTCGGTTTTGGCGGTTTCACGACGGCGAGCCTGATCGCGGCCGGCGCGCTCGCCGGCGTGCCCGTGGCCCTGCACGAGGCCAACCATGTGCCCGGGCGGGCGATTCGCTTGCTTGGGCGGGTGGCACGACGCGTGTATTTGCCGCCCGGCGTGGCGCTGCCTGGACTTCCCCGTCACGTGGTGCGTTCGGCCGGCATGCCGGTGCGCAACGAGATCCGGCGCCAGCCGCGCGCCGAGGCCTGCGCCGCGCTCGGGCTCGATCCCGCGTTGAAGGTCGTGGTGTTGCTCGGGGGCAGCCAGGGCGCGACCGCGCTCAACGCCTGGGCCCGTCGGCAAGCCGAACCGCTCGCCCGGGCGGGCGTGCAGCTGTACGTGCTCACCGGCATGGGCAAGGGGACGGACGAGACCCTCGCGTGGCCGGAGCCCGGCGGTCGCACGGCGCGTGCGATGTTCGTGTCGTTTTCCGACCGCATGGCGACCGTCCTCTCGGCGGCGGACCTCGTCGTGTCGCGTGCCGGTGCCGGGACACTGGCAGAGTTGGCCCGCTGCAGCACGCCCGCGATCCTCGTGCCGTTTCCCCATGCTGCCGACAATCACCAGGCGGCCAACGCCGCCGCGTTTGTGGCCGCGGGGGGCGGCCGGATCGTGGCGCAGGATGACCTGGGCCAGCTCGATCTGCTGGTGCCCTCGCTGGTGCGCGACGACGCCGCGCTGGCGCACTACCGGAACGCCCTGCAGGCGATGGATCGCGCCAATGCCGTCGACTTCCTGCTCGACGATCTGGAGAGCCTGATCGCCGCTGGCACTCCGGCCCCGTCGTGGGGCAGCGCCCGCACCCTGCTTGCCTGAACGAGTGACGCCGATGAGCTCCGTCCCGCCTCCTCTTTTGTTCAACCGGAACGTGCGTGCCGTGCACTGCGTCGGCGTGGCGGGCATGGGCGTGGGTCCGCTGGCGCTGTACCTCGCCGCGCGGGGCTTTCGCGTCAGCGGCGAAGACGATGCGATGACGGACGTCATGCGCGCGGCGCTCGTCGACGGTGGCGTCACGCTGACGGAGCCGGGCCAGCTTCCGCCCACCTGTGACCTCCTGGTGTATTCGTCGGCGATTGCGCCGCAGCATCCGGCCCAGGTGGCGGCAACCGCGCGCGGGATTCCGCGCGCCCGCCGCGGTGAGGTGCTGGCCGAAGTGACGCGCGACCGGAAGCTCGTTGCGATCTGCGGTTCGCACGGCAAGACGACCACGACGACGATGTTGGCGAGCGCGTTGCGCCGCGCCGGCTTTCCCGCGGGTCACATCCTCGGCGGCGTGCCCAACGACGCGACGCTGCCGCTCGCGACGGATGGGACCAACGGCTGGGTGCTGGCGGAAATCGACGAAAGCGACGGCACGATCGCGGCGTTCTCGCCCGAGCTGACCCTGGTGGTGAACCTCGATTGGGACCACCCCGACCACTATCGGCGGCAGGAGGAACTCGAGTCGGCCTTCGCCGCGCTCATGCAACGTACGCGCGGGACGGTGCTCGTGTCCGCCGCGTGTGCGCTGTCCCAGCGTCTCGCGTCCCCGCCGGCCCGGGTGACCTTCGGCGAAGGCGGCGATTTTTCGAGCCGGCTCGAATCCGACACCGGTCACGTGCTCAACCTTATCCTCGGTGGACGTTTCTCCATCGGCCGCGCCACGGTGAATGCAGGCGGGGCGTTCAATGCCGCGAATGCGACGGCGGCGCTGGCGGCGGCCCAGGTGATGGGGGCGACCCTCGCGCCCGGGCTGCTGGCGGATTTTGGCGGCGTGCGCCGGCGTCAGAGCCCGTTACCCGCTGCCGGCGGCCTGACCGTGATCGAAGATTACGCGCACCATCCGGCGGAGATCCGCGCACTGCTGGCCAGCCTGCGCGCCCGCGCGGCCGATGGCACCCGGCTGATCGTCGTGTTCCAGCCGCACCGTTACAGCCGGACCGCGCAGTTTCTCGGCGATTTCGCGGCGGCGCTGGGCACCGCCGATGCGGTGCACCTGCTCGATGTGTACGGCGCCGGCGAGGCCGAGCGGCCGGACGGCACGACCGAACGGCTCGCGGCCGAGCTGCGCCGACGGTTTCCGTCCTTGCCCGTCGGATACGTGAAGGATGCGCCGGCCCTAGGTCTCGACGCGCTCACGACGGAGACGCGGCCGGGGGATCTGGTGGCTTTCGTCGGCGCCGGTGACATCGACCGCGAAGCGCGGCGCTGGCTGGACCGGCACCGCGCGGTCGTGGCAGGACGCTGGGACGAGGCCGCGGTGCGGTTGCGCGCCGTGGTCTCGCCGGCGACGCCGGTGCGGCGGGAGGAACCGCTGGCAGGCAAGACGACGATGCGGGTCGGAGGGGCTGCCCGCCTCTATGCGGAGCCAGCCGGACTCGATGACCTGATTGCGCTGCTGCGAGCGGCCCGCGCTGCACGCCTGCCGGTGCATGTGTTGGGCCGCGGGTCGAACCTGCTCGTGCCGGACGAAGGCGTGGACGGCCTGGTGCTCAGCCTGCGCCAGCCGGCGTGGGAGACCTTTGAGGTGCTGGCGGACGGCAAGGTGAGCGTTGGCGCCGGACTCCGGCTGAAGAATCTGTGCGGACTCGCAGTGAAGGCCGGCCTGGCTGGCTTCGAATTCCTGGAAGGCATCCCGGGCAACGTCGGTGGCGCGCTGCGCATGAATGCCGGCGCGATGGGCGGCTGGATGTTCGACGTCGTCGAGGAGGTGCGGATGGTGACGTACGACGGCGACGTGAAGGTCCTGCGCAAGGACCAGATGCACGTCGACTACCGCCACTGCGCCGAACTCGAACACGCCATTGCCCTCGGTGCGGTCCTGCGGCCGGCCTCGGCCTCGCAGGCGGAGGCGATTGCGCGGCAGATCGACGTCTACAAGGACAAGCGCCAGAAATCCCAGCCGCGGGAACCGAGTGCCGGCTGCATTTTCAAGAACCCGCCCGGCGATTCGGCCGGACGTTTGATCGACGTGAGCGGCTTGAAGGGCGAGCGGGTGGGGGATGCGGAGGTGTCGCCTGTGCACGCCAATTTCATCGTCAACCGCGGGGCGGCGACGAGCGAGCAGGTGATCGCCCTCGTCCGCCGGGTGCGCGCGCGGGTCGAGGCCGCGCACGGCGTTCGCCTCGATCCGGAAGTGCTGCTCTACGGCAAACACTGGAGGGATGTGCTGTGAGCCGGCCTGGCCGGAAATCCCAAATCCCAAACGGCCCACCTCCAAAGATCAGCGCGCGGCGCGCATCCCTTCGATTCCATCCCCTTCAAGCGACCGTCTCATGAACTCACCCATCATCGCTGTGCTCTCCGGAGGCGTTTCCGCCGAGCGTGACGTTTCGCTCGGATCCGGGCAGGCGGTCGCGTCTGCGCTGGCGCGTTCGTTTCCCACCCGGCTCTTCGACGTGACCGCGGCGGCGCTGCCGGCCGGACTCGATCCGCGACGGCACGTGGTGTTTTCGACCCTGCACGGGACCTTCGGCGAGGATGGCGGCATGCAGCGCCTGCTCGATGCGGCGGGCGTCGCGTATGCGGGCTGCGACGCCGCGGCGAGCGCGCTGACGATGGACAAGGACCGCACGAAGGCGGCGGTAGCGGCGGCTGGAGTGCGGGTTGCTCCGGGCCTGCGTTTCGATGCGGCGCTGCGGCCGACGGCGGACGAGGTGATGGCGGTGGTGGGGGAGGATGTGGTGCTCAAACCCAACGCCGAAGGCAGCAGTGTGGGCCTCGCGCTGGTGTCCGGCCGTGATGCTCTGACTGCGGCGCTGGCCGCCCTAACGCCCGGAGCGTGGCTGGCCGAGCGCCGGCTGCGCGGGCGGGAGCTGTCGGTCGGGGTGTTGCACGGACGCGCCATGGGCGTCGTGGAGATCCGCCCGAAGTCCGGCGTCTACGATTTCACCAGCAAGTACACCAAGGGCATGACGGAGTACTTTGCCCCGGCGCCGATCGACGAAACGCTCACCCGCACCGTGCAGCAGCACGCGGAGACGGCGTTCGCGGCGTGCGGTTGCCGCGACTACGCGCGCGTCGACTTCATACTTTCCGAGCAAGGCGAACCGTTTTTGCTCGAAATCAACACCCTTCCGGGCATGAAAGAAACCAGTCTGCTGCCGATGAGTGCGCGCTGCGCGGGGAGGGATTTCACGGCACTGGTCAGGGAGATGATCGCACCCGCGTTGCAGCGTTTCGTGGCCCGGCAGGCTGCCGCATTTTCGTCATGAGCAAATCCGATCCAGTCCACCCCGTGGCCCGCACGTGGCGTGACATCCCGCAGACGGTGGCCCCGCGCGCGATGTCGCCGACGGGCCGTCGTCGGCTGGCCTTTTCGACGATCAAGACGATTGCGGCCGTGGTGATCGGCGGCGCCACGCTCTGGGGCGGCTTTGAAATCTGGCGCACCTTGAACGTCACGCCCACCCGCCTGACCGCGCCGGGCCGGCAGGAGCCGGTTCGCCATCTCGATGTCCGCACCGACGGCGTGCTCGATCAGGCCTGGGTGTCCCGCGTGTTGGCGCTGCCCACCGGGGCGAGCCTGATGGAACTCGACCTGTTCGCCCTGCAGGCGCAGTTGGTCGCGAGCGGTCAGGTGCACAGCGCGGTGTTGTCGCGGCGGTTTCCCGACACGCTGGTCGTGACCTTGCAGGAGCGCACGCCGGTCGTGCGCATCCGGGCGGCGATCGGGCCGGGGGATGCCCAGGACTTTGTGGTCTCGCGCGACGGCACGGTCTACGCCGGCGTGAACTACCCCGACGCGCTCATGGCATCGCTGCCGTGGCTCAAAGTCGGCGCGCTGGTGCGCTCCGGCGCCGGCTTCGCCCCGCTGCAGGGCATGGCGACGGTCGCCGACTTGCTGCTCGTGGTGCAGGCGAACGCCCCGGCACTTTACCGGACCTGGTCGGTGGTCGATGTCGACCGACTCAAGACGGACGGCGAGATCCTCGTGACCTGCACGACGGCGAGTCATCCCGGTTACCAGACCCAGGTCGTGTTTGGGACGCGCGAGGATTTCCTCACCCAGGTGGCGTTCCTCGATTCGACGCTCGAGCAGATCTCGCTGCGTCCGCAGCTCCCGCCGCCCGCCCGGATCAATCTGGCCGTGGGCGGACGCCAGGTGCCCGTCGCCTTTGCCCAAGTCGCCCCGGAGCCGACCACCGGCCGCCGTCCCGCGTCGCCGCTGCAGTTTCCGCCCAAACGTTCGTCCCTTTAAAGCAATGTCCAAGTCCCGCATTGTCGGTGCCGTCGAGATCGGCACGTCCAAGGTTGCCGTGCTCGTCGGCGAGCTCGTCAGTGGGCGCAGCCTCAGCCTGATCGGCTTCGGCGAGTGCCAGTCCCGCGGTGTGATCAAGGGCACCGTGACCGACTTCAAGGCTGCCACCGATGCGGCGCACAGCGCCCTCGTGGCCGCGCAGGAGAGCGCGGGCGTGAACATTGACGAGGTCTATCTCGCCCAGACCGGCGGGCACCTGGAAGGATTCTACAACGAGGCCTCGGTCTCGGTCAGCGCGGCGGACAACATGGTCAGCCAGCTCGACATCGACACCGTCTGCCGTCTGGCCAAGGCGAAGTCGCTGCCGGAGGGGCGCATGGTGGTGCACAACATCCGGCGTCCCTTCTACCTCGACGGGCGCATGGTCGGGGCGAATCCCGAGCACCTCGTGGGCCAGCGCCTGGATGTCGGTTACTGGACGGTGCACGGCCAGGAGAATCGCATCGCGGACAACATTCATGTCATCCGTGGCTTCAACGTCCGCGTGGGCGACCTCATCCTTGCCAGCCTGGCCTCCGGGGCGGTGCTGACATCGCCGCAGGACCGGCAAAATGGCGCGCTGGTGATCGACATCGGGGCGGGTACGACGGACTACGTGCTTTACCGTGACGGCGTGGCGGCGGTCACCGGCGTGGTGCCGGTCGGCGGCGGTCACCTGACCAACGACCTCGCCCTTGGCCTGCGGGTCACCGAAGGCCAGGCCGAGAAACTCAAGCTACGCTACGGCCGGGGCACGGTGGTGACCAAGGACCGAAGTGACAAGGTCTGGCTCAACGGCGATTTTGCGATCGGTGACCGCCAGTTCCCCAAGCAGACGATCGAGACGATCACGGCGGCGCGCGCCTGGGAAGTGCTCGAGGTCGTGCGCAAGAAGCTCGGCCAGGCGTTCGCGCCCGAGCGTTGCGCGGCCGGCGTCATCCTCGCCGGTGGCACTTCGAAGCTGCCCGGTTTGGCCGAGGCCGCCGCCAAGGTCTTCGGCGTGGCCGTCCATCTGGGCGAACTGCCTGGGGCGGTGGACGAGAAGTTGCGCGATCCGGCCTTTGCCACCGTGACCGGACTGCTCAACTACGGCGCCCAAGCCCGCGCCGGTGCGCCGGCGCAGAAACGCAGCGGCACCAGCTTCATCAAGAAACTCTTCGCCGTGGGCGCCTGATCATGAATGTCGGCATGAACTCCAACGAACTGCCCCTCACGCCTGATCTCATGACGGATCGCACCATCGCGATCAAGGTGCTCGGCATCGGCGGCGCCGGTGCCAACGCCGTCGACCGGCTCAAGATGGAGAATCTCGAACGCCTGCAGCTGGCGGTGGTGAACACCGACCTGCAGGCCCTGTCGGCCTCGCCGGTGCAGGACAAGGCGCTGATTGGCGCCGCCGTAACGCGCGGCCTCGGCGCCGGCGGCGATCCCGACCTGGGCCGCGAGGCGGCGGAATCGGATCGCGAGAAGATCGCCGGCCTGGTGAAGGACTGTGATCTCGTCTTCCTCGTCGCCGGCATGGGCGGCGGTACGGGCAGCGGTGCGGCGCCGGTGGTTGCCGAGGTGGCGGCAGAGGCGGGCGCGCTCGTGATCGCGTTCGTCACGTTGCCGTTCAGCTTTGAGGGCGGACGCCGCGCGAAGCAGGCCGAGGAGGGGTTGCAAACCCTGCGCCGGTGCTGCGATGCGGTCATCCCGCTGCCGAATGACATTCTGCTCCAGGAGGCGGCGGAAGGGGAGACGGCGCTCGATTCGTTCGCGCGCGCGGACGAGTGGATTGGCCGCGGGGTGAAATCCATCTGGGCGATGCTGTTCCGCACCGGCCTGATCAACCTCGACTTTGCGACCCTGCGGCAGGCGTTTCACACCCGCGGGGGCAAGACCCTGTTCGGGCTGGGCGCCGGCACGGGCGAGCAGGCGGTGGGCGAGGCGATCGAGAGCCTCAAGCTGTGCCCGCTGCTCGCGACCCCGGAGTTTTCGCGCAAGGCCGACCGCCTGCTCGTCAACATTGTCGGCGGCACCGATCTCACCCTGCCGAAGGTCAACGAGATCATGACCGCGGTGACGGAGCAGTTCGGCCGCGATTCCCACGTGATCATGGGCGCGGTCATCGACGAGCAGATGCAGGGCAGGGTGGAAGTCTGCGTGCTCGGCACCAGCGACCTAGGTGGCCGCGTCCCGGTGCGCCGCCCCACCGCGACCACGACCCGGTCGCGCCCGGCCTCCCCGGTGGAAGCCGTGGCGGTGTCCGGGGCGACGCCAGCGGCTCCGGCCTCCCCTGCTACCGCGACGACTCCGGCGACGACCAAGACCGCCCCCGCCGTTCCGGCGGCAAAGGCGGTGCAGGAGGAGATTCCCTTTGGCGGTGAGGCGGAGACCCGAGGCTTCTTCGAGCGTACCGACCGCAACCTGTTCGAAGGCCAGGACCTCGACGTGCCCACGTACCTGCGCAAGGGCATCAAGGTCGTGCTCTGAGGCTGCACCGGGGGCTGACCCCGGCGCGTACAGCGGTGGCCGGCGCTTTGCGAGCATCCGGCACGTCGGGCGTTGGCCTTCCGCCGGCGAATTCGCTAAAGGTTTACGCAGCGTTGACGAAGGCCTTCCTTGGCAAGGTGGTGCGATTGTGCACCATCCGCATTTATGTTCATCGACGAGTGTGTCATCAAAGCCCAGGCCGGGGACGGCGGACGCGGTTGCGTCAGCTTCCGCCGTGAGAAATACGAGCCCTGGGGCGGGCCGAACGGCGGTGACGGCGGCAAGGGCGGCGACGTGATCCTCGAAGGCGACGAGAACACCAACAACCTGGTCGATTTTAAGTACAAGCCGCATTGGAACGCCGAGCGCGGTGAACATGGCATGGGCAAGGACTGCCACGGTCGCGAAGGTAAGCCCGCGCTGCTCAAACTCCCGCTCGGCACGATCGTCACCGACGAGGACACCGGCAAGGTGGTCGCCGAGGTCACCCAACACGGCCAGCGCATCGTGCTGTGCGCCGGGGGCAACGGCGGTTGGGGCAACACCCATTTCAAGACCTCCACCAACCGGGCGCCGAAGCGGGCGAACGCCGGCCAGCCGGGCGCCCACGGCACCTATCGCCTGGTGCTGAAGAGCATCGCCGATGTCGGCCTCGTGGGTTTCCCGAATGCCGGCAAATCGTCGCTCACCGGCAAGATCACCAAGGCGCGGCCGAAGACCGCGGCGTATCCGTTCACGACTCTCCATCCGCAGATCGGCGTGATCGACTACGGCGCGCCACGCTTCGACCGCCTCCTGCTCGCCGACGTGCCCGGGCTGATTGCCGGCGCGAGCGAGAACCGTGGCCTGGGTCACCGTTTCCTACGTCACATCGAACGCTGCGCGCTGCTCATGTTCCTGCTCGACATGGCCGGGGTCGACAACCGTGACCCGCGCGACGACTACGCCACGCTGCTGGCCGAGCTCAAACTCTACGACAAGGCGCTACTCAAGAAGCCGCGTCTCGTGGTTGCGAACAAGATGGACCTGCCGGCGGCGAAGGCGAACCTGCGGGCCTTCAAGCGACGCCACAAGGTCGACGTCGTCGAGATCTCCTGCCTGAGCGGCGAAGGCCTCGATGAGCTCAAAGAGGCCCTGTGGAAACGGGTCCGCGCACCGAAACGGACGCGCAAGACTGCCGCCTCGGCCGCCTGATTTCACCTCCCATGTCCCTCGAACACCGCTCCCTGCTCATGCGCGCCAACCGTCTGCTCGGGGCGCAGCTCGTGGAACACAACCTCGTCCGCATCGAGGACCTCGAGTCGGCGAACGAGCGGCTGCTCGAGCTGATCGCCGCCGGCAATCCCCGCCAGTGCTCCGTGCTCGGCGTGCTGGCCTACGAAAAGAAGGTGCTGAGCGAGGAAGACGTGCTCAACCACCTGGTCGAGAGCGAAGGGGTGGGGCTGGTCGACCTGCGCACCTACGACGTGCACGACGAGGTGAAGGCCCAGCTCGACGCCGGCGCCTGCTGGGCGACCTGGTCGGTGCCGTTCGACAAGGAGGACGGCTTCCACTGCATCGCCACCGCGTACTACCTCAGCCCGGCGGTGCGTTCGTATTGGGAAAAACATTACAACACGCCCGTGGTCTGGTACGCGACGAACCTTGAGATCATCGCCGACTACCTCGAGAAGCTCGAGGCGGAGCGCGCCGCCAAGGGCGCGTCCCCGGCCCCGGCCGCAACCTCCGCCCGCTGACGACCATGCCGCTCGGAAAGATCCAGACCCAGATCATCGCCGCCCTCGAGGAGATGCAGCGGCTCACCTTTGAGCAGCGCACCGCCATCGCGAGCCGTCCCGAGGAGCTGACCGGCGAGGCGCTCGACAAGCTGCTGCAGGAGGATTTCCGCATCACTCCGTTCCAGCTGCTGGTGGCCAAGGGCCGCGCCTTCGGCCTCGCGCCCTACAATATCGCCCGGTACCGGCTCACCCCGCAGACCTTCGAGCGTCTGCCGATGGACTTTTGCCAGGAGCATCTGGTGATGCCCGTGGGCATGGTGGGCGAGCTGCTGCTCGTCGCCTTCGCCAATCCGTTCGAGGTCTCGCTGCCGACCAAGATCCAGGAGATGACCGGCAAGCGGGTCGTGCGGCTGCTGGCGCGCGAGAAGGACCTGAAGGAGAAGCTGGCCCGCACCCAGGAGCCTGGCGGCGACTTCGCCGACGTGGTCCAGGCGATCGGCGCGGAGTTCGGCACCGAGGTCGAGCTCGCGGAAGAGGACCTCTCAAGCGAGGAGTCGGGTCCGATCATCGACCTGTCCAACCGCATCATCGAGGACGCCTATTTCAGCGGCACGTCCGACATCCACGTCGAACCGTGGGAGAAGGAAGTGATCGTGCGCTACCGCATCGACGGCGTGTGCCAGGAGAAGCTTCGCCTGCCCGCCAAGGTGGGTCCGGCTCTGGTCGCCCGCCTGAAGATCATGTGCAACCTCGACATCGCGGAACGCCGCCTGCCGCAGGACGGCCGCATCGTCTTCAAGCAGTTCACCAAGAAGAATCTCGACATCGACCTGCGCGTCTCGACCGCCCCGCTCAATCACGGCGAGGGCGTGGTCATGCGTATCCTCGACAAGCAGAAATCAACCCTGCCCATGACGGCGCTGGGTTTCTCGCCGGCGAACCTCGAGCGTTATCGATCCTGCATTTCCCAGCCCTACGGCATGATCCTGCACTGCGGGCCGACCGGCTCGGGCAAGTCGATGACCCTCTATTCGGCGCTGAACGAAATCAACACGCCCGACCTCGTCATCCGCACGGCCGAGGATCCGATCGAGTACACGCTCGCCGGCATCAATCAGATGCAGATGCACCGTCAGATCGGCCTGACGTTCGCGACGGCGCTGCGCGCCTTTCTCCGCCAGGACCCCGACATCATCCTCGTGGGTGAGATCCGCGACAAGGAGACGGCCGAGATCGCGGTTGAGGCCGCGCTCACCGGTCACCTGCTCATCTCGACCCTGCACACCAACGACGCACCGTCCACCGTCGCGCGTCTCACCGACATGGAGGTCGAGCCCTTCATGATTTCGTCCTCGCTGCTCTGCGTCTGCGCCCAGCGCCTCATGCGCCGGGTCTGCAAGCAGTGCCGCCAGCCCTACGAGGCGGAAGGACGCGTGAAGGAGATTCTCGAGAAGGCGATCGGCTGGAGCGGACAGATCTACAAGGCGAATCCCGCGGGCTGCCCCAAGTGCGGCAACAGCGGCTACAAGGGGCGCGTGGGCATCCACGAGCTGATGGTCACCAACGAGGAACTGGTCGAGGCGATCAACAAGAAGGCCGAGACGGCCGAGTTGAAACGCATCGCCCAGCGCAACGGCATGCGCACGCTGCACCAGGACTCGATGGAGAAGGTCAAGGACGGCATCAGCACCTTCGAAGAGGCCATCTCGACGGTTCCGCCCGACCTGAGCTGAGCTGTCCGGTTTGCACCGGACCCGCTTGCCTCCGGCATTCCACCCGGTTTTTTCTTTGCTCCGCCGCTTCCCGTACCCAGGGAACACGACTCCACCATGCGCCTCTTCCGTTCCTTCTCGTCCGTCCTCGTCCTTGGTCTTGTCCTGCTTTCCGGTTGCAACAAGCAGCCGCCGGCCACGACGGCCAAGGAGGCCACCAAGGCGCAGCGCGCCGAGGCGGCGTTGCTCCTGAGCGAAGCCGAGTTTGCCGTGCAGTTGCGCGACCATGCGCGCGCCGAGCCGTTGCTCGCGAAGGCGGTGACGATCATTCACGACAACCCCGATCACTGGCTGATGCTGGGCGCCACCCGGAAGCGCCTGGGCAACACGAGCGGAGCCCGGGCGGCCTACCGGGAAGCCCTTTCGCTGCTGGAGAAGGATTACAAGGCGGCGCCGGACAATATCGGCCTCGTGCTCGAGCAGGTCCATGCCCACGCGTTGCTCGGCCAGGCCGACAAGGCCAAGGCGCTGCTGGAGAAGGCCGGCAAGGCCAACCCCAATAGTCGCGAGCTGCAGGACTTCATCAAGGGCAACGGACTCGACCGGTTGCTGCAGGAACCCGGCTTCAAGGAAATCGCGCTGTGAGGCCATGACGGTGCCGTGGGCGGAGTTCGGCGCGCTCGCCCTCGCCCATGGGCTGGCCGTCGTCAGTCCCGGTCCGGATTTTGCGCTGATCGTCCGCCAAGGCCTGCGCCACGGGCGCCGTACCGCGCTGTGGACCAGCCTCGGCATTGGTTCTGGCATTCTGGTGCATACGGGCCTCGCTTTGGCGGGCGTGGGCCTCGTCATGCGTCAGTCGCCAGGGGTGTTTCTGGTCTTCAAGCTGGTTGGGGCGGCTTACCTCGGCTGGCTGGGCTGGCAGGCCTTGAGCGCTGCCTCACGGCCAGCGGCTCCGGGTGCAGGGGCGCAAGGCGACCGTGACGAGCCGTCCCCGGGGGCGGCATGGCGGCGCGGGTTTCTGACCAACGTGCTCAACCCGAAGGCGGCGCTGTTCTTCGTCGCCCTGTTTCCGGCGGTGGTGGCGGCGACCACGCCCCTGGCGGTGCAGATCGGCTATGGCCTGTGGATGGCCGTGGCGACGACCCTCTGGTTTGCCCTCGTCGCGACCGTGTTTGCCCACGACGCGGTACGGAACCGGTTTCTTCGTGCTGCGGTCTGGATCGACCGGGCGCTGGGCGTAGTCTTTCTCGCGTTTGCCGCGGCGGTGATCCTGACCACCATGTCGTAAGGCAGCGAAGGCGGCCGCCCCCGCGACAGCGTTACAGGTAGACGCCGCCCCCGAGCAGGCGTTCGCCGTCGTAGAGGGCGAGAATCTGGCCGCTTGCGAGGGCGCGCTGCGGCGCATGAAAGCGGATGTGCGCGCGGTCGTCTCCGAGCGGCGTGAATTCGAGCCGCACCCGCGGATCGCGGTAACGTACGCGTCCCTCGAGGGTGCAGGCGCCATCCGGCGGCGGGCAGTTCCATTGCAGCCCGTGCACGGTCACCTCCGTTTGAAAAAGTCCGGGTGCGTCCTCCGCGTCGAAAGCGACGAGCAGGGCGCGGTCCGCGGCGCGTTTGCCAACCACGACGTAGGCGCGGTGGTCGGTGTTGGACGGAACCCCGATGCCCTTGCGCTGCCCGAGCGTGAAGTAGTGGAGGCCCCGGTGTTCGCCGAGCACGCGCTCATCGGTCGCACGCACGATCGGACCGGGCTCGTCCGGCACGTACTGGCGGAGGAAATCCTGCATCTTCACCTCGCCAATGAAGCAGATGCCCTGGCTGTCCTTCTTGTCGGCATTGGGCAGCCCGGCCTCGCGGGCGATGCGGCGCAGGTCGGGCTTGGCGAGATCGCCAATGGGGAAGCGGGCGTCGCGCAACTGGTCCTGGGAGAGGAGCGCAAGGAAGTAGGACTGGTCCTTGTTTTTGTCGGCGCCCTCGAGCAGGGCGAAGCGACCGGCCCCTTCGGCCGAGCCGATGGGCAGGGGGGCGCGGCGTGCGTAGTGGCCCGTGGCCACGGCGCCGAAGCCATGGTCGCGGGCCCAGGCACGGAACACGCCGAACTTGATCTCGCGGTTGCACATCACGTCGGGATTCGGGGTCAGGCCGCGCCGGTATCCCTCCAACAGATAGGCCACGATCCGTTCGCGGTAGTCCTGCATCAGGTTGACCACGCGGAACTCGATGCCGAGGTGGTCCGCCACGGCGCGTGCGTCCTCGATGTCCTGCTGCCACGGGCAGTGGCCGATGACGTTGTCCTCGTTGATCCAGTTCTTCATGTAGGCGCCGACGAGGTCGTGGCCCTGCCGCTGGAGCAGCAGGGCGGCGACCGAGCTGTCGACGCCGCCGGACATGGCCACGAGGATCTTTTCGCGCGAACCCACGGGCTTACCGGTGCGGCGTGGCGCCGGGTTGTCAACGCCCGGGGTGGACCGGCGAAACGCCCGGTGGATGTTCCGTCAGGCAACCTCCGGGATGCGTCTGGGGAAATACCCGCGGATACTTCCGGCTTGAGCGTCCTCCGGCGTGCGGGATGCTGTGCCTTCCACCATGACGACTCACCGGGGCAAAAAGATCGTGCAGGCCTGGCTGGAGACGCCGGTGAGTGGCGTGGTGGAACTGGCGCGCGACTGGCGGGCGCGGCATCCGCCGCCGCTTGCCCTGGGCGGAGGCGCGGCCTTCGCGGCCCTGCACCGGGTGCCGGACTATGTCTTCGGTTGCGAGAGCGGCTACTTCGTCAACCGCAAGAGCGAGATCTTCTTCTTCCTTCGGCTCGACCAGTTGCAGGGGGTCGACCCGGCGAAGGACGCAGTCTACCTGGCGGGCGATTTCAACCAATGGGCCGGTGCGCGCGATCCGCGGTGGGCGCTGCTGCCCGCCTCGCTCGACGGCGATTCCGTCCTGTTGTGGTCCGGTCCGGTGACGCTCTTCCACGGCACGCCGCACATGCGCTTCAAGTTTGTGACCGGCTCGGACCGATGGCTCGACGTGCCTGGCGACGCCCCCAACGCGGTGCGGGACGAGCAGGGCAACATCAACCGCGAGATCGACCTCGAACGCACAGGGCAGCACCTGTACCGCTTCACGGTCGCGGAACCGCTCGATCTCAGCCAGTCGTGGACGGTCGGGTGGCATGAAGGCGGCGACCCGCATGCGGTGCCGCTCCGCTTCGAGGGCTTCTTTCATCAGTTGGCGACGCAGTTGCCGCTGGGTGCGCAGGTGCAGGGTCGTTCGACCGTTTTCCGGCTCTTTGCTCCGCGGGCCCGGTCGGTTGAACTTTGCCTGTGTCCGGACCTTGAAGAGGCGGACGAGCCGCACCGCTATGCGCTCGTGCGTCGTCGCGAACCATCCCCGACCGCGCCGCAGCCGGGCGATGCGTGCGTGTGGGAACTGACTCTCGACCAGAACCTGCACGGCTGGTTCTACTGGTACCACCTCGACGGCCCCGCCGATGTGTTCAGCCATTTCCAGCCGGAGCAACGCGTGCTGGATCCCTATGCCCTGGCCAGCGTGAGCCGCGAAGGCCCGGGCATCGTGCTCGACCGGCGCAAACTCGGCGTGGCCGACCGCAGCTTCCGCACGCCGGCGTGGCAGGACCTCGTCATCGCCGAGGCACATGTGCGCGACCTCGTGGCCCGGGCCCCGCTGCCGCTCGGGGAGGCGGAGCGGCGCGGTTTCACCGGGTTGCGCCGCTGGGTCGAAAGTCCGGACTTCTACCTCGACCGGCTCGGCGTGAACTGCGTCGAGCTTCAGCCCGTGCAGGAGTTCGATAACGTCACCCCGGACGAGTACCATTGGGGGTACATGACGAACAACTTCTTCGCGCTCGAGAGCAGCTATGCGCTCGAGCCGAGGCGGGGTTCGGGGGTGGAGGAGTTCCGCGATCTGGTGGCCGCCTTTCACCGGCGGGGCATGGCGGTGATTCTGGACGTGGTCTTCAACCACCAGGGCGTGCCCGCGCATCTGCTCTTCATCGACAAGCTCTATTACTTCGAGGTCGGGCGCGACGGGGCGCTGGCCAACTGGAGCGGCTGCGGCAACGACCTCCGCGCGCGTTCCGCGATGGCGCAGCGGCTGATCATCGACAGCTGCACGCACCTGATCGAAACCTGCGGCGTGGACGGATTCCGGTTCGACCTCGCCGAACTGCTCGGCCTGGGGCCGCTCAAGGCGATCGAGGTCGCGCTGAAGCGCGTCAAGCCGGACGTCATCCTCATCGCCGAACCGTGGAGCTTTCGCGGGCATCTGGCCGGAGCTCTGGCCGCGACCGGCTGGGCGTCATGGAACGATGGATACCGCAACTTCGTGCGCGACTACGTGCGCGGAGGCGGCACGCGCGACGCCTTCGCCTATTTCCTGAAAGGCTCGCCCTGGTACTTCGCCCACTGGCCGGCGCAGACGGTCAACTACACCGAATCGCACGACGACCGCACGTGGATCGACGTGATCACCGAGAACACCGACGGCAACGGACACCTGCCGACCTGGAACGACCGTCGCCGCACCCACCTGATGGCGGCCGTGCTCTTTGCCTCGATCGGCATTCCCATGCTTGCGGCGGGTCAGGATTTCCTCCGTTCGAAGCACGGGGTGAACAACACCTACCAGCGCGGCGACCTCAACGCCCTCGACTACCGCCGGGTCCACCGGTTTCCCGGCACGCACGCCTACTTTGCGGGCTGGATTGCGTTCCGGCGTTCGCCCCGCGGCGCCCTGTTCCGGCATTTTTCCCGCGCCAGCGAAGGTTTCTTCCGCTTCTGGTTCGCGGACGATTCCACCGCGGCCGTCGTGCTGTACAACGCGGACCTCTCCCAGGGCCCGGAGCGGCTGCTGCTGGCCGTCAATCCGACGACGAACGACGTCCTGATCGAACTCGATCCCATCGTGGCGTCGGCGCCGTGGACGCAGTTGGCGGATCACGAGCAGTTCTTCAGCGACCAGGGAAATCCGGCCGCCCGTCCGGTCGAGCCCCGGTTGTTCGTGCCGGCCCTGGGCTGCGGGCTCTGGGTGGCCTGACCAAGGTTCGGAGGGAGGGACGGCAGTCGGGGAGGCAGGGCAGTTAACGCCATTCGCTGGCGACGGAAAGAGGGCAGGGCGCCCTTCCGGTGGGCGCCGGCCACCGGCGGCCTGGGAGTGTCCGTCCGCCGTACCGTCTGCCGCCAAAACCCTTGCATTCCCGGGGGGCGGCCTGTTCTTTCTTCTTTTCCGTGTCTGCACGGCACGGCTCCTCTGGAACAGCACATCACCAACCTAGAACTCGGAAAGTCCCATGGCAGTTAAAGTCGCAATCAATGGTTTCGGTCGCATCGGTCGCCTCGTGTTCCGCGCCCTCGTGGAACAAGGCCTCCTCGGCACGACGCTCGACGTCGTGGCCGTCGGCGACATCGTTCCGGCCGACAATCTGGCCTATCTCGTCAAGTATGACTCCACCCAGGGCAAGTTCCAGGGCACGGTGAGCTCGAAGAAGTCCTCGCCGGACAAGGCCGAGGACGACGTGCTCGTGATCAACGGCAAGGAGATCCTCGTCGTGTCCGCCAAGACGCCCGCCGAGCTGCCGTGGGGCAAGCTGGGCGTCGATCTGGTCATCGAGTCCACCGGTCTCTTCACCGAGGCCGAGAAGGCCAAGGGTCACATCACCGCCGGCGCCAAGAAGGTCATCATCTCCGCCCCGGCCAAGGGCGAGGACATCACCGTCGTGGTCGGCGTGAACGACGACAAGCTCGACCTGTCCAAGCACACGATCATTTCCAACGCCTCCTGCACCACGAACTGCCTCGCGCCGGTCGTGCACGTGCTGCTCAAGGAAGGCTTCGGTCTTGAGGAAGGCCTGATGACCACGATCCACTCCTACACCGCGACCCAGAAGACGGTCGACGGTCCGTCGAAGAAGGATTGGAAGGGCGGCCGTTCCGCGGCGATCAACATCATCCCGTCCAGCACCGGTGCCGCCAAGGCCACCGCCCTCGTGCTGCCCGCGGTCAAGGGCAAGCTCACCGGCATGTCCTTCCGCGTGCCGACCCCGACGGTCTCCGTTGTTGACCTCACCTTCAAGACGACGAAGGACACCTCCCTCGCCGAGATCAACGCCGCCCTCAAGAAGGCGTCCGAGACCTACCTCAAGGGCATCCTCGGTTACACCTCCGACGAGGTGGTCTCCACCGACTTCATCCACGACAGCCAGTCGTCGATCTACGACGCGGGCTCGTCAATCGAGCTCAACCCGCGCTTCTTCAAGCTCGTGTCCTGGTATGACAACGAGTGGGGCTACTCGAACCGCGTCGTCGACCTGACCAAGAAGATCGCCGCGAAGCTCTGAGTGCGGCTGTCGCCGCTTGAACGTAGCGAGTAGCGGGTAGCGCGTAGCGAGCATCACCAACCGCTCCTAGCGCCCCGCTACTCGCTTCTTTTTTTGTGCGCCTGCCTGCGCGGCGCGCCGCCTTCGACGACTCGTTCCTGACCACCCGTTTCTCGCTCCTTCCTTTTCCCACCATGGCCAAATTCAAGTCCATCCGCGACCTCTCCCTCGCCGGCAAACGCGTGCTGATGCGCGTCGATTTCAATGTCCCCCAGGACAAGGTGACCGGCGCGATCACCAACACCGCGCGCATCACCGCCGCGCTGCCCACCGTCCAGTACGCGCTGGAAAAGGGTGCCTCCGTGGTGCTCATGTCGCACCTCGGGCGCCCGGACGGCCAGAAGATCGCCAAGTTCTCGCTCAAGCCGGTGGCGGCCGAGTTGGAGAAGCTCCTGGGCCGCCCTGTCACCTTCCTCGACGACTGCGTCGGGCCCGCCGTTGAGGCGGCCTGTGCGGCGCTCAAGCCGGGACAGGTCGTCCTGCTGGAGAACCTCCGCTTCCACATCGAGGAGGAGGGCAAGGTGAAGCTCGAAGACGGTACCTCGAAGAAGGCGGATCCGGCGGCGGTGGCGGCGTTCCGCGCCTCCCTGACCAAGCTCGGCGACGTCTTCGTCAACGATGCCTTCGGCACGGCGCACCGCGCGCACTCGTCGATGGTCGGCGTGGCCCTCAAGGACAAGGCGGCCGGCTTCCTCATGGAAGCCGAGCTCAAGGCCTTCGCCAAAGTGCTCGAGAACCCGGACCGTCCGCTGCTCGCCATCCTCGGCGGCGCGAAGATCGCGGACAAGATCCCCCTGATCAACAACCTGCTCGAGAAGGCCGACAAGGTCATCATCGGCGGCGGCATGGCCTACACCTTCCACAAGGTGAATCGTGGCATGAAGATCGGCTCGTCGCTCTTCGACAAGGCCGGCGCGGAGATCGTCGCCGAACTCGAGGCGAAGGCGAAGGCCAAGGGCGTGGAACTCATCTTCCCGGTCGACTTCGTGTGCGGCGACAAGTTCGGCCCCGATTGCAACACCTGCGCGGCGACGCTGGAGCAGGGCATCAACGACGGTTGGGAAGGCTTTGACGCCGGCCCGAAGTCGATCGAGCTGTACCGCAAGGCGATTCTCTCCTCGAAGACGATCGTCTGGAACGGCCCGGCCGGCGTGTTCGAGTTCGACAAGTTTGCCGTCGCGACCAAGGCCATGGCGGACGCGATCGCCGAGGCCACGGCCAAGGGCGCGACCACGGTGGTGGGCGGCGGCGACACGGCCACCGCAGCGAAGAAATTCGGGGTGCACAAGAAGGTCACGCATTGCTCCACCGGGGGCGGCGCGTCCCTCGAGTACCTCGAAGGCAAGGTCCTGCCCGGCGTCGCCTTCCTCGAAAGCTGAGCGGCGGCGCTCCCGCCGTCGGGTCTGATCTGGGCGCGGACCCCGTCTGTGCCCGGATCGTCTTTGACCCGCGACCGATAACCCATCACCTCTCTCTTATGATTCGCAAGAAACTCATCGCCGGTAACTGGAAGATGAACAAGACCTCGGCCGATGCCGTGACCTTGGTGCAGGAGGTCGTCACGGCCGTCGGGCGCAACACCGACGTCGACGTCGTGGTCTGCCCGCCGTTCACCTCCCTCGAATCGGTCTTCAAGGTGCTCGACGGCTCGACCGTGAAGCTCGGGGCGCAGAACATGCACCCGGAAGCGAGCGGGGCCTTCACCGGCGAAATTTCCGCCGGCATGCTGCGCGCCCTGTTTGCCAGCTACGTGATCCTCGGTCACAGCGAACGCCGCACCTACTTCCAGGAGACGGACACGTTCATCAACCAGAAGGTGCTCTCTGCGCTCAAGGCGCAACTCAAGCCGATCCTCTGTGTGGGAGAGACCCTCGCTGAGCGCGAAGCGGGCTCGACGCTCAAGGTCGTGCAGACCCAGCTGGAGGCCGGCCTCGAAGGCGTGAGCAAGGACCTCGCGACGAACGTGGTCATCGCCTATGAACCGGTCTGGGCCATCGGCACGGGCAAGGTGGCGACGACCGAGCAGGCGCAGGAAGTGCACGCATTCATCCGCGGGCTGCTGACCAAGCTCTTCGGCAGCGCGGTCGCCGGGCGCATGCGGATCCTCTATGGTGGCTCGATGAAGCCGGCCAACGCTCCGGAGCTGCTGTCCCAAAAGGACATCGACGGCGGCCTGATCGGCGGCGCCAGCCTCGAATCCCGCAGCTTCGTCGAACTCGTGACCGCGGCCGCCAAGGCCTGAGTCCGCGCTCGCTTCGAATTGCGCCTCCGCCGGAGTCCGGCGGAGGCGTTTTGTTTTTTGCTCCGATTCCGTCGGTTGCGGCCGCGGCCTTGCCATCCTGCTGTCTGGCTGCAAACTGATCGCATGATCATCGGCGTGCCGAAGGAGATCAAAGACGGGGAGACGCGGGTCTCGATGTCCCCGGCGTTGTGCCGCCGGCTGGTCAATCTGGGGGCCGAGGTGCTGGTGGAAAAAGGTGCGGGTACGGCGGCCGGGTTTGTCGATGCCGCGTACGGCGCCGCCGGTGCGCGGATTGTGGCCTCGGCGCGCACGGTTTGGCGCAGTGCGGCGCTTGTCCTTAAGGTCAAGGAACCGTTGCCCGCCGAGTACCCGCTGCTGCAGGACGGACAGACCGTGTTCACCTACCTGCACTTGGCGGCCGGGGCCGAGCTCACCCGTGTCCTGCTGCGCAAGCGCGTTCTCGGCCTTGCCTACGAGACGGTGGAGGGGCCGGACGGCTCGCTGCCGCTGCTCAAGCCGATGTCGCAGATCGCCGGGCGCCTGTCGGTCCAGATCGGGGCCTTTTACCTGCAGTCGCAGAATGGCGGCTCCGGGGTGTTGCTCGGTGGCGTACCCGGTACGCTGCCCGGACATGTGGTGGTCATCGGCGCCGGCAATGCCGGGGCGCAGGCCGTGCAAATGGCGGCAGGCATGGGGGCGCGCGTGACGGCGCTCGATCTGGATGTGCGCAAACTCGAGGCGCTCGACGCGGAGTATCGGGGACGCGTGGTCACGTTGCAGGCGAATCCAGGCAACCTCGAGGAGGCGGTCGCCGCGGCGGATCTGTTGGTCGGGGCGGTGCTGGTGCCGGCCGCGCGGGCCCCTGTCGTCGTCCCGAAGGCTCTCGTGGCAACGATGCGCCCGGGCAGCGTGATCGTCGACATCGCGATCGACCAGGGCGGCTGCGTGGAGACGATCCGCCCGACGAGCCACCATGCGGCGGTCTACAAGGAGCGGGGTGTCCTGCATTACGCAGTGCCGAACATGCCGGCGCTGGTCGCGCATACGGCCACGATCAGCCTCACCCAGGCCACCGAACCCTACGTGGTGCAACTCGCCTCCCGCGGGGTGGCGCGGGCCATTGCGGAGCACCCCGGGCTGGCCAAGGCGGTCAACACCCGCGCCGGAAGCGTTGTGAACGAGGCGGTCGCACGTGCCCTCGGGTACGGCCGCTGAGCGCCGGGCTGCGGGGCGCTCCGCAATGCCCACAAAAAAGGCGGCCCGCAGGCCGCCTTGGGTAATCGATTTGCTGAGGCCGGACCTCAGGCTGCCGTCGGCACAATCTTGATGCTCGTGACCTCGACGCGGTCGATCGGCGTGCTCTTCTCGCCGCCGCCACCGGACTTGGTCGGCACGGTCGCGATGCGTTCGAGCACGTCGTCCCCGGCCACGAGGGCGCCGAAGGCGGTGTACTGGCGGTCGAGGAAGCGCGCATCGCCATGGCAGATGAAGAACTGGCACCCGGCGCTGTCCGGGTGGGCCGAACGGGCCATCGAGATCACGCCGCGCACGTGAGGCTTCTCATTGAACTCGGCCTTCACCTTGTAGCCGGGATCGCCGGTGCCGGGCATGCCTCGGGCGCCTGCCTTCGTGTTCGGGCAGCCACCTTGGATCATGAAGCCCTTGATGATGCGATGGAAGGCCGTGCCATCGTAGAACCCTTCGCGGGCGAGCTTCTTGAAGTTCTCGACCGTCTTGGGCGCGACCTCGGGCCAGAAGGCGAGGGTCATGTCACCGTAGGAGGTGCTGATGATGGCGTGTTCGGCAACGGGTGCAGTGCTCATGGAGACCCAGCATCGTCCCCGCGCCTTGCGCCGGGCAAGGCTGATTTTCCCGCGGCGCCTCACCGCGGCGTTGGTGGGTGACACCGGCTTTCAAGCCGGTCGAAACGACACGCACCGCCGGCTCAGGGTGTTGAGCTCGAACCCACCGGCAGGAATGCCGGTGTCACGCCGGGGTCAGAGCGCGAGTGCGACGGCCTCGGCTTCGCTCACGCCGTGCAAGGCGGCCACCAACGGGGCGCTGGCGCGATCGAAGGCCTGCTGAAAGTGGACCAGTTTCTCCCGCAGGGCGCGGGTCTCGGCCGCGGTCGGATTGGCCGGATCGGCGGCCGGCGGGAGCACGCCCAACTCGAGCAGGCAGCTCGACAGGACGCGCTGGGCCTCGTTGGCGCTCAAGGCTCCGGCGGAAATGAACCAGTCATCGGGCGAACGGCCGACGTCGCCATCGCGCGCGAGGCGGACCACCGGGAGCCCCATGTGCACGACGCGTACGAGGGCGGCCTCCGTCGCGGGCAGGAGCGCGCCGTAGCGGTTGCCGACCGTGACAAAACCGGCGAGGGCGTGACCCTGCAGCAGGCGGGCCGTGCCGAGGAACACTTCAAATTCGCTCGCGCCGTCGCGGGCCGGATCGTGCGGCGACCAGGCGGCGCTGGTCAGCAGGGCGACGGCGGGACGGGCCTCGGACCGAAGTCGTCCCTGCGCATCTTTGAGCACGAGCTTCATCGGCTGGGTGCCCGCACCGCCGCGGGTTACCCCGGAAACGGCCTTCGGCAGCTCCTGCACCGGCAGGCCGGCCGGCACCATCACGTTGATTTCAAGGGCCTTCGACGAAACGACACCGACTACGGCGCCGAGCACAAAACGGAGAAGGGAGCGCGCGGTCATGCTCTGGGTTGAGCATGGCCCATTCCCGACGGGCTTGCATGAAAACTTTTCGTGTCGGGGCAGGCGCGGTGGCGACCTGCGGGTCACCGAGAGCGCTGCGCGCCCACCCAAAAACAAAAAACCCGGCTCCGTGAAAGAGCCGGGTTGGAAGTCCGGGAAGGGGACTCAGATGCGGGGCTGCTGCTTCTGCTCCACCTCGTTCAGCACCGCGCGGAGCATGGTGCGAACCTGGTTGGGCTGGCGGTCGAGCTCAGCGCGGCAGATCTCGAGCACGCGCTCGTGCTGAGCGGCGTTGAACGCGAGGGTCATGCGGGCGGCCTCACCGACATTCCCGCGGCCCATGCCGGCGAGGATGCTGGTGACGTGCTGGTCGGCGCCGGAAGCGAGGAACGCGCCCCAGCGGAGATTGAGGGACGACTCAGACAGGACCGGCGTGGCGGCAACGTTGCCCGTGTTCGAGGCGATCATGCGGGCGATGTAGTCGCGGTAGGCGGAGTCCGTCGAGAGCTCGCGCAGCATGCGCTCGCCCTTCGGGTTGCCGGCGTACCACAGCGCACCGGCGAGCAGACGCTGCTCAGCCTGCGGCAGGCTGGAGAAGCGGGCGAACCAGCCGTCGACGCGGTCCGGGTTGGCCGCGAAGACCTGGCTGAAGAAGCCGATCGACGTAGCGACCGATCCCTGGCGTTCGAAGTAGCCGGCATCGCTAAGGCCGTAGACGGCCTGCACGACCTGGTCGGGCTGCGGATTCTTGTAATAGGAATTCAGCCACTGTTCCCAGCGGCCGGGCGAGGCAGCGGAGACGCTGCCCGCGAAGACGAGCACGAGGCTCGCGATTGACACGATTTTCTTGAGGTTCATGGAAGTAACACGCTGACGGGTTTTCGGACGTCCCAAGGTTAAGGGTTTTTGGGATGGCAAAAGCTTACCCGGCGCACCCCCTGCGTAAAGGGTCCTAACGCTGAATTGTTTTCATCGCGCGGACTCCAATTCATGGAATTTTGGATACACCTTTCTCCTCACGAAAAATGGGCAGCGCCTGGGTTCCACCGCGGGTGTGCGGGGCGCGCGTTTGCCGCGGCCGGATTTCCCTCCGCTCAGGCAAACGCCGCGTCGATCAGGTCGCAAAAATGATGGATGAGAAACAGGTGGGCCTCCTGCGCCGTACGTCCGCTGTCGCCTGGCACGACCACGCTGACCTCGGCCAGCGGCCGCGCCGCGCCGCCGCCGCGTCCGAGCAGGGCGAGCGTCGCGAGGCCGCCGCGCCGCGCCGCCTCGAGGCCAAGGACCAGGTTGCGCGAGTTGCCACTCGACGAGATCGCGACCGCGAGATCACCGGGCCGGCCGAGCGCCGCGATCTGGCGGGCGAAGACGGTGTCGAAGCCGTAGTCATTGCCGATGCACGTAACAAGGGAACCCTCCGTGAGCGCCAGCGCGGGCAGGGGACGGCGGTCCTTGAAATAACGGCCGGCCAGTTCCGTCGCGAAGTGCATCGCTTCCGCGGCGCTCCCGCCGTTGCCGAAGATGAGCAGTTTCCGGTCCTCGCGCAGCGCGCGCAGGATGACCTCGCCGGCTCGGTCGATGTCGGTGCGAACGGTGGTCAGGGCTTCGAAGGTGCGGACGGTGGCGGCGAGGGAGGCGTCGAACGACATGGCGATGGGACGAGCAGAGGCGGGGCGGGCCGCCGCGTCAAACGTCCGCTGGCCGCCGGCATTCCCGTCCGGGGTGGCCGCGCGGAGCGGACGTCCTCCCTGCGGAACGCACCCTCGGCCGGCGGGCAAAATCGTCCTTTGCGACCCGGGCCGGCATCTGTTTGCTCGTCGGCTGCGATGCCGTATTTCGACCACAACGCCACGACGCCCCTGACCGCGGTTGCGCGGGAGGCGTGGCTGCGGGTAGCGGACGAACGCTGGCACAATCCGTCCAGCCCGTACCGCGCGGCGGCTCGGGCGCGTCTGCGCCTCGAATCCGCTCGGACCACCCTGGCTGGGCTGCTCGGCTGCGCCCCGGAGCGGATTGTCTTCACCTCCGGAGCCACCGAGGCGGCCCATGCGATCTTTGCCCATCTTGGCCGCACCTCGCCGCCGGCCGCCCGGGTGCTGGTCAACCCGACCGAGCACGCCTGCGTCCTGGCGTCGGCCGGCGCGGCGTTCCCGGGCCGGATCGACGCGCTGCCGGTGACGGCGGACGGCGTGGTCCGGCCCGAGGCGGTCCGGCTTCCTCTTGCGGCGGACCTAGGCGTGGCGGCCGTGGCCGTGATGGCAGCGAACAACGAGACCGGCGTGGTCCAGCCCTGGACCGCATGGGCGCGCTGGGCGGCCGATCAGCGGGTGCCGCTGGTGTGCGACGCCTCCCAGTGGCTTGGCAAGCTGCCGGCCGGCGGGCTGGGCGCCGTCGACTGGGTGTTCGGCACTGCGCACAAGTTCGGCGGACCAAAGGGGGCGGGATTCGTCAAGCTGCCGGCGCAGGCGGAAGGCTTTTGTATCCATCCGGGCGGTACGCAGGAGCGCGGGCACCGGGCGGGCACGGAGGACGTGGCGGGCGCCTCGGCCCTGGTGGCCGCGCTCGTCGAGGCCGAGCAGCGCAAGGTGTTCCTCGAAACCGAACGGCTGGCCTGGCGCACGGCCTTCGAACAGCGCGTGCTCGAAGGCGTGCCGGGTACGCGGATCGTCGCGCACCGCGCGGACCGGCTGTGGAACACGGTATCGCTGATTTTGCCTCACGCGGAGAACACGCGCTGGGTCGCCGCGCTGGACAAACGCGGCTTCGAGGTGTCGACCGGTTCCGCCTGCGCGTCGGGCCAGAATGCGCCTTCGCATGTGATTGCCGCCCTCGGTGTCGACGCGGCGGCGGCGCGGCGTGTGGTGCGGATCAGCGCCGGCTGGGAGACCAGCGCGGAGGAGTGGACGGCGCTGGCGGATGCGATCCTTGCCGCCGCGCCCGAGCTGGCGGCCACGGCCCCGGCCGGGGTGATCCGCCCCGACTGAGGCTGCCGCATGCGCCTTCTCCGACTCAGCCTGCAGCAGGTGCGCAACGTTCCGTTTGCGGCGATCGACTTCCACGGTCTGCGCCACTTTTTCGTCGGCGAGAATGGGCAGGGAAAGACGAACCTGCTCGAGGCCGCGGGATTCCTCACTGCACTTCGTTCCTTTCGCACCGCGGACCCGCGGCTCATGATTGCCCATGGCCAGCCCGAGGCGGCGATCGCGTGCAACGTGGACCATGAGAAACGCGGACGGACCGAAATCACAGTACGGCTGCGACAGGGCTCCCGGGAGGTCTGGCTCGATCAGGAGCGGGTGACGCGCCTCGGAGACTTCCTCGGGCAGTTTCCCACCGTGGTGTTCTCCTCGCAGGATCAGCAACTGTTGCGCGGGGCCCCGGCCGGACGCCGCCGGTGGCTCGATCTCACCCTCGCCGCGATGGACGGCGCCTACCTTGCGGCGCTGCAACGGTATCACCGGGCGCTGGCGGATCGGAACCGCCTGCTCAAGCAAGGTGCGCCGGCCGACCAGTTGGAGGCGTTCGAGCGGCCGCTCGCTCGCGACGGGGCCGCGCTGATGGCGGCGCGCACGGCCGGTCTCGCCGCGCTGGCCACCGACCTGACCGAAGCCTACGCGCGCATTGCGGATGCGGCCGAGCCGGCCGGGTTTGCCTACGCGCCCGACCTGCCTGGGGCGGACGAAGCGGCGCTGCGGGCGCGGTTTGTGGCGGCGCGGCCGCGCGAACTGGCGATGAAGACGACGCTGACGGGGCCGCATCGCGATGACTTCGATTTCACCCTGCACGGCCGGGCGGCGAAGGACTTTGCCTCCGAAGGGCAGCAGCGTTCCCTCGTGATCGCCCTGCGGTTGGCCCAGGCAGCGTACTTCCTCCGGCAGGGTGGGGTGCAACCCGTTTTGCTGGCGGACGACGTGCTGGGCGAACTCGACCCAGGACGGCGGCGGCGGTTCTGGAGCGCGATTCCGGCCGGCCATCAGGTGATCGCCACGGGCACGAGCCTGCCCGCGGCGGACGAAGGCGGCGGGCAATGGGAAATTTTCCGGGTGGCGGCCGGGCAGTTTACCCGCGAAGGTGCCGCGTGATCTCGCTGGCCGACTGCACCGTGGACGACCTCGCGTCGCAGGTCGCGGGCTGGGGCTTCAAGCCCTCGCACGCCCTGCGGGTGTTGCGCGCCTACTACCTGACCGGCGGCCGGCCGGACTGGGCGGCGCTGGGTCTGCCGGCGGGATTGCAGGAGAAGATCGGCGCAACCTACACCCTGAGCGCAGCGGAGCCCGTTTTGCGGCAGGTGGCGACGGACGGGACCACGAAGCTGCTGCTCCGCTTGGCCGACGGGCGCACGGTGGAAACGGTGATGATGACCGACTTTCGCGCGGACCGCGTGGCCGGTTGTGTGTCCTCCCAAGTGGGTTGTGCGATGGGCTGCGACTTCTGTGCGACGGCGCAGGGCGGCTTCGCGCGCAACCTGACCGCAGGCGAAATCGTCGAGCAATTCCTGCATCTGCGGCGCGAAGCGCTCGCGGTGGGCAAGCGGCTGCAGACCCTCGTTTTCATGGGCATGGGCGAACCGATGCTCAACCTCGAGGCGGTCCTGGCGGCGGTGCGCCGGATTGCCGGGCCCGAACTCGGTGCGCTGGGCTGGCGGCAGATCACGGTCTCAACCGTCGGCGTGATGCCCGGCATCGATGCCTTGGCGGCGTCCGGATTGAACATTCACCTTGCGGTGTCCTTGCATGCCCCGGACGACGCGACGCGTGAGCGCCTCCTGCCGATGGGGCGGCGTTACCGGGCGGCGGAGATTCTGGACGCCGCGCAACGTTACGAGCAGGTCACCGGACGGCCGGTGACTGTGCAGTACTGCCTGCTCCAAGGCGTCAACGATACGCCGGCGCAGGCCGTGGCGCTGGCCGACCTGCTGGCCGGACGCCGCATGCACGTGAACCTGCTGCGCTACAATCCGACGGGGGCAGGGCTGAGCGGCGTGGCGTACGCGGCATCCGACGACACCACCGCCGAAGCGTTTGCCGCGACGTTGCGCGCGCACGGGGTGGTGGCGCACTTCCGGCGGCCGCGCGGCCGGGACATCGATGCGGCCTGCGGACAGCTGCGGCGGCGGGCGACGGAGGCGGCGCGGTGACCTTCTTCGAACCGTGGCAGTGGGTCATCGTGGTGCTCGGCGCGTTTTCCGTCGGCTTGGCGAAGACGGGCATCGCGGGACTCGGCATTCTCTTTGCGGCGATCATGGCGAACGTCATGCCCACGCGCGAGGCGAGCGGCTTTGTCCTGCCGTTGCTGATCGTGGGCGACGTGGTCGCGGTCCTGGCCTACCGCACGCACACGCAGTGGGCCTTCCTGTGGAGACTATTTCCGTGGACGGCACTCGGCGTGGCGTTGGGGTACCTCGCGATGGGCCGGATCGACGACCGGCAGGCGCGACTGCTCATCGGCGGCATCATCTGCGGCATGGTTGTCATGCACATCTGGCGTCAGCGCGGCCGGGCGGCGACGCAGGCGGATCTGAGCCCCTGGCTCGCCCCGTTGTTCGGCATCCTCGGCGGCTTCACGACCCTGGTGGCCAATGCGGCCGGTCCGCTCATGGCGCTCTACTTCCTCGCCATGCGCCTGCCCAAGATGGAGTTCGTGGGCACGGCCGCGATGTTCTTCCTCGTGCTCAACGTCTTCAAGGTGCCGTTCATGATGCACCTCGGCCTGGTCAATCCTGACAGCCTGCAGGTCAACCTGCTGCTGGTTCCGGCGGTGCTCGCCGGCGCGTGGCTGGGTCGCCGGTTGCTGCCGAAGATCGACCAGAAACGCTTCGAGGTCATCGCGCTCGCCCTGAGCGCCGCGGCGGGTGTTCGCCTGCTCTGGTCGTAACCGCCCGGGCCCGCGGGACTCCTGACATAGGGTTGTCAGCGCAAGGTGGTAACCTTGCGTTCATGCTCACGATCAAAGACATCGCCTACGTCGGGTATCCGGCGACCGACATCCTTCGGGCCCGCCAATTTTACGAAGGCCTGCTCGGCCTCGTGCCCTCCACCCAGTTTGAGCACGAGGGCCGGCATTGGATCGAGTACGACGTGGGATCTTGCACGCTGGCGGTCACCACGATGTCGCCAGAAGCATGGAAGCCGTCGCCGGACGGACCGGCCGTGGCGCTGGAGGTGGCCGACTTCGAGGCGGCCGTGCAGCACCTGCGGGCGGCCGGGGTACGGTTTCTGGTGGAACCGACCGACACCGGGGTTTGTCACCTTGCCGTCATCGCGGACCCGGATGGAAATTCTCTCGCCATCCATCGGCGAAAACTTCACGTCTGATTCCTTGTCGCGGCGTTCCGCCTCCTGTCATGAGCTCCCTCACGCTTGATCCCGTTTCGCCGGCGGCGCCTTCCACGGTGCAGTCGTTTTATCCTGGTTTGGTCACGGCCCGCTTCTACGAGACGTGGGATTTCTACACGACGCATCTCGGGTTCCGCACGGTGCAGGAGCGCGATGTCTACGTGCACCTGCAGCATCCGAGCGGTTGCCAGCTGGCGTTGCTCAAGGACGAGACGGCCGCGGATGTGCCCGCCCTCGTCAGTGCCACCGATGGCCGGGGCTTCTGGCTTGGTTTGAAGGTCGAAGATGCCGACGCGATGCACGCCCGGCTCGTGGCGGCCGGCGTCGAGGTCCTCTCGCCGCCCGAGAACACCCCGTGGGGCGAACGTCACTTTGTGGTGCGCGACCCTAACGGCGTGAGTCTCTTCATCGCCCATCCGTTGCGCTCCCGTCCGCTCGCCTGAGCGGACTCGGGCGTCTCCCAGCGGTGAAGAACCGCGAGGGAACGCCCATCGACACGACCTTTAGCGGGCCGCGAGTTCGGATGGCCAACGCATGCACCGGCTTGCGGTGCAGTAACGCGCGGTCGTTCGCGGTTCGATGGAATCGTTTCGGCTCAGCGCGCGCCCGTGGCGATACTTGGTTCCGGCTTCGGCAGCAGCACGATGGCCGGCACGGTGACAAACAGGCCGGTCAGCAGCATCCATGAGCCGGCCAGCGGCGCGGTCTCGTCCTGCAGCAGCGTGTTGGCGGCGAGCGCGACGATGGTCAGGTTGGGGCACAGCAACAGGAACGAGCGTTCGTCGCCGCCGGTGGGCAGCAGCCGGCGTTGAATGACGAGCCGCCAACCTAGCAGGACGGCGGCAGCGCCGAGTGCGATCAGGCCGACGGTCGAGAACAGGTACATCCACTTCACCTGCAGCCCGAGGGAAAAGAAGAAGATCGGGATGAGAAACCGTCGGCTGATCGGGGCGATGAACTCCTCGAGACCCTGGCCGTCGTGCTGCAGGCGACTCATGAAGAGACCGAGGAAGAACGCCGTCTTCGTCGCCGAGAGTCCGAGCCGGTCGCCCACCGCACACACCACGAGCACGAGCAGCACGATCAGGTGCATGCGCCACGACGTGGTGGTCTTGAGGATGAGGTCGAACAGGCCTTCGAGGCGTGTGGCAAAGCGGCTGATCAGATAGATGACCGTTGCGATGCCGAGCATCTTGACGGCCACGATCCAACTCAGACCGGTCTCGTACACCGTGGTCTCCACCGCGAGCAGCACGATCGCGGTGATTTCCAGCGCGAGCATGACCAGCAGGATCTGGCGTTTGGCATCCGGCTCGAGGCCGGGGTAGTGCTTCCAGCCAAGGTAACCCATGCCGACCGAGCAGCCGGTGAAGGCGGCGCAGGCGATGATGCAGCCGAGCCATTGCAGTCCGGCGAGGTGACCGAGGGCGATGATGACAGGGTACTGCAGGAGGGCCCAGCCCCACGCCCGGCGCAGGGCGGGCAGGAAGGCGCGAAAACGCGGTAGGTCGATCTCCAGTCCGACCTCAAACAGCAGCAGGAGGAAGCCGACTTCGCCGGCCTGGCGCAACATGGAGGCGATGTCCGACTCCGCCAACGGCGCCAGCAGCAGGCCGCAGATCACGAATGCCGGGTAGGCGAGGGCCGGCCGACCGAGCATCCGGCACATGTCCGGAACACCCATGAACAGGAGGATCAGGCAGATGATGATCTCGATTTCGTTCATGGAACGCCGCCACCGTGGCGCTCCGAAAGCGCTGCGCAACCCCGCAGTTCACCGAGGTGGGCGGGCGCGTCCCTGCGCCCGCTGCGCGCACGGACGGGCCTCGCGCACGTCGTCCGGCGTTCGGCCATGCACCCAGACCACGCGTGGAGGGACCCACGCGTCCACCTTGGACTTGCCCTCAGGTGGGCGGGCGCGTCCCTGCGCCCGCTGCGCGCACGGACGGGTCTGCGCATCCTCCTGGGCCAGACCGCCTGCGGGGTTGCACCCGGCCCATCGCCGGCTTCATCGTCTTCGGTTCCATGGCGCTCTTCAGTCTGCTCGAGGTCTCCCACGCATTCGGCGGTCCGCCGGTGCTGGATCGTGTCAATTTCCAGGTCGACGCGGGTGAACGCCTGTGTCTCGTCGGGCGCAATGGCGCGGGCAAGTCGACGCTGATGAAGCTCATCGCCGGTGAGGTGAAGCCCGACACCGGCCAGATTTTCCGCCAGCCCGGTGCGGTCTTCACCCGCCTGGTGCAGGAGGTCCCGGTCAGCCTGCCCGGCACGGTGCACGACATCGTGGCCGGCGGCCTGCGGCCCAACGACGATCACCACGAGGAGGACTGGGAACGCGACGTGCGGGTCGAGGACCTGATTGAGCGTCTGCAGCTTTCCCCGCAGGCCGCGTTCGACGAACTGTCCGGCGGGTTGCGCCGCAGGGTGTTGCTCGCCCGGGCGCTGGCCGGCCAGCCCGATCTGCTCCTGCTCGACGAGCCGACCAACCACCTCGATATCGAGTCGATCCTCTGGCTCGAAACCTTCCTGCTCGAATCGAAAGTCACCCTGTTCTTCGTGACCCACGACCGCGCCTTCCTCAAGCGGCTGGCCACGCGAATCGTGGAGCTGGACCGAGGCGTCCTGACCAACTGGGACTGCGATTACGACACCTACCTCGTGCGCCGCCAGGAACGGCTGGAGGCGGAGGAGCGCCAGCAGGCGTTGTTCGACAAGAAACTCGCCCAGGAGGAGGAGTGGATCCGCCGTGGCGTGAAGGCCCAGCGGTCGCGGGCGCAGGGCCGCATCCATGCCCTGATGGCGATGCGCGCCGAACGCCGGGCGCGCCGCGACAAGACCGGCCAGGTGGCGATGCGCGTCTCCGAAGCCGAACGGTCCGGGCTCAAGGTGATCGACGCCGAGAACGTCACCTTCGCCTACCCGGACGGCCAGGTGCTCGTCCGCGACCTCACGACCACGATCATCCGGGGCGACAAGATCGGGCTCATCGGCCCGAACGGCGCAGGCAAGACCACGTTGATCAAGTTGCTGCTCGGTCAGCTCGCGCCGACCTCCGGCCAGTTGTCGCACGGCACGAACCTCGAGGTCGTATACTTCGACCAGTATCGCGCCCAGATCGACGACAACCGCACCGTGGCCGACAACATCGCCGACGGAAACTCCACCGTGACGGTCGACGGACGCACCCGCCACGTCATCAGCTACCTGCAGGACTTTCTCTTCACCCCGGACCGGGCGCGCACGCCGGCGCGGGTGTTGTCGGGAGGTGAACGCAACCGCCTGCTGCTCGCCCGGCTCTTCACCAAGCCCGCCAATGTGCTCGTGCTCGACGAGCCGACCAACGACCTCGATGCCGAGACCCTCGACCTGCTCGAGGACCTGCTGGTCGAATTCAAGGGCACGCTGCTGCTGGTGAGCCACGACCGCGCTTTCCTCGACGAGGTGGTCACGAGCACACTCGTGTTCGAAGGCGACGGCCGGATCGGTGAGTACGTGGGCGGCTACACGGACTGGCTGAACGAAAAGGCCAAACAGGCGGCGCGGAGCGCCCCGGCGCCGGCACGCGCCCGCGAGCAGCCCGCCCGTCCGGCGGCCGCGGCCAAGCCGGCCCGGCTCAATGCGCGGGAGGAAAAGGAGCTCGACGGACTTCCCGCCCGCATCGAGGCGCTGGAGACGGAACAGGCGGAGCTCACCCGCCAGCTGGCCGACCCTGCGGTGTACAAGGGCGATGCCCAGCGCCCCGTCGCGCTTCGGCAGCGCCTCGAGGCCATCGGGCGCGAGCACGCCATAGCTTTTGCCCGGTGGGAGGAGCTGGAGGCCCGGCGTACGTCCGGATGACCGCCTTGCCGCCCGCCGACGCCAGCCCGGTCTTGTGTTTCTGGGTCCGCCGGCGTTGATTCCCCGCATGGATTCCGGCGCCCATCCCGGTCCGGCTGTGACGGGTCCTGCCCGGCCGCGCGAGCCCGTCGTGACCTCCGACGCGGAGAAGGCGCGTCTGTTCGACTCGCTGCTCGGGAACCTGCGCGCGATGGTGTATCGGTGCCGGCATGACGCCGCATGGACGATGCGGTATGTCAGCGAAGGCGCGCGGGAACTGACGGGTCACGCCCCCGAGGAGTTTCTGACGCCCGGTGGGGTTGCCTTTGCCGACCTGATCCTGCCCGAGGACCGCGCCCGCGTGGCTGCGGAGGTGGCGCAGGCACTGGCCAAGGGCAAACGCTTCGACCTTGAGTACCGCATCCGGGCCGCGGATGGCACAGTGAAGTGGTTGAGCGAACGCGGCGCCGGGGTGAAGGTGCCCGGGGCGACGGAGTGGGAGATCGAGGGCGTCGTCACCGACGTCTCACTGCTCAAGCGGGCCGAGGTCGCCATAGCCGAGCGCGACGAATGCTTCTCCCTGGCGTTCAACAGCGCCCGCGACATGATGGTGCTCGCGCGGGTGGAGCCGGGCCCGACCTTCCGGGTCGTCGCGCTCAATCGCAGCTACGAGATGGCGATGCAGCTGGCGGGCGTGGCCGTATCGAACGCCACCTGCGTCGGGAAAACCTTTGAGGAACTCCGGCCGCTCTACGGTCTGTCGGACGACGCTTGGGCCGTGCTGATCGGGCGCTATCACGAGGTGATTCGCACCGGCACGACGATGCGCTTCGAGGAGGTGGCTGACATTCCGGGGGGACGTTTCGTCGGCGATTCGACCATCACGCCGGTGCTCGGTCCTGACGGCTCCTGCCGCTTTGTGCTGTATGCGTCGGCCGATGTCAGTGAGCGGCGCCGCGTGGAGCGCGAGTTACGCGAGACGGCCGAGAAGTTCGCCAAGGCGTTCCACGCCAGTCCCGGGGCGATGTCGATTTCCGAGCCGGGCGGACGCGGGTTCATCGCAGTCAACGACAACTACGTGCGCATGTTCGGCTACGGGCGCGAGGAGCTGTTGGGCCGCAGCCTGACCGACCTGGGGCTGTGGACGACCGCCCAACGCGATGCATTTGTGGCCGCTTTCCGGGAGCGGGGGAGCGTGCGCGACCTCGAGGTCGTGCGCCGCCGGCGCGACGGCACGGAGATCACCTGCCTGCTCAGCGCCGAGTCGATCGAACTCGACGGCCGGCCCTGCGTCATCGCCGCGCTCTACGACATCACCGAGCGCCGCCAGGCGGAACGCTCGCTCCGGGAGTCCGAGGAGCGCTTCTCCAAGGCGTTCCACGCCACGCCGGATGCCGTGCTCATCACCGACAAAGCCACGGGAGTGATCGTCGATGCCAACGAGGGCTGTGCGCGGATCTACGGCTACGCCCGCAACGAGTGCATCGGCCGCACCACGTTGCAGCTCGGCATGTGGCAGGACCCAGCCGACCGCGGTCGGTTCATGGCTGCGTTGGAGGCCGGCCGGGGTTCGGTCCGTGACCTCGAAGTCACCGGCCGCGCCCGTTCGGGCATGGTCGTGAGCGTACTGTTGAGTTGCGAGACCATCGAGGTGCTTGGGCGTCCCCATCTCGTCACGATCGCGCACGACATCACGGAGCGGAAGGCCGCCGAGCGGGCGCTGCGTGAATCCGAGGACCGGTTTTCGAGTGCGTTCCGCGCCAGTCCGGGCGCGATGATCATCGCCGATGCGGAGTCCCGCCGCTTCGTCGAGGTGAACGAGGGCTTCTGCCGCCTGTTCGGTCGCAGCCGCGACGAGCTGATCGGGCGCGACGGTCTTGAGCTGGGGCTGTGGCCCGACGCAGAGACGCGGGAGAGGTTCTGGCAGCACCTGCAGCGCGACGGGACGGTCAACGACCTCGAGGTGGCGACGCGCAATCCTGCGGGCGCCGCCGTGGTCTATCTCGTTTCCGCGCGGTTCGTGACCCTGGGCGGACGCCAGCACTACATTACGATGGTGCTGGATATCACGGCGCGAAAACAATCCGAGGCCGCCCGGGCCGCGCTGGAGGAGCAGCTGCGCCAGACGCAAAAGCTCGAGGCGCTCGGCCAGCTCGCCGGCGGGATTGCGCACGACTTCAACAACATCCTCACCGGCATTGTCGCCTATACCGAGCTCGCCCTCCTCGACCTCGGGCGGACGGATGAGGTCCGGCGCCACCTCGGGGCGGTGCGCTCCGCCAGCGACCGGGCGCGCGACCTCGTGCGCCAGATCCTCACCTTCAGCCGGCGCCAGCCGCCGGAGCGGTCTCCGCTCCGGCTGGGCGGCGTGGTGTCCGAGGCGCTCCGGCTCCTGCGCTCCAGCATCCCTGCCACCATCGCGATCGACGAGGCGGTCGATCCGGTGGCCCCGGTCGTGCTCGCGGACAAGTCCCAGGTGCACCAGGTGGTCATGAATCTGGGCACGAACGCCGCCCATGCGATGCGCGGCCGACCCGGCCGGCTGACCATAGGCCTTGAGGGGGTCACAGTCGGTCCCGGCGGCATGGCCGGTGCGCCCGACCTCGCTCCCGGACGGTATGCGCGTATCAGCGTAACCGATACTGGACATGGCATGGACGAGACCACGTTGCGCCGCATCTTCGAACCGTTCTTCACGACCAAGCCTCCCGGCGAAGGCACCGGGCTCGGACTGGCCGTGGTTCACGGGATCGTCCGGGAGCATCAGGGCACAGTCGCCGTGCACAGCCGGCCGGGCGAGGGAACGCGGTTCGAGGTCTACCTGCCCGAACATGTGGCGCCGGTGGCCGAAGAGGCGGCACCGCGTCTCGAGCTGCCGGCCGGTAACGGCGAGCGCATCCTGCTCGTCGACGACGAAGGCACCATCATCGCTGCCGCGACGGTTCTCCTGCAGCGCCTCCGCTATGAGGTCGCCGGATTCGAGGATCCCCGCGAAGCTTGGGCGGTGTTCCAGTCGCGGCCGGGCGATTTCGACCTGGTGGTCACGGATCTCACCATGCCGCACCTGAACGGCAAGGAACTCGCCCGCCGCATCACGTCCCTGCGTCCGGATCTGCCGGTGCTGCTCACTTCCGGACTCAGCGGCGACTTGACGCAGGAGGCGATGCGCGCGCTGGGCATCCGCGCCCTCCTGCCCAAACCGGTGTCTGCCCTAGGCCTCGCCCGCGCCGTGCGTGAGGCGCTGGATGGGGTCCCTTGAGTGGGTCGGCTGGGGTGCATTCCTCACCTCGGCAAGGCCGGGGTCTGGTGGCAGGGCGTTTCAAGACAAGAAATGCGCAGTCTGCGCTAAAGACATCGGTATTCTGACCGTTTAGGTCCGTGCCAGAACCCGCGATTCGTTTGCGGGCGGCTTTCTCGGGTGGGACTCAGGGCCCGCAAGACGAAGGCGCAGTTGGACTCCTTGCCCAGCCTCACGGCGGCGGTGGTTCAACTGCGCCTTCCTGTTTTCCGGGAAGGGCCGTCCCGGTGTTTCGCTTCATCAACTCAATCATGACCAAATCCACCTTCTTCTCCGGCCTTCAAGGGCGCATGCTTCTCTCCATCGGCTTGGCCGTGTTCATCGGTCTTACTGTCGTCACGGTCATCGTGACGATGCGCGTCACCCAGGAGGCTCGCCAGCAGGCGCTGGCGGCCGCCGAGCTGCAGGCAAGGACGCTCGCGGGTGACTCCGAGGCCCGTCTCAACGACGCGATGGCAGTGGCCCGTGGCCTCGCCCTCACGTTCGAGGGCATGATCAACCACGCTCCGGATCGTACCACCTCGCTGGAGATCCTGCATCGTGCGCTGGAGGAGAATCCCGGCATCATCGGGATCTGGACGCTGTGGGAGCCCGACGCGTTTGATCGCCGCGACCAGGATTTCCGGAACCAGCCGGGCCATGACGACACCGGCCGGTTCGTTCCGTACTGGCATCGCGGGCAGGGTGCGCCGGCCCTCGAAGCGCTGAAGGACTACACCGTGGCCGGCGCGGGCGATTACTATTTGGTTCCGAAGGCGAACAACCGCGAGACGGTGATGGAGCCCTACTTTTATGAGGTCGGCAGCCAGAAGGTTCTTATGACGAGTCTCATCGTGCCGGTGCACGATCACAAGAATGGCGAGGCGTTTCGCGGTGTGGTCGGTGTGGACATCGCCCTGAAAGCCCTGGCTGACGAGGTCGCCGCCGTGAAGGTCGGGGAGCGGGGCTACGCCGCGCTGATCTCCAACCTCGGCGTCTACGTTGCCTACCCTGATGCCGCGCGCAATGGCAAGCCCATGCTCGAGTCGGATCCGTGGGTGAAGGATTTTCTCGGCCAGATCGAGAAAGGCAGCGCGTTCACGACCACAACCTACTCCCGCACGCTCGACGACGACACGTTCCGCATCGCTGCGCCAATGCAGATCGGCAAGGCCACCACGCCGTGGGCGTCGATGATCACGGTTCCGGAGTCGGAGGTGCTCGCCGCGGCCACCACGTTGCGCAACACCGTGATTGGCGTGGGGACCCTCGTGCTCGCCGGGGTGCTTGGCGTTGTCGCATGGATCTCCCGGCGCATCACCGCTCCGATCCGCGACGTCGCGGCCAGCCTGCAGGGCGGCGCCGGCCAGGTGTCATCGGCGGCAACGCAGGTGTCGTCCTCGAGCCAGACCCTCGCACAGGGCGCGAACGAACAGGCCGCGTCCCTCGAGGAGACCAGTGCTTCGCTGGAGGAGATCGCCTCAATGACCAAGCGGAATGCTGAACACGCCGAAAACGCCAAACAGTTGTCGGCCCAGACGCGTCGCGCCGCCGAGACCGGCTCCGCCGACATGGCGTCGATGGAGAAGGCGATGGCCGCGATCAAGGGTGCCTCGGACAACATCGCCAAGATCATCAAGACGATCGATGAGATCGCGTTTCAGACCAACATCCTGGCCCTCAACGCCGCCGTCGAGGCGGCCCGGGCAGGTGAGGCCGGACTCGGTTTTGCCGTCGTCGCCGAGGAGGTACGCAACCTTGCCCAGCGCAGTGCCCAGGCGGCGCGGGAGACGGCGTCGAGCATCGAGGACTCTATCGGCAAGAGCCAGCAGGGCCTCGCCATCAGCACCAAGGTGGCCGGCAGCCTGCAGGAGATCCTGACCAAGGCCCGCGAGGTCGACGACCTCGTCGCCGAGATCGCCAACTCGTCCCGCGAGCAAAGCCAGGGGATCGGCCAGATCACCACAGCTGTCTCCGAAATGGACAAGGTGACCCAAGGCACGGCCGCGAGCGCCGAAGAGAGCGCGAGCGCGGCCGAGGAGCTGAACGCTCAGGCCGAGGCGATGACCGAGGCGGTGAGCCAGTTGTTTGCGTTGGTCCAAGGAGGCAGCGCCGCCTCGCCTACGGCCGCCCCGCGCGCCCTCCCCGTGTCAGGCGCGGCTCGGGCCCGCCCGGCGAAACCTGCCCCGGTGGCGTTGTTCTCGTGATCTCGCTCCGCGATGCCACGGCGGCCGACCTCGGTCCGCCCCCTCCGCCGGGGGACCTCGCGCCGCACGTGCTCGTGGTGGAGGACGATCCGCTGGTGTGTGACATGCTCCAGCAGACGCTCGCGTTTGGCGGCTATCGCACCACCGGCGCGCTCGATGGCCGGGAGGCGCTGCGTTGTCTCGATCGGGCGGACTACGACGCCGTCGTGACCGACATCGTCATGCCGCATGTCGATGGCGTGGAGCTCATCCAGCACCTGCGGCGGTGTCATCCCCGGATCGGGGTCGTGGCCGTCTCGGGCGACAGCGACGCCGATTCAGCCGTGTACCTGCGCATCGCGCGACACCTCGGGGTCGGCGCCACCGTGGCCAAACCGTTTGGTGCGCTCGAGCTGTTGTCCGCCGTCGCGCAGGCTCTCGCGGTCCGGCGCGCGTAAAAACGTAACATGAATAACGTTCATGCCGGCTGAAGTCGCGCCCATGCCGGCCGATGGAACGGATAGCCGGCTTTGTTTACCCGAGCTGTGACGCGCCGTCGGCGCGTCACGGCCGGGTGGGTTGGCGTCCACCTATGTCTCTTTTCCCTTCGTTCTCCGGACTGCGTGCCCGAATGTTTGTTTCGATTGGCGGGGCGATGGTCCTCTGCATGGCCACGGTCACGACCGTCGTTTCCGAGCGGCTGGGCCGCCTGGCCAAGGACGATGCGGTGCAACTCTCACGGCAGCAGGCCGCCTTGCTGGCCTCGCAGGCCGGCAGCCGGCTCGATGCAGCCCTCGCGACCGCGCGCGGTCTTGCCCAGGCCCTTGAGGGCATGCGGGCCTACGATCCGAATCGCGCCATGGCCCGGGAGATCCTGCGGCGCTCCCTGGAGCAGAGCCCGGCTCTCGCCTCGGTGTGGACGGTCTGGGAACCCGGTGCCTTCGACGGACGCGATGCCGAGTTTGCCGACTGGCCCGGCTACGATTCCACCGGCCGCTTCGCCACGTCATGGTGGCGCGGCGAGGGGCGCGTTGAACTGGGCGCGATGGCTGACTACACCGTTCCCGGCGCCGGCGACTATTATCTCCGCACCCAAGCCACGCGGCAGGAGACGGTGCTCGAACCGGCGACCAAGGCCTTCGGTTCGCAGCAGCGGTTCGTTGCGACCCTAGTCGTGCCCGTGATCTCAGCCAAGGACGGCCAAACCTTCCTCGGTGCGGTTGGCGTCGACCTCGATCTGTCAGGCCTGGTCACCGAAATTGCCGGCACGAAGGTGGGCGTGGGCGGCTATGCCGCGCTCATCTCGCATCAGGGCCGCTACGTCGCGCATCCCAACGCCAAGCGGCTGGGCAAGCCGATGGTCGAGAGCGATCCGTGGGTGCAGCCCCTGCTCGGCAATTTCCTGCGCGGCGAAGGCTTCGTGACCGAGAGCTATTCCAAGACGCTCGACGACCAGACCTACCGCATTGCCGCACCGGTCCGCATCGGCGCCGCGTCGACCCCGTGGTCGGTCGTTGTGACCCGGCCCGAGCGCGAGGTCCTCGCCGAGGCCCGGCACCTCCGCAACGTGATCGTCCTCATCGGCGTCCTCGCCCTCGGGGTGATTCTGACCGTCGTGTGGTGGATTGCCCGGCGAATCGCCCGTCCGCTCCGGCACGTGGCCTCGGGTCTGCGCGAAAGCTCGCTGCAGGTGGCTTCGGCTGCGGCCCAGGTCGCGCAGGCCGGCCAATCCCTCGCCGAGGGCGCCAGCGAACAGGCGGCCTCCCTCGAGGAAACCAGTGCATCCCTGGAGGAGGTGTCCTCCATGACCCGGCGCAACTCGGAGCATGCTCTCGCGGCCAAGACCGTGGCCGGACACGCGCGTCGCGCCGCCGAGACGGGAGCCGCCGACGTGGCCCGCATGGAAAAGGCAATGTCCGGGATCGAAGCCTCCGCCGCCAACGTCGCCTCGATCGTCAAGACGATCGACGAGATCGCCTTTCAGACCAACCTGCTCGCGCTCAACGCCGCAGTCGAGGCGGCCCGGGCCGGCGAGGCGGGGCAGGGCTTCGCCATCGTGGCCGACGAGGTGCGCACCCTCGCGCGGCGCAGCGCCGAAGCAGCCCGCGAAACGGCGGCGCGTATCCAAGATTCCATCACGAGCACCCAGCAGGGGCTGGTCATCGGTACGCAGGTGGCTGGGGGATTGCGTGACATCCTCGCCCGTTCCCGCGAGGTCGACGACCTGGTCGCGGAGATTGTCCGTGCCTCCAGCGAACAGTCGAAGGGCATCGCCCAGATTACGACGACGCTGAGCGGCATGGACAAGGTGACCCAGGGCACGGCCGCCCGGGCGGAAGAGAGCGCCGGCTCCGCGGAGGAGCTGAGCGCCCAGGCCACCACCATGCGCCGGGCCGTTGCCCAGCTTTTCGAGCTGATCGAAGGCGCCGCCACACCGGCGCGCAAGAGCGCGTCGCCTCAGACGGAGGCCAGCAAAGCTTCAAGGTCGAGCGGCCGGGTGAACATGGCCAAGTCGCCGGAGGGCGTTCGCGGCCACTCGGCGGCGGGCCGATCCCGGTAGAGCTCGACACCGTTTTGGTCGGGATCGCGCAGGTAGAGCGCTTCGCTCACGCCGTGGTCCGCTGCGCCATCGAGCGCAACCCCCGCGGCGAGCACGCGCCGCAGGGCATCCGCCAGCGCGGCCCGCGAAGGATAAAGGATCGCGGTGTGGTACAGCCCCGTCGTGCCGGCGGGCGGCGGCGAACCGCCGAGGCTCTCCCATGTGTTGAGACCGAGGTGGTGGTGATAGCCGCCGGCGGAGACAAACGCCGCCTGGCGGCCAAAGCGCTGCATGAGCTGGAAACCCAGCACGCCGCAGTAGAAGCCGAGCGAACGCTCAAGATCCGCCACCTTGAGGTGCACATGCCCGATGCGTGTGCCCGGGTCGATCGGTGCGGGTTGCATTGGCGCTTGCTCGTTTTTTGATCCGACTGATCCGTCAGATCAGCGGCTCCGGATCGCGGTGAGCTTTACGCCTGCGGGACGGGTTTGCCGAACTCCTTGAGCAGGGCGTCGATCAACTTGACCTTTTCGGCGTGGGGCATGGCCGGGTGGAGTCCGGTGTGGCGGACCGTGCCGTCCGGGGCGAGGATCGCCATGTAGGGGATGCCCTCAATGGCGTAGTCGGGATTGAAGACCTCCTGCTGGCTGAAGGCGACCGTCCAGGTGACGTTGTGCTTCTTCATGAAGGCGGGCATGAGGCCCTTCTCCTTGTCGGGGTTGCCGCGGCAGTCGATCGGGGTGGCTTCGAGGTTCATCACGCGACCCTGCAGGCTCGTGACGCCGACCACTTCGACATCGTAGCCCTTGTAGTGGGAGACCACTTCACCGACCTCGGGGAACGAGCTGATGCAGGGCCCGCACCAGGTGGCCCAGAAGTCGAGCACGACCACCTTGCCTTTGAGGTCGGCGAGGGACTTCAGGCCGTCGCGGCTCGCCCAGGTGAAGGTGAGTTCGGGGGCGGGCTTGCCCACGAGGCCGTTGCGGGTCGCTTCCATCTTGGCCTTGGCCTCGATGGCGGCGAGCAGGCGGTCGGCCTCCTTGCCCGGGCCGGTCTCCGGGAAATCGGCCTTGAGCTGCTTGGTGAGTTCCGCGGCCGTGGTGAAGTCTTCGAACACCTCAAGGTAGAGGGAGAGCTTCATCACCAGAATGTCGGCGACGGCCTCGGTCTTTTGGCCCGCGTACTTGGTGAGCAGGGCGTCGAACGCGGCGACCTCGGCGGCAAGGGCCTCGGGTGAGCTTTGCCCGGCGCTGAGCTTGGCCTTGATTTTCGTCACCAGAGCCTCGAGCTCCGCAGCCGGATCACCGGCACCCTGGGCCGAAGCCGGTGACGTCAGCGCAAGGAACAGCGCCGCGAACAGCGCGAGAAACGAGGAAGGGCGGAGGAGGTTCATCGGACCCAACGGTCACCCAGAATCCCATCGGCCGCAAGTCTCCGGGCGGCGAGCGCGCACTGTGCGCTTGCGGGGACCTGCGGAGGTGGGGACAGTGCGGAGGTGGACTCGCCCCGGTTTACGTTGGTCGTGCCGCTCTACCAGGAGTCGGGCAACGTGCTGCCTCTGCTTGAGGCAGTGCGGCCCGTGCTGGCCGGGCTGGCCGGCGGGTACGAGATCGTGCTCGTCAACGATGGCAGCACCGACGGCACCGCGGCCGAGATCGACGCGGCGGCCGCCGCCGACCCGGCCGTGCGCCCGTTGCATCTGCCTCGCAACCAAGGTCAGGCCGCGGCCTTGCTGCATGGGCTGCGCGCGGCTCGGGGAGAGATTCTCCTGACCATGGACGGCGACGGGCAGAATGATCCGCGCGATTTCCCCCTGTTGATCGACTGCCTCGAACGCGGAGCGGACGTGGCCTGCGGCATCCGCACCCCGCGGGCAGACTCGGCGCTGCGGCGGGTGATGTCCCGCGTCGCAAACGGCGTGCGCAGCGTCGTGCTGGGCGATGGCATGAGCGACGCAGGCTGCCAGCTGCGGGCCTTCCGGCGTGCGGTGGTCGATGTGCTGGTGCCCAGTCCGTTGCTGCAGTCGTTCCTCCCGGCGCTGGCCGTGCATGCCGGCTTCCGGGTGTGCGAACGTCCCGTGCGTCACCACGCGCGGCGGGCGGGCGAGTCGAAATACGGCCTGCGCAATCTCAGTGTGACCCCCGCCGTGCAGATGCTGCGCTGGTGGTGGCGGCTGCGCGGGCCCGGCCGCGCGAAGAAGCCGGCGGCATGAACGTGCACACCTTCAGCCATGAGGCGATGGCGACGACGTACCGTATCCACGTCGCGGATCAGGATGCGAATTACGCGCGCCAGGCGGCAGCGGCGGCGTTTCGCGAACTCGACCGGATCGAGAACGACCTGAGCCGGTTCATCGAATCGAGCGACATTGCACGGATCAACCGTCTGCCCGAGGGCGGCAGCACCGTGATCGGCGAAACCACGCTGGCTTGCCTCACGCTCGCCGCCCACCTGTCGGATCTGACCGGCGGCACCTTCGATCCGGCGTACGCCTCGACGCGTCCGCCGGCCGCACCGGGCGAGGATCCGCCCCTGTACGCACTCGATGCCGCCCACCACCTGCTGACGTCGCTCTGTCCCCGTCTGCACCTCGACCTGGGTGCGATCGGCAAGGGTTACGCCCTCGATGTGATGGCCGACGTGCTGCGCGAGTGGGATGTGTCGGCCGCCTGCCTCGACAGCGGAGGCAGCACGGTGCTCGCCCTCGACGCTCCGGCCGGCGCACCCGGTTGGCCGGTGGGCGTCGGCGAGGAGCCGGGCCGGCGGCGTTTCCAGCTCGCGGCCCGCGCCCTGGCTGGCTCCGGTCTGGCGGTGCAAGGCGAGCACCTGCGGGACCCACGGACGGGCGGAGCGGCGCAGCGGCGCAACCGGGTGTGGGCGTTCGCTCCCGGCGGGGCGATGGCGGATGCGCTCTCGACGGCGTTCTTCGTCATGGACGATGCGGGCATCGTCGCGTGCTGCGCGCGGCAGCCGGACCTCGGCGCGGCGATCGCGGGTGAGGACGGCACGCTCCGCCTGATCGGCGTTACGGCTCGCGAGTGAAGACCACGAGGACGAAGCCGGGACGCAGGCCGAGGAACGTTTCGCGGTAACGGTCACGCAGCCGGGCCCGCACCGCCTCGGCCTGATCGGCGGCCGCGACCACCACGGCACCATCGCAGTCGTCCGGCGGCGCCGCCCAGTAGCCGACGCCGTCAAGGCCGCGGAGGTACCAGGGCAGGGGCCAGACTTCGCTGCTGATCACCCGCACGGGGCCGGCCTGGCCTTGAGCGCGGGCCTGCTCGACGAGCGGGCGCACTTTGCGCACGTCGGGCGAGGGGTGCACGTAGGCGAGCGGGTTGCGGGCATCGCCGGGTCGCAGGTACACGGCGAGATCGGTCTGGCGCAGCTGGGCCGCCGTGGTCAGTCCGATCAGCAGCAGCCCGAGCACCCGACCGCGCAAGCGTCGGTCCGTCACGGCGCCTACGAGTCCTCCGCCCAGCAGCGACAGGCCCACGAGCCAATGGATGACCAGCCAAGGTGTTTTGTACGGTACGACGGAAAACAGGACTGCGATCACCACGGTGTAGAGTGTCCAGGTGCGCAGCAGCGGCCGTCGCTCCGGTGCGGCCCAAATGCTGGCCGTCGCTCCGGCGAGGGCCAGCAGGAGGAAGAGCGACTGGCTCCACCGGTAGCCGCCGATCGTCTGCGGCAAGAAGAGCCCAAGGTAATAGTGCCACGGCTTTTCGTGTCCGGCGCCGGAGGCCACGCGTCCCCCGGCCGGCAGGTAGGTGGCAAGCGCGTCGCGCAGGCCGGCCGGATGGGTGAAGAACGAGGAATAGAACAGCGCGGCCACGCCGATGGCCATGACCAGGCCGAGGACGACGTCGCGCCACCGGCGTGTGGGGGCACCGCCCGCGAGGGGCAGCTGCGCGAGCAGGGCGAGAGCACCGGCGAGCAGGAAGAGGGGCGCACTGGCCTTCGTGGCTTGCATGAGGCCGATGGCCGCCCCGGCAAGCAGGGCCCAGCGGGTGAGGCCCGTCCGCCACCACTGGCGCACCGCCACGAAGGCGCCGAGGGTGAAGGCGAGCAGCAGCGATTCCTGGATGTAGTACCGGGAGAAATACACCGCGGCCGGCGCGGTGGCAAGCAGCAGCGCGGCGGCACAGGCGGCGGTGCGGCCCCACGGAGCCGCGAGGGCGGCGAGCAGGGCGACCGCGGCCACGCCTGCGAGGAGGGGCACGAGGCGCAGCGTTGTTTCGGTGAGGGCCGAGAGGGTCGTCTCGCCTCGCAGCCACGCCACGGGCAGGGTGAGGTAATATAGGGTCGGACCGTGGTGGTCCTGCGGGTCGAAGCGGTATTCGCCGGTCTCGAGCAGGTGCCCCGTCTTGACTGCCTGGTTGGCCTCGTCGCCATGCATCACCCGGGCGTCGAGCTGGTGCAGGCGAAGCGCAGTCGCAAAGACGAGGATAAGGGCGAGGGGCCACCAGCGCAGCATGGTCTGACGATGGAACGGCGAGGGCGGCTGACCAGCCTGCAATTGCGCGTGGGGATCGATCGTTAACGCCGAGCAACGGAGGCGCTTAATCGGCCGCTCTGGGGTGACGCTGCCCTTCAGGGGTTCGTCGTTGAGGCGGGGCACAAAAAAGGCCGGACCTTGAAGGGTCCGGCCGGAGAGGAGCGCGAGGCTCGGTGCTTACTTGGCGATGCCGAAGACCTCGACCTCAACGTAGTGGTTGAGCTCGTCGGTCGTGTTGCCATTCGAGTAGAGGCGGACGTAGCGGCCGGTGGCGCCGGCGGCGTCGATCAGCTTGCCTTCGTTGGTCTCGATGTAGGCCATCTGCTTGCCGGCGCCGAGGCTGCCGGAGTTGTCATGGTCGTTGTTGAAGACGGTGGTGACGCCGGTCTTGAACTCCGGGTCATCGGACACCTGCACCACGACGTCATGATAGACGCGGGCCTGGGCGTGGAAGTGCCAGATCACGATGGCGTGGATCGCGGCGGATTTTTCCAGATCGATCTGCACCCACTGCACCGCCGGCCCGAGCTCCACAAACGTGCCATCGCTGCCGGCCTTCTCGCCGTCGGTCACGAAGGCGAGTTCGCCGATGATCGGGAACGCGTCGCTGGAGGTGACGGGCTTGTCGCGCGACAGCAGCACGGTGCCGGCGGGGGCCATGAAGTCGGGGCGCTTGGTGCCGAGCGGCTTCTCGAGGTTAGGCACGGCGATCGGCACGGGCGTACCGACGAAGAGCGGCTTGGGCAGCTCCAGCGGGAGCGGCACCTTGTTTTGGGCCTGGGCAAAGCCGGCGGTCACGGCGACCAGCGCCAGGGCGGGGAGGATGCGGTTACGGATCATAGGGAAGTGGGAAACGGAATCGGCGGATTTGTTCGGTGCAAAGGGCGGGAGCGCCGGAGGCGTCCCGCCCCGGGCCTCAGGCGACGAAATCCTCAGGCTTGAACGTCAGCGTGGTCTTGGCGGCCACGGCTTCGTTGACCTTGAGGACGGTGACGGCGCTGGCGAAGGCGACATCGCCCGGGCAGTTGAGCTTGGCCTTGCCCCGGACGCTGTCGAAGAAGTTCTCCAGGTGCGGCTGGTGAATGGCCTTGTCGAGGGTGACGGGCATGTCCCACGCATCGAGCGCGGCCGTCTCGCGCACGTCGACGGTGGCGTCGGACGAGGACGAGCTGGAGCCGCCACCGAGCTTAGGACGCGGCTTTTCCCATGGCTTGAGGGCCGGACCGCTGCCGGTGGCAGGACGGCTAACGACGCCGTCCACCAGCCACTTGTCCCATTGCGGGGCGCGGGCCTCGCGGAACAGGCCGGTGTACTTGGGATTCTCGGACATCTTCAGCGCACCCTCGGTGCCCATGAAGTACTCCATATAGCCGCCGCCGGCGCTGGTGGTGGTGAGCACCTGATAGAAGCCGCGCACCGGACCAGCGGCCGTGGGGAACTCATAAATGGCCATCACGTTGTCGTACCACTCGTGGTTCTCGTAGTAGTCGTTGCCACCGGACGCCATGACGGACGTCGGATTGGCGCCGAGGAACCAGTTGTAGACGTCGATCTGGTGGGCGCCGAGGTCGGAGATGGGACCGCCGGCATACTTCCGGAACCAGCGCCAGTTGCGGAACTCGTGCATGGACGCGTAGCCGTACTTGTTGAGCGTGGCGTCCGGGATGGCGGCGCGGGCCGGCCAGCCAAGATCGTCGCTCACGGCGCGGTTCCACTGGCCGTTGAGGTTGGTGATGCGGCCGAGCAGGTTGGCTTCGGTGAGCACGCGGTTCTTGGCGTGCTGGTAACGCGGATTGCTGCGGCGCTGGTGGCCGATCTGGAGCAGCTTGCCCGTCTCGCGCGAGGTCACGACCATGGAGCGGGCGGCCTCGATGGTGTGGGCCATCAGCTTTTCGCAGTAGACGTGCTTGCCGGCGCGCATCGCGGCGTTCGAGTGCTCGGCGTGGACGAAGTCGGGCGTGGCGACGACCACGGCGTCGATGTTGGCCGAGGCCAGCATCTCCTTGTAGTCCTCGAACGGCTCGGCGTCGTGCTTGTAACTCTTGAGCAGGCGCTCGAGGCGCGTGCGGTTCTGCGGCCAGATATCGCAGACAGCGCGGAAGCGGATGTCCGGAATCTTCAGCATGGCATTGACGAGGATGCGGCCTTGTTCGCCGCAGCCGATGAGGCCGACGTTGATGGTGTCGCCGCCGGCGGAGCCGACGGCCGCGCCCCGCATCACGTGGGGGGCAACGAGCACGGCGGCGCCGAGCTTGAGGCCGGCGGACAGGAACGAGCGGCGGGAGGGGTCTGACGGGGTGGAGGGTACGAGCTCAGTCATGGCGATCAGACGTCAAAGAAAACCGGTTATGGCGGTTCAGCAAGAGGGCCGCGACACAAAGGATCACGTGCATGCCCAGCCAGGCGACGCCCTCGGACTCCTGCACGGCCATCAGGCCGACCGCGAGGGCGACGTAGAGGAGGCCCATGAGGAAGAGCGAGAAGCGGGTCTTGATGCCCAGCAGGATGGTGACACCCAGAGCGATCAGCAGGTAGCCCAGCGGATAGGCAAACGCCTTGGTGGCCCAGCCCGGGATGAACGAGGCGCCAGCGATGCCATCGGCCATGCGGCCCATGGTGACGTAATAGTTCGAGAACGAATACTCACCGCCCAGCTCCCACTTCTCGATGCCGGCGAAGAGGGCACGCAGGCCGAGGAACAGGCGCAGGGTGAGGAACGCGTAGGTTCCTTCACACGACGAGAAACGGAGGGCGGAGGACGAGTCGGTCGATTGGCTCATGGAGGTTTGGGAAAAGTCCGTCGGAAGGGGAGGGCGGAGGATCAGACGCCGAAGCCGGGCCGGTAGGTCTTGGTGACGAGGGCGTTGGCCTCCGGCAGGTTGGTGACCTTGAGGTTGGCGGCGTCCCACTCGATCCGGCGCTGGGCGCGGATGGCGAGGTTGCTCAACAGCACGGTCTCGGTGAACGGACCGGCGTAGTCGAAGTTCGAGCCGGCGGGCGTGCCGCCCTTGCAGGCGCCGATCCACTCGTCGAAATGCGAACCCTCGACGCGCGGAATGGTCTTGGCCGGGAGCGACGGAGCGAGGTCGCGCATGGTGGCCTCGGGGATGAGGCGCACGCTCTCGCTGTAGGTCGTGGTGAGCGCGATCGCCTTGCTGCCGACGATGAGGCTGCCGTTGTCGGGCAGCTGGCGGTTCTTCTCGAGCACGTCCGGGATGCGGGGCTTCAGGCCGCCGTCGTACCAGGTCCACTTGAGGGCCGGCATCGAACCCCGGGCCGGGAAATCATACGTCACGACCGACGAGAGCGGGCCGCTGATGGCCGTGCCGCGCGCACTGATCGCCTCGACTGCGGTCGGGGCGGTGAGGCCGAGGGCCCAGTAGGCCGAGTCCATGATATGGCAGCCCATGTCGCCGAGGGCGCCGGTGCCGTAGTCCCACAGGCCGCGCCAGTTGAACGGGACGATCGACGGGTCATAGGCGCGATCCGGAGCGACGCCCAGCCAGAGGTTCCAGTCGAGGGTGGAGGGCACGACCGGGATGAACTTGCTGTGGTCCGGGGCGTTGACGCCCTGCGGCCAGACCGGGCGGTTCGTCCAGCTGTGGATCTCGCGCACCTCGCCGAGCACGCCGGCCATCACCCACTCCTTGAGAATGCGAGTGCCGTCGTTGGCGTGACCCTGGTTGCCCATTTGGGTGGCCACCTTCTTTTCCTTCGCGGCCTTGGTCAGTTGGCGGGCTTCCCAGACGGTGTGAGTCAGGGGCTTCTCGACGAAGACGTGCTTGCCCATCGCGATCGCCGCCATGGCGATCGGGAAGTGCATGTGGTCGGGCGTGGAAATCGTGACGGCGTCGATCTGGTTGCCCAGTTGCTCGAACATCTTCCGGTAGTCGCGGAAGGTCGGGACGGTGGAGAACTCCTGGTACATCTTGGCGGCGCGCGCGTCGTCGACGTCGCAGAAGCCGACCAGATTCTCCTTGGCGACCCCGCGCACCGCCGCCTCGCCGCGGCCACCGACGCCGACAATGGCGATGTTGAGCTTGTTGTTGGGCGAGACGCCGCCCTGGGAGCGCATGACGTACGGGAAGGCAAGGGACGCTGCCGAGGCGAGCGACGTGGTGCGAAGGAACGAACGGCGGGTGAGGGGGTTCGAGGACATGTGGGTAGGGCGGGTCAGAGTGAAACGTGCAGCAGGGTAGGCCGTTGGGTGAGCATCGAAACGCATGCAGGGGTGTCAATCGTCCATCCCTGCACCCGTCCGGCCACGCGGCCTGTGTAGCTGTCAGGTAAACAGACGCGCCGGGCAGACGCGCGCCTATTCCCGATTGAGAGTAAAAAGATGAGTCCGCGTGATGCGAGGGATAAGGGCCTTTCCGGGCGTTGAAATCGTGCAATGCCGCGACTGGCCAGGGGCCCGCCCTGAGCCGGCCCAACGAGAGGCGCCGGTGACGCCGGACGGCGCCCTGGCTGTTTCCGGATTGCCCAGAGCCGCGGGCCGGGGCTGTGATGAGGGGCATGACTTCGCTTCGTCTAACCCCGTTGATGGCGGCCCTGTGTGGCATCTGGCTCCTCCTGCTCGGTGGGTGTGCCAATCCAGCCGGCAATTCCGGTCTGACCCTCGGCGGGCAGCCGTGGCGGCTGGTTGCTCTCGGCGGCAAGCCGGTGGAGGTGCAGGAGCGGGCACCGTCGTTGCAGTTTGACCTCGCGGCCGGTCGCGCCGCGGGTTTCGCCGGAGTGAATCGGTACTCGGGCGACATCACGCTCGACGGGGCGCGTCTGACCTTCGGACCGGCGATCCTGACCAAAATGGCTGGTCCGCCGGAGCGCATGGAGCTGGAGCGTCGGTTCACCGCCGCCCTTGCCGCGACGACGAGCTGGCGCATCCGTGAGCGGCAACTCGAACTGCTGGCGGGCGACAACTACGTGCTGGCGGCGTTCGTGGTCGGACCAGCGGACTAAGCCCGTCGCGCCAGCCACGTGGCGCGCGGAAGCGTGTAGACGAAGCAGGCATCGGCGCCGAAACGCCGGGGGCCGACCGGGACGAAGCCGAGCCGTTCGTAGAACCGCCGGGCGCGCGTGTTGCCTTCCAACGGATCGATCAGGATGGCCGTGACGGCCGGGTCGGCAAAACACCGGTTGATCGCAAAGTGCATCATCCGGGTGCCATGGCCTTGGTTGAGGCAGTCGGCCTCGCCGATCCAGATGTCGAGGGCGCGCAAATGGGGCGGCACGTCGCCCCAGTAGCGGCTCTCCTCGCGGGCAGGATCGATGATCTGGAGAAAACCGATGGGGCGACCGTCGAGTTCGGCAATGAACTGTTCCCGCCAGTCGGGCGTCTCCGCGAGTTCGATTTCCCACCGCCAGTCGTCGTTGGGGTCGGACTCGATCACGTGCGGGGCATCGTCCCAACGCCGCAGCAACGGAGCGTCCGCCCGCACGGCGGGTCGAAAGGTGAGGACAGACGAAGCAGGCATGGCGATCGAGACAGCAACGCACGCCATCCGGTTTCACCGGACTTGCGGGGCGCGCGTCGGAGCGGATCTGGGGCGGGATGCTTTGGGCGAGCCGATCGTGCCGGACAGAAGGCCGAGCTGGGGCTCGGCGTTCCCGGCTGTCGGTACGCCGAGCCCCAGCTCGGCTTTGCGGTGCCCACAAAAAAGCCCCGCGCCGGGGAGGGCGCGGGGCTGGGTGTTGTTTGAGCGTTGGCCGCTTGGGAGGTGAGCTTTCCCGATGCGGACCGCGTCGAGCCTTACTTGCTGTCGGCCACCGCCGCCTGGGCCGCCGCGAGGCGGGCCACCGGGACGCGGTAGGGCGAGCAGGACACGTAGTTGAGGCCAATCTTGTGGCAGAACTTGACCGAGTCCGGATCGCCACCGTGCTCGCCGCAGATGCCGAGCTTGATGTCGGGGCGGGAGGAACGGCCCTTTTCGATCGCGATCTTCATGAGCTGGCCGACGCCGCTCTGGTCGATCGAGGCGAAGGGGTTCTTCTTCATGATCTCGGTCTCCTGGTAGGCGCCGAGGAAGGAACCGGAGTCGTCGCGCGACATGCCGAGGGTCGTCTGCGTGAGGTCGTTGGTGCCGAAGCTGAAGAACTCGGCAGTGTGGGCGATCTCGTCGGCGGTGAGCGCGCCGCGCGGAACCTCGATCATGGTGCCGACCGAGTAGGTGAGCTTCACCTTCTTCTCGGCCTGCACGGCCTTGGCGACCTCGTGCACGATCGCGACCTGTTCATCGAGCTCCTTCTTGAAGCCGACGAGCGGGATCATGATCTCGGGCTTGGCCTTGATCTTGGCCTTGGCGCACTCGGCGGCGGCCTCGAACACGGCGCGGGCCTGCATGCGCGTGATCTCCGGATACTTGATGCCGAGGCGGCAGCCACGGAAACCGAGCATCGGGTTGAACTCATGCAGCTCGTGCACGCGCGTCATGATCTTCTCGACCGGAATGCCGAGCTTCCGCGCGAGGTCCATCTGCTGCTCCTTGGTGTGGGGCAGGAACTCGTGCAGCGGCGGATCGAGGAAGCGGATCGTGGCGGGGAAGCCCTTCAGCGCCTTGAAGATGCCGAGGAAGTCCTCGCGCTGGTAGGGGAGGAGCTTCGCGAGGGCGGCCTCGCGGGCGCCGAGGTTGTCGGCGAGGATCATCTCGCGCATGGCGTCGATGCGGTCGCCCTCGAAGAACATGTGTTCTGTGCGGGTGAGGCCGATGCCGACGGCGCCGAAGGCGATCGCGTTGGCGGTCTGCTCGGGCGTGTCGGCGTTGGTGCGGACGGAGAGCTTGGTGGCCTGGGCGCACCACTTCATGAGCTGCTGGTAGCTCTTGAACTTCTCCGTGGCCTGGGCGGCCTTGTCGCCGTTGAGCAGGCCGGCGATGATTTCGGACGGGGCCGTCTTGATCTGGCCGGCGTAGACGGTGCCGGAGGTGCCGTCGATCGAGAGGTAGTCACCCTCGGCGAAGGTCTGGCCGCCGACGGACACGGTCTTCTTGTCGTAGTCGATCGACAGGGCGGCGGCGCCGCAGACGCAGACCTTGCCCATCTGGCGCGCCACGAGGGCGGCGTGGGAGGAGACACCGCCGCGGGCGGTGAGGATGCCCTCGGCCGCGATCATGCCGCGGAGGTCTTCCGGAGAAGTCTCGACGCGAACGAGGAGGACCTTCTCGCCCTTCTCGGCGGCTTGGACGGCGCGGTCGGCGTTGAGGTAGATCTTGCCGGTGGCGGCGCCGGGGCCGGCGGGAAGGCCGGTGGCGATGACGGCCGCCTTCTTGACCTCGGCGAGGTCGAAGATCGGGGCGAGCAGCTGTTCGAGCTGGTCGGCCGGGTTGCGCATGATGGCCGTCTTCCAGTCGATCAGCTTCTCCTTCACCATATCGATGGAGAACTTGAGCGCGGCGGCGGCGGTGCGCTTGCCGTTGCGCGTCTGGAGCATGAACAGCTTGCCGTCCTGGATGGTGAACTCGATGTCCTGGACGTCCTTGAAGTGCTTCTCGAGGATCTTCCGGACGTTGAGCAGCTCGGCGTAGGACTTCGGCATGACGTCCTTGAGCTTGATCACGGGCTCGGGCGTGCGGACGCCGGCGACGACGTCCTCACCCTGCGCGTTGACGAGGAACTCGCCGTAGAACTCGTTGGCGCCGTTGGCCGGGTTGCGGGTGAAGGCCACGCCGGAACCGGAGGTCTCGCCGGTGTTGCCGAACACCATGGCCTGCACGTTGACGGCGGTGCCCCACTCGGAGGGAATGTTGTACTTGCGGCGATACACGATCGCGCGGTCGTTCATCCAGGAACCGAAGACGGCGCCGGCGGCGCCGCGCAGCTGGTCCCAGGGATCGTTCGGGAAGGACTTGCCGGTGCGGTCCTTGACGAGGGCCTTGAAGCGCTTGACGAGCTCCTTGTTGTCCTCGGCGGTGAGCTTCGAGTCCTCGATCTCGCCGTGGTAGCGCTCGTGCTTGAAGGCTTCGATGACGGTCTCGAACGGCTCATGGTCTTCGCCCTCGCGCTTCTGCACGCCGAGCACCACGTCGCCGTACATCTGGATGAAGCGGCGGTAGCAGTCCCAGGCGAAGCGCGGGTTGTTGGTGGTGTTCTCGAGGGCGACGACGGACTGGTCGTTGAGGCCGAGGTTGAGAATGGTGTCCATCATGCCCGGCATGGAATCGCGGGCGCCGGAACGGACGGCGACGAGCAGCGGCATGCCGGAGGTGGCGCCGAACTTCGTGCCCATGATCTTCTCCATGTTGGCCACGCCGGCCTCCATCTGGGCCTGCAGCTCCTTGGGGTAGGTCTTCTTGTTCGCGTAGTAATACGTGCAAACCTCGGTGGTGATGGTGAAGCCCGGGGGCACCGGCAGGCCGATGCGCGTCATCTCGGCGAGGTTGGCGCCCTTGCCGCCCAGCAGGTTCTTCATGCCGCCATTGCCGTCGGCTTTGCCGGCGCCCCACGTGTACACGTACTTGGGGCCTTTGGACGAGGCGGGTTTCTTGGAAGGCGAGGCCTTCACGGACTTCTTGGCTTTGGATTTAACGGCCATGTTTTAGGTGGTGGAGGGTTGGAAAAAGGAACGCGTTGCCTGACGGCACAAAGGCTTCACGCAATAGGGCGGGCCCGGGGGCTGTCAACGGCGGAGCGCACGCGGGACCGCGCGCCCGGCCTGCTTAAAGGGCTCGGAGCCTTTCTCGTTCTCGTTCTCGCTTCGCGACGGATCGTGCTACCGTTTGGCGGATAGACGGGGAAAGAGAACGATTACGAGAACGAGAACGATTTAGGGGAGGGGTAGGGCGTGCGTGCGCAATTCCTCGCTTCCCCTCCGGACCAAAACCCGCAACATCCACGCTCCCACGTATCCATGGCCGAGCCCAGCGACCTTCCCGACCACGACTATCCTGTACCCGAGGCTGAACCTCCGGTGCCGGAGCGCGAGAAGCCGATGGGGTTCTTCGACCACCTGGAAGAGCTGCGCTGGACCCTGGTGAAATGCGCCATGGTCTTCATGGCCTTCGCCATCCTGATCGGCGTGTTCATGAAGCAGTTCAACGACGTCATCATGTGGCCGCTGCACCACGTGCAGGAGCAGATGCTGCCGAAGGTGTTCACGCTCGATCTCGGCACGACGTCGGTGATGGAGCCCTTCACCATCATCATCCAGATGTGCTTGATGGGCGGGCTGACGATGTCGGCGCCGTTCATGCTCTATTTCATCGGGCAGTTTGTCGCGCCGGCGCTCAATCCCAAGGAGCTGCGCATGGTGCTGCCGACGGCCTTCCTTGGTCTGGTGCTGTTCCTCGCCGGCGCCGCCTTCAGCTTTTTCCTGCTCGTGCCGAGCACGCTGCGCGTGTCTCTCGAGTTGAACGAACTCTTCGGCTTCACCCAGCGCTGGACGCCCGGCGCGTACTACAGCCTGCTGACTTGGCTGACGCTCGGGGTCGGGGCGGCCTTCGAGTTTCCGCTGCTCATCGTCCTGCTCATTTACATGGGCCTGGTGACGGTGGCCAAGCTGCGCAGCTGGTGGCGCCATGCGCTCGTGATCGTGTTCGTGATCGCGGCCCTGGTGACGCCGACGCCTGACCCGGTGACGCAGACCATGCTGGCCCTGCCTTTGTACGCTTTGTACTGGCTCGCCATCATCATCGGCTCGCGCGTCGAAAAGCGTACCGCGTCCTGACGGTCCGGCCGGCGGCGGCCGGCGCCGCTGTCCGCTCGCGGGCGGAGATGACGTTCAACCCTTCAGCTGGGCGACCACGTCGGGGTGTTCGTCAAGGTACCGGTTGAGCTTCTCGAGCGCGGCGAAGGTCTCGGCACTCACGTGGTGCTCCATGCCCTCCACGTCATGGCCAATCACGGCCTCGTCGAGACCGAGGTGGCGGAGAAAGTGGGTCAGCAGTTCGTGCCGGTGGGCGATGCGGCGGGCCACCTCTTCGCCGGCGCCGGTTAGCACCATGCCGCGGTATTTCTCGTATTTGACGAGGCCCTCGGCATCGAGACGTTGCACCATGGTGGTGACGCTCGCCTGCGAGATCTTGAGCTCGGCGGCGATGTCAACGACGCGAGCGTAGCCCTTCGTCTTGATGAGCTCGCTGATCCGCTCGAGGTAGTCCTCAACCGCCGCGGTCGTCCGCGGCAAAGGGGGTGTCGGTTGCTCGGCCACGCGCCGAAAGGAAGTCAGGCGGGGCAGTCAGTCAAAGCCAAAGCCCGGATCGCGGGCGGCTCACTTCTTCGCGGCGTTCAGCACCTTCTGGTGCCGGTACACCATCCGGAACATCCAGCACGAGAGCCAGAACACGCCGCTCATGCAGGCAGACGTCAGGCCGGCCCAGATGATGATGCTGGACGGTTCGTTGGACGGCACATGCGGGCGGAGAATGCCGTACATGAACGCGAAGAACGCGGCGACCAGAACGGCGTCGACGACGAAATCGAAGGGCTTGACGTACTTGGTTTCGGACTGGGCCATGGCGCGAAAGGAGGCGGAGAAGGATGCGGTTGTCCAACGCAAAAACGAGGTGGTCGGGCGCGTCTGGGCGCCCGCGGCGCAGTCGGACGGCGGGTGTATGCCATGCGGCGGCCGATCGCGCACCCAAACCACGCGCGGAGGGACCCGCGCGTCCACCTTGGCTCCGTGCGGCGAACTCGTCCCTGTCGGTTACCGGACCAGCACCGGTTCGACCTTGCGGCCGCTGTCCCGATAGGCCTCGAGCGCCTTGGGCATGGCGTCGAGCAGGCGCAGCATGCGTTCGGGGTTGGTCGGGTGCGTGGAAAGCCAGGCGGGGGGCAGCGGCTTGCCGGCGGATTCGGCTTCGAGTTGCTCGATCACCCGGACGGCCTCTTCCGGATTGTAACCGGCGCGGGCCATGTAAATGAGCCCGATGTAGTCGGCTTCGAGTTCCTTTTGCCGGTCGTAAGCGAGCACGCCCACGCCGGTGGACAAATCGTAGGCACCCAGCACGGCCGAGCCTGCGAGCGGGTTGACGCCGGTGCCGATCACCGCCGCGGTGCCGGCGAGGCTCCCGGTCTCGACCAGCATCTGTTGTGACAGTCGCTCGTGCACATGTTTGGCGGTTACGTGGGCAATCTCGTGGGCGATGACCGAGGCCAGCTGGTCGTCGTTCTTGATGATTTTGAAGAGCCCGGAGAAGACGCCGACCTTTCCGCCGGCCATGGCGAAGGCGTTGATCTGCTGGGGGACATCAAACACGACAAACTCCCACTCGGCGTCCGGCATGTCCCAGAACACCACCTTCGAGATGCGTTCGCCGACCCGGTTCAGGGCTGCGACTTGGTCCCGGTTGCGCGAGACCGGGTAGCGCGCCTTCATCTTGTCGAACTCGGCGATGCTCATCTGCGTCACCTGTTTTTCGTTCACGAGATTCACGGCCTTCCGGCCGGTGACCGGGACCTTGTAGCACCCGGAAACAACGGCGGCCAGAAGGCTGGCAAAGGCGAGGGAGACGAGGTTTGGACGCTTCATGGCGATGTCGGCGAAGGTCGGAAACGGTAGCGGCGAGGGAGCGATTCGCAAGTGACGCCCCGGCGTCGGCCGGCCGGCGGGCTGCACTTTTGCCTCTGAGACGTTTGCCTTTTGCCGCTTGTTTCATCATTTTGCGGCTCATTCGTTCCGGCGCGCTGTCCGACTCGCGCGTCCCGCATTTGGCGGTGAATCGAATGAATCCCCCTCCGTCGTTGAAACGTATCCAGCCCTGAACTTTTATGGCCGACGAACTTGAGTCTTCCGGCGGCAAGAAACGCCGCATCATCCACTGGAATCCTGAAGCCGGGAGCGGCCCGGTGAAAAGCCGCTGGACCTGGCAACGCGTGCTCGCCTGGAGCGCCGGCGGCCTGGTCGGCCTCTTCCTCGTGGCCGCGGTCACGATTCGCGGCGTCAAGGCGGTCTTCGGTCCCGACGTCTTCGGCGGCCCGTCCGCCGTCGCCTCTGGTTCCGCCACGCCCAACGATCCCAGCCTCGCGTTCGTGAGCCGCTCGAAGGCGGAGCTCGCGCGGGAGACGGCGAATCGTTCGCTGAACGAGCTGCGGCGTTCGCCCCAGGATCATCCGACGCTGCTCCAGCAGCTGGTCAATCTGCAGCGCGCGTTCCTGGGCGGTGAGACGCTGATCAATTCCGGGGAGTACGGCCGGGCCTACGCCCACTACGAAGAACTGAACCGCCAGATCGAGCGATTCAGCCAGTCGGTGAAGACGAAGCAGGAGGCGCAGGAAGCCTACGACGCCATCCTCGTGAAGATCCGCGAACTCGACCGCGCGCGCAGCCTCGCGCCGGAGTTGCTCGACGCGGCCTTTACCCTCGCCGGCACCGGCCAAGGTTTCCTCTCCACCGGCAGTTTCGACGCCGCGAAATCGAGCTTCAAGCAGGGGTTTGCCGAACTCACCAAGGCCGAGACGCTGCTCGATGAATTCGTGCAGACGAACCTGATGGCCGGACAGGCTGCGCTCAGCCGCGGCGACCGCGCGGCGGCGATGACGGCGTTCCGCGCCACGCTCGAGAAGTCGCCGGGCAATGAGGTCGCGCTCCAGGGCATGGCCCGGGCGGAGACGATCGACCAGGTCTTCGCCCTGCTGCAGCAGGCCAAGACCTTCGAAGGTCAGAGCAAGTTCGTCGAAGCCGCGGACGCCTTTGGCCGGGCCTTCGCCCTCGACAAGTTTTCCGCCGTCGCCCAACAGGGCCAGGCGCGCGCGCTGCGGCTCGACAAGGAGACCCGCTTCAACACTGCCTTCGCCAACGCCGAGGCGGCGTTCAAGAAGCGCGAGTGGCCCGCTGCGATCGCCGGCTACGAGGCAGCGCTCGAGGTGTATCCGGACAAGCAGGACGTGCGCGACCTGCTGAAGTCGGCGAAGGACAACGCCCACGCCGACGCCGTGCAGACCGCGCTCGCCAAGGCGTTCGAGCACGAGAACCGTTACGAGTGGGCCGCCGCCCGCGTGGCCTACGACAAGACGCTCCAGCTCGACCCGAATCATGCCGAGGCCAAGGAAGGCTACGCGCGTTCGGGCCGCATCATCCGCGCCCTGATTGAATACGAGAAGCTGATCGAAGTGGCCGAGGAGCGCGCCTCGCGGGCGGAGTTCCAGGCCGCCATTCGCACCTTCAACGAGGCCATGGCAGTGAAGCCGTCCTACCTCGCCAATTCCGAGCGCGTGAATCAGCTGCACCAGCTGCTCATGTCCCAGAGCCAGCCGGTCGACGTCACCTTCACGTCGGACGGCAAGACTTGGGTCTCGATCTCCAAGTACCGCCTGCTCGGCCAGATTTCGTCCCAGACGGTCAAGATCTTGCCCGGCGACTATGAGATCATCGGACGCCGCAAGGGTTACCAGGACGTGCTCCTTTTGCTGCAGGTGCGGAACGGCACGCCTCCACCCACGGTCTCCGTGGTCTGCAAGCTCCGCGCCGACCGCTGATCCCTGATCCTTTGTCCCCATGCTTACCCGTCCCTACGCCGCCCTGTGCGTGATGGTTGCCGTGGCCCTGCCGGGCGCCGCGTTTTTGTCCGCCCAATCCTCCCGTCCCGCGACGACGACCCCATCGTCGTCGTCCCGGGCCACGGCCACCCCCGCGACGGCCCGGACCGGCGCGGCCGCTGCGGCGGCCAAGGGCACGTTGCCTGACCCCGTCCTGTTCGACGGTTCGAAGGATCAGCCGGAGAAGCGTCCGGATCGCGGCATGTTGGCCGAGTTCGAGCTTCCGGGCAGCGAACAGAAGAGCGACCGGGTGGGCGGCCCCGCTGGCCAGAGTGGCGGTCAAGGCGGGGAAATGCAGGCCGGCGGTGGTCCGCAGGGCGGAGGCGCAGCGCGTGAGCAGTCCGCCAATGCGGCCGGGCGCAGCGGGATCCAGGACGACCCCAACGCGAAGGCCGAAGGAGCCTCCGCGTCCAATCTCAATATTCCCGAGGGCGCCCAGGCCGACCAGAGCGCCGCCCAGGCACGGCCGAAGGAAGTTCAGATCGGCGATGCGTCGATGCAGATTCAGACCGCAGCCCAACAGAACACGGTGGGCGGACAGCAGCAGCAGCAGGCCTCGAACGCCCAGCAGTACGAAAAGGGCGCCGCCCAGGGCAATCAGAAGGGCGACAACAACAACCGGGGTGTCGAGCGGGGCCAGGCGGTTCCCTCCGGCCTCTGACCTCTCCTTCTGCGTGAAACCTCTTTCTCTCTGGCTCCTCCCGACCGCGGCACTCGTGGTCGTCGTTCCCGCCTCTGCCCGCACCCTCATCTACCCGGTTGAGGCAATCGGCGATTTCTGGAACCTCGATGCCAAGGCGTTCGAGGAAAAGTTCAGCGGTATCAACATCACCGGTATGGGGGTGGGCGACGAGGGCTGGTACATCCGCTACCGCCACGAAAACCTCACCTTGCTCTTTGGCCCCATCGCGGAGCGCGAAGAAGCGCGCACGCGCATGTTCGAACTCGAGGAGGTGCGCGCGGCTGTGATCCGGCAGCGCGCAACCCTCGCGACAAGTGTCGTCGATATGGTGCGCTTCGATTTCTCCGGCGTCTACGGTGCGCGCGGCAACGGCAACGGACGGGTCAGCGCCGACGGCCGCCACGGTCCGGACGGCGACCTCGACGGTGACGGTGTGCCGAACGCCCAGGACGGCGACATGGACGGCGATGGCGTGCCCAACGCCCAGGACACCGATGCCGACGGCGACGGTGTGCCGAACGACGTGGACGATTATCCCTTTGGTAACGGCAACGCCGCCGGCCTCGGAGGCGGACAAGACGGTAACCAAGCCGGAACGCAGGATGGCGGCAATCGCATCAGCGCCGACGGACGCAGCGGTCCCGACGGCGACATGGATGGCGACGGTGTGCCGAACGCTCAGGACGGCGACATGGACGGCGACGGAATCCCGAACGGTCAGGACGGCGATGCCGATGGCGACGGCCAGGCGAACGCGGGCGACCCCTATCCTTACGGTACGAACGACGGCACCCTCAGCAGCCAAGGGAGCCCGGGTGGTCAGCAGGGTCAACAAGGCCAACAGGGCCAGCAGGGCCAACAAGGGCAGCAGGGGCAACAGGGTCAGCAAGGCCAGCAGGGCATGCAGCAGCCCAGTTCCATGAACCAGTCCGGCCAGCAGGGGCAGCAGGGGCAACCCGGCCAGCCCAGTCAGCAGCAGTCGGGGCAACAAGGACAGCCGTCGCAATCAAGCCAGTCGGGTCAGCAAGGTCAGCCCGGACAGCCCTCGCAGTCAGGTCAGCCCGGTCAACCCGGTAGTCCAAGTGCGCCGAATCCGATCGAGGCGCTCTTCGGTCTCCTGCGCCGCGCCTTGGGCCTGTAATCGTCGGGCCGGCTGTTTCAGCCGGCCGTTCTCCTCGAGCCGTTTCGGTTGAGAGAACGTTCTTGGCCGAACCGGCCCCGGCTCACAGATCGCGCAAGGCGATGAAGGCACCGCCGTGCTGATACGTCACTTCGCGCATCAGGTTGGCGTACTTGAGGCCCGTATTGCCGGGGGAAAGGTAGTAACGCACGGCGGTGGGGAAGCCGATCGCGTTGATGACGATCTTCCGGTTACCCTGTTCGTCGGCGGGATTCAGCTGGTCGAGGCGGCGGATCACCGCGTCGGCCGTGCCGGTGAATTCGTCCCCGAGGATGTAGATCGCCATCTTCATCTCCGGGTCCTCGGGGTTGTGCAGGCGCGTGATCGCCTGGTAGATGCCCGGTACCGGATTACTGTTCGAGAAATTGTCGTAGCGGGCGAGGGCGAGACGGAGCGCGTTGCGCACCTCGGGGCTGTCGGGCAGCCAGCTGGAGGAAGCACCGCGGCCTCCGAACACAAACCGGCCATCGGCATCCAAAAGCTGGATACCCTTGATCTGGGGGTAGGCCTCCAGCACGTCGGTGAATTTTTCGAGGATGGCCGGCCAGAACAGCCCGCTGTTCGGGTCGCGCATGCTGCCGGAGGTGTCGATCACGAAGGCGATGTGATTGCTGCCGACCGGCAGGCCAACCGGGGCCGGGTCGACCTCGGGCAGGATCATCTCCGGCTTCTTTTGCACGGCGGCGAGGGACTTCTTGGCTGCATCGACATCGACGAGCAGCGCCTGTTTACCCGCTTCCTGATACTGGATCTGCTGCTCGAGATCGGCGAGCAGGGACTGCAGCGTCTCCTTCTTCTTGATCTCGGCCTCGATGGCGGCGCGGGCGCTCGCCTGGCGCAGCAGCTCGTCCTTGCGGGTCGTCGTCTCGCCGAGCTCGGCGATGCGGGCGAGCATGATGCGCTGCAGGCTGTCCCGCACATTGCGGATCGTCTGGGTCTGCGAACCCATGGTCAGCACGAACAGCAGAATGATCGCGCCGAACCCGCAGCAGATGCAGTCGAGGAACGACAGGCTGAAGATGGAAACGGGACGGCGATGGATCATGTGTCGGGCCAGGATTTGGACGGACTCACCAGCGTGCCGCGCGTGTTGTTGCCCAGTTCCCAGAAGAGGGCGGGGCCCGCGGGATCACCGCTGAACGGAAAGAGAATCGTGCTCACCGGGATGCGCGGCGGGAGCTGCCGGACGGCGATCTCGAAGAAGCGCACGCGGTCCTCTTCGCGCACGTCGCCGCCTGAGACAAAGCTGTCGCTGAGGGTCGGCAGACCGTCGGTGAGCAACACGATGCTGTCGGGCAGGCGCGGCATGAACCGGATGGTGGTGAACGCGCGCTCCATGTTGGCGCCGCCCTGGGGCACGATCGTACGGAGCTTCGTCACCACCTCGGCGATGGTCTGGGGTTCGCGGGGGCTGAACCACTCGTCGGCGCGGGCGGGCAGGATGGGCACCGTTTCCTCGTTGAAGAGCAGGATCTGAAAGCGCGTCTCCGGATCGAGCGACGCGATCAACCACTCGAGCGAGCGCATCACGCGCTGCCACTTCGGCGCCTCGCGTTTCTTGAAATCGGGGTCGGCGATCCGGGCTGCGGCCGCGTCGATCGTGTCGTCGAGCATACTGCCCGAGGCGCGCACGAGGAAGAGCACATACTCGCCATCCATCCGCACGCCCGTCAGGTACTGGCGCCGGTCGACGTTGGGGATCGGCAGCGGCGGCGGCTCCTCCTGTGTGGGCACCGCTTCCTTCTCCTCCATGAGCTTGGCCATGGCGTCCTTCAGCGTCGATACCTGCTGGAGCAGCGCCTGCAGTTCGTTCTTCCGCTGCGTCATCTTCAGTTCGTCCTGGGTGACCTGCTCGCGCAGGCTGACGAGGTCGAGGTCGTTGATGGCGACAGATTTTGCGAGCCGCTCGATGACCTCCTTGTTCTCGTTGATCTCCCGCTCCATCTTCGCAATCCGGTCCCGCAGCTCCGTCAGGTCGCGCTCGTTGAAGTCGGTGCGCTGGCCGGTCGTGAGGATGAAGAGGAGCAGGACGGCGCCGAACCCGCAGCAAATACAGTCCATGAAGGAGAGGCTGAAGACCTCAACGTCGCGGCGTTTTTTGGCGAGCATGGCGGCGGCCGTTTGGGCGGAACCGGTTGGGACGGCGAGTCAGGAACGTCCGTTGACCTGCGCGTCGCGGCAATGGGCAAACAGCACCTCGGCCGAGAGGGTGCCGCTGCGCAGGGCGAGCCGGTCACCGGCGCACAGCGGCGACGAGGCGTCGCCAGCGTCGCCGCCCGGCAGTTCGAGTCTCAGGCCGGTGCGGTCGCGCACCACGCGGACGACGTAGTCACCCACGGCGTCGAACGCCTCGGGCAGGGGCACGTCGACCCCGGAGAGGGCGTGGCGGGTGCCGAGCGTGAGACCGGCGCCGCCGATGGCGTGGCCGATGCCGTCGACGATGACGTGCGACGGCGCCGGGCGTTCGGCGGTCTCCGCGGGCCGGTGCAGCACCGACTCCACCGGCCGGTCATGGCCGGTCGCATGGTGCAGGGGTGCGGTGAGGTCGACGGGAACGTCGGCGAGATCCGCCACGTCGGGGAAATCCCCGGCGAGGGCTGCGGCGCCGAGCGCGGCCGCGCCGGGACGAAGGGTAAAGACGCGGGTGAAACCGGCGTCGCGCAGGCGCGGCTTGAGCCCGTCGAGGCGGCCGGCGCGATCGCTGAGGGCGAGCACGCAGCGCGACGGCGCGACCGAGGCTTCCTGGGCGACGGTGCTGACGCCTTGCACGATCGTCTGGTCGAAGCCCAGGAGATCGGATTCCAGCTGGGCGCGGGTGACGGCCATCTGGTACGAGCGTTTCCCGGTGTTCAGCTGATAAAGGAACTCCTTGTCGCTGCGCACCGGGGCGAGCAGGAACTGCTTGGTCTGCTCGTAGAACGCCTGCTCCAACCGCCGGTCTTCATGGATGTCGAAGGCGGTGTGGCGCAGGAAGCGGTTGCCCATGGCGTTCTTCAGATGCCGCAGGATCTGGGCGTAGCCCGAGAGCGGCACGTGGTGATAATGGGCGCGGGCGAGGACGCCCTCCTGCCGGAGCAGGGAGATCTCGGTGCCGTGCAGGTTCACGTCCACGTGAATGATGGGCAGGCCCCGCGGAAATTCGCGTGCGGCCGGCTCCCACAGGGCGGCGCAGGCCTGGTCGATGATCCGGACGAGCGGCAGCTTCAGTTCGGCGGCGATGCCCAGCAGCAGGCCGATTTTTTCCTCCTCAGTCGCCGTGTCGCGCAGGTACGCACCCGGGACGGCGAGGACCATTTTCTCCGGCGTATGTCCCTGCTGGCGCAGCCGGTCCGTGTAATCCTTCAGGAAATAGAAAGCGACCTGGGAGAACGATAACCGCTGGCTGCCGGGGTCGGCGAAATCGGCCGGCTCGTGAGACAGCTTCTCGAGGAACAGGTGGCTGACGCACCGCGGCTGCTCGAACCACGTGGCTTCCGCCTCCGGGCCAAAGACGAGTTTCTCGCCGCGACGGAGCGCCACGGCCGGCCAACCCGGTGCATCCGCGGTGGCGGAGGGACCGATCAGCCCCAGGGTACCGTTGCCGTCGCCGGCGGCGATCAGTCCGGCATCACATACTTCAAGACCGAGAACCTTCATGGGTAGGGGAGTCGTCGATCAGAGCACCGTGCCGGCCTCTTCCTGCGAGGGTACCTTCATCACGTCGATCAGCTTGTCACGGCAATAGGTCTGCAGTTCGAGGATCAGCCCTTCCTGGCGGGCCTGCAGCATGTGCATGATGAACATCAGCGCGAGCGAGAGGACGAGGGCGACGAGGGTGGAATTAAACGCCAGTCCGAGCGAACCGGTGACGCCGCTCAGGTCACCCTTGAGCGCCTGCGGGGCCTGGGCAAGGGCGTCGCCGATACCGCGGACCGTGCCGATGAAGCCGACCGCCGGGATGGCCCAGGCGATGTAGCGCACCAGGGAGAGGTCGGAGTCGAGATCGTCGGCTGCGAGTTCCGCGTGCTCCTTCACCGCGCTGGCGGCGTCCTGGACGGAGTGGGTGGCATGGAACCGATGAAGGGCGGCGAGGACGAACTCCGGCAGCAGCCGTTCGCCCCAAGCGGGGGTGCGCTCAACCGAGGCGCGCAGGTCCTTGTAGCGGTCGAGGGCGTCGTCGGGAATGATGCGTTCGCCCTGGTTGAGCCGGATGAAGTCGTGCCGGAGCAGCTTCCGCTCCTGAGCCACGTTCCACAGCTTGTAGGTCAGGATCACCATCGCCCAGACAAAGAGCACGCACTCGGCGGCCTGCTCCGGGTCCTTCATCACGATGTAGATGGAACGGGCCGGCGTGTAGGCGCCGTCACCCGCCTGGGCGGCCGACAGTTGCTCGGTGATGAGGTCCTGCTCGGCGCGCGGCGTGATCACCATGCGGTAGAGCAAAAGAACGGAGACAACGGCGAACACCAATCCGAGGTTGGGAACGATGAAGTTGCGGGAAAAAATTCCCTTGTTTCTTGAGATCATGGGTCTAGTTTTTCCGCAGGAAATTTTGCGGCGAATCCGCCCGGTAAAAACCGTTCGTCAAGCACCCCACACCGCCTCGGCTCACCGGACTGGGAAGGGGCATCCACCAAAGCAGCATAAGCGTTTGAGAAAAGTGCGAACTCCGGTACGGTAGTGCGAGTCTGTATTAGCGCAACGAACCTTTTGTCATTTTCCCCCATGTCCTCCCTGCGCCTTCGTCACGTGAAAGCTTCCCGTCGTTCCTCGCTCGTCTCACTTTCTCTGCTCGGATTTGCCGTGGTGTTCTCCGGGTGCTCGTCCGGAGTGGCTCCGTCGCGCACGGCGACCGGTGCCGGCGTCGGCACGGCGGCGGGCGCCGGTGTCGGTGCGATCGTCGGCAGCAACTCCAGCATGGGCACCACGACAGGCGTCCTCGGTGGCGCGGCCGCGGGTGCCCTGGTGGGCGCCGTGGTGGGCATGACCCAGGACATGAAGGAGCGGAAGGAGCAGGACCGCCTTGCGCAGGAGCGCGCGTACCAGCAGGAGCTCGCGCGGACGCGTGAGGCCGAGGCGCGTTTCAAGGCGGCGATGGAAGAAGAACTCGCCGCCGCCCAGGGCTTCCGCATTTCCGACAACGAACTTTCCGAGGCGCAGCGCCTCGTCGACGACGCCACCCAGCGACTGACCCGCCTGCGCGAAGAGCGCGCTGCGGCCATCGCGAAGAAGAAGGCCCTCGACGAAGCGCAGGAGCGCCTGCTGATGACCGAGGCCGAGATCGCCCGGCTGGAGGAGGAACTCGCCCGTCTCAAGGGCGAGCCGCAGGGCTCGACCGGTACGACCGGCACGACCTCGCCCGCCTCCGGTCCCGCTTCGTTCGCCCCGACTCGTTCGACGTTGCCGTAAGGTCCGGCCGCAGGGCGGCCGTCATTCCCATTTTTTCGGTTCCTTGGTTCAACTTCTGCTCCCCATACCCTGGGTTATGACTCCGCACTCCGTTCACCGCTCACTTCCGGTCATGCTTTTCGCTGCGCTCGGTTTTTTGCTGGGCGGCTGCGCGACAACGTACGAGGTCAAGGTCGACTCCATCAGCCAACCGCAGTCCAAGGAGGTCACCTCCTACAAGATCATGACGAAGGGCGGCGCCGACGAGGAAGCCTCCCTCCGGCATCAGGAGGCGACGAACTACATCAAGACGGCGCTGTCCGGCAAAGGCCTGCATGAAGCGTCATCGGCAGAGGCGGCCGACGTGATCGTCGAAGTGGATTACGGCGTCGAACCGCCGCGGGTCGTGCTCGAACGCACCAGCGTTCCCATCTACGCCCAGGTCGGCGGTGGCGTGCGCTACGAGACCGTCATGGTCGGCGTCGACAGCCGTGGTAATCCGATCTACCGCACGGTCGCCGTCTACGAGCCGTCGCGCACTGAGCTGATCGGTTACCAGGAAATGGTGACGCCCGTCGCCAAGTACGAAAAGTACCTGCGCATCTCGGCGCGGGAAAACGGCGAGATCGTCGAAGGGCAGCCGCCGGCCGAAATCTGGAGCGTCAATGTGAGCAGCGAGGACGAGAGCGACGATCTGCGCAAATACCTACCGATCCTCGCCTCGGCGTCGGTCGATTACATCGGCAAGGACACCGGCTCGAAGCAGACGGTGAAGCTGAAGGAGACGGATCCGGTCGTGGATTTCGTCAAGAAGGGCCTCTGAGATCTGACCAGCCTGGCCCTCGCCGCCTTACGGTCGGCGAGGGGGCATGGTTCAGGGAGTGGGGGCGGCCGTCTGCAGGTAGGCGATCAGATCGCGGACTTCGTCCGGGCTGAGCGTTTGCAGGAGGCCTTCCGGCATCATCGATGCGGTGGAGGTGTCACGCGAGAGGATGTCCGCTTTTTCGATCCGCGTATCCTCGCCGATCAGACGCAGCGTGAGCTGGCGGTCGTCTTCGGCGGCCACGTTGCCCGCCAAGGTGCGACCGTCGCGCGTCGTCACGGTCACGAGGCGGTAGGCATCCTGGATGACCTCGCTGGGATTGATGATCTCCGAGAGGAGGTAATCCAGCTGGGTGCGGTTGGACCCGGTGAGGTCGGGTCCGATCTTGCCGCCCTGATCGTAGAGCTGGTGGCAGGCCGCGCAGGTGCGTTCGAACATCGCCCGGCCTTGGCGGAGGTCGGCGCTGGCGAGCACAGCGGGTGTGAGGGCCTGTTTCCAGCGGGCGATCTCCTGTTGGCGCGCGTCGTCTGGCTGCGTCACGGGTCCCCACCAATCGACGAACGCGGGCCCGAGCACCCGTTGCAACTGGCGCGTGGCAAAGGCCGAGACTTCGCGCTTGGGCACGCGGCCGTCGCGGAGCGCTTCGAGCAACGGCGTTGCCGTGGTGCGACGGGCGGCGAGGGTGAGCACGGCTTCGCTGCGATCGGCGGCGGGCCAGGTGGTGAACGGCGTCAGAATGGCCGGCGCGATGGCGGCAGAGTCAAAGGACACGAGCGCCCGCAGCGCGTCGCGGCGCATCTCCGCATTATCGAGCCAGGCGAGGGCCACAGGCAGGACGGGCGCGTAACCATCGGCTGCGAGGCCGCGCAGGAGCGTCCGGCGCTCAGCCGCCGGCGTGGCCGGATCGGTCAGGCGCGCGAACGCGGCGGCTGCGGCCTGGGCATCACCGAAGAGTCGGCCGATCTCGACCAGCAGCGCACGGGCGGTCTCATCGCCCTCGGCGGCCAGACTGGTCGCGACGGCGTCCCATCCGGGCGGGGTGGCGAGTTCATTGCGGCCAAGGCTGGCCAGACCGTCACGCAGCCCGGTGAGCAGGTCGGTACGCACCGCCACCGGAGCCGCCGTCAACTGACGGGCGATCGCGGCGAAACTTTTCTCGGCGGCCGCGCGGCGGACGAGGAAGCGATTGACCAACGGGATTTGGCTCGTGTGGGTCAGGGCGAGGGCGCGGGCGGCATCGCCGGCGACCAGCGGCTCGACCGCAAACCAGAGCATCTTGGGCAGATTGTGGTCGTTCGCATCTTCGCCGCGGGCGAGCAGCGCGGCGGCCAGGTCCCACCTCTGATCGTGCGGCAAACGCTGCAGCGCGGCGGTGAGCGCGAGGCGCACCACCGGGGACGGATCGGCTTGGGCGAGGCGGGTGAACGTCGCCACGGTGTCGGCGCCGGGGGAGCCGTCCTCGCAGAGCAGCTGCACCGCCCAGCCGCGCATGTGCGGCGCGGCGTCGGCCAGCAGACCGCGCAGGCGGTCGGGCGAAAGGTTGCCGGTCACATGCAGGGCCCACAGCGCACGAAGCCGGACCGGCGTGGCGGCCGGGTCGCGCAGCAACGCCTCGAGGTGGGCGACCGCTTCCGGGGCGATGGGGCCGCGGGTGGCGCGATGCTGCAGGAGCACGCGGGCGCGACGCACGTACCAGTCGTTGCGATGCGTCTGCATCCGCGCCAGTTCCAGGTCGGACAGCGCAGCGAGGTCGAAGCCGGTGGGGCTGCGCAGACCCTGGGGCGCAAGGCGGAAGATGCGGCCGGTGTCCTTGTTGGCCACGACCTTGCCGCAGATGTCGGCGTCGTGCCAGTCGAGGATGTAGACCGCGCCGTCGGGACCGATCTCGACGCTGAATCCGACCCACTGCGGGTCGTTGGCGAGCAGTACGTCCTCGCCATGGCGGCCGATGTAGCCTGAACCGCTCGGCTCGAGCACGTCGGCGAGCAGCGCATGCTCGTGGATGTTCGCCATGAGAATCGTGTTGCGGTACTTCTCCGGGAACGCGTCGGCGAGGTAGATCCGGGCACCTCCGTGCGCGGAGCGATGGCGGTGGTCGGCGATCGTCTTGATGTCGTCGTAGACGTGCGGGTTGATGTGCCGGCCGCCCTGGCGGTGATAGATGCCTCCGGGGATGACGTGCCAGAGATGGGGGATGACGCAGGCGGTGATGAACATCTGCCCGTGGTCGTCGAAATCGAGTCCCCACGGGTTGCTGAAGCCGTGGGCGACGACTTCGAAGCGGTCCTTGACCGGATGATAGCGCCAGACGCCGCCGTCGATGTACTGCGGATCGATCACGGCGAGCTTGGCTGGGAAGGGTTCACCGGCCCGGTAGATGCGGCCGCCGTCGGCGGGCTTGCCGACCTCGGAACGGGTGGCAAAACCCTGGCAGCCGTAAAGCCAGCCGTCGGGACCCCACATGAGGCTGTTGAGGGTCTCGTGGCGGTCCTGGATGCCCCAGCCGGTCAGGCGCACTTCGATGTCGGCGTCGGCCCGGTCGTCGCGGTTGCGGTCCGGCACGAAGAGCAGGTTCGGTGGGGCGCCCAGCCAGAGTCCGTCGAATCCGACCGCGATGGCGGCGGGGAAGGGGATGCCGTCGAGGAACACCTTGCGTGTATCCATCTTTCCATCACCATCGGTGTCCTCGAGAATGACGATGCGGCTGTCGCCCGAGTTGGAGAACCCGGCCCCGCGCGACTCGTAGTCCCGGTTCTCCGCGACCCAGAGCCGTCCGCGGTCGTCCCAGCAGAAAGCCATGGGTTGGGTGATGTCCGGCTCGCCGGCGAACAGCGTCACCTCCATGCCCGCGGGTACGGTCATCTTCTGCACGGCTTGTTCGCCGGTGAGGAAGACCGCCTTTCGGCTTTCCTCCTGCGCGAGGCGCCAGAGCACGCTGTCGGAGCGCTCGCCGGTGTACGCCCGCCAGGCGGCGTCCACCTTCACGTCGTCGTGCGGACCGGTGTAGGCGAAGAGCCGGTGGCGGTACGTCTCGGACTGGCCGCGCGTGAGCGTCCGGTCGCCGAGGGTGGCAGGGCTCGGTCCGAAGCCGAGCTGGCCGTCCACGCGCCAGGGCAGCGGATAACCAGGGTTGGCGGGATGGTCGAACACCGCGAGGTGGGCGAGGTCGTCGCGTCCGTCGAGCCGCAGGCCGACGTCGACCCAGGTGGTCCGCTGGCCATTGGCGCGTTCGTTGCGCTGGCGGGTGCTGTTGATCGCGTAGCCTTCGATGCCGGGCCGCCAGGGCATGCGCACGAAGAGACCACCGTAGGCGTATTCGGAAATGGTGACGTCGGTGAGCGCCTCACCGGTCCATTCGAGGTCGAGGGTATACGTGTCGCCCCCGTCGCGGGCCGCCCAGCGCTGGGTCTCGCGCCACACCGGTTGTCCGTCGGCCCCGAGCAGATCATAGACGGCGGTCCACGCGACCGTGTCGCCGTGATCGCGATCAACGGTAAGGGCGACGCGCCGCCAGTGGTCGGCGCCCGGGTTGTGAAAATAGTCGCGACCGTTCAGCCGGGTGATGCCCCAGTAGACCCCAGTCTGATGCCGGTGGTGGCCCGGGCTGAATTCGGTGAGCACGCCCCGGCCGTCGGGGGCGGCGAGCGGGTGCAGGTACGGACGGTGGTCGGGACGGGCGGACTGGACGATCAGAGGCTCGGTCGCGCCCTCGCGCCAGACAGTGAGGCGTCCCTGCTCCCGGTCCTCGCGCACGTCGAGATGGGCAAAGGCGGAGCAGGCGGTCAGGACGAGACTGGCCAGGGAGGCGAGGGGGAGGAGGCGCATGATGACGTTCGAAGAAAGGAGGTGTGTCGGCGGCCGCGGCGGGGCGTTTTAGAGAGGCGGCCTTCCGACGAAGTACTGGGAAACGGGGAACCGACGCGAAAGTATACTCAAAGCTGACGGTACGATGCCATGAGAGTTGACGGATAAAAACAGAGATTTTTCACCGCCGCGCCTGGACACAAAAAACCCCGGCCGGGAGCCGGCCGGGGTGAGGGCGAATCGCGACGGTGGCGTCAGAAGTTTACGCTGGCCGAGAAGCGAATCGAACGCGGGCGATAGAACGTCACCTGGCGCCGGTCGGCCGTGGTGCCGTTGGCGAGGGTGTAGGTCACCGCGGTCTCGTTCTTCTGCTCGTCGAACAGGTTGTCCACCGACAGGTTGAACCGCCAGGTGTAGTCACCGAAGCGATGGCTGTAGCCGAGGCCGGCGCGCACCTCGTAGCGGTCGTCGACGTCCGGCGTGCGCAGGGAGTTGACGTTGGTGTTGCCGCCGCCGAAGTCGACCGTGGTCGGCCGTTCGCCGGTGTAGATCAGGCCGCCGCGCAGGCTGAGATTCTTGAACGGACCGTTTTCGATCACATAGTTCGAGAAGATCGAGGCGGTCTGCTTGGGCCCGAGGTCGAGCGTGCGGCCAACGAGGCTCTGGCGGTTCCAGGTCGAGGCGCGCTTCGGATCGCTGAAGCTGTCGCGGCCCAGTTCCAGCAGCCAGGCGTCGTACTCCGTGCCGTAGTTGGTGCCGTTGTTGAGATCGACCGCGTCAACGAGGGTGAAGCCGTCCGAGACCTCCTTGTTGATGTAGGCGTAGTTGAACGTGACCTGCCAATTCGGCTTCACCGTGAAGATGAGCTGGGCGTCGATGCCGCGGGCCTCCTCTTCGTAGGACACGTCCGAGCCGCGGCCCTTGTTGGCGGTGTTGCTGGCGGCGGCGCCGTAATCGATCGGGTTGGTCGTGCTCGTGTCGGCGAACGCGGCCTCGAGGGCGGCGCGCTCGACGGCGTTGGCGCCGAGGGTGTCGTAGTTGACGAGGAAGTAGCCGGCACCGACGGCCTGGCCGAGGTCGTTGACGGTCATTCCGTTGTATCCGACCGGGAAGTACTGCGAGCGGACGGCGTACAGGCGCGGGCGGGACGGGTCGAAGTTGTTGACGTTCTGGCCCGGCGCCACGGTCGGGGCGAAGTTGTTCCGGGGGGCGGGCGCGTTGCTGTAGAAGTACGTGGCGTTCTCGCGCTCGATCTGGAACCAGGCAATCGTGCCGGAGATCTTCCCATCGATCAGGTCGACCTTGAGGCCGATCTCCTTCGACAGCGTCTTCTCGGCGTCGAAGTTCTGGGCGGCGCCGTTGCGCTGGCCCGGATTGGGGAACAGGCCCTGAGCGACGAGGCCATAGACGGAGACGTCCTTGCGCACCGCGAAGTTGAGTCCGGCGGTGTAGGTGGTCTCGGTCGGAGCGGTGCCGCCGAAGCGGTAGCCGTTGCGCTTGGGGGCGTTGAAGGGCCGGCTCGTGCCCGGACCCTCGTCGGGGAAGGTCGGGGCGGCGTTGCGCACGCCGTTCACGTAGTCGAAGTCGAGGACCCGGGAGGCAAAGCGGTCCTGGCGGGCGCCGAGGATGGCGTGCAGCCGGCTGTCGAAGGCCTTGCCCTGATAGACGAGGTAGTCGCCGTCGAACCAGTTCGTCTGGGTCGTGTCGCGCAGGCGCTCGAACGTCGTGCCGTCATAACGGATCGGCGTGTAGTCATTGACGTTCTGGAACTCTGAGATGCGCCAGGCGCTGTTGGTCGAGGCGTTCTGGATGGTGGGATTGTTGTTCGGACGGAAGACCTCGTCGCGCGTGCTCTGGCGGCCGAGCAGGAGGTTGTGCGTGGTGCCGCCGAGCTCGAGGCGGTAGTTGAGCTCGAGCCGGTACTGTTCGCTGTCGACCTCGAACGGATCGTTGTCCCAGTCGTAGCGGAGCGCCTTGACCACGCCGTTGGCGTAGGTGGTGCGGTCGGCCGCATCGGGAATCTGGTCGGCCTGGGCGGTGGTGACCGAGACCGTGCCGCGGCTGAAGATGCGCAGCGTGTCGACATCGCTCTTCGCCTTCTGGTAACCGGCCACGAGGCGGAGGTTGTCCAGCAGGGTCTGCTCGACCTGGATCAGGTAAGCTGAGCTGGTGGTGTCTTCGCCTACGTCGGGACCGGCGAGGTTGAAGGTGCGCCGGGAGAGGCCGCCGCCGTCGCGCGTCCAGTTGAAGAGCTCGCCGTAGCGGTTGCGGGCGATCGTGACGTCGTTGTTGTCGAAGATGTCTCGCGCGCCGCCGCTGAAGCCGACACCGCGCTCGTCCGTTTCCTGGTAGCGATACTCGGCGAGCACGCTGGTCTGCGGGAACGGCCGGGCGTCGAGCTTGAAGGAGACGAAGGAGTTCTCGAGGTTGTAGAAGTCCACCTCGCTGCCAGTCTCGGATCGGGCGGCGATCAGGCGGTAGTTCAGCTTCCCGTTGTCGAGGATCGGGCCGGTCGCATCGGCCGAGAAGCGGAAGAAGTCGAAGCTGCCGATGGACGACGCGAGTTCGTAGCGGCGCTGGCCGAGGGGCAGTTTGGGCAGGACGTTGACCACGCCGCCGAGCGTGCTCACGCCGTAGAGCAGGGCCGCCGGGCCGCGCACGACCTCGGCGCGGTCGATCTCGGCGGTGTCGGCGGGCGAGCCGAGCACCGTGGCGTCAACCTGGGTGCCGTTGCGGAAGCCAAGGCGGAGCTGCGTGCCGGTGTAGAAACCGCGGATGTTGACCGCGGTCGGCAGCTGGGAGAGCGGCTTGTTGGTCGGACGCGAGGGCGAGAAGTCGAACAGGCCCGGGCCACCGCTGTCCTGAGTGAAGTTGTCGCTGCCGTAGATGCCCGAACTGAACGCGAGGGCCTCCTTCAGATCGGAGGCGCCGATGTCGCGGATGAACTCCGAGGTCACGACCTCGATCGGCATCGGCAGGTCCTTGATCGCGGTGTTCAGGCGCGTGCCGGAAATGGTGTTGGTGGCAAGGTAGCCGCGGTCCTTGGAGGAATCGACCCGGAAGGGGGACAATTCCACCGTGGGCTCGGCCGGGGCGGGCGCCGGCGCCGGCTGGGCGCCGAGCAGAACGGGCAGGGAAGACAGCAGGGCTGCGGTCAGCCGGGTGGCCGGACGCGAACCCCGCCGGGGTTGCTGGGGAGTGCTCATGGTGGTGGGTTTCTCCCGATCCGGCGCGCCAACGCCGGCGAGAGGGTGCTTGGGGGGACCCGCGCCGGACGTAGGGCGGCGGCGGGGCTGGCGGGTAACGCCGAAAGCGGAACGCCCGGGACCGCGGTGCGCAAACGGGCCGGGAATCGAACAGTTTGAATTTCCGTGCTTTGGCCGGATGACGGCGGGATTGGACGCGTTGAACGGTTTGACTGATTCGAGGATGGAGCTGGTGGGGTACGGGCTCTTGTCTGCGGGCGACCCCTCCGCGGTTTGCGATGCGCCTCGTCCCTATCCTCTTGCTGACCAGCATGCTGCCCTGCGCCGTCCTGCGCGGAGCGGACCCGGCGGCGGGTGCGGACCTGGCGGAGGCGTGGACCGGATTGACCGAACAGCGGCATGCCGAGGCCCGGGAGGTGTTTGCCCGCCGGCTCGCGGCCGGAGGCGCGGAGGCGCGGGAGGCCCGGTTGGGGCTCGCGTTGGCCCTGCTCGGACTGCAGCCGCGCACGCAGGGCAACGTTTCCGCCGCGCGTGAGTTGCTCACTCCGCTGGCAGATGCGGCGGAGCCCGACGGCTGGTCGCGCCAGGCCCGGTACTTTCTTGGCCGGATTGCCGAGCTGCACGAACGGGAGCCCGACCTCGCGCTCGCGCGCCGGCATTACCAGCGGCTGTTCGACGAGCATCCCGACGACGCGCTGGCCCAGGTCGCGGCGGTGAAGATCGTCCTGCTCTCCGCCAACGCGGTGACGCCGCCCGATGCGAAACGGGCCGCCTTGCAGAACTATGAGGCGTGGGCCGAACGCCTGACCTACGCGGCGGCCCGGCGCGACTTTCATGCGGTGATGACCCAGGCCTATCTCCGCCACGTTCCCGACGACCTCGGCGCGGCGCGGCGTCACGCTTTGGCGGCACACGCGCTCGGTTTCACCGACCCGGTCCGGCGGTTGTCCAACATCCTGCGCATTGCCGAACTCTCGCGGGTGCTGGGCGACGTCGCGCAGGCGCGGTCATTCTACGAACAGTTTCTGGCCGAGGCCGGGCGCGACGGCCGCGTCCTGCTCGTGCGCGAACGCCTGGCGGCGCTGCCGTCGGGTACGGCGGCGGTGGCACCATGAAGACCGGCCGCACCATGAACCTGATCGGCTTCGCCTTGGTGGCGGTGTGCTTTGTGCTGTCCGGCTGGCGCGTGTGGGAGCGCACGCAGCGCGATCGCGGAGGCGACACGGTGGTGATCCGGTTTGCCCATTCGCAGCTCGAGCCGGGGTTGCGCGAGGCCTTCGATGCGGTGGCACGCGAGTACATGGCGCTGCACCCGGGCGTGACGGTCGAGCAGATCGCCATCCCGCGTCGGGCGTGGGCCTCGTGGATGGAAACCCAGCTGATCGGCGGCACGGCGCCCGACCTGATCCAATTGGTCAACAATGACCCCAATCCGATCCTCCGCCATTTCCGTCCGATCGACGCGTGGGTCAACCAGCCCAACCCCTACAATGCCGGCACCGACCTCGCGGGTGTGCCCTGGAAGGACACGTTCATCGCCCCGCTCACCGACCCGCCCACCTACTGGCCGCTCTACCTGAGCCACTATTCGGTCCCGACCACGCTCTTCACCATCCGCCTCTACTACAACCGCGCGTTGCTGCGTGAAATCACGGGCAACGACGCCCCGCCGGAGACCTACGAGGCCTTCATCGCCCTGTGCCGCGAGGTCGAGGCCTTTGCGGCGCGTACCGGGCGCACCTTGTATCCGGTGGCTGGAGCGCGACCGGTGCCGCCGTTCGATGCGTTGTTCTACCGCCTGCTCACGTCGCAGACCCAGCGCCTGGTCGAGCAAGTCGATGCGGGCTACACCTTGGGCGGAGCTGGTACGGGCGCCGGTGAGGTGCGCGACCATGCGCGCGAGGCCTATTTCCGTCGAGTCTGGGACCTGCGCTCGCCTGAGATCCGCGCGGGCTTCGAGCTGGTGCGGGAAGTCGGCCGTCATTTCCAACCGGGCTTTCTGCAGTCCGAGCGCGACGCCGCGATCTTCTACTTTCTGCAGGGACGCACCCTCATGATGCCGTCCGGCAGCTGGGACTTCTCCAGCCTGGTGGCGCAGGCGGATTTCGAGATCGGCGTCTTTCCCGTGCCGGTGCCCACCACCGACCACCCGCGCTACGGAGCCAACATGTACGGCCCGCCGTCCGAGGCGAACACCTCGATGCGCGGCGCCTTTGCCCTGACGAAGCAGTCGCCAAACGCCGAGCGCGCGATCGACTTTCTGCGCTACCTGACGAGCCAGGCGGCCCACCAGCGGTTCGCCGACCGCTCGGGCTGGCTGCCGGCCGTCCGCGGCGTGCAGCCCCGCGAGGAGGTGAAGGCCTTCTATCCGATCCTCGACGGGTATCCGCCCGGATTCATGTTTTCCCCCGGCGTCGACACGGTCCGGCTTTGGGAAACCTATGCCTACCTGCTCTTCGCCGGTGAAGACGGGGTGGAGCGGCTGACGCAGACGCTCGAGCCGCTGATGGACGAGGCGATCATCCGGGACGAGCTGAAGGAGACCCGGGAGACGGTGGCGTCGCTCGCGGCTTATGACGCCCTGCAGGCGGCCGATTTTGCGCGGCGGTCGGACGGGGCGGATCCGCTGTTGTCGGACCGGCGCCTGAGCGAGCTGTGGGAGGCGCAGACCCACCGGGAGGATCTGTATTTCCGCAGCCGATACCACCTGGAGACCTTCAAGCCGCGGCGGTGAGCGGCCGGAGGTCTCACGGCGCGGGCGCGGGAGAAACCGCGGCCGGCGCGCCGGCGGGCGACTCAAGGAAGGTGGGGCCGGACTGCCAGCGTCCCTCGATCATGATGGTCTTGGGATGCGGCGGCACACCGCGCTCGTTGCGGTAGAGTTGGGCAACGACGGATTCGACGGCGGCGGCGCCGAGCAGCGACGGGACGAGGTCGAAACCGGTGGAACCGGTGGGATCTTCGATGCAGTTCAGGTTGAAGAATCCGGCCTCCTGCGGGACCGCGACTCCGTCCTGCTCCAACCAGCTGACGATGCGCCGGTCGTGACTGACCACCACCTGGGGTTGGTGCCGGCGGTACCAGCGCAGGAACTGCGGCGCGGTGAGTTCATCGTAGAAGAGCACGGGAATCCGGTCGCCGGGCGGCAGTTCCTGCTGGAACGCGATGTAGGGGCCGGACCATTTGCGGTGGATGCGCACGTCGAGCAGGTCGCTCAGGCAGAGCCCGATCCGGGTGTAGCCGAGATCGCGCATCCGATGCAGGGCGTTGAGCGTGGTGACGTGATGGTCGGGGCACACCGTGTGCAGGCGGGGCCGGCTGAGGCAGTAATCCATCTTCACCGCGGAAAAGTGCTGCCACTCGAAATCGAGCCAGTCACGGGCGGATTCGAAGGGCATCACGATCAGGCCGGAGATGCCCCGGGCGCGCAGCACCTCGGCCAGGCGGCGCAGCGACAGTCCGCCCTCGCCGACGCGAAAGATCTCGATCGAGTAGCCGAGTTCGTCGGCGCGGCTGCGGGCGCCGGCGAGGATGTGTTCGTGGAAACGGACCCGGCGCGGATTGGGCGGCTCGGTGGTGATGAGGGCGGCGATCGTGCCGTGGAAACTCGGGTTGTGGGTGCGCCGGATCTCCGCCATCACCTGGCCGACGAGCCGGTTCGGCCGGTAGCCCGCCTTCTCCGCGGCCCTTTGCACACGGTCACGGGTGACGAGGGCGACGCGCGGGCTGCCGCGCAGGGCCTCAGACACCGTGGCGGGGGAAAGGCCAAGACTGCCGGCCAGCGAACGAATCGACGGGCGCGAGGACATCGGGTGAGTCGAGCACTACCGGACGGCGGGCCGACGTCAACGGCCGGGCGGCCCTCAGGGTTCGTCGTGATGGTCGGGGATGCCGGCGTGGCTGGCTCGGAGGCCGGGGCACTGGATGCGCGCGCCGGTCAGGCGGCGAGTCCAGAGACCATGCATCGGCGCGGCGATGCGCGACGGGTCGTCCGGCCAGGTCACGGCGATGTTGTCCAGCACGAGGCCGGCGACGTTGTCGGCGACAACGGCGGCACGGGCCACGCGGGCGGCCGGGGAGAAGTTGGAGAGCTGGGTGCTGCGACTCTTCGCCACGGTGACGGCGGGATCCTCGACTTCCGGGCAGGCGAGGCGGATGTCGCGCAGCGTGATGTCGCGCATCACGGCGCCGTCCTGGGCGGTCAGGAGAATGCGGCCGCGCGTTTCGCAGCTCACGTTGCTCACGAGAATGTGGCGCATCGTGCCCAGCTGCGGATTCTCGCCGTTGTGCTGCTGGATGTCGAAGTGGATGACGCGGTCGGTGCCGAGGCTCGTCAGGGCGCGCCCGGTGATGTTGGTGATGGCGACGTGCTCCACGATGCCGCCGTCCCACATGATGATCTGGATCACCCGGATGGCGTTTCGCACGACGCAGTTGCTCACGGTCACGTGGCGGATCGAGTTCCATGTCTCCGCGCCGAGGCCGATCGCAGAGCAGTTGGACTCGAGCACGCAGTTGGTGACGGTGATGTACTCGCTGCTGCGGGCGTCGGAGGTCGACTTGATGATGATGTTGTCGTCGCAGCCGCGCACGGTGCAGTTGCTGAGCGTGACGTTGCGGCAGCCGTTCAGGTCGAAGCCGTCGTTGTTCGGGCCGAAGAGGTGGTTGTCGATCGTGACGCCGTCGATGCGCACGTCGTCGCAGTTGAACAGGTGCACGGTCCAGCCCGGGCTGTCGTGGATGGAGAAATCGCGCAAGGCGACCCGCCGGCAGCGGCGGATCTCCACGAGGGGAGAGATGCGGCGCGGCCGCGCCTTGATCCACGGCAGGTCCGGGTAGACGAGGCCCTGCCAGAAGACGGGACCGTTGCCGTGGATCGTGCCGCGGCCGGTGATGGCAATGTCGTCGCAGTCGACCGCGCAGAGCAGGTGGAACGGCTGGCGGTCGATGTTGTGGCCGGCCTCGAGGACCGGGTAGCGGTCGAGGTCGGGATGGGCGACGAGCACGGCGCCGAGGGAGAGCTCGAGTTGCACGCGGCTGCGCAGGAACAGCGTGGTGATCTCCCACCGTCCCGGGGGAACGACGACGCGGGTGTCGTCGGAGCGGGCGGCGTGGTCGATCGCCTGCTGCAGGGCGGCGGTGTTGGCGACGGGATCGGACGAGGCGGCAAGGGCCGGGGGCATCCGGTCACGTTGCGCGGAGGCAGGCGGCGCGGAAAGGCGCGAGGCCTTGAAGCCGTTGAACGGCCGGGCGGCTACCGCTGCGGCTCGTCGCCGGGCCGGGTGAAACCGCGGAAGGCTTCGTTGTGCTCGCGGATCGACTCGATGATCGACGGCGAGAAACGGGCGTCGTCGGCGCGGCTGATGTCGTTCTGCGTGATCGAGCGCACGAACAGATCGGTCTGACTGGGATCGCTCTGGCGGGGCACCACCTCGACCGTCGCGACCATGTCGGCTTCGTTGATCTCGTGAATGAGGACGAGGCCGCGCTGTTCCATGGCCGGCCCGAGCGCCTTGTCGATCGCCTTGAACTGCTCGTAGGTCGGCCGCACCTGATGGCCGCCAACGAGCAGGATTACGGTGCACCGCTGGCCTTTCAGCTGGCTGCTCGTGCAGCCGGCCGTGGCCAGCGCCAGACTGACGACGCACAGGGCGAACAATGACTTAAGGAGACCGGTGCCTGACATAGGTCGTGGGGTTGTAAGCCGGGCGCGTGCCATCCGGCGGGGTTGAACTCATCGGTAAGCGAGGAATGGCCTGTGGTCAACGGGGCGATGGCCGGAGTTTCGGCTTTGCGCTCCGGCCTCTCCTTTGTCGCCATCCCGTCGTGGCGCGAATGAACGTGAGGCAGATGTGGGCGGCGAAACTGGCGGGCAAGACCCTGCCGGGCCCGGCCTTGCCGCCAGCGGTAGGCGGCCGTCCGTCCGGTACCGGCGCGGTCGCCGGCTGGCAGCGTACACCGTTTCAGGGACGCGTGCTGGGCATCGACCCTTCGCTCCGCGGCACGGGGCTGGCGCTGATCGAGTTTGCGGGCACACGGCAGCCGGTGCTCTTGCGCTGCCAGACGGTGAACGTGCCGGCACGACACCCCCTGCCGGTGGCCCTCGCGGAGATCCACCGGGCGGTCACGGCGTTTCTCGACGGCACGGACGTCCGTCATGTGGCGTTGGAGCAAACGATTTACGTGCAGAACTTCCAGACGGCGCAAATCCTCGGCGCCGCGCGCGGTGCGGCGATCGCGGCGGCGGCGCTGCTCGACCGGCCGGTCTTTGAGTATCCGCCGTTGCGGGTGAAACAGGCCGTGGTCGGCGCCGGCCGGGCCAGCAAGGAGCAGATGGCGCGCACCGTCATGGCGCTGCTCGGTCATGGCCGGACGCTCGCGCTCGACGAGGCCGACGCGGCCGGCGTTGCGCTGTGTCACGCGTTCACCTGGCGCGAATAACCTGCAGGTCAGTTCCCGGGAGGCCGCGTGCGCTCGTGATGCTTGTAGGCGGCGTAGGCGATGCCCGACACTCCGCACAGGGCGGCGGGAAAATGCAGGGTGTCGTAGCCGAACCGCTGGAATCCGAGGGCGCCCAGCACACCGCCGAGCAGAAATCCCAGCAGGAGCACGCCGTAGAGGCGAAAACGGCCCCAGTCGACCGGCTGCCGCCGCACCCAGTGGCCGCAGGCGATGCCCAGGTCGGTGATGACGCCGGTGAGATGCGTGGTGCGCACCACCGCCCCGCTGTAGCTCGTCGCCATGGCGTTCTGCAGGCCGCAGGCCATCGAGGCGAGGCAGTCTCCGGCAAAGGCGCCGCGGCGCAGAAACGCCACCGCCGCGAACAGCAGGGCCGACTCGAGCGCCAGCGCGACGCCGTAGCGCCGGCCCAGGCGGAGGGTGCTCTGCCGGATGATGGCGCCGCTCAGCACCGCCCCGAAGAAAAAGCAGGCGATCACGAGCAGCGCGCGCGCGGCCGGGCCGTACCGGGTATCGATCATTTCGATACTGAGGATGGTCACCGTGCCGGTCAGGTGCGTGATGGCCTGATGGTGCAGGCCGAGGAACCCCACGGCATTGATGCAGCCCGCGCTGCAGGCAAGGGCGAGGCCGCCGGCGGTGACCCAGGCGGGTGTCTGCTTGGTGAACATGGCGACGGCCGGAGTCTGGCCCACCGACGGCTAGGCGGAAAGCGCAATCCCGAAACCGCCCCGCCCGGGCCCAGGCCCGTTGCTACGGTGGACCGGCGGATCCCTCCGGAGGTTTCGCCCACGCGGGAGCGCTTAGCGGCCGAGCACCGTCTTCAGGATGCGGCCGAGGTCGCCCACGCGGTAGGGCTTGGTCAGATACCCGCAGAATCCCATCTCGAGGAACCGTTTTGCCATGTCGTCGTTGTCGTAGCCTGACGAGATGATGGCGCGCACATCGGGATCGATTTCCTTGAGGGCCTTGAACGTCTCTTCGCCGCCCATGCCGCCGATGATGGTCAGGTCCATGATCACCACGTCGTAGGGCCGGTTGACGTTGAAGTAGCGGCGGTAAAGGGCGAGCGCCTCTTCGCCGTTGCGCGCGACGTCGTAGGTGTAATCGAGGCTTCCGAGCATCGTGCCGGTGAATTCGCAGATCTTCGGATCGTCGTCCATCAGGAGCACGCGGCCGGTGCCGAAACGGAGCGCCGGGGCGCGCTGAGCCTCGGTCGCGACCGCCTCGTCGGTGACGGGCAGGAAGACGGTGAAGGTCGTGCCGCTGCCCACTGTCGAGTCGACGCCGATCTGGCCGCCATGGGCGCGCACGATCGAAAGCACGGTCGCGAGCCCGAGGCCGGTGCCGTGCTTCTTGGTGGTGAAGAACGGGTCGAAGATGCGCTCGATCACATCCGCCGGGATGCCGCTGCCGTTGTCCTGCACATCGACCTGCACGTACTTGCCGGCGTGCAGCGGGGGAAGTTCGTCCGGACCGAGTTCGAGGTTGACCGCCCGCAGCACGATCACGCCTTCGGAGGGATCCGGCATCGCCTGGATCGCGTTGATGATGAGGTTTTGGAAGACCTGCAGCATCTGGCCGCGATCGACCTTGATCGGACCGCTGTCCTCGTCGACCTCCAGCGTGATCTCCACCATGCTCCCGGCGGCGGCGACGCGGACGGCGTCGCGCAGGAGCTCGGCGGGTGTGAGGACCTGGTGGGCGTTGGCGGCGCTGCCCTTGGCAAAGGTGAGCAGCTGTTTCGTGAGCGCCTTGGCGGTGAAGCAGGCCTTCTCCGCATCACCCAGTCCCGAGTAATCCCGGCTTTCTTTCGCGAGCGAGATCGCGCCGAGGATGGTGGTGAGCAGATTGTTGAAGTCGTGGGCGATGCCGCCCGCGAGCTGGCCGAGGCTGTCGAAGCGGTTGGCCCGGATGAGCTCCTCCGGCGTGAGGGTCATCTCCTTCGGATCGCGAAACACGATCACCATGCCCAGCGCACGTCCGTCCGCATCCCAAGCCTGGCGCGCGTTCCACACGATCGGGACGGGCTTGCCGCCTCCGGCCGGCACGAGGGCGTGGTCGAGGTGCAGGCGGGTCTGATCGTTCGATGCGAGCGCGATGTCCACCGCTTCGGCATCGGGGCGTTCGCCGTTGAGGGTCAACAGCGTGAAGATGTCGCGTACGCCCTGGGTGGTGGCGACGGCGGCCGGATAGCCGGTGAGGCGTTCGGCCTTCGCATTCACATGGAGCACGCGGCCGCGGGCGTCGGCGAGGATCACGGCCTCACCGAGGGCGCTGAACAGTTCCCTCAGCACCGCGGCGGGCGCCGGCCCCGACTCGGTTGCGGTGGGGGCGGGCAGGGCATAGCCCACCGCCCGCACGAGTTCGCGCTTGCGCGAGTAGTGGCGATGCGCGCCCAGCAGGACATCGCACGCCGTGCCATCGGTGCGGTGCAGGGTGACGCGGCGCTCCATCGCCGCCTCGCCCGGTGCGGGTTCGCTCAGGAAAGCGGCGACGCCGGCTTCGGCGGCCTCGGCCGGCAGCGCGCCGGTGAAGCTCTCGAGCTGTTCGCCGGCGCCGGCTTCGTCTTCGCGTCCGGTCAGCCGGAGCCACGCCGGCGAGAACCAGAACCGTCCGCGGGCGAAATCGAGATCGAACAAGGCCAGCGTCGGATGGTCGGCGAGGTGAGCAAAGCGTTCGTCGCCGATCAGCGTCTGCTCCTCGAACTCCTTGCGCTCCGTCACATCGAGGTGCAGCCCGGTCACGCGCTCGAGTTTGCCGTCGGCGGCGAAGCGTTGCACGCCGGTGCCGAGCACCCAGATCCAATGGCCGCGCTTGTGCTGCATGCGGTACTCGACCGCAAAGCTGCGCCAGCCGGCCGCTCCAGCCCGACGCAGTTGGTCGGGCGCCGCGGCCGAATCGTCGGGATGGATCAACCGCAGCCACGTGTCATACGTGTCGGCGAGCTCGTGGTCGGCGTAGCCGAGCAACCGTTTCCACGCGGGCGAGTAGAGGACCGTGCCGGATTGGAAATTGAGATCGAAGAATCCCACTGGACTTTCCGGCAGCAGGAGGGGCGGCACGAACGGGCGGTCGGCACCGCCGGCTGGAGCCTCGGCGGCCATCGCGGCCTGAGCCGGCGGGCTGCGGGTGATGATCGCGTAGTAGGCGGCGTCACCGCCTGCGGCCGGTTCGAGTCGGAGTTGGATGGCGACCGGGCCGGACTCGAATGGTTGGGCCTCGAGGGGCAGGGGGCGGTCGAGCGAGCTGGCGAGCAGCACCTCCCATTGCGCCTCCAGCCAGTCCGGCGCCTGGGAAACGACCTCGAACGCAAACAAGGTGGGGAAGGGCGTGCCGGAGAGCCGCTCCGGCGCCACCTGCCAGAATGTGCCGGCGGCCTGGCTGGCGTGCAGGATTTTTCCGGCGCGATCCAGGGTCAGCACCATCGGTCCGGCTTCCCGGTTGGGGCCGGCGGAACGGGCGAACGGCGAGGCGGACAGGACGTCACTCACAAGGAGGCGGGGAGGAGGGCGGGCGAGTCACTCCCGTCGACTCACCCAAACCGGCCTAGCTAGGCGGGTTCTCCGGGGGGCGACAACTGCAAATCCGACGGCCGGCGCCTCAGGCATGGGTGAGCATGCGTGCGCTGGCTTCGACTTGGGTGCGGACGGGTTTGTCTCCCGCCAGCCAATGGCGAACGCGCCCGGCGAGAAAATCGATGTACGGCGCCTGGTCGTTGAGGCAGGGCACATGCTGGAAGCTTTCGCCACCGGCGTGCAGGAACTCCTCTTTCCCTTCGCCGGCGATCTCTTCGAGGGTCTCGAGACAGTCGGAGACGAAGGCGGGCGTGAAGATGATCAGGCGTTTCTTGCCCTCCTTGGGCAGCTCCTCGAGGCGTTTGTCCGTGTACGGCGACAGCCAGGGCTCGCCCACGAGGCGCGACTGGAACGCGATCGACCAGCGGGCGGGGTCGAGTCCGGCGCGGCGCGCGAAGGCCTGGGTGGTCTTGGTGATCTGCGCTTTGTAGCACATCGCGTGGGCGGCGCTGCAGGTGTTGCAGCAGTCGTCGACGAGCGTGCAGTGCGCCCGCGAGGCGTCGCCTTTGCGCAGGTGCCGCACCGGAATGCCGTGGTACGAAAACAGGATGAAATCGTGCGGCTGCTGGAGATAGGGCGCAGACACGGTGTACAACGCCTCGATGTAGTCGGCGTCCTGGTAGAACGGCTGCACGCAATCGATCCGCAGCTTCGGCGCGAGGCGCTTCGCCTCCTCGTAGACCTTCACCACCACCGTCTCCCACGACGACATGGCGTAGTGGGGGTACTGCGGGAACAGCAGGATCTCGTCGATCCCGTCGGCGGCGATCTGCGCCAGCACGGAGGCGATGGAGGGCTGCGCGTATCGCATGGCCAGATACACGGGCGTCCCGGCGCCGAGTTGGCCGGCAAGTTTGTCCCGGACGCTGCGCGAGATGGTGATCAGGGGCGAGCCTTCGGGCGTCCAGATCTCCCGGTAGGCCTTGGCCGAGCGGGGTGCGCGCAGCGGCACGATGATGCCATGCACGAGCAGGCGGCGCAGCGGGGTGAACGCGGGCTTGTCGATCACCCGGTCGTCCCCGAGGAACTCGTGCAGGTAGGACCGGACGTCAGGGACGTTGGTGGAGGCCGGGGAGCCGAGGTTGACCAAAAGGACGGCGCGCTTGGACATGCGCCGCTATTGGTCGGTCATTTCCGGGCAAAGTCAAACGAGCGTCCGCAGCCGTTTGAGCTCGGCGATGAGCCGGTGGACGTTCTCCGGTGCGATGCGGTCGGTCACGACCGAGAGCGGGTAGTTGTGCTCGCAATCGAGGTGCACGCCGCGCTCGCTGCCGGGCCGGACGAAGTCCTCGACAAAGTCCATGCCCCCGCGCGGCTTGATCCATTGGTAGTACGGATCGGGATCCTCGGATTCAATGACGACGTCGTCCTTCAGGAAGATACTGCAATAGAGAGTCAGGTCTCGAAATGACGCGAACCACGTGGGCGGGTTCACCAGCTGATCACGGATGATGAGGGTCATCGCGGAAGTCTCCTTAGCATCAACGCTGCCAATTTTGCCGTTGCGGGTGCGTTTTCAAGATCTTCATCGGCACGCCGGGCGGCGAAATTAGCCTTTTGTCCCGCGCCTTCCCCCGTCATCGGTGAAGGTTTCCCGCACCATGAGCACTCCGCGCAAACCCGTTCTCCTCGTGATCCGTGATGGCTGGGGCCGCAATCCGCACCCCGCCCAAAACGCCTCCAATGCCGTGCATCTTGCGCGGAAGCCGTGCGACGACGCCCTGCATGCGAAGTATCCGCACGCCCTCGTGGCCGCCTCCGGCCTCGACGTCGGGCTGCCCGACGGGGTGATGGGCAACAGCGAGGTGGGACACGAGAACATCGGTGCCGGCCGCATCGTCGACCAGGAGTTGGTGCGCCTCAACAAGCTGTTCTCCGAAAAGCGCCTCGTCACCAACCCGGTCTGGCGCGCGATCGTCGAGCGGGTGAAGACCCGGGGATCCCGCCTCCACCTCATGGGCATCGTCTCGGACGCCGGTGTTCACGGCATGCTCGAGCACCTGTACGGCATCCTGCGCGTCGCCAAGGACGAGGGCCTCACCGAGGTGTACATTCACGCCTTCACCGACGGTCGAGACACGCCGCCGATGAGTGGCCTCGGCTACATTCGCCAGGTGGAAGAGCAGTGCCGCGCCATCGGACTCGGACGCATCGCTTCCGTCTGCGGGCGGTTTTGGGCGATGGACCGCGACAACCGGTGGGAACGCGTGCAAAAGGCCTACGACATGCTGACCGGCCGCAAGGCGGAGGCCACCGCCCCGAATGCCGCCGCGGCGGTGCAGGCCTACTACGACCGTCCGCTTAACGATTCGCAAAAGGGCGACGAGTTCATCCCGGCCACGTGGGTCGTTGGCGCGGACGGGCGACCGGTGGCGACGATCGTGAACGGCGACGCCGTTCTCTTCTACAATTACCGTGGCGACCGGCCGCGCGAGATCACCAAGGCGTTCGTCATCGACGGATTCAAGGACTTCGACCGCGGCCCGAAGCTCGATCTCTATTATGCCACCATGACCGAGTACGAGAGCGGGTTGCCGGTGCAGGTGGTTTCGCCGAAGCCGGAGCCCTTGAAGAACATCCTCGGCAAGGTGGTCAGCGACGCCGGGCTCGCGCAGTTCCGTTGCGCGGAAACCGAGAAGAACCCGCACGTGACCTTTTTCTTCAACAACTACCGCAAAGACCCATTTCCGGGTGAAGAACGGGCCTGTCCGCCCAGCCCCAAGGTCCCGACCTACGACCTCCAGCCCGAGATGTCGGCCGCGGATGTCACGCGGCTTTCCAAGGAGGCGATACTGTCCGGCAAGTACGGACTGATCGTCGTCAATTTCGCCAACCCCGACATGGTCGGCCACACCGGCAATCTCGCCGCGGTGATCAAGGCCGTCGAGGCCACCGACGCCGGCGTGGGAGAGCTGCTGGCCGCCCTCGATCAGGTCGGCGGCCAGGCCATCGTCTGCGCCGACCACGGCAACTGCGAGCAGATGTGGGACGAATCCACCCAGGGCCCGCACACCGCCCACACCCTCAATCTCGTCGAGGTCTTCGTCGTCGGCCCCAGCTTCGCCGCCGGCAAGACGCGCATGCGTTCGGGTGGCCGCCTCGCGGACATCGCCCCGACCGTCCTCGACCTCCTCGGCCTGCCCAAGCCCGCCGAAATGAGCGGGCAGACGCTCATCGCCGCGCGATGAACGCCTGACCCGTGACGAATGACGAGGGGCAGCGGGAGTCGCCCGCCCGTCGGCGTCATTCGGCATTGGGCATTCGTCCCTATCCCGGCGCCCCGGGCGCCGGGATTTGGTTTGCCCGTGCGGGCCGGGGTGGGTTTTGCTCTCCCTTCACTTTCTCCCATGAAGCGCACCCATCACTGTGCCCAGCTCTCCCCGGCCGAACTCGGCGCGACCGTCTCGCTCCTCGGCTGGGTGGATTCCATCCGCGACCACGGCGGTATCATCTTCATCGATCTGCGTGATCGCAAAGGCATCACGCAGGTGAAGTTCGATCCCAACGTGAACGCCGCGCTCGGGGCCCAGGCCGCGCAGCTCAAGCCGGAGTCCGTCATCGGCATTTCCGGCAAGGTCGTCGCCCGCCCGGCCGGCACGACCAACGCCACCCTGCCCACCGGCGCGATCGAGGTCGATGCGACCGAGCTCACGGTGCACAACCTTTCCGACACCCCGCCGTTCCCGCTCGACGATGCCGGCGGCGACAAGGTCAACGAGGACCTGCGTCTCACCTACCGGTACCTCGACCTGCGCCGTCCGAAGATGCGCAAGAACCTCCAGGTCCGCCATCGCGCGACCAAGGCCATCCGCGACTACTTCGACGCCCAGGAGTTCATCGAGGTCGAGACGCCCGCCCTCTTCAAGAGCACGCCCGAAGGCGCGCGCGAGTACCTCGTGCCGTCGCGCATCCACCCGGGCCAGTTCTACGCGCTCTCCCAGTCGCCCCAGCAGTTCAAACAGATCCTCATGGTGGCCGGCGTGGAGCGGTACTTCCAGATCGCGCGCTGCTTCCGCGACGAGGACCTGCGTGCCGACCGCCAGATGGAGTTTACCCAGGTCGACGTCGAAGCCTCGTTCATCACCCGCGAGGACGTCTACCGCCTCTTCGAGGGCATGGTCAAAAAGGTGTGGAAGGACGTGCTCGGGGTCGACATCCCCACGCCGTTCCAGCGCATGGCCTACGTCGATGCGATGAACCGGTTCGGCGTCGATAAGCCCGACCTCCGCTTCGGTCTCGAGCTCACCGACCTGTCGGACACCTTCAAGGATTCCGCCTTCAAGGTGTTCCAGGCCACGGTCGCCGGCGGCGGCGTGATCAAGGCCGTCAACGCCAAGGGCCTCGCCGATCTCACCCAGGGCGAACTCAAGAACCTTGAGGACATCGCCAAATCGCTCGGCGCGAAAGGTCTCGCCTTCATCAAGGCCGAGAAGGGCGAGTGGAAATCGCCGATCGTGAAATTCTTCAGCGACGCGGAGAAGGCCGCCCTCACGGCCAAGCTCGGCATCGAGGAGGGCGACGTCGTCTTCTTCGCCGCGGCTCCGTGGGAAAAGGCCTGCGCCATCCTCGGTCGCATCCGGCTCGAAGCCGCGCAACTGCTCGCCCGCCGCGGCAAGCTCACGATCCGGCACGACGACTGGAAATTCCTTTGGGTGATCGATTTTCCCCTCATGTCGTACGACGAGGAGCGCGGCGGCTACGCGGCGACCCACCATCCGTTTACCGCGCCGGTGCCGGAGGATGTCGCCCTGCTCGACAGCGACCCGAAGGCCGTGCGCGGCCAGCACTACGACCTTGTCCTGAACGGCATGGAGCTCGGCGGCGGTTCGATCCGCATCCATCAGCCCGCGCTGCAAAAGAAGGTCTTCGAAGACGTGCTCAAGATCCCGTCCGACGTCGTCGAGAGCCGCTTCGGCTACATGCTCAAGGCCTTCACCTACGGCGCTCCGCCGCACGGTGGCATCGCCTTCGGCCTCGACCGCATGGTCGCGCTGCTCTGCGGCACCACCAGCATCCGTGACGTCATCGCCTTCCCCAAGACCCAAAAGGGGCAGGACCTGATGGCGCAAAGCCCGACGCCCGTGACGGCGAAGCAGCTCAAGGAACTGCACATCCAGACGGTAATGCCCGAGTAAGGGCCGAGCCTCGCCTTTTAACTGGCTTCCCGGCCGGGGTGCGCAAGCGCCCCGGCCTTTTTGTTGGCGCCTGAAAACGAGGGGGTTAGGCGCGGCATGAAAATAATTCAGTGAGTCGGGACCCCTTGGCATAGCCCGTGCTTTTTTGCCCCCGCACGGCCGCACGCGGTCGGTGCGGTCCACGTCCCTCAACATTACATCCACCACCCAAACACTATGAAGCTACGGTCCCAGCCACTGACCGGTATCCTGAAGACGGCAGGCGTCTTCAGCATGCTGGCCTTGATCACGACGGGTTACGCGCAGGAGGCGGCCGCCGCCGCCGAGGCGCCGAAATACGCCGATCTCGACGCCTTCGCGGCCTCGGGCGGTTATGCGATTTTCACCGCCAACAACATCTGGATGATGGTCGCCACGGCGTTGGTGTTCATCATGCACCTCGGCTTCGCCACCCTTGAGACCGGGCTCACGCAGTCAAAGAACACGGTCAACATCCTGTTCAAGAACACGCTGATCCCGTGCATCGGTCTGCTCACCTACGCGATCGTGGGCTTCAACCTCATGTACCCCGGCGCTGACTTCGCCGGAAAATGGTTCGGCTTCGCCGGCTTCGGTGTGAGCGTAAGCGACGAAGTCGCCAACCTCACCGACGTCTACAACGCCGGTTACACCTACTGGACCGACTTCCTCTTCCAGGGCATGTTCGCCGCCACCGCCGCGACCATCGTGTCGGGCGCCGTGGCCGAGCGCGTCAAGCTCAGCTCCTTCCTGATCTTCTCGACGATCTTCGTCTCCATCGCCTACCCGATCACGGGCATGTGGAAGTGGGGCAACGGCTGGCTGAACAACCTTGAGACGCCCTTCTACGACTTCGCCGGTTCCACCCTCGTTCACTCCGTGGGCGGCTGGGGCGCGCTGGCCGGTGTGATGCTGCTCGGGCCCCGTTTGGGCAAATACTCCAGCGGTCGCGTGAAGCCGATCCTCGGCCACTCCATGCCGCTCGCCACCATTGGCGTCTTCCTCCTCTGGCTCGGCTGGTTCGGCTTCAACGGCGGTTCGGTACTCTCCGCCAACCCTGCGCTCACGTCGCTCGTGCTCGTCACGACGGCCTTGGCTGCTGCCGCCGGCGGTGTGGCCTCGGTGCTCGTCTCCTGGGCCGTGATCAAAAAGCCCGACCTCTCGATGGCGCTCAACGGCATCCTCGCCGGCCTCGTCGGCATCACCGCCGGTGCCGACCAGATGTCCGCCATGGATGCGGTGCTGATCGGTGCGATTGCCGGCGCGATCGTGGTCTTCGCCGTCATCTTCTTCGACAAGGTCAAGCTCGACGACCCGGTGGGTGCGATCTCCGTCCACCTCGTCTGCGGCATCTTCGGTACCCTCGCGGTCGGCCTCTTCGGCAACCTCGCGGGCGGCGCCCAGCTCATGTCGCAGCTTAAGGGCATCGTCAGCGTGGGTGTCTTCACCTTCGTCTTCGCCTACGTGCTCTTCCTGATCCTCAAGGTCACGATCGGCATCCGCGTCAGCCCCGAGGAAGAGACCGAAGGTCTCGACATCGGCGAGCACGGCAACGAGGCCTATCCGGACTTCACCCCCGCCCACAAGTCGTGAGGTCCTTTCCGCCTCCTGCGCACGCCCCGGTGGGCTTGCGCCCGGGAGGCGGGCAATCCTATCCTAAAGACATCCCTCAAACACACACCGCATGAAACTCATCATCGCTATCATCAAGCCGTTCAAGCTGGAGGAAGTGAAGGAAGCGCTCTCCGAAATCGGCATCGAGGGCATGACCGTGACCGAAGTCAAAGGCTTCGGCCGTCAGAAGGGTCACACCGAAATCTATCGTGGCAGTGAATACACGGTCGATTTTCTCCCGAAGGTGAAACTTGAGATCGTCGTCACGAGCGAGATCGTCGGCAAGACGGTCGACACCATCGTGAAGGCGGCCAAGACGGGCAAGATTGGCGACGGCAAGGTCTTCGTCGTCTCGCTGGAGGATGCGATCCGCATCCGTACCGACGAGCGCGGCGAAGCCGCGATCTGACCGGCGCCCTGCCTTCGATTTGCAAAGCCGGCCCCTCTTGGCGGGGGGCCGGCTTTTTTGTGCGCGAAAAAGTCTGAGCTTTCTCGGCATGAATCCGATTCATGGCATCGGGTCTGCTTCTCGGCAGGGGATGAAAACCCCTCTGCTCATCTGTCTCCGTCTGACCTGCCTGATCGGCGCCTTCGTCCTGGTGTCCGGTTGGGCGGCCGCGCCTGCCGCGGCGGCCGAACCGGTCGCCGACAGTGACTACCATCAACGCCTCTCGGATCTCGAGGCCTACGTGAACAATGTCGCCCGCCCGTCCGGCGAGGCGTCGCGCATTCCCGGCCCGGGCCCGGGACACAACGCCTGGCAAATGACGAGCACCGCCCTGGTCATCTTCATGACCCTGCCCGGTCTCGCCCTGTTTTACGGCGGCCTGGTGCGGCGCAAGAACGTGCTGTCGGTCCTGGCCCAGTGCATGGGCATCGCCGGCCTGGTCACCATCCTGTGGTGGGCGATTGGATACAGCCTGACCTTCTCCGGCGGCAACGCCTTTATCGGGGACACCGCGGCCGCCTTCCTGCAGGGGGTGTCGGCCCATGCCACTGGTGCGGGCTATTACTGGATCAGCGACCTGATGTGGGCGATGTTCCAGCTCAGTTTCGCCATCATCACGCCGGCGCTCATCGTCGGTGCGATCGCGGAGCGCATGAAATTCTCGGCGGTGCTGCTCTTCACCGCGCTCTGGATGTTTGCCGTCTATTTTCCGTTCGCCCACATGGTCTGGTCGACCACGGGCCTGATGGCCGGTCCGCTCAATCCCGACGCGGCGATCAAGGCGATCGATTTTGCCGGCGGCACGGTCGTACACATGACGTCGGGGTGGAGCGCGCTCGCGCTCTGCCTGATCCTCGGGCCGCGCCGGGGTTACGGCAAGGAGGCAATGCCGCCGCACTCGATGGTGCTGTGCATGGTCGGCACCGGCATGCTCTGGGTAGGTTGGTACGGCTTCAACGCCGGCTCTGCGCTCGGCGCCGACGGCATCGCCGCGAACGCCTTCGCCACCACCACACTCGCTGCCGCCACCGCCGGTTTCGCTTGGGCGATGGCCGAGTGGGTCACCCGCGGACACCCCAGCGTGCTCGGTTTCTGCTCGGGTATCGTCGGCGGCCTCGTTGTCATCACCCCGGGTGCCGGGTTTGTCTCGCCCAGCGCCGCGGTTGGCATCGGCCTGCTGGCGGGCGTCGTGCCCTATTTCGCCGTGGCCTATCTGAAGAAGTGGCTCGGGTATGACGACGCCCTCGACACCTTCGGGGTGCACGGGGTCGGCGGCACCATGGGCGCCATCCTGACCGGTGTCTTTGCCAACGCGGAGGTCAATCCGGTCGTCGGCCCGCTTAAGGAGGGTCTGGTGATCGAGCAGTTGAAGTCGGTTGGCCTCGCCATCGTCTGGAGCGTGCTCGCCACCGTGGTCATTGCCTACCTCGTCAAGGCGGTCATCGGCCTGCGGCCTTCGCCCGAGGTCGAACGCCAGGGGCTTGACCAGGCCGAACATGGCGAAGAAGGATACATCGCCTAAACCCAACCTCCCACCACCCACACTCCATGAAACTCATCATTGCCATCATCAAACCGTTCAAGCTCGAGGAAGTGAAAGCTGCCCTCGCCGAGATCGGTGTGGAGGGTATGACCGTGACCGAGGTGAAGGGCTTTGGCCGGCAGAAGGGCCACACCGAGATCTACCGCGGCAGCGAATACACCGTGGACTTCCTGCCCAAGGTGAAGATCGAGGTGGCCGTGGCCGACGACCTCGTCGGCCGCACCATCGACGCGATCGTGAAGGGCGCCAAGACGGGCAAGATCGGCGACGGCAAGATCTTCGTCGCCAACCTCGAGGAAGTCATCCGCATCCGCACCGACGAACGCGGCGAGTCCGCGCTCTGAGCGCCCACCGTCGTTTCCCAGGTTTCCCCAGGCCGGCCCCTTCGCGGGCCGGCCTTTTTCTTGGAGCACCTGGCGTCTTCGGACTCCGGACTGCCGGCCGCCGGCTCGCTCTCGAGTCCGCATCTTGGATTGGCGCCCCGTCCAGCGTGGAAGCATGTTCCCGCCGGCGATCGGCCTACCGCGTTCAGGGGAGGAGGGTCTGTCGTTTTCCAAGTTTTTGTACGCGTGCGGTTTTGACACGGCAACGGCCGACCTTTGCCTGTATCCATATGGTGAATCGTACCCTGGTCTCGCGGCGTTGGCGTGGTCTGGTTGTGGGTGCCTTGTTGGCCTGGGTTGCGATGCCGATCGGGTTCGCCGTCGAACGGACGGTGCTCCCGGCCGAGGCGGGTCTGCTGCTCGGCGTGGACGAAGACCCGGACGCCCGGTACGCGTGGTCGTCCGGGGGCCTCTGGCGCATGGGCAAGGGTGCCCCGGTGTTCTCTCCGGTCCTGGCGCAGGGCGGCTTCGTGTCGTCGTTTGCCTCCGACGGGAACCGGCGACTGGCCATGGCCGAAGACGGTCTTTGGGCGTCGTCGGCCGGCTCCGATCGCTGGGAGCGGCAACCGTTGCCCCACGCCGACGCCGATCCGACGTCCAGCCGGGTCCAGCGGGTGCATGACCGTTGGTTTCTTTCCACCGGCACCGCGCTGTATTCAGGAAGCGGTGACGGACGCTGGGAGCGGTTGCCTGACGACGTACCCGCGCAGGCGGATGTAGTCTTTGCCTCCGGTTGGTGGTGGGCCTTGGGTCCCACGCCGGACTGGACCCTCAAACTCGGGCGCTCCCGCGACCTGAAGGCATGGACTTGGGGTGAGCCCATGGAGGTGGAGAACGCGAGCGGGACGCTCGTCGTACATCAGGATCGCCTCGTCATGGCAGTGGACGGCACCGTGCGAACCCATCCGGCCGCCGAGCCTCCCGCCGAGCCGCAGACCCTCGAGAGACTGTTCGAGATTCGTGGTCTTTGGGTGGCCGCCGGCCGCCTGTGGATCGATGGCGCGATGGAGGGCCTACGGGTGTCGAGTGACGGCCTGACGTGGACCCCTGCCTCTGCGCTCCTGCACGGCTTCGTCGCGACCGCCTCGCCGATAGCGATGGCGGACGGCGAAGGCCCGGTGCAACTCGCCGCCATCACCGATGTGCCAGGCGGCGTGGTCGTGGCGACGACCGATGGCCAGATCCTGCGGTTGTCCGCAGTCGAACTGAACGCGGTGCTCGAGGGCAGCCTCGCCTTGTCGGCTCCGCCGCCGCCGGCGCCCGCGGTTGAACGGCTGGGGGACGATCTTTTCCAGGTGCCTTTCTCAGTCGTCGCCTCCACCTACGCCGCGAACGCGTGGTGGCTGGCCACGGACAACGGACTTTGGCGCCGCGCGGATGGCGAGCCCGGTTTCACCCAGGTCTGGCGGGGCGACGAGGCCCAGGTCACCAGCGTCGACGTGCATGAGGGGCAGATCGTGGTGGCCGCCGGGAACCGCCTTTGGCGGGCGCCATTGGATACCCTGGATTTCACGCCGATCACCTCGTGGCCGGACGACACCCTGGCTATCGGTCTGCGCCGCGAGGGCAGCCGGTGGATCGCGACGGCCAATCCTATCCAGTATTGGGAAAGCGCCGACCTGAACGCCTGGCGCCGAGTGTCCGGTCCGGCCGGGGATCCGAACCTCGGGAAACTCGTCTGGGACGGAGATCGGTGGTGGGCGACGCCGTGGATCGACGGCCGGACCGTCGTCCACACGACGCAGGACCTGCGGACCTGGTCCGCCGTGGCCACGTTGGCAGAGGGCGCGGCAGCGTCGGACCTCGCGGCTGGGAACGGCCGGGCGGTGGTCCTCACGATCGCCGGCAATCAACGTCACGTGCAGGCTTTCACGGCGGACGAACCGGCGGGCGCCGTCCTGCGGGTCGCCCTCGATCGCGCGTGGGCGTATCCGGCCGTCAGTTACGGCAGCGGGCGGTTCTGGCTGCGCGGTGGCTCTGCCCTGCTCTGGTCGGAGGACGGCCGCGCCTGGTATGGCGGCGAGACACCCCTTGCTGCGCTTCAGGGCGATGAACTGTCGGAGTTGCGCGTGGCGAACGGGCGGCTGCTCGCGGTGAACGCAGGTCAGCGCGTGCTGGCCACGGCGTGGACACCGCCGGTGGCCGCGGGCGATCCGATCCTATCGATCGGCGCGCCCGTGCTGCCTCGCCTTGATCGCCTGCCCTCGTCTCTGCCTCTCAATCCCAGTTCGCAGTGGGTCCAGGCCGGCAGCCGTCTGTTCCTCTATTCTTGGGGCAACGCGCCCGGCATCTGGGTGGCGGATCCGGGCGCTCCGTTTCAACGCTTTGCGCTCCAGGGCGAGCAGATCGACGAGCTTGCGGCGGTTGGCAATACCCTGCTCGCCCGGGTTGGCTCCGGGCGTGAGTTGGTGGAACTGGATGCGCGGACCGGTGCCCTCCGTGGGCGTCGTGCCCTTCCGGCCGGCGCGACGCAGTTTCAGAGCCTCTGGGCGATCGACGGCCAGGTTTTCGCCGCCGTATCGGCCGGGGGGCGCTATCTGCTGCTGCAGCGTGCCTCCGAAACCGAACCTTGGCTGACGCATGAAGTCCCCGGGGTGGTTGACGGCATGGTCCGCCTTGGCGCGCGCTACGTCTTCGCCCTGCGCGATCAGGGCATTCTCTCGACCGAGGACTTCAAGCGCTGGGATCTCCAGGCCCTGGAGCCGCATCTCGCCGGCATTCCGGAACTGCGCTGGTCGGGCAAGCGGCTCTTTCGCATCGACGAGGCGCGCGACTACGGGCGCGACGCCCTCGTCGTGACACTGTCCGTCTCGGAGGACGGCCGTCAATGGACCGTCGTGCCGGACCTCGTGCTGCCCGGTACGTGGGCGCAGAACAGCTTCCGCGGCCTGGTCCATGACGGCCAGAGGCACTGGCTGGCCTACGGCCACTCCGTCCTGATCAGCGAGGGTGACGAGGGGCTGGTCTGGAAGCCGGCGAACACTCCCCCGGGCTCGATCTGGATCCTGCCCGACGGGCGGATTGCGCAGGCGCGGTCGCGGGGCCTGGATTTCTGGCCGGAAGGTCAGGGGGCCGACACGGGCCCGGCGCTGGCCTCCACCCCCCGCGTTCCTACGAGGCAGGAGATCGTGGCCGCGACGCCGACGGTCATGGCGGCCCTCCGCTCCGGCATCGCCGCCCGCCGTCTGCACGCGGAAGGCCGCGCGGCGTATCAAAGGAAGGACTACGCCGCAGCCCTCAAGGCCTGGACCGGCGCCGCCGAAGCCGGATCGGCCGACGCGATGTTCAATCTCGCCGTGCTGCACCGGAACGGCGAAGGCGTTCCCCGCGATCTCGCGGCCGCGCTTTCCTGGTACGAGAAGGCGGCCGCAGCGGGGCAGAAGGACGCGCCGGCGCAGGTGGCGCTCCTCCGTCCGGCCCTGCGGTTCAACGAAGGACTCGCGGCCTACCAGGCCGGCAACTTCAGTGCGGCGCTGGCGAAGTGGACCGAGGCGGCGGAGGCCGGCAATGTCGATGCGATGTTCAACCTCGGCGTGATGCATCGCGCCGGCACGGGCGTGGCCGCGGACCTCGCCCTCGCCCTTTCCTGGTACGAGAAGGCGCTCGCCGCCGGTCGCGCCCAGGCGGCCCCCGAGGTGGCGCGACTCAAGGCGGCGATCGCTTCGCGCGAACCGCTGGCGCCCGTGGCGAGCGATGCGGCTTCGCTCCTGCTGGCCACGCCGGAGCAGCAGGCGGTGATGAGCCTGGAGGCCCGCTTCGCCCGTTGGGATGCGGAGTTCTCCGCTGCGTCCACGACCGCGGCCTGGCTGGAGGCGACCCGCGGACTCGAGGGTGGCTTGCAGGATCCCTTCCTCCCGGCCGACCTTGTGAGCCGTGTGCGGGGCTGGGCCTACGATCGCGTGGCCCGCGTGGTGTCGCTGGACGATTTTCTCGCCGCCGGTCTGGCGGAGGGGGAGGAGTATGTGGTCAACCGCTTCCCCGAGGCTCAACGGGCGTGGGCGCGCCGTACGCTCGCGGCGCGTCAGGCGCCCGCCGGACGCGCCGAGTACCAGAAGGTGACGGCGCAGTGGACGGTGACGCGCTTTTCGCCTCCGGCCGCCGCCCCGACCGGGCGGAAGGATTACGACATGGCGGCGATTCTGGCGCGGGCGATGCGTGACGATGCGGGTGCCCTGATCGACCTGACCACGCTCTATCTCACCGGCGCAGCGGTCGCGAAGTCGGAGGAGGCCGGGCAATGGTGGGGTTTGAACGTCAACCGCCACGCGATTCCGTCCGAAGGCACGGATGAGGAACTGCTCAACGCCTATCGTGCCAAGGGATCGATCCTTTCCGAGCATTCGTATTGGCAGCGGCGTTACGCGACCGCTGCTTCCGCTGCAGAGCGCGAGGCTGCCGTCGCGGGGCTCGCGCCGCTCGTCGAGCGCGGCGTGATCTATGCGGCGGTCCTCGTTTCGCGGTATCATGCCGAAACGGGCACGGACGAGGGCAGGGCTGAGGCGTTCAAGTGGCTGCAAAAGGCGGTCGCCCACGACCACCCGGTCGCCTTGGCCGTCATGGGCGAGTATTACCGCGAAGGCGTGGGCGTACCGGTAGACCTCGCGCAGGCCCGCGACCATCTGGAGCGGGCACTCGCGCTCGGCGTTGAAACCGCGCGTACCTCGCTGGACCAGGTGAAGGCGCAACTCGCGGCGGGCGGCGCCCGCCCGGCGGCTGCGCCGATGCCGTCCAATTTGCCAACGTTGGCGGCGGCTAGCGTGCCGTTCGATGCCCAAGTGCTGGCCCGCGCCTTTGCCCGCGGCGGGGTCACCGCGCCGCAGCCGGTGCCCCCCGATCAGAGCTGGCGGTTCGCCCCGGAACGGGTGGAGCAATGGCCGACCCTGATCCACGCCCTCGAAGTGAACCGCCGGCTCTTCGCTGCCGGAGAAAACGGCTTCCTGGCGGAGTGGACGAACGGGACCTGGAAGCCGCTCGCCGCCGGCACGGCCGAGGCCTTTGTGCGTCTCGCCTCCGACGGCACGCGTCTCGTCGCGGTCGGCAACCGTGGCACCCTCGTTACCTGGTCGGTCGCGCAGCCTCAGGCTCCCACGATCCAGCGATGGAGCGAGACGCGGTTCACCGGTCTGGCCTTTGGCCATGGACGATTCGTGGCCTTGGGCGACTTCGACGGAGCGCTGGTGAGCAACGACGGCGTGACCTGGGAACGGCGCGCGTATGAGGCCGGTCCCTACGGAGCGAGCCTGCGCGGGACCACGCTGGTCTTCAACGGCAGCGTCTTCTTCGCACCGGGCGGATTCCTCCAATCGGGGCTCGGCCTGGTCTCCGGCGATGGCCTGACCTGGTCCGAGGTGGCGAAGGTTGCGCCGTTCAAGGACTTCATGGTCGACAGCCTGCCCACCGGCGACGTGGGCTTGCTGGGTGCGGACTGGCGGTCGCCGGCCTTCGTCGCGGGCGAGCGCATTTACCTTAACGGGAGGCTGACGGTGGACGGGGGCACCGAGAGCGTGACCTTGACCAGCCGCGACGGGATCAACGACTGGGAACAAGTCCGCATGACGGGCGCTCCCGTGCGCTGGCAACTCATGGGCGCGACGAAGGTCGGCGACCGCTATGTGGCCGTGCCGTCGCCGGATGGCAATTGGACGGCGATGTCGGGCGACGGCGTGAGCTGGACGCCCGAGTCGCTGCGCCCGGAGAACGCACCGGCGGAGGAGGCGATGCGACTGGCATTCGCCGGCATGCCGATGGAGACGACACGCTTCGCCACCTATCACCTTCTCGCTTCCGCCGACGGCACGCTGTACGCCGCCGGCTCGTCCGGGCTGGCCACGAGCAAGGACGGTCGGGTGTGGGTCAACGACACCGAGAACCGGCCGATCGCCTGGGGCGGAACGACGCTCGAATGGACCTGGGTGACCGGCGGCGACCGTGCTGTGCGGGCCGGACCGGTGTTCGGCGCGTTCGTGCGCCTCGCCAACGGCGAGGTCCGACCGTTGCGCGGCTTGCCGGACGGCTCGGTCTTGACCGGTGTGGCGACGAACGGACGCGACTGGATCGGCTTCACCACCGTTACGACGACGGACTCGCCTGACCGCGGAAAGATTCAGGCCTGGCGCTCCGACGACGGCGAGATGTGGCGTGCCACCGAGCTGATTGCCGACGCCCGCGGGTACAGTTTCGCCGCCACGGGCGCATTTGAACGCGCCGGCGGTGTAACCTCGGCGACGTTTGCTGACGGTGCCTATGTCGCCGTGGGTACGCGCGGCCTCGTGATGCGGTCGGCCGACGGACGGACCTGGTCGCGGCTCGCGCTGGGCGAGGACCTGCGCGTGGCATCGGACGTGGAGGAAAAGGCGCTCGCCTCCGGACTTCCCCATCGCACGGCCTGGCGGGTCAAGGTGGCGGGCGAGACGGAGCCGCGCGTCCTGTCGATTGCCAGGCTCGATCAGATCGTGGCCGGCAACGGCATCCTGCTCGTGCGTGAAGGCAACGGACTGCTCCGCTCGATCGATGGCGGACGGACCTGGGAGCGGTCGGCGTGGAGCTCGCCGCGACAACCGCCGCTGCTCGCGGTGGGACGGGGCGAGTTCTGGCTCGCCGGCGCGATGGACGAGAGCGGCCGTTTCGAGATCTACCGTTCCAAAGACGGCCTTGCCTGGACCTCGGCCTACCGGCCCGCCGACGACGAGGAAGACGTGTTCAACCGCAAGGCCCGCTCGATCGTCGCGCTGAGCGTGACGAAGGACGCCATCGTGGCGGCTGACAGTTCCGGTACGCTGCTCGTGAGTTCTGACGGTGCGGCGTGGGCGCTGCATCGCGCCGGGCACCGCGAGTGGACCGGGCTGGCGTGGCAGGGCAGCACCCTGCTCGCCGAAAACCCGGGCACGTTGGGAACGTGGTTCGCACGCAGCGGAGTCGCGCTCAAGGCACTCGCGCCCCGCGAGGCCGGGCCACGCTCGGCCAACAGTGCGATCCGCTACGCCAATGGCACCGCGCTGTTCCGCGAAGGCCTCGAGTATGAACAGGGTCGGTTGGGCAAGGATGTGCCGGAGCGGATCCGGGGCGCGCTGGTCGCCTACTATCAAGCGTCGGAGTCCGGCGTGGTCCCGGCCTACGTGGCGCTGGCGCGCGTCAAGCTCGCCCAGATCGGGCAGGGCGGCATGAACGCCGAGACCGTGGCCGAGACCGAACGCGAAGTGGTCGAGCTCATCGGTCAGGCGGTCGAACGCGGCAGTCCCGAGGCCATGCGCATCCGCGCCGAGTGGTACGCGAACGGGCAGGGCGGACTCGCGCAGGATTACGCCCAGGCGGTGGCGTGGTACACGAAAGCCGCCGAGGCGGGCGATTGGCCGTCGATGCGCATCCTCGGCGTGGCGTATTTCCGCGGCGAGCATGTCACCAGGAATCCGAAACAAGGCGAACTGTGGCTGCAACGGGCGCGGACCGCCGGCGATCCCGACGCCCAGCGCATCCTCGGCGAGCTCCTTCGCCAGCCGTGACCGCGCGTTGCTTGATCCCGCGCATGCGGCCGGCGTTCCTGGTCTTGCTCAGCTGGGCCGCGGCGGTGCCGATGGCGGCGTTCGCTGCCGCCGCGGAACGCCTCGGTCGCGTGCCGCCGCCGGCCTTCGCCTACGAGGCGACGGAGATCGCGGGCACGGTGTACGCCGGCTCCAACGACGGACTCTGGCGCGTGGCGCCCGGCGGTGCCGTGCGCGTGCACGGCGGAGGCGACGTGTCGACCCCGGTCGCCTTCGGTCGCGCGACGCTGTACTTCGCGGCGGATGGTGTGCTCTGGCGCAGCGGTACCGGTTCGTTTCGTCCGCGGCGCGTCCGCCTTCCCGGCACCGCCGCCGTCTCCATCGTCGCCCGGGCGGGCGACGCGCTCTTCGTCGACCGCGACGACGGCACCTGGTGGACGCGCGACGGCCGGCAGTGGCGCGGGCCGCTTGCCATGGCCGGCCACGGTTTCCAAGTGTCGGCGGGCAACCGCGACTGGTGGGCGTTGCTGGATGCGGACGACGGCAGCCATGTATTGAGCCAGTCGCCCGATTTGGTCACATGGCGTCCAGTGGCCACGTTCAACGGACGACAACCCGGGGTTATCGCGGCTGCGGCCGGTGGCGTTTTGATCACCGAAATCGGCGGCGTGCGTCGCTGGGACGTCGAAGAGCGCCAATGGTCGTGGACCGCCGTCGGCGAACCGGACGAGCGTCCGGTCGTGCGCTTCGCGCATGGAGTCTTCTGGCTGAACGGCGAACGCGACGGCCTGTGGCGCTCGGCGGACGGTGTCCATTGGCAGGATCTGGCCGTCGTGCTGCGTCCGTTGCAGGCGCCGCTCACACATGTTGGGTTCAGTCCGGCCGGCCTCGTGCTGACCGGCTATACGGGGAACATTCTTCATGTTCCGCTGGCGTCGCTGCCGGCGGAGCGGACCGCGGCGCCATGACCGTTCTCCTCGTTGTCGGCCTCGCCGCCTTTATCGCTGGACTCGTTGCGGGCGCGACACCCGCGGCCCTGTGGTCGCGGATGTTTTTCAAGCGCTCGCGATGGTCGCATCAAATGTCGACGATGATGCTTGGCGTGGCTGTGGGACTGATCCTGATCGGCGCGGCCGCGCTGCTCGGCAATGGACACGACTTATATCGCGGCTGGCGCTCGGCGTCGTGGCCGCAGGTCAATGCCGTCGTTGAAACGAATCGTCTCGTCGAAGTCAGCCAGTTGCGGTCGACGAACCCGGCCTACCGGGCGGACGTGGGGTACCGTTACGAGCGGGGCGGACACACTCTGAGCGCGAGTCGCGTCTCGTTCGGTAGCGACGCGACGGCTGACCGGGCCTCGGTCGAAGAACGGCTGGCAACGCGGTACGCGCCGGGTGCGTCCATCCCGGCCTTCGTAAATCCGGACGATCCGACGGACGCCGTCCTCGTGCCCGGCTGGCAGGGGCGGGCCGCCGTCTTTGCTGCCCTCGGCATGGCGTTCGTAGCGATCGGGGCGTGGTTCTTGCGCGGGCTGATCACCGACTGGAGCGGCGACCGCTACGCGGCGCGCGCGGTAAATCCAGCAGGTAGGCGCCGGCCATGAGCACGCCGGTCGTCGACCTCGGCACGCCCTTGGGGCTGCGTGCCGCTTTCCAGTTTCCGCTGCAAACGGCGCAGGCGCGGCGCGAGGTGCTGATCGGCGCGCTCTGGCTGTTGGTGCCGTTCGTCGGCTGGCTGCTCAACATGGGCCATCGCATCGCCATGGTGCACCGCATGCAGCAAGGGCAGGCGGCCTGGCCCGCGTGGCGCGACTACCCGTCGCTGCTCCGTCACGGTACGCTAACCTTTCTCGGCATGGTGTACTACCACGCGCCGGCGACGATCTGTGGCGGGTTCGCGCTCCGTTTCGATCTCCCGTGGTTGCTGGTGGTGGCGGTGGTGCTCTGGGTCGTGGCGACGATCGCCGTGCCCGGTTACATGTCGCACTACTGCCGCGCCTTTGACGCGCGGGAAATCTTCGATCCGTTGCGGGCGATGCGCCGGGTGTTTCAGGGCGGGGCCGATTATTGGCATGCGTGGGGCATCGCCCTGGCCGCGATGGCGTTGTCCTTCACCGGTCTGCTGGCCTTCGGTATTGGGTTTTTGGTGACGAGCGTCTGGTTCTGGCAGGTCGCCGGCTACGCCTTCGCCAATGTGTTCTCGCGCCGGTTCGGTCTGGTAAACGGACGGGAGGATCCGCGATGAGGGCGGTCGGTTCCGCCGTCCGGGTGGCCGTTGCGGCTGCGATCCTCGGGCTTGTTTGGGGCGCCTGGCGTCCGACGGTGGCCAGCGTCCCCTGCGATTTTGTCGAGGTGAACACCTCGGCCGACCTGCAGGCGCTGGTTGCGGGTGCAGCTTTCCTGCTGAAGGGGCGCGCGTATCCGGTCGACGAGAACGACGCGGTGCGCCACGCCTGGCAGGGGCGGTTCGCCTATGTGCACAAGCAGCGCCGGGATCGAGGCGGCGTCGGGGGGAGTTCGCGTTCGATCCAGGTCGAGACGGTGGCGGAACGGCGGCCGGCGCTTCGTTTCGAATGGGCGGATGGAAGCTGGCTGCTTTCGGCCAACAGCTACGATCTGGGACGCGCCGCGTCCGTGCGGCCGCGTTCTTGGCCGAGGAAATGGTTTTGGACGACCCGGGTGGACGATTGGGACCCCGCCAGCACGGGGATTCGCGCGGGCGAGACGGTGTGGGCGCGCGGCGAGGCCGCGGCCTTGGGTTCGCCCGTGGTCACGGAGATCTGGGGCGATCCTTGGGAACCGATCCTGGCCCGCGAAGCCAGTGGCGCGCACATGCGCGGCTGGCTGATCCTCGGAGCGAAGGTCGCGGCGTCGGTGATCGCGCTCGCGGTGTTGGTACCGTTGTGGCGGCGTCCCCAAGGAAGAACTTCATGAACGCATCGATCGATGGGAACGAAACACTAACCCATGTCGCGCGACGCAGCGCTCTGGAGAAGGAGACGTGTTGGCGGTTGCTTCCCGAGGGACTGGAAGAATCCCGGCCGGATCGCACGACGCGGTTCTGCCGTTACGCGGACATTGTGTTCGTCCGGTTGCAGCACGCGCCCTCCCGCGTGGATCAGAACCGCTTTGTCTGCGATCTTCGGACGCGGGACGGCGGGCGGCTCATCCTCGTATCGTCGCATTACGTGGGGTTCGCCCAGTTCGAGGATCGTGGCGCGACGTATGCCGTGGTGGTGCGCGAGCTCCTCGCACGGGTCGGCCGCGAGAATCCCTCATGCCACTTTCTCGCGGGGACGCCCGCGTGGCAGTACTACGGTCTTGCGGGTCTGATCATCGCGATGGTCCTGTTTCTTTTTTGGGCCCTCGATGTCGTCGGACATTTTGCGGAGGGCGGAGTGGCCGGCTGGGTCCGGCTCGCTGCGGTGGCCAGCCTGGTGCCGATCGGCTGGGCCTTCCTGCGCGCGAATCGCCCGGGCACGTTTGCGCCGCACGCGATCCCCGACCGCTTGCTGCCTCCGCAGGTACCGATCCTCAAACGATGAAGTGAACGCACAACGGACGGAGGCGTGGATTAGCTTCGCGTTCCTGTGGGTTTCGGTGGTGACGCTTTGCACCAAGGTTTCGACGTCGATCAGTACCGCCGGCCCTGTCCGTAACCGCGGCCGACGTTGTGGAGGTGGTTGTCGAGCTGTCGGCTGTAGTCTTGGAGCTGCCGGGTGGCGGAGGGTTGGTAAGAGGAGCTAGAGGAAGACCAGCTGCCCGACGAGCCACCCCAGTTGACGCTCCGCGCCATGGCGGCTGCGCCGGCGGCGGCGAGCTCGGCCTGCCGCTTGACGGCTGCCGCATGTTCGGCTTTCAGGCGGGCCTGGTAGGCCTCCTGGGCCTTGCGATCCTCCTCGGCGCGGATGGCGGCGGCCACGCGGGCGGCCTGCTCCGCCGCTTCCCGGGCGAGCATTCGCTCGAAATCGACGAAGCTTCCCCGGCCGGCGCGAAGGAATTCCATGGCACGCGCGTGGAGAGGCTGGCCAGGCGGATACTTGTTGAGAAAGGCGAGGCTGGCTTTTCGGTCTGCAGGTTTCCAAGAGCCATCGGAGGTCCAGCCACTGTAGTGAATGCGACCGAACGCAGCGATGCGCTGGCGCTCCGTTTCCGGAAACGTCTCTTCGTAGCGGGCAAGAAAAGTGACATCGAGCGCGTAATTCTCCATTACCATGCGATCGACCAGAATTGGCAGCTCGTCGCGCTGTGTGAGCAGGATCGGATTGAGGTGGCGAGCGAAGGCCTTGGCGAGTTCGTCGGGCGTAAGGCGCGCGGCGCGGATGAGGTAGTTGAGCGAGCCCACGTGGTGGTTCAACAGCGCGGCGCGTTCGTCGGTGTCCTTCGCGAGCGAGAAGTCGGCCTCAAGGGCCGGCGTAGCGTTGGCGAGTGCGGTCAACAATTGATCGCGGGCATTCGCGCGGCGCGCGAGATCGCGGGGAGGCGCACCGCCGTCGGAGTAGAACGCATAGGAGCGCGAAGGGGGGCGGTAGTGGAAATGAAGACCTTCACTGATTATTCCTCTGCGCCCTTCCCCTCCCCGGTAGGGGGCGTAGACGTGGCCCTGTCCCGAGAACGTGTCGGCGTTGTCTTGGAAGCCGGCGAGCAGGCTCAACGTGCCGCCATTGGCTACGGCGGCACGAGCGGCCAGGGTGTCGGTCACGATGATGTGCGCGCGATCCGCCACGACGGCCGGGCGAGTCGCCGCATTCCATCCCGGGAACTGCAGGCTCTCGAGGATGACCTGGGCGCCATTGCGGACGACGATGGCTTTGCGGTCGGGGACTTGGTCACCGAGGTTAAGCCCCGTCGGTTGATGGACACCGGCGGAGGGAACATCGAAGCGCAGGCGCGTCAGACGGCTGAGACCTCCTTCAACGAGTACCACGGGATCCACCGGCCGGCGCGGGCCGACGCTCAAGGTGGTGGGCTGATCGGTGCCGGTGGGGTAATTGCCAATCAACGAAACCCCGGCAGGAACGCGCAACGTGGCGGTGAGTTCGTATACGCCACCGCGGAGAAAAATCCGATCGCCGGCCTTCGCCTTGGCCAGGGCGGCAACCAGCTCGGTCGTAGTGCCGACTTGAGCCGTGACGGAATCCGGGTGCTCAATCAGGCGGGAGACAAAACCGCTCGGGAGCGAGGCCACATCGGTGCGGGAAGTGATGTGCCGGCTGGCGTGGGCGGAAACCGCACCACTGGCGAAACCCTGGCTGCGTTGGGCCGTGGCTTGGTTATCGAATACCGTCGAGCGTTCGAAGTGCAGCGTCGAGCCTGGCACGATGGCGAGCGTGTCCCGGGTGGTCACCTGGACAACCGAGTCCTCGAAGCGTGCGTGCGCATGGGTGCGCCCCCAGACATTGGCATGGCCGCCGAGCGAAAGACTGAGGTTGGGCGCGTGCACCGTCGAGGCGTCCAGGCTGCGACCGATGTGAAGCGGGGCTGTGGAAAGAAACACGTCGTCGAGCCAGAGGCAGTTCGCCGCGATCGTCGCGGCGGCCCATTCGACGTCCTCGAGCCAAACGTGGCCTTTCATGCCGGGGAAGGCGTTGCGGGCACTGGTGTTGAGGTTCAGACCGGCAACGTGGGCGTCCGCGACGGCCAGCACATGGCCGTTGCGCACCTGCCAGGCGGGCGCGATGCTCGTAGTGCCTTCGCGTCGGACGTGAAGCCCGCGCAGTTCCCAGAGAGGGCCGATCTCAAGGGGAGCGGCGGACAGGACAAGACCCAGGTTGGGCAGTGCTTCCACGCGCAGGGGTCGGTCAGTGGGCGCGGCCTTCAGATCGGGAAGGGTGGCGACCACCGCTTTCTGCCCGGGGGCGAGGTTGCTCCAGACCCCAGTCCAGTCCTTCGTGCGTGGGTTGACGTGTGCGCGGGCCGAGGCGCGTTGGGTGGGCGGGGTGGCGTCACTGCGGTGGCCGCCAACCGTGGCGGCCGCGATGCGAAGCAGTAAAGGCAGGGCCACCTCGTCCGCCATGGCAGTGAGGCGGGACGTGTTGTCGTCGGAGGGCGAGCGCGAGGCGGCGAGGTAGTGTTCAACGAAGCGCGCGACCGGTTCCTGGTCGGTATCGCGATGGGTTTCGCGGTAGTCGCTGACGCTGAGGCGGCCGCGGATGAAATCCAAGTGAGTGATCGTGGCGAGGGAGGCGCCGGTTTCGAGGCGTTGCCAGATCAGTTTGCCGTACGAGGCGAACTCCTTGGGATAGTGCTCCAGCAGCAACGCGAGCCACATACGGGCGACGGGGTCCTCGTCGTCGCTCCCGAGCAGGTCGACCACTTCTTTCAAGCCGATGTATTCGGCGGAATACGCGGACACGACAGAGCTGCGTTCAAGCAGATCGGGTTGCATCCAGTGCAGGAGGCGGGTGCGCGTGTGATAAACCGTGCCGTTGAGTGCGGAGGCGGAGTCGGCGGCAAGCTGGGGCAGGCTCAACGCTGTGGCGGCGAGCTGGCGGTAGAAATGCGCTTCGACATCGGTGTCGTCGGCGGTGACGCGGTCGTCGGCGACCTCCAGGAGTAACGGCCAGTCGCTGCGGCGCACAATGAGGCTGAGCGCGTCCGTGTCCGGGCGAAAGGAAGGCAGGTGCATCCGCCAAAGCGTCACGAGTTGCTCGTGGGCGGGCTCGTCGAGCCCGTCGCGCAGGAAGGCCTGCATCAGGGCGGTGCGGGCCTGAAGGTGGGCCGGGTCGCGGTCGAGTCCGCGGAAAAGATCGTCCAGGGCGCGGAGGCGGGCCTCCGGGTTGTCCGACGCCAAGGCGGCGATGGCACCGGCGAGCAGGGCGTCGTTCTCCTGAAGGCGCGGGGATAGCCACCCGTCGAGGGCGGCCGGGTCTTCGGCGAAGGCATGGTAGGCGGACCAGACCTGTTCGGACCAGCCGCCCCCGGCTTCGGCGGCGCGCAGGCGGGCCCGCCACGTTGCCGGGGTCATGAGGCTCTGCGCGATGAGCGTATCGAATTCTTCGAGACGCGGCGACGGAGCGTCGACGAGCGAGGTTTGCAGGGCGGCGAGGCGGGCCTCCTCCTCGGCGAGGACGGCGTGGGCCCAGCGGCGGAAGAGGGACGTCGCGGCCTCGGCCTCGGTAATCTCGATGCCCATCCAGGAGCCGTCGGCCTTGAGCTGGGGGATGTCGGCTTCGGCGACAACGGCGTTGCCGGAGGCGCGCTGCACGCCGCGCAGGCGCGCGGCGGCGACGAGCGGATCGGAGCCGAGGTCGCGCCATTTCGCGAAGGCGGCGACCGCGGACCCAGGGGCGGCATCCGGGGTCGCCTCCAGCTGCGCGGAGAGCGCGTCGATCTGTTTGAGAACGTTGGCCACGGAGCTGTTCATGAGGCGTTCGAGCCGGTCCCAGGCGGCCTCGATCTCGGCGCGCGAGCGCGCTGCGTCGGCCAGGGCGACTTCCTGTTCGAGTTGCGGGCGCAGGCGCGACCAGAGCGGTTCGATCGTCTGGAGGAAGCGCGGCAGGTCCGCGGCCAGGTTGACGGGCGTGGCGGGTTCGCTTGGAGGAGGAGCGGTCAGCACCGACAGGCGGTTGTTCTTCACCCAGCGGCCGTAAACTGGCAGGTCCGTCGCTTCGAGGTAGGGCTCATAGAGCGCGAGCAGGTCGGGGTGCTCCGCGAGCGGGGGCGCCGGTCCGGCCGGGTCGGCCCAAGGACCGAAGTGTTCGTTGAGGGCGAGGTAGCGGGTGAGCTCGGCGAAAATCGCTTCGCGATTTTCGGAGGGGCGGGCGAGGCGCTGCCGGAAGGACTCGTGCAGGTCGCGTTCCTGGTTGAACAGGCGTTCCTTGGTGAGGAAGGGGCGGTGTGCAAAGCCGGGGGCCTCGGTGCGAGCGGCGTGGGCGGCGAGGGCCGGTTCGGAGAGGAGGGTGGCGTAGGCGGCCCATTGCAGGGCGACGAGGCTGGCGTTGAAGGCCTCGTACGGTTCGGCGGGCAGGCGCAGGGCCTCGCGGGCGTTAGCGAGGGCGGCGAGGGAGTCGCCCAGTTCGGCGTGGGCCTGGACCTTGAAGGCGAGCAGTTCGCGGGCGGCCTCGAGGTTGGGGGCAAGGCGGAAGGAGTGGGAGACGGACTCGAGCGCCGCGGCCGGCGCTCCAAAGGAGAGGTAAACGCGGGAGAGGGCGGCGGCGGCACCGAAGCTCCGGGGCGATTTGTGCTGCCAGGCACGCGCGTAGAAGTAGGCGTCGGCGTTGCGCTTGGCTTCGAGGGACGTGGCAATGTGCGAGGCGAACGTCGCGTCGTCGAAGGTGGCGAGGGCGGGGGGCGGCGGGGCGTCGGCGGCGAAGGCCACGGTGGCGAGGGAGGCGAGGAACGGGGCGAGGAGCGGGCGAAGCGACATGGCGTGGCAGCGAAACGAAGCGGAACGGATCGATCTCAACCCGCGCTTTCGACGAGGAAGGCGACGGGTCCGTTTGGAGGATACCGTCAGCCTTTTCCGGTCCGTCGGGATGGCAACCCCAACAGGCTCGCGCAACTACGTATCCCGATCGCGGGAGGGGGCGGCGGCGAATCTTTGGAGTGCGGCGACGCGTCGCCGCTTTCGACGCCGGGCCGCGGACCGGCGCCTTGGGCGGGGCGGGGGCGGGCCGTCGCGTCGGCCCGTCAAAAGCGGAAACACGTTTCCGCACTCCAAAAGATGCTTGGGGCACGAAAGCCCTTGAAACGGCGTTTGGGCTCATCGTTCTTTGGGATGCCATGGGCCGATCCAGCCGGCGGTGGCGTACATGACTTTTTATCGAGAACCCCGATGCCGGTCGTTCACGGCCGCACTGCGCGTCCTGCGGTCATGCGCTTGATTCGTCCGGACCGGTTGCTGCTCCTCGCCGTGCTCTACGCACTCGGGGTGGGCTTTTTCATCACGCATCTGGCCACGGATCAGCCGTGGCTCGGGTTGCGGCTTGCGTACGATGCAAACGCGGAGGCAGCTGTGGTCGTAAAGTCGGAAGGTCCGGCCGCCGGGATTCCGACGGGCACCGCGCTGCGCGGGCTCGCGACGGACGAGGGGGAGTTTCGCTTTGTGGCGACGGATTTCATCATCGAGCCGGACGGCGTGCTGCCGACCTACGAGGTTTACGACACGTTTCTCGAGCGCCAGGCGCAGCTGGCGGCGTTGCAGGCGGCAGAAACAGTCGTGTTCGTGGACCTCGACGGCGGGCGTTGGAACGTTCGGCCGGAGGCTTCGCGGCCGGCGGTGACGTTGCCGACGGAGTTTTGGGTGCAACTCGCGGTGGGCGCGATCGCGTGGCTGATCGCGGCGGGTGTGTGGGCGTTTCGTCGCCGAGATTCAGCGGCGCGGTACCTGTTGTTGAGCGGGGCCTGCACCTGTCTGTTTGCGCCGACGGCCGCGGTGTACAGCACGCGCGAACTCGGGCTGGACGAGGGGCTCTTCCGCGTGTTGAGCGACCTGAATTTTCTCGGAGGCAGCCTCTTTGCGGGCACGATGGTGGCGTTGCTCACGGTGTATCCGCGCCGCCTGGGTCCGGCCTGGCTCGGGCTCGCCGCCGTGCTCGCGCAGGCCGCGTGGTGGGTGGCGCAGCAGGTGGGCGTCTTCGAGTCGATGATCCTCGCGCGACGCTTACTCGTGATGGTCATGGTCGCCGGCACCTTCCTGCTCGCCTACCTGCAATGGCGAAGGACGCGGGGAGATCCGGTGGGGCGGGCCTCGCTGCGCTGGTTTCTGCTTTCGTGGGTGGTCGGCAGCGGCGTGTTCGCGCTGCTCGTCCTGCTGCCGCAGATGTTCGGCTTCGATACGACGGCGGTGCAGCCGTACGCGTTCCTGCTCTTCGTGCTGGTCTATGTCGGGCTCGCGTTCGGCATCCTGCGGTTCCGCCTCTTCGGTCTGGACGAGTGGTGGGTGCGCATCGTGACCTGGCTCGGCGCGCTGCTGCTGCTCGTGGCCCTCGACCTCGTCTTTCTCCTGCAACTGCAGTTTTCGGCCGGTGCCTCGTTGAGCCTCTCGCTGGTGGTCTGCGGGCTGCTCTGGCTGCCGCTGCGCGGCTATCTCTCGTCGCGCATGCTCGGCCGGCGCGAAGACGATCGGCCCGGTCTCTTCAAGGCGGTGGTCGGCGCGGCGCTCGCCCCGACCGCCGACCGGCGGGAGGAGCGCTGGCGCGACTGCCTGCGACTGGCCTTCGACCCGCTGCGCATCGAACCGGCCGCGCGCGAGGGCGAGGACGCGGCCATGGCCGAGGACGGATTGGCGCTGCTGCTGCCCGCGGTGGGTGGACTCCCGTCGTTGCGCCTTGAATACGCGCGTGGCGGACGCGGCCTCTTCGGTCCTCGCGATGTTGCCCAGGCCGGCGAGCTGCTGGGCATGCTGCGCCACGCGCTGGAGAGCCGCGACGCCTACGAACAGGGCGTGCAGGTCGAGCGGGCGCGCATCGCCCGCGACATGCACGACAACGTCGGCGCCCAGCTCCTGCGCGCGCTGCACACGCGTGAGGACGGACGGCGCGAGTCGCTCCTGCGCGAGACCCTCTCCGACCTGCGCGGCATCATCAACGACGCCGCCAATCCCAACCTGTCCCTGGAGGAGGCGTTGGCCGAGCTGCGTTACGAGACGGCCGAGCGCCTGGCGGCGGCGGGCCTCGAGCTGGAGTGGCGCGTCGAGACGGGCGGGGCGCCCTCTCCGTTCTCCGCTCAGGTCGTCCACGCCCTGCGTCCGCTCGTGCGCGAGGCAGTGAGCAACATCGTGAAACACGCGCGCGCCCGACGCGTCGAGGTGACGGTCGCGCCACGCCCGGATGGACTGAGCGTGGCGGTCGAGGACGACGGCACCGGCTTCGACTTTGCCGCGATCAAGGCCGGCAACGGCCTCGCCAACATGCGCGCGCGCGTGGCCGCCCTCGGGGGCGAGATCGTCTGGCAGCCGGCCCGCGGAGGCGCCGGCGTGAGGGTCGGGTTGCAATTGCCCTGGTCGCACGCCAAGGAGGTTTCATGAAACGCGTCCTCATCGTCGAAGACCTGCCCGAGACCCAGACGTGGCTGGAAGGACTGGTCCGCTCCGCCTTTCCCGACTGCAGCGTCGAGCATGCGGCGACACGGGACGAAGGCATCGCGCGCGGCACCGCCGGCGGCCACGACCTCGCGGTCGTCGACCTCGGGCTGCCGGACGGCTCCGGGCTCGAGGTGATCCGCGCGCTGCGCACGGAGTATCCGGCGATGGCCTGCGTGGTGGCGACGGTGATGGGGGACGACGCCCACATCGTCGCGGCGCTGGCAGCCGGGGCGACCGGTTACCTGCTCAAGGAACAACCCGCCGAGGTGCTCGCCTCGCAGTTGAAGCAGATGATGGAAGGCATCCCGCCGCTCTCGCCCCCGGTGGCGAGGCGCATCATGGAGCATTTCCGGCTGACGGGACCGCGCACGCCGCCGCAGTCCCACCTGACCCCGCGCGAGCGCGAAGTGCTCGGCCTCATCGCACGCGGGCTGCGCATCGCCGACGCGGCCAAGACCCTCGGGCTGGCCGAAGGCACGATCACCACCCACATCAAGGCCATCTACCGCAAGCTCGACATCGGCACTAGGGCCGAAGCCGCCTTGCACGCCACGCGACTTGGCCTGCTGAATCCCGCCGCGGAGACGCGTCCTCGCTCGTAACGGTGGGCGCACGATGGGCCACGGGAGCCGAACGGATCCCGGGCGATTCCTGAAGGGATGGGATCGTGGGGCTGGGCCACGAAGGAACGTTCCGATGCGCCCTCGGTCGCGCAGTCAAGGCCGGCGCAAGTTCTGGTTAGGTTTTGGCAAATGGCGCGGAGGATTCCGGGGTGTCGAGGGCTATAATTGAGGCTACGGGCGCGACCACTTCGCCGCCCGAACCCCGAATCCCAGTTCGTCATGAATGCGTCCAGAATCTTTGGTTTCTTCGGGCTACTGCTCGGCCTCTGCTTCGTTAGCCTAGCTGCGCCCGCAAGTAAGCAACCCCATCCCGCGACCACGCTCCGCACCGCCGAGCAATTCGCTCAGCTCAAGCCCGGCGACAAGATCGCCTACGTGTGCAAGCAATGCGACTCCGTGCAGGTGCAGACCATCGAAAGCAAGGAACAGGCGATGGCGCTCTGCAAGGAAGGCGAGGCTGTGAGCTGTCCGTCGTGCCAGAAGAAATTCAAGGCAACCTTCCGCGGCCCCCGGGCGAAAGCGGGCAAGCCGATGGAGGTGTCGTATGTGAACGAAAAGGGCGAAGAATGCATGTTCGTCGCCAAGCTTGGCGCGGACGACCGATAACCGTTGGCTGGCGAGATAACCCGCGGGTGGCGGCCCCGGCGTCGCCGCCCACGGGCCGAAGGGTTTCCGCGTACAGCGGACGCATGGTGTATCAGTTTGTCGACTACACCGAAGCGGCTCGGGCGGCTTGACAAAGCAACGGAGAGGGTTTTTCTGGTGGAGTACCCGCCATGAAACGCCATCTGCAACGACAACTGCCGACCTCCTGTACGGGGGCGTATTTGTTCCTCTGCGATGGCTTTCCCGGCCGCGCGAACTGATTCGGGCCCTCTGGGCTTTGCGAACAGCTCCGTGACCGGGATGCGGTGATGCAGCTTCCCGCAGGGAAGCGTCTTACGTCCGCCTGAGGGCGGTCCTTCCTCCTCGTCGTCCGAGGCACATGCGTGCCTCGGCTTCCGCCTGTTCACCTGCCGCACGGACCCGGGCTGGCCGTGCCTTCATGCCTCCTTGCGCCCGTTTCATCATGATCCTCCTCCATGTTTCCGATCTCCGTTTCAACAAGCCCTGGTACCACTGGCTCGCCTCCGACTCGCCTGCGCATGACGTGCTCGTGATCACCGGAGACCTGCTCGATGCCGGAGCGTGCGACCGGTCCGGTCCCGCGGCCGGCTGGGTGGCTGGCTGGCTGCGTGAGTACCCGCGGCCCGTCGTGGTCGCTGCCGGCGGGCCGTCCGGACCCTGGGACGGCGATGCCTCCACGTGGTGGATTGACCGCTGGCTCGCGTCGCTGGCCGGGGACCGCGTGACTGCGCCCGGAGGCATGACCGAATTGGACGGTATGACGCTCTACAGCCATCCGGCCGGTGCTGGTGCCGGGCGCGTGGCCGACATCTGGGCCGTCCGCACGCCTCCGGCCGGTCCGGGCGTGGCCTGGCATGACACCGGTCATGGCGGCGGCGACCCCGATCTGCTGTACTTGATCCGGCGATACGGTCCCCGCCTGGTGCTCTGCGGGCATGTGGCTTCGCCCCTCAGCTGGGTCGATCATTTCGAAGGGGTCCTGTACCTCAATCCCGGCGTCGGCGACTCCCTGCGCGTGCCCAATCACATCCTCGTCGACCTCGACGCCGGGACCGTGCGCCACCGCGCCCTGGCGGCCGACGGTGGCGTGCATGAGTCGCTGCTCGGACTCGGCATGCCGGTCGGCGATATCGCCGACCTTGAACCCACGCCGGAGACCGACTCCTCCGAGCCTCTGCTCGTCTCTTAAACTCAACCTTCTCCTTACCATGATCATGAAACTGAAATCCCTGCATATTACCTCTTCCGATCGCGAAACCCTTCGCTTTGTCGCTGCTGCCGCGCTCGCCCGCAAAGGGCCGGTGGCGGACGCGGCCCGCAAGCTCCTGCACGAGCTCGACCGTGCTGCCGTACTGCCGGCGGCTGACTTGTCCGCCGATGTGGTTCGGCTGGGCTCCCAGGTGGAGATCGAGGACCTTGCCGACGGATCGGTGGACACCTACACGCTCGTGCTCCCGGAGTTTGCCAATGCCGATGAGAAACGTCTGTCGGTGCTCGCTCCGATCGGCACGGCCGTCCTCGGCTACGCGGAAGGCGACGAGATCGAGTGGCGGACCCCGGGCGGCCTGCGCCGCTTGCGCCTGCTCACGGTCCGTCCTCCGCCTTCCGCCTAGCGGACCGTCACAGGTCAACGGTCGAAACGTCGAAGGTCGTCAGTGGCCCAGCAGGGCGGGGTCTGTCACCGCTCAGATGGCCTGCGCCGGCGGGCCGGTGGTGACGTTGGACTTTCCGACTTTTGACCTGCGACTGCATGCCCGGGCGGCGCTGGCCCTGAAACCTTTGATATGTGAGTAGGCACCGACTGCCTTCCAAACCTTCTGAATTCCCATGTCTTTCATGCGACACCATGAACTCGGCGCAACTGGCGCCCGCGTCTCTGAACTCTGCCTTAGCACGCTCAACTTCGGCTGGACCATCCGTCCGGAGGAGGCGTGGTCGTTTCTCGACCGCTTCCATGCCTCGGGTGGCAATTTCCTGCTCGCTGCGGGTCTGTGCCCCGGGCTGGCGCATCCCCTCTGGACGGAGGAGCCGGAGGTCGGCGTGGGCCGCTGGTGGCGTGCGCGCAAGCTGCGGCGTGACGACCTGGTGCTGGCCACGAAGCTGGTTTTGTCGCCGTCCGCCCTCGCGGCTCGCGGTGAGATCGAAGGCTGTCTCGATGCCTCCTTGCGCCGCCTCCAGACCGATCACGCCGATGTCGTGGTGCTTGATCTTCCGGAGAACACGGCGGCGGTTTCGGAGTGCGTCGAGGTCATGGATCGCCTCGTGCGCAAGGGGAAGGTGCGGCATGTCGCGGCCGGCGGCGTGGCGGCATGGCATTTTTCTGCGTTGGCAACGCGTGCGGCGGGAATCGCCGAATGGAAGGTGCTGTCGGCCGACTATTCGCTGCTCGACCGTTCAGCGGAGCGCCTGCTTGCGGGGTTGATGCCGCCGCTGCCGGGGTTCGTGGCTCAGTCACCGCTCGCCGGTGGCTCGCTTGCGGTGCGGGAAGGGCGCCGGCCTGGCTCAGGTCAGCGGCGGTGGCATGACCTGCGTGCGGGGCGCGAGGGGCCGGAGACCAGGGAGGTACGCGTCGCGTTGACGGCAGTCGCGGCGGAATGCGAGTCGACGCTGGCGCAGGTGGCCATTGCCTGGGTGCTGAGCAACCCGGCAGTCTCGAGCGTCGTGCTCAGTGCGCTGTCGCTCAACCAGCTCACGGACGCGATCGGGGCGTGTTCGCTCGATCTCTCGTGGTCGCAGCTGCGGCGCCTCGATCTTGCGTCGAGCCTGCCGCTGCGGTCGCCGGCGGTGGCGGCGGGCTGATGCCTTCGGGAGGGCGGAGCCTTGCCTGCGCCCTCCCGACGGGCGCGCCTCATTCGCGCACCGCGTGGCGGAGGGCCCGTTGGGCCGCGGCGATGCCGGGGTCTTCGGTCGTATCGCAGAGCGCCTCGACGAGCAGGCGGACGGCTTCACGCGATTCGCCGGCGTCGTGCAAGGCGAGGGCGAGGAAGGCGTCGATCTCGCGGTGGTCCGGGAACTGCGTGCGCGCGGAGCGCAGCACGGCGACAGCGCGCGCCGCTTCGTTGAGGGCACGGTGCGCCATGCCGAGTCCGATCAACGCGCCGGAGAGTTCGTTGGGCGGCAGGCCGAGGGCGACCGCCTTTTCGTAGTGCGGCACGGCCTCCGCGGGACGGGCGAGCACGTCGAGGGTCCAGGCCAGCTGGTATTCGATCTCGGCGACGTTGGGATGGCGCGCGGCGAGGGTCTGGAGTTGCCCGAGCACGCTGTCGACACGCCCGCCGTGGCGGGCGCCGACGATCGCGTCGAGTTCGGGTTTCCAGTCCATGACGACAGGAGGCAAGGGAGGGAGGGGCGACGTTCGAAGCCGGAACTCCGCTCCCGTGGTTATCTCCGGTTCAATCAGGCCTTCTTCTCGGTCTTCACCGCGAGGGCGCGCGTGGCGATCTCGTGCTTGAGGCGCTCGAAGTAGTCGGCGAAGGGCAGGACGCCCTCGTCGCCCTTGGCGCGCGAGCGGACGCTGACGGCCTGGGATTCTGCTTCCTTGGCCCCGAGCACGAGCGTGTAGGGCACCTTGTCGAGTTCGGCGCGGCGGATCTTGGCGCCGAGCTTGTCGCTGTGCTCGTCGAGCACGGCGCGCACGCCGGCGGCCTTGAGCTGGGCGAGCAGGTCGCGGCCGTAGTCGAGCGTCTTCTCGGAGATCGGCAGCAGGCGGACCTGTTCGGGCGCGAGCCAGACCGGGAAGTCGCCGTTGAAGTGTTCGATGAGCACGCCGCAGAAGCGCTCCATCGAGCCGAAGGGCGCGCGATGGATCATGACCGGGCGGTGCGGCTGGTTGTCCGGGCCGATGTAGCTCAGATCGAAACGGATGGGCAGGTTGTAGTCGACCTGCACCGTGCCGAGCTGCCACTCGCGGCCGATCACGTCCTTCACCACGAAGTCGATCTTCGGGCCGTAGAACGCGGCCTCACCTGGCTCCTCGGTGAACGGCACGCCGAGGGTCTTGGCGGCTTCGCGGCAGGCGGCCTCGGCCTTGTCCCAGTTGGCGGCTTCGCCCGTGTACTTGTTGGAGTCGGGATCGCGCAGGCCGACGCGCACGCGGTAGTCGTGCATGCCGAGGGTGTTGAGGACGATCTTCACGAGCGAGAGGCAGCCGAGCACCTCCTGGGCAACCTGTTCCTCGGTGCAGAACAGGTGGGCGTCGTCCTGGGTGAAGCCGCGCACGCGCGTCATGCCGTTGAGCTCGCCGCTCTGTTCCCAGCGATAGACCGTGCCGAACTCCGCGAGACGGACGGGCAGGTCGCGGTAGCTGTGCGGCTGGGAGGCGAAGATCTTGATGTGATGTGGGCAGTTCATCGGCTTCAGCATGAAGCCGCTGAGCAACTGGTCGTCCGGCTTGACCCGGTCGGGCGCGATCGTCTCGCGGCCGGTGCGCGCGTTGAGCTGGGAGGCGAGGCGCGCCGAGACGGCCTCGAGGCGGGCGAAGGCTTCGCCGCAGGAGCAGCCCTCGCTCAGCGCCTGCGCGAGCGACTCGTTCTCGAAGATGGGCGCGAACTGCGACTCCTTGTAATACGGGAAGTGGCCGGATGTCTTGTAGAGCTCGAGCTTGCCGATGTGGGGCGTGAAGACCTGGGAGTAGCCCTGCTTGCGCAATTCCTCGCCGATGAAGTTCTGCAGCTCCTGGCGCAGGATCGAACCGTTGGGCGTCCAGAGAATGAGGCCCTGGCCGACGTCTTCGTCGATGTGGAACAGCTTGAGTTCCCGCCCGAGCTTGCGGTGGTCGCGGGCCTTGGCCTGCTCGAGGCGCTCGAGGTACTGGTTGAGTTCGTCCTTGGTCGGGAAGGCCGTGCCGTAGATGCGCTGGAGCTGCTTGTTCTTCTCGTCGCCGCGGTGGTAGGCGCCGGCGATGGAGAGCAGCTTGAAGGCCTTGAGCTTGGAACTGTAGCGCACGTGGGTGCCGGCGCATAGGTCCATGAACTCGCCGTTCTGGTAGAACGAGATGGCCTCACCTTCCGGGATGTCGGCCAGGCGGCCCAGCTTGTAGCGGTCCTGGCCGCGGGCCGTGATGATCTGGATGGCTTCCTCGCGGGAGACTTCCTTGCGCAGAAACGGCTGGTTCTCGTCGGCGACCTTCTTCATCTCGGCCTCGATCTTGGCGAGGTCGTCCAGGGTGAACTTATGGTCGAGGTCGAAATCGTAGTAGAACCCGGTCTCGGTCGGGGGCCCAATGTCGAGCTTCGCGTCCGGGAACAGACGCAGGACAGCCGTCGCGAGGATGTGCGCGGCGGAATGACGGAGTTCTTCAAGCGGAGACATGGCCATGGTGGGGGAGGAAGGCGGAACGGTTGAAGGACGGAAAGGCAGAAAACGGGCGACGGGCGGAAGTGAGGTGGGATCTTGGCGGCAAGTGAAAATTAAATGCAAATTCGTGGCTTGACGCTTGGCCATGGGCGGAAACCTTTGGTCCCATGCGCTCGGCGGAACGGCTCTTCGGCTCAGCAAAGCACTTTCCCTTGGAGATCACGCTTTCGAGCGGAGACAAACACGTGATTGAGCACCCCGACCATGCGACCGTGCATCCTCGCACGGGTGATCTCATCGTCTTTCCCGACGAAGGGGAGGAGTTTTCTCTTGCGATCAATCCCGCCCAGATCGTGTCGGTCCGGCCGTTGCGCCGGAGGAAACGCGCGGCCTGACGCTCACTTTCTTGCAGGTTCCAGCGAGTAACCGTCCTTGCGGTCGAGCATGGTCCAGCCGGCGGTGGCGATCTCCTTGCGCAACGCGTCGGCGGCGGCGAAGTCGCGGGCCTGCTTGGCTGCCCAACGTTTCTCGGCGAGGGCCGTTACCTCCGACGGCACGGCGATGGCCGCAGCGGGGTCCGACTCGAGTTTGAAGCCGAAGGCGAACATCACCCGGTCGAAGGCCGCCAGATCGCCCTTCTGCGCCGGATGGTGGTCGTAACCGTTCACGATGCCGAACAGTGCCCCGAGGGCGGCGGGGGTGTTCAGATCGTCGCGCAACGCGCCCAGCACCGGGTCGAAGCGGGCAGAGGGCGCGGCCGCGGGATCGAGGGCGCGTTTGACCAGCTGTTCGCGGAAGGCGCGCAGGCCGGTCAGCGCCTTCTCGGCAGCGTGCAGGGTATCGAGCGTGAAGTTGAGCTGCTTTCGCGGGTGGCCGGCGAGCAGCGCATAGCGCAGGGCCATCGGGGCAAAGCCCTTCGCCTTCAGATCGTCGAGGGTGTAGAGGTTGCCCAGCGACTTGCTCATCTTCTTGCCGTCCACGAGCAGGTGCTCGCTGTGGTACCAATGGTGGGCGAACGTGGTGCCGTTGCAGCACTGGCTCTGCGCGATTTCGTTCTCGTGGTGCGGGAAGAGCAGGTCGACGCCGCCGGTGTGCAGGTCGATGGTCGGGCCGAGCAGCGCCTTGCTCATGGCGCTGCATTCGATGTGCCAGCCTGGGCGGCCCTCGGCGGCGCCGGCCGGGCCGGGCCATTTCACGTCGCCGTCCTCGGGCTTGTGCGCCTTCCAGAGGGCGAAGTCGCTGCCGTCCTCCTTCTCGTCGGCGTCGGCCGCAGCGGCCTTGAGCGCGGAACCGGCCTTTAGCTCACGTTCCTTCACGCGGGAGAGACCGCCGTATCCGTCAAAGGACGACACCTTGAAGTAGACCGAACCGTCGGCGGCGCGGTACGCGTTGCCCTTGCGCATCAGCACCTCGATCATGTCGACCTGCTCGCGCATGAACCGGGGATCGGTGGCGCGCGGCTCCTCGTGCGGGTGCAGGCAGTTCAGGGCGTCGCAGTCGGCGTGAAACTTCTCCGTCCACTGCCGGGTCACGTCGCCGAGCGGCCGTCCTTCCTCGCGGGAGCGGCGGATGGTCTTGTCGTCGACGTCGGTGAGGTTGCGCACGTGCTTCACCTTGCCGGGGCCGAACTCGAGCTCGAGCAGCCGGCGCAGCACGTCGTTGACGACGAAGGTGCGGAAGTTGCCGATGTGGGCCGGGGCGTAGACGGTCGGTCCGCAGTTGTAGAAGCGAAAGACACCGTCGGGCTGGGCGGCGCGCAAGGGGCGGGTTTCCCGGGTGAGCGAATCGAAGAGCGAAATGGACATGGAGGGCGACGGCCGCGGAGAAGATTTGCGTGAAGTCGGAAAGAATGGCGGTTTAGGGGCTTACTCAAGCGTTTCCATGGATCCCTCCGACCGCCTCGTCCTGCCCTTGCGTCCCCGCCGTCTGCGCCGCACCGCCGGCCTGCGTGCGCTGGTTGCTGAAACCGTCTTGCGTCCCGAGGACCTCATTGCACCGCTTTTTGTGGTGGAGGGACGTGGTGAGCCCGAGGAAATCGCCTCCATGCCCGGCGTGTTCCGGCTCAATCTGGCCGACCTGGTCAAGGAGTGCCGGGCATTGCACAAGCTCGGGGTGCGCGCCGTTGCACTGTTTCCCAAGCTCGCGCCTTCGCTCAAGGACGATGCCGGCTCGGGGGCGCTCGATCCGGAGTCGCTCGTGCTGCGGGCCGTCCGGGCGGTGAAGAAGGCCGTGCCGGACCTTCTGGTCATCACCGATATCGCGCTGGATCCGTACACGAGTCACGGCCACGATGGTGTGCTCACGCCGGCGCGGGACGACGTGGACAACGATCGCACCGTGGCGATCCTCGCCCGGATGGCCGTGTTGCAGGCGCAGTCCGGGGTCGATCTGGTGGCGCCGTCGGACATGATGGACGGACGGGTGAAGGCGATCCGTGCGGCGTTGGATGCGGCCGGGTTCACCGGCACGGGCATTCTCGCCTACGCGTCGAAGTTCAACTCCGCCTACTACGGCCCGTTCCGCGAAGCGGTGGGCAGCGCGCAGGCGGCAGGGACGACCTTGCTCAGCAAAGCGACGTACCAGCTGGATCCGCCGAATCGCCGTGAAGCGGTGGAGGAGGCGCGCCTCGACGAGGCGGAAGGTGCGGACATCATCATGGTCAAGCCGGCCGGACCGTACCTCGACATCATCCGCGAGGTGCGCAATGCGGTCGCGAAGCCGGTGGCGGCCTATCAGGTCTCGGGCGAGTACGCCCAGATCCATGCGGCGGCACGTCTCGGCTGGCTCGATTACGAGCGTACTCGCAACGAGTCGTTGCTGGCGATCAAGCGCGCCGGGGCGGACCTGATCCTGACTTATTTCGCCAAGGAGATGGCGAAGGTGCTGCGCTGAGCGCGCATACGACGAAGCGTTTGGAGGGAGCGGCGACACTCCTGTCGCCGTCTGCGTGGGTTTGGTGTCTGGCCTCAAATACGGCGACAGGAGTGCCGCCGCTCCTTGCTCAAAACGCCGAACGAGGCACCTGGATCGAATCGCCCGGCATCAGGCGCAGGTCCTCGGACGGATTACGTTGGGCGAGGGGAACGTTGAAGGGGTAGGCGGTCTGTTCGCGCACGAGGCTGATCGCGGTTTCGCGGGCATACAGTGTGAAGCCGCCCGCCGCCTGAATTGCTTTGGTGACGGTCAGGTCGGGCGTCCACACGATCCGGCCCGGCCGCTGCACCTCGCCACCCACGTAGACGTAGCGTTCCGTGACGGTCACGGATACGTCGACGGTGGTGTAGATCCGTTTGGCGATGTAGGTCTCGCGGATGCGTTGCGAAAGGTCGGAGGGACTCAGTCCGGCCGCGTTGACCACGCCGATGAGCGGAAGGCTGATGACCCCCTGATCGTCGATCTGCAGGGAATTGGTGCTGGGGTCGGGTACGCCTTGAATCGCAACGACGAGGCTGTCGCCTGGGCGAAGTAGGGCTGCCGATTTGGCGTCGGGGATGCGCGGATTGGTTGCGACCGCCTCCGGAGCGGTCTCACAGCCGGCGAGCAGCCAGGTGCAAGCCATCAGGAGGACGGCAAACGAAAGGCGCAGGAACCGGGGGGCGGCCATGGTCGGAGCTTCGTTTGGCGGAGGCGGTGACGGAAGCAAAAATCAGCAAGGCCGGCCCTGGCGGGCCGGCCTTGTCAGATCAGCGCCGTTTGCGGGCGCCTCGTTTGGGAGATTCGTCCTCGTCGGCGTCCTCCTCGTCGTCGGCATCGTCTTCGTCTTCTTTGTCGTCCTCGTCGTCGTCGTCGCCGTCTTCGTCGTCGCCTTCCTTCTTCTCACCCTCTTCTTCGTCCTCGTCCCACTTGAGGGACGAGTCGTTCTTGAGGGCCTCCTCGTCCTCCTCGTCGACATCGGGCAGGTCCTCATCATCGATCTCCTCGTCGGAGGCAGACGAGCGCTCGCCTTCTTCCTCCCCCTCCCAGCCGGCGGGGGTGTAGTCGAGGATGGCCGTGAGTTCTTCGAAGACGTGGACCGCCTTGCCTTCGATGAAGCTGGCATTCTGCTCCTCGCGAATCTCGTCCTCGACCTCGTCGACGGTGAGCTTCGATTCGAAGTTGAAGAGGTCGTTGAGCATCTTGACCCGGCAGCGGGTGAGATGGTCGAGCAGGTCGGCGTAGGGCCCGTTTTCCTCGTCGAGAATGTCGGGCAGGGCGAACAGCTTCTCGTCGGATTCGAAGATGGAGTCCTTGACCCGCTTCAGGCGCACCCGGCCGTTGCCAAGGTCCTTCTGGATACGGAACGGGATGAAGGCCGGCTCCATCAGGTCCTGGTCGAAACCGTAATCACGCATGGGCTCGACGAGCTCGACGAGGTGGGCCACCTGGCGCGGGTCCACGATGCTGAGGCCGTCCGTATCCCACCGCACAGGATCGCTCACTTCTTCGACCCACCAATTGTGATCTTCACCGAGACGGACGATGCACCAGTCGAGGATTGCGGAGGATTTAGCCATGTTCTGTGCGTGTAGCGATGGGCGGAGCAAAAGACCCGGCCATCGACGGAGTCAAATCGCTAAAGTCACTTTTCAACGACTTTTGCGGGACGGCACGGGTCTGCTGCGGCGGACCGGGAAAATTTTGCGCAGCGTGCGTCGGGGGTGATTAAAAACAAGCACAAAAGCATGAGCTTTTCCGATGGCGGCGGCCCGGGGTGACGGAGGGCGGTCCGGCCGGGCGGACTCTTGCGTTTTGCGAAGGCGGACCCAGTGTGCGGCGCGATGGCTCTCCTGTATGAAAAGATCGTGCGTCGCGGATTGTTCCGGCTCGAGTCCGAGCGGGCGCACGAGCTGGGGGTGAAGGCGATGGCCGCCCTCGGGGCGGTGGGGCCGGTCTGCCGGCTGCTTGAGCGCTGGGCGCAGCTGCCGGCGGCACGGTTTCGTCCGGTGGAGGCCTTTGGCCTGCGTTTTCCCAACGCAGTCGGGCTGGCGGCGGGTTTCGACAAGAACGCGCGGGCCTGGCCGGCGGCGGCGGCCCTCGGTTTCGGCCATGTCGAGATCGGCACCGTCACGGCGTTGGCGCAGCCGGGCAATCCCCAGCCGCGGATGTTCCGTTATCCGGAGCAGGAGGCGGTGATCAACCGGATGGGCTTCAACAACGAAGGTGCCGACGCCGTGGCCGCCCGGCTGGCGCGGCAGGCGCCCCCGGGACGCCGTCGGATCCCGCTCGGGGTCAACCTCGGCAAGTCGAAGGCGGCGCCGCTCGACCAGGCGACGGCGGATTACCTGGCGAGCTTTGCCCGGCTGGCCGGATTCGCCGACTACCTCGTGCTCAACGTCTCCAGCCCGAACACGCCGGGCCTGCGCACGCTGCAGGATGCCGGTCCGCTGCGCGAGCTGCTCGGCGCCATCACCGCGGCGAACCGCGAGCGGGCCGCCCAGGCGGGAGGGCGGCGTCTGCCGGTGCTGCTCAAGATCGCCCCGGACCTCTCCTGGCTGCAGATCGACGCCGCGCTCGGGGTCATCGCGGAGTTCGGGCTCGATGGTATCATTGCCACGAATACCACGCTGGCCCGCCCGGGATTTTTTGCCACGGTCAATGAAGCCGGCGGCCTGAGCGGTGCGCCGCTGCGGCGACGGTCGACCGAGATCATCGGCTACATCGCGCGCACCATGGCCGGCCGGCTCCCCATCATCGGGGTGGGGGGCATCACCGACCTGGAAAGTGCCGGCGAGAAACTCGACGCGGGGGCGACCCTGGTGCAGGTCTACTCGGGCATGGTGTACCGGGGGCCCTTCTTCGCCCGGGCCCTGGCCCAGGGCCTGTCGGACCGTCAGCGGGTGAATGGATAGAGGCGCCGCGTGAAGGCGGCGCCATGCGCAGCGCCTAGATTGACCAGTCCCACGCCATCATCTCGGCGGCATCGCGGCACTCGACGGCCTTTTCCTTTTTGCGGCGCGAGCGGATGACGAGGTTCTCGTTCTTGTAATAGGCGATGCTGTTGGGCGGGACGGATTCGAGGATCCAGACGTTGGCGCCGACGATCGAGTGCGCGCCGATCTCCGTGTCCCCGCCCAGAATGGTGGCGTGGGCATAGATCGTGACGTGGTCGCCGATGTCGGGGTGGCGTTTCACGCCCTTGATCGGGTTGCCCTGGTTGTCCACCTCGAAGGACTTCGCGCCCAGGGTGACGCCCTGGTAGATCTTCACATGGTTGCCGATGCGGGCGCTTTCGCCGATGACCACGCCGGTGCCATGGTCGATGAAGAAGTGCGTGCCGATCTGGGCGCCCGGATGGATGTCGGTGCCGGTGCGCTCATGGGCGTACTCCGTGATCATGCGCGGCAGCAGGGGCACGCCGAGCCGGTAGAGCACGTGGGCGATGCGTTGCAGGGAAATCGACAGGACGCACGGGTAGGCGAGGATGATCTCCTCCACGCTGCGGGCGGCGGGGTCGCCGGCATAGGCGGCGGCGACGTCGGTCTGGACCACGCTGCGGACGGCGGGCAGGGCCTCAAGCAGCGCGGTCGCGTGGGCATGGGCCTTGCCGGACGGATCGGGGTCCTTGGCGAAACGCAGACTCTTCTCAATCTCGGCCGTCAGCCGCCGGGCCACGGCCTGGAGACGGTGGCCGGTGACGGTCGGAACGTCATTTTTCACCAGCGGTTTCTGTTCGAAGAAACCGGGAAACAGCAGGTGCATGAAGTCCGAGGCGAGCTGGTTGACGGACTCCTGGTCGGGCAGGTTGATGCCGTCGAAGTGATTGATGCCGCCTTCTTTCTCATAGGAGACGAGCAAGGCGTGCTGAATATCGGCGAGCTTCATGCGGGAGGCAGCAAAGCAGCTTCGGCGGGCGCGGCGAGGGGTCAAAACGGATTTTCGGAAAACGCATTTCCGGGCTTTACAAGGCCGGGCGCATCTTGCTTAGTCCGCCTTCCCTTGTTTTGGAACGCTCAGGTGGTGGAATTGGTAGACACACACGTTTGAGGGGCGTGTGCCGAAAGGCGTAAGGGTTCGAGTCCCTTCCTGAGCACCAATCTGCTCCTCGTAAGAGGAGAGAAAATCGGAGTTGTTCGGCGAAAAGGGGAGAAGTTTGTTAGCTTTGTTAGCTTTTTTATGGCAACTTGGCTGCATGCCCAAGGCCAAGGAGTATCCCCAACACGTTCGAGCAAGCTCGGTCACTGTGCCGATTTACCGGGTTCGCCACAAGACCAGTGCGAGCGGATTTGCCTACACCGTTGCGTGGTCGTTTGCAGGCCGACGAACCCTTCGGCAGTTCACAGACGAGGCAGATGCGCTCGCCGAGGCGCGCCGTGTCGCGGCCCAGCTTGCGAAAGGGCAGGCGGAATTGGCGGAAGTCTCCAAGCGCGACCACGAGGAGTTGCTGGCCGCCCGGAAGCTCGCCGGTGATGTGCCGTTGCTTGCGGCCCTTGAGGAATGGGCCAAGGCGCGTGAGATTGCCGAGGGTCAGTTGATTGCCGCCGCGGAAGCTTGGGCCGCGCGTCAGGGAACGAAGATCGAGACAATCACCGTCGAGGACGCGGTCACGCAGTTTACCGAAGCGAAAACGAAGGCAGGCGTCGACGTCGCCAACTCCTACAAGAAGATCCTGCCCCAACTGGTCGTCGCTTTGGGCGGGCGATCGCTGCATTCCGTATCCTCGCGGGAACTCACCGCGTGGATGGAGCAACGCTACCCGCACCCGGTCAGTCGCAACACCGCCCGCAAGCGGGTCGTCGCCCTTTGGCGGTGGGCGCGCAAGCAGGGCTATCTTCCGCGCGACGCCATGACGGAGGCCGAGCAAACCGAGGCCGCCCGTGAAGAGACGTCCGTCATCGGCGTGATCGACGTCAAAACCTTCGGTCGCCTGCTCGAACTCATTCGCAAGCAGCATCCCGAGTATCTGGGGGCGCTCGTGGTGGCCGGCTTCTGCGGCCTCCGGCGATCGGAAGTTCACGCCCAGCGATGGGAGGACGTGAATCTTGAACGAAAGTTCGTGCGCGTTTCGAAAGCGAAGCGAAACACGCCGGCGCGACGGCTCGTGCCTCTGTGCGACGCGGCTGTCGCCTGGTTGAGGCTCTGCGCCGCGAAGGACGGTCCGCTTTGCGGTAACCTCGCGATCGACCGGATCCGCGATATTGGCCGGACGGCGGAGTTCGAACTCCCCGACAATTGTTTCCGGCACTCGTTCATCAGCCATCGCGTGGCCCAAACCGGCAACGTTGCCGAAACCGCCCTCGAGGCCGGCAACAGTCCGCGGGTGATCTTCCAGCACTACCGGGAGCTCTTCGCGAAGGAAGAGGGCGAGGCGTGGTTCGCGCTCACACCGGCAAAAGCCTAATTAAATGCCGCTACCGTGTGAAGGGTAGGGCGGATGACCTGATTCAGGCATGCGTGCGTTGTTGGCCGCGTGATGCCTTTGCTCGATGCTGGGTGCATCGAGCGCATGAATACGAAACTCTCCTTCCGCGGGTCGACTGCCGGCCGGGCCATCATGGGACGCAAGTTCCTGAAGGGGGCGGACGTGATGGCGGCGCTCGGTTACACGAACCGTGCCGCGTTCTGGGAGTTCGTTCGTGCCGAAGGCGTCCCCCATATTCGGTTGAACGCCCGGCGCATCATCTTCGAAGAAGCGGCGTTGACGGATTGGCTCCAGCGCCGGAGCTCAGTCTGATCTTCCCTCGTGAAGATGGATCGACTGCTCGATGGACTGGCTCGCGTGTCGAGCCGGCCGCGATTGGCCGTTCGTTGAAACAGGCCAGCGCATACTTCGACGAATCGGCGCCCTTGCAGGTAGTCAGGCGCGGCAAAATGGATCGCACCTGGCGCATGCTCTACGAACTGGAATCGGGCTAGCCAGGGTAGATTGGCCGTAAGCGTAACAGGACTGCTGACTCCGCCCTGCACATGAGCGAAAGCCCACCCGGGAGGGTGGGCTTTCGGCGTGCTGGCGGCTGGCGGGAGGTTCACTTCATCAGCGTTTTCAGACGGGTGTTCAGGACCTTGATGTCGATCTCGGCGCTGACGACGGTGGCGCGGGCCTTGGCAAGCCGGACCTCGGCCTTCATCAGCTCGTGCTTGAGGGTGTCGAGGTCCTCGGCGGTCGTTGGGGTGCGGGGGTTGCGGGGTGCGGTTTCGGAAGCGGAGGTGCTCATGATGTGATGTCGTGGGTTTCGGATACAATGGGCCGGTCTACCGTCGTGGTAGCCGGCGCGCTGATTGAATCCGGTCGCCCCCGCTGAGCACGCGAGGGCGTGTACCGGAATCGGGGGAGGGCGTTGGTGAAGGTGTCATTCCGTGTCGGGAGAAAACTCCCGGCGGCGATTCGCCGGGAGTGAAGCGCCGGCCTCAGATGAGGCCGGCGGCGCGGAAGGAGTAGTAGCCGACGTGGAGGGGGTCGGACTTCGCGTCGCCGACGATGACGTGGTCGATGAGTTCGATTTCGATGATCCGGGAAGCTTCTCTGAGTGCGCGGGTCACCCGGATGTCGGCGGAGCTTGGTGGCGGGTCCCTGGACAGGTGGTTGTGGGCGACGATCAAGGCGTAGGCTCGATTAGTCGCCAGAAAGCGAGCAGGTTACCTTCACCTCTCTTGTAGAGTTAGGAGCGCCTCGAAGGATTTTGTCGATCCTCCGGGATTATGCCCCCTGTCGATGACACCAGCCGTCTTAGAGCGATGGCTACGATAACCTCGGAGGTCCATCCCAAGTCGGATTCCTTGACGTCGATCAGATTTGAGTACCGGAGATGGCACCGTAAGATCTGTCCCGATGGTCCCGCGAAGTGAACTCCGATGCTGTGATAACCGGAGTCCGCCAACTGTTCGAAATGAGCGTGACTGCCGTTGAAGATGTTACTGACCAAAGTCTCTCCGAGTTCTACAGCACCAATTAGCTCGTACCACCTTATCGTCAGTCAAACTGGCACAATCGCACGCGCTGAGCAAAGATAAAGGGACTTATGCGGGGTTCAGTTGAAGCGCGAGTGCGCCGCATCGTTTCAATCTAATCGCAATTTCAATTCTTTTTGCGTTGAACGAATCCATGCTCACCTCCGACGAACTCGTTGTGATCAAGAACACGGTAGGGGCGCTGCAAAATGCGCAGCGGCTTTTTCAACCGCGCGTTGAGCGCAACGATATTGAGGCGCTGGTCAGCACCCTGATGCCGCGGCTCGCGCGACCGCCGAACCGCGCCCACTTGATAGTCGACATGAAGGAGTTGCCCGAAGCTCGGCGCTCAGAATGGGCGGCGCAATGCTGGATCAACACGATCTCGGAAGCCCTCCGCCACGATCCTGCATTTCGCCACGCGCACGAGCAGCACGGCTCCTACGCTCCGCGATCAAAAGAGGCGGCGACTCCTTACATCCGCGCGATCGACAAGAGTTTTCAGTTCTTCGTGTGGTTGGTTGGGTGGGGCGGAGAAACGGGCGATGTGCGCAATTCGTTTACGCTGCGAATGATTTTTCTCAGTACGGCGGTTCTCATCGAGAACCTCCAAGCAACTACAGACGGTGTTCCCGGCGGATGGGGGATCTTGGATGCAACAGTCGACCTTGCGCGGAATTTCGGGGCGCAAGCGGGTATCCCGGTACGCGTCATCGCGACGAACGACCAAATCGGTGGCGCACTGCGTCGACGTGGTTTTAGCGACCCGGTCGCGGAGCCTTCGTTGGTTTATTCTAGTCGCGCGCGACCGTTGCTGCTTATCCCTCCGGCTTAACGGTTGTTTGGAAACCGACAGGGACCCTAATGGGGCGCTATGTGGTGACACCGTTGAGGCAGAGACCGTCCTTGCACCCTCATGAGGCGATTCTGTTCAGGCGTATAGATGTGGGGCTGACGCCAAACCAAAGTCAGGCCGAGCAGCCGCGCCAGCGGTAGCTCGGTGCTTGGATCGACCGTCGTGAGGTAGTGTGCCAGATTGCGCACCACTTGGCAGCGCATGGCTTGTTACCTACTTGGTATAATCCGGTACTCAGCATAAACCGCCTTATCCAAACGTTTGGAAAAGACGACGACGTGGTCGATGAAGTCGATTTCGATGATCCGGGAGGCTTCCTTGAGGACGCGGGTGTCCAGGACAACGGTCGTGCCGCGAGTGGGATCCACAGGCGGGGATTGCGCGCGACGATCAGTAGAGTGTTTGCTCAGCGTCAGTGCCGCCAAACTCCATCATCAGTTGGTCGATAGGCTCAAGAGGGGCGACCGCATTACGGTAAGCGCGGACCATAAGTTTTGGGGCCTCATCGTGGTCGGAGGCGTGAATCATCCAGAACATGACTTTTCCGCCGGTTGCGTCATCGCGCTGGTATATTGGGAATGGGTACGCGTATTTATAGCCGAACTCCCTTTTGAACCGATCGGCGAGAAACATTCCGCGTTCACTACCGGGCTTCTGTTGGAGGATCTTCCAGTCGTCATTGCCCCACCATTTGCGGAGCGTCTCATCCGGCTTCCCAAGCGCCGCAATTGAACGGTCAAGCCACCCCTGCGCCAAGAAATAGAATATCTCGATCTTGTTGCCGCATTTCTTGTGAGTCGCGACATCGATGACCGTTCGCCAGTCGCATTCGAAGGTGCGCTGATCGAGCAAGCAGAAAGTGGCCTCCTTTTCTGGAATTGGGTTCGCCTTTAGGAAGGCAGGCAAAGTTACGTTGGAGTCGCCGTGTGTGACTTTAATGTCCCGCTTTGCGATGGCATTGGCGTCAGCCAACTTTTGTAGGAAAACGATGCCTTGCGCATCCAGATCGAAAAGGGCGAAATTGCGAAACCATTTTGGTTCGCTCTCAAGCACCAGTTTCGCCGCGCATGAAACGTCCGCATGGTCGGGGCTTTGCGGCGCAGCGAATGCATCTAGATATGTTCCGTGTTTCGTTATAAACACGAAGTATCTCAGGTATCGCTGGATCAATTGCGCCTTGTTTTCGGTCCAGACCGGCGCATGGGCCGTCTTTAGCTCCAGTTTTTTCTCGCCAACCGGAATTGAAAGGAGGTCGAAGAGGAAGGACTGTTCTTCAGGCATTGGTGTATGCTCGCGTCTTCAAAGTGAGGCCTATGCTGCGACCGTAGGTAGCTCGTCGTGGGTTTCGCCGTCTAGAACCCGACCGGCGGCGCCCTTTCCTAGGGCCACCATCATAGTGCGATTGCCGAGCTCGATCGTCTTCGCTTTGGGTTCGGAGTTTGGTACCGACGGTGCCCAGTGGCCCCATTGCTTGAAATGAAAAGCGATATTTCTCTTGCGGCAGAAGTCGCGCAGATCCCGGACCCACTCCGGGTCCATTGGCCGGGAGTGTGGCCCACTCTCGCCTCCGGTGATGATCCAGTGCACAGGTGAAGGCTTACCGGGTTTGACGTAAGACCTAAGGTCTAGTCTGCCCAGCAGTGGTTCGCACGACAGGAAGCGGACCTTGGCTGAATTAGCTAGTAGATGCGGCATCCGCTTGTCTGCCCATTCCTGATTCTCGACCGTGGTTCCGAGCCAGACGTTCGTCGGCCAGTTGTCGCCCCAGCGAGTAAGCCTATTGACGTGCTCCGGCCGTTTAGTGAGTAGCAGCCAATCGAGCATCGGTGTCGTTTCTATCAGGTTCCAAAGCCGTGCACGGTGCTCGTTAAGTTCCCTCCTCGCTTCGAATACATCGGCCATGGACGCACAGAACACACGATAGCGTGTGCCGACCTTTTCAGCTTCGGCGTTCCACCGCACGGGGTCGAGCCAGTGGTCGTTACTAAAGAAACGCCGTGGCGCCTTAGTGCCCCAGACATTGCTGCCAACACGTTTCGCCCAGGCCTCGGCATAGCAATGCTGGCACGCTGGCGAGACCTTCACGCAACCCCACCAAGGGTTAAAGGTGTGATGCGTCCATTCGATGTGGGAATTCTTGCCCATGGAGAGACAAAGGGAGGTTGTTCATCCTTCAATATGCGGCAAGGAGATAGAGGCCCGGGCAGCGGGGAAGTTTAGTTGGACTCACACAAATGCGACACTTTCGATTCGCTTAAAAACCGCGAAGACCGGCGAGACGGTGCAAATCCCGATCTTCCCGCTCCTGCGCGGCGTGCTCGAAAATGCGTTGGCGATGCCGGCGCCGCGTCCGCCGTTCTACATGTTCCCGGAATTGGAGGCGCATTACCGGATCAATCCGGACCACATCACGGACCGAGTGCGCCGCGTGATGAAGGCGGCGGGCTTCTTCATTCCGAAGGAGGACGACGCGCAGGGGCCGACGCGTGGTGCGGTGCAACAGGAACGCGAGCACGGTCTGCGCAAAGCCTCGCTCCGGGATTTCCATTCTTTCCGTGTCACGTGGGTGACGGTGGCGCTCACGGCCGGCGTGCCGCTTGAAATCGTGCAGAAGGTCACGGGGCATCGCACCACCGCGATTGTGCTCAAGCACTACTTCCAACCCGGCCGGGAGGAATTCCGGCGCACGCTCGCCGGCCGGCTGCCAGCCCTGTTGGGCGACCGCTCCGCACAGCCGGTGGAGGCCTTCAATCTTGGTGAACTCCGAGCCAAGCTTACTGCGATGGAGGCAACGACCTGGCGGCATATTCGGGATGAAATGATTGGCCGCTTACCCGTCGAAAAGAGCGTTACGCCACCCGCTTTGCCCCTGCGGGCCTTAGTGGCCTGATTGAAATGGAGCGATTAGATCAAATCAGACTTTATCTATTGAGCATTTCTCAATCAGGTCTTTGATTGATCTCAAAGGATTAGATCAAACATGGCTTTAACTACTCCCAATAACCCAATCAAAGCACTGGCCGGCTTGCCCCGGTCGGCGCCGGTTGACACCGCGCGTCTCCGGGAGGTCGGCGTGTCACCTGCGCTTGCGTCCCACTATGTGCGGACAGGATGGCTGACACGGCTTGGCCGGGGCATGTTCATGTTCCCCAACGACGAGTTGGCGGTTGCCCCCACCTTGGCCATCCTCGCCCGTCACGTTCCCGGCCTGCACGTCGGGGGGAAGACCGCGCTGGCCTGGCGCGGCGTTCGTCACAACGTCGGGCCGCGGGAAAAGCTGACGCTGTGGGGCCGCGATCCTCGACCGCTGCCCGGCTGGTTCGGTCAGCGCTTTCCGTCGCGCTATGTCGCCCGGAAGTTGTTCGACGCCCAGCTGGCGGCCGATTTCGGACTCCAGCCGTTGCCGGAAACGCCGCAGGGTCCGCTGGTCTCGGTGCCCGAACGCGCACTCCTGGAAATGTTGAGCGAGGTGGGAACGCCGCAGCAGGGGCTTGAGGAAGCGCGCAATGTTATGGAAGGACTCCGGTCGCCGCGCCTCGATGTCCTGGGTAAGCTCCTGCAGCACTGTCCACGGGTGAAGGTCGTTCGCTTGTGCGTGCAATGGGCGGAGGAGTTGAGTCTTGAATGGGCCGCAGAAGCCCGTCGCCTCGCCGGCCCGCGCGGACGCGGACGCTGGCTGACCCGGTTGCCCGACGGAAAAACCCTCGTGCTCAAACCCTGATGGACAAAGCCTACATCGATACCGTTCGTCTGCTGCTGGAGGCCGTCCCCGAAGTGTTTCGCTCGGGCGTGTTCGCCATGAAAGGCGGCACGGCGATCAATCTCTTCGTGCAGGACCTGCCTCGGCTGTCCGTGGACATCGACGTCGTGTATGTTGCGCACGCCACACCACGTGCGGAGGCTCTTGCGGAAATCGCCTCCGAGCTGACCGCGATCGGCGACCGGCTCAAGCAACGGGGACTTGCGGCCGAGGTCAAAGCCACGGCGGTCGGCGACGAAACCAAAATCTTCGTCCGGCGTGGACGCGATCAGGTGAAGATCGAGATCAATCACGTCTTCCGCGGCACCGTGCTGCCGCCGGAATCGCGCCCGCTGGTTAAAGCTGCGAGTGACCTCTTCACCGTGGGATTCAGCGTGCCGACCTTGGCCGTGCCGGAACTCTACGGGAGCAAACTCGTCGCCGCGTTGGATCGTCAGCACGCGCGCGACCTCTTCGACGTGCACGGGATGTTTCAGACCCATGGCCTGCGCGCGGAAACCGTCGAGTGTTTCGTTGCCTATCTCGCCGGTCACAATCGGCCGGTTCACGAGGTGCTTTTCTCCCGCGACGTGGACATGCGACCGGCCTTCGAAAACGAGTTTGTCGGCATGGAGCGGGTGGCTGTCTCGCTGGCCTATCTGCAAGCTACGCGTGACCGGCTTCGTCGCGAGCTGCTCGCAGCGCTGACCGATGCACAGAAACGTTTCCTGCTAAGTCTGGTCGCGGCTGCTCCGAACTGGGCGCTGCTTCCCTTTCCGCATTTGGCCGAACTACCAGCCGTGCAATGGAAGCTGCAAAATCTTGCGCGACTCAAGAAATCGAACCCTACGAAATTCAAGGCGCAGACCGACGAACTGGAGAAGCGATTTGGCTAAAAAATACCGCCCCGGTGGCCCCTGGGGCGGCTGTCCCGTGTCGAGGGAAAATCGCGAGACCGAAGCTTTAGTCAACGCACGATCCGCTCACCGGGATCGCGGGCGTCGTCCGAAAAAGGGCCTCACAAGAGGCCCGCGGCGCGGAAGGAGTAGTGGCCGACGTGGAGCGGGTCGGACTTCGCGTCGCCGACGATGATGTGGTCGATGAGTTCGATTTCGATGATCCGGGAAGCTTTTCTGATTGCACGGGGCACTCGGATGTCGGCGCCCAGTGCGGCCGACGTGCAGCTGACGCGGTAGCTCCGGGAGGCGGCGAAAGTGGTGGAAATCGACCTCCTCGACCATGTGGTCCTCGGGCGGGCCAGTGTCGATCCGACCGGGTTGGGCTTCTACAGATTCCGGACCGCCGGGGTGCTTTGATGAGCCACTGCTGACGCCTGACTCTGCTCCCGCCAGCGAGTGACGGCAAATCATGCCGAGCTTGGTTGATCCGGGTTGTCGATGGGACCACATGAGAACGACGCCAACTCGGAAGCGTTGACGGCCTCGATACTTCCTAGTTATATGCCGAGGATGGATCCGGCGGTGCTGTTGCAACAGGAAGAGGGTAAGACCTTGGAATTAAGCGCGACCTGTCGTCGCCGGACAAGGCGTTGGAAACCTTGATCACGTTCGCCAACACCGCCGGCGGCGTGTTGCTGCTCGGGATATAACTGGAAAGGCCCCTAAGCACTCTCATGGTCTTCGTATCCAAGTCCCTTGCCCCGACCGCAGAAACCCGGTCAGCCCGACCCGTGCAGCAGACAGAACCGGCCGTTGCCCGTTGGCTCGCGCACCAAGATATCTCGGCCGCGCCAGTCTCCAGCAACCAGTCTTCGTTACAGCTTCCGTTTCAACGTTGGTTCAAGTTCAAAGAAGCTTTTGCACCTCAGTTTATCGTCGATTGCGCCGCGAGTCTCGACCGCATACCAGCATCCTGTTTGGACCCGTTCGGAGGCTCGGGCACGTCCGCGCTTACGGCACAATTTCTTGGCATCCGGCCTACGACCATCGAAGTGACCAGTTTCGCCCGGAACACATCAACGCCCTGCCGCTGCACAACCTCTTCGAGCGTTGCCAGCATCTGATCGCCAACTTCTCCGAATCGGAATTTGATGTCCTCGTCACTCCGCCGCCCAACCCTGTGGCGATGACGGGCGGGATGGCTCAACCGGTCCCGCCCAAAGCCACCGGCGCGGCGGGTCAGGTATTTCAGCTTCACTTGTAGAAGTTTCCTCCCAAGGACCGGGAGCGCGCCCAGCCCCCGATTCTACCGGCAGCCGTCAAGGTATTGCTCGACTTCGCCTGCGCTCCACCTTGACCGCTACGGCAGAGGGCTGGGTATTCGGGGCGCGCGGGGAATTGGCGGTCTAGCGGAGCGGGCGGGTGTGGAGTGCGGACATGTCCTTGCCGCCTTGCGCGATGCCTTGGAAAAGCGAAACTGGCCAGGTTCAGATGAATGCCCCAATTGCCCTGACGGCCGGACCCGTTCTCTTCCCGTCAGTCCGTTTTTTGACATGATCCGGGGAGCGATAAAAATGACCCTATGCCCGGCGCCATGGATCGCTGGTTCACATCAGTGCCGTCGAATCGGGACTGCACCGCGACTGTCTGTGCGTGGACTGTGACCAGCCGCTCGTGCCGCGAAAGTCCGAGTCAGGTCGCACCGCGCACTTTGCCCATCATGCCGCCGCCACATGCAACGCCGAAACGGCGCTGCATCTCCTCGGGAAGGAACTTCTCATGGAACGCGTGCGATGCGCAATTAACGCGCGACGGGAAGTTCCGATCAGGTGGCACTGCCCCCACTGCGGGGAAGACCACTCCGGCAATCCGCGAACAATCCGGGCCTGACTCAAATTGTTGAAGCCTCTCGCTCTCCTAAAGATCAGAGTTCATTGCGTGGTGTTCGCGACAATTGAATCGACTCGGTCCTTCCCGTCCTGATGCGTTCGGCCGTCATGGCAAGGATCGATACCGCCTCTTTTTCTAAGCCCGACTCCACGAACGCCTTCACCTCATGCTTAGTTCGGATGTGGTCGGCCGGCCCCATTTCCTTCACGCGGAGCCGCTCGGTGATCAGTCGGACTGCGTCGTTCTCCTTCCGGAGGGCGAGCAGGGTTTCCACGGTGATTTCTGGGTTGGGCTTGGGGTTCATCGAACGCGAAACGAGGGTGAGGGGTTAGGAGGGACGGAGGGAGACTTTTTTGAAACCATTCGTGCAATGCCGCACCACGGCAGTGTGATCGGGCAGGCCCCGGAACTCGTGTGGCTTGATCCGGAACTCCTCGATGCGCTGGTAGGCTTGCGATGTGTGGTCGTGATGAACCGTCCGGGATACGCGTTCAACCCAATGCTTCCCGAGGGCGTTGGCGCAGCGTAGGGCATCGGTCTCGGAGGCGGCGCGGTACATGACAAGGTTCTTCAAATTTAGGGCCAGGACCTCGGCCTGTTCCTTGGTTTGCGGCGGAATCAGCGACTCGAAGGCCTGGGCGGACACCACCAGCATGAGCATGCAGTCGCGGAGCCGGTCGATGACGTTGAAATCGCTGGTGCCGTCGTGGCTGGCGGTGATGGCGTTTTGGAATTCATCGCCGACGAAGATGAGCTGGTTTAGGGCATACTTCTGCCACGGGGGCAGCGCGTAGCGCCGGAGCGCGTGCCGGTATAGGAGAAGCTTGATGACGGTGAACACATACTGCCGCTCCGTGGTGTAGTCCTGGGGCACGTCGATGCAGAAGATTTTGCCCTTGTCCACGTCGGCCATGGTGCAGGTGTCGGGCTCGTTGGAGCTGAAGATCTCTGCGATCTCGGCGGTGCCGAGGTATTCGAGGTAGTTCTGGGAGGTGCCGATCTCGCCGGCGCGCTGCTCCTTCGCTTCGTGCTTCAGGTAGGTCTGCTCCAAGGTCTCGGCGAGGCGGACACGGCGCTCAGTCGGCTCCAGCTCTGTGAGCTTTTCGAGGGCTGCTTTGAGCGCAGTTTCAGAGGTGAGGAGGTCGTAGGCGTTGGTCGCGGTAACGGGACGGCCGATATCAGCGAGCAATTCAAAGGCCCGGCCGATGTGGGCGGCACCCTTCACCTTGAAAAAACCCTTCTCGTCCCTCGGGTTAAGCGCCGCGGCCGTATCGACCAAAATGCGCGCCCGGGTCGTGAATGGAAGCCGGGCATCGCCGGTGACATTTAGCCGGTGCAGGACTGGGCCGGGCTCGCCGACCAGGCGCGGACGGAGGCGGATAATGTCGCCCTGCCGGCCATACTTCTTCGCGAGCCATTCGAGGTAAAACCACTCGTCGCCCTTGTTGGCCATGACCACGCCGCCCAGGGTCGGGTTGCGCTTCACGAGGTCGGCGAGGAGCGCGTTCATGCCCGTCGTCTTTCCCGAACCGGTATCGCCGGTGAAGAAGAAGTGGCGGTTGGCCTTGTCCCTCGTCCACTGAAAGCCGGCGAAGCGAAGGGCGATCTGCCAGCGGTCCGCCACGATCCGGCCGGCGGGATCGCGGACGTAGCGGCGATGATCGGCAAAGTAGAAGAGCATGCCGGCGGCCCCGACCAGCGCGACGATCACCACCAGGTTCCATGGGGCGGGCAGGCGGCTGGCACCGAACGCGCCCGTTGTTGTGACAACCACGGCGAAGACGAAGGCGTTCGGAGCGGAGATTCCGGGGTCGTTGATGAGCAGATTCTGCCGGATCTTCCACGCAGCGATGGCGAGAAAAACCCCCGAAATCGCAAACGCGGCGACCGTCAGGGCGTGCGGTTCCTGCAGCCATTGGCGGAGCAGAACGTCGGGTGGAGGAAGGCGTTTCATCGCGCGTCGGCCTCAAGAGGAAGGCCTATCCGGGCTGCGTCGCGAGGGCAGGGGACTACCGGAATTCCGGTAGCGTCGTCCGGGGCGTTTGGACTGGGCCGCGCTGCGGCCCCCGCCCAACGAGTCGTCGTTAGGGTATTGCGTCTTTCTCCAAACAAGTACGAGGGATTGTCGCCGACCTACTCTGCCTCCTTCGCGATAAGGGCTCCGAAACCACCCGCCTACGCCAACGCTCGGTCCCGCGATTGCGGGAGGGCGGCTACGCCAGTTCCGGAGGGCGCGGTCCGTTGAGGATCGGGCCGCGTCCGACCGTGATGGTGGGCATGATCACGGTGGGCGTCATTCGAAACGGAGAAACCTATCTTTCGCGGCATCTGCGGAAGAACGATTACTGGGCCGAGGGCGAAGCCGAGGTCCAGGGCGAGTGGATCGGCGAGGGCGCGGCACGCCTCGGACTCAAAGGCGTCGTCACCGACGAGCCCTTCGAGGCCTTGCGATCGAATCGTCATCCGCACACCGGCGACTTGCTCACGGCCCGCGATCAGCCGGGCCGCGTGGCGTTCTTCGACATCCAGCTTTCCGCCCCGAAGGACGTGAGCGTTCTCGCCATGGTCGGCGGCGACGAACGGATCGGCGTGGCCTTCCGTGAGTCGGTGCAGGTTGCCCTCGGGGAAATGGAGCGCTTCGCGGCCGTCCGTGAGCGACGGGGCGAAGCCGCCGGCACGGAGGCCTTTCGGCTGACGGGCAACGTCGCCGGTGCCCTCTTCTTTCACGACGCGAGCCGCGACCTCGATCCGCAGCTGCACGGTCACGCCGTCCTCGCCAACGCGACCTGGGACGCGCAACGCGGCGAGTGGCTCGCCCTGCAGCCCGCGGAAATGCTCCGGGCCTCCGCTTACCTGCGGCAGGTCCTGTACCGGGAGCTGGCCGGCCGCCTGCGTTCGCTCGGCTACGAGCCGTACGAAATGACCTCGCAGGGTTTCGCAATCCGCGGCGTCGAACACCTAAGGGAGCGTTACTCGAAGCGGACACGTCAGGTGAAAGCCCTCGCCGAGGCCTTCGCGGCCGAGAAGGGGCGCAAGCCGACGAAGCGCGAGATCGAGGTCCTCGTCCGCGAATCCCGCGGCGACAAGTTGACGGAGATCGCCACCGAAGCCGTTCGCCAACGCCAGCGCGCGGAGCTGACGCCCGACGAAGCCGCACGACTCGATGGCCTGGTCGCGGTCGCGCACACCGCCGCCCTGCGACCGGCGATCTCGCACGGCGTCGCCGCGCAGGTTCTCGAAGCGGGACTTCGGCACGTCTACGAACGAAACAGCGTCGCCCGCGAAGGCGCGGTGCTCGCGGCCGCGCTCGAATTGCATCCGGACTTCCACGGCTGGCGCGAACTCCGCGCGGCCCTTGAGGCGCATCCCCAGGCGATCCGCAAGGACGGCGAAATGACCCTCGTCGCGATCCATCGCGAGGAGCAGGCGACGATCGAACGGATCCGTGCCGGACGTAACCAGCGCTTTCCCATCGGCCGGACGGCGGACCTCCCGGTGGCGTTGACGCCCGGGCAGACGGCTGCGGCGACGGCGATCCTCGGCAGCCGGGACTTCGTGACCGTCCTCGTGGGCGACGCGGGCACGGGCAAGACCACGGTCCTGACGGCGATCGAGCGGGCGCACGTTGCCCTCCGCGGCGAGGACTTCGTGACCCTCGCGCCGACGACGAAGGCGCGCGATGCCCTGATCGAAAGCGGCTTCGCCCGGGCGGATACCGTGCAGCGTTTCCTCGCGAGCGACATCCACCAGGTGCAGGCGACGGGACGCGTTGTCCTGGTCGACGAGGCCGGGCTTCTCTCGACGCAGCAGCTCGACGCGCTGACACGGGTTGTTCGCGCCGTGCAGGGCAGGCTTCTCCTCGTGGGCGACACGAAGCAGCACACGAGCGTTCAGCGCGGCGACGCCTTGCGCAGTGTGATCCAGAACTCGGGCACGCCGGTGGTCCGGCTCTCGGAAGTCCTGCGCCAACGCAGCGAGGCCGACCGCCGTTTCAGCCGGCTGCTCGCGTCGGGACAGGCGGGCGAGGCGTTCGCCTACGCCGAGCGACGTGGCCTCATCCGCGAAGCCGGCAGCGACGCAGCGCTCTTTGCCCAAGCGGCCGAACACTACGCGACGAACCGGAAGAAGGGCGTCGACACCCTCGTCGTCATCCCGTTCTGGGACGAGATCGAGCGCTTCAATGCCGCGGCCCGACCCGCGCTCCGGCGGGCGGGACTGCTCGGCGCGGCCGAGGTGAACCGCCAGGCGGTGAAGCCGCTCGCGTGGACCGAAGAGCAGAAGGCGCACTGGGACCAGTACCAGGTTGGCGATCATCTTCTGTTTCTTCGGGACACCCGGTCCTTCCGCAAGGGCGCCGCCGCAGAGGTCGTGGCGATCCTCCCGGACGGCCTGCGCGTGCGCAGCGCCTCCGGACGCGAACTGAAGGTCGGCCGCCGTCACCGCAGTACCTATGAGGTTGGGCGCGCCCAGACGCTCGCGATCTCCGCCGGCGACCGCCTGCTCCTGCGCGGGAAGGATGACGACGCGGGCTTCTTCAACGGCGAACTCCGCGAGGTGGCGCACGTGGATCCGCAGGCGAACCGCGTCGTCTTCAAGGACGGCGCGGAACTGCCACCGCAGTTCGCCGCATGGACCTACGGCCATGCCCTGACGTCGTACCGCTCGCAAGGCAGCACAGCGGAGGAATCGATCCTCGTCCTTGGCGAGGTAGCGGCGCAGTCGCTCGCGCGCAGGCAGTTCTACGTGGGCAACACCCGCTACCGCGGAGCGCACACGATCTACGTCTCGGCAAAGGCCGATATCCTGCGCCGGCTCGCGAAGCCAGACCCCGGCCGCGAACTCGCTGGCGAGTTTGTGGAGCGTCAAGGCCTCGGCCAGCGACTCCTGCCCAGGCCGATCCGGCGCTGGGACGTCCGCCTGCGCGCGGCGTGGCGGGCGATCGCGGAAAAGTTTCGTCGGCAAACCTCAACCACTGAACGCATCGATCCATGAACAAAACGATCCACCTGAGAAAACCCAAGTTCCACTTCGACGTCGGGGGCAACCCCAGCCACGTCACCTTCGACGACGGCAAGGACCAGCGGCGCAATTTCCCCTGGATGCACTACGTCGAGGCGCGCTGGGAGTATGCCGAGCCCGATCTGGTGAAGATCGAGATCGGTGAGAGCCTCGTTCTTATCCGCGGGCACAACCTCGGGCCGCTTTTCCAAGCCGTCGAGGATCACGCGCTCATCCGGATCCGCGCCCAGCCGGAACTGGAGAACGATCCCGACCGCGAGATCGACTCCTTCGCCACCGGCATCGCCTTTATGAAGGCGCCCGCCTCCACGGGACCGAAGGGACCGCGGCAGTCGGAGTTCGATCTGATCGGTTGAACGTGGGATAAGACCATGAAATTGGAGCTTTTGGCTATGCACTTAAGTAGCTCGTTAACACGGGGTAGTACTTTGCCAGTTGCCTTTTGGGATGAATCGTTCCATCAGGATGATATGTCCCAAATTGCTCTTACCCCTAACCACGGGGACCTTTACCAAGGGGCCGGGCCGAAAGTCGCGGCCACGCCGGAGTACGCGAAGTTCCGGTCGGCGGTGGAGTCGGTGGCGGCGTTTGTGTCGCCGGGGAGCGTATTGCCCATGCTCGACGAACTGATCCACGAGCAAATCCAGAAGGACCTCGCGCAACTGACCGCGAGACCGGACTGGCTGCGTGGTCAGTTGACCCTGCGCGGCGACGCGATCACGGCGGAGCTCCTGGTGAGCAACCGCGATCACGTCGCGGGAACCGCCTACGTCTGCGAAACCTTCGGCATCCCACGGTCGACGCTCCATCGCGAGAAGGACGCCGGCAAGGTGATCGCCTACCGCCCGCGCAAGGATGCCGAGTTCGTTTTCCCGCTGGAGCAGTTCGCCGAGGGTGGCGTGCTGCCCTGGGCTGAGGACATTGTCGCGGCCTTAGGCAACGGCGCGCCGGCCGTCCATTTTCTGTATGTTCCAAGGGAGCAGCTTGGAGGCCAGAGCTTCGGGGCGGCACTACGTGATCCAAAAGAGCATGATATCATGACCATCATGCAGACGACATTGACCCGTGTGACGCGCGACGAATGAGTGATCCTCGAGGAACGCCCGCCCGCCCGCCAGCCGACCTCTCCTCACGCGACCTATCGGACCGCCTCGTGGACGTCGCCGGCGAGTTCGTCCGGATCTCGCACGAGAAGGCGCCGCTCCTGGATTGGTCGGACAGCGCCGGTGCCCGTTTCAGTAAGCCCGGTCTTCCATGCAAGGTGCTCTACTTGGCGAACACCAAGGAGACGTGCTTCTGGGAACGGTTCGGCGAAGAGATCCGCGACCAGACGCTCGATAAGCGAGGCCTCAGCGCGAAGCTGCTTGCCGAGCGGGTGTGGAAGCAGATCAGGATCGAAACGGGCAGCGCTGCGCGGTGCTTGGATCTCCGCGATGCCGAGACGCTCCGACGCATCGGGGCGGACGGCGGGACATTCTTCGCGACCTACGAAGTGACCCAGGCGTGGGCGGAGGCGCTGATGGCTCACCCGGTCAAGATCGATGGGCTCGTGTACACCTCGAGGCTCAATACGCCGGAGAACTGCGTGGCCCTGTTTGGCGGGCCGCGCTTCACGGCAACTTCGTCGCCCGTAAGTGCGACTGTGTTGGCCGTCCGTCCGATCGACGATCCGGAGCTGCTCGCCATCCTCGCTCGATCCCGGATCGCTCTGCTGAAGTGAACGGGATGCGGTTCTCGTCGAGGTCCGCATCCGGTGTGTGGATACAAAACAGCCGGGCGGCCCGCTCCCTGTCTTTGGTCACGGAGAGGAGCCCCAGGCAGAGGAGCGAAGGGCGAAGTCGGCAACGCGGAGGTGCGGCAAGTCCTCCGGTGTCGCGAACGAAGCCTGCGCAGGTAGCGACCTGGTGAACCTTCGCGCGAGCGCGAGGGTTCGGCAGAGGAGGACGTGAGCACCGCAGCTAAGCCGTCTTCGCCCGCAGGGACGGCGCCCGGGGCGACTCGGAGTGATCCGCTGATCGTTGCATGCCGTGGGTTCGAGGTGTCGCGGCGGTACGCCGCCCGCGGGGTCTGACGGACGAAAAAGGGGGCGCGAGCCCCCGAGTTCAGTCCTCGTGCGGCTGCATGAGCGTCAGGACTGGTGCGAGCGTGTCACCGGGTCCGATGTGCAGTTTGAGACGATGGGTGGTCCCGGCGATGATGACGTCGAACGTGATCTGCTCGCGATCTTCGTTCCGGGGAATCGCGAGCTTGGCCATCGTGGCGATGTCGTGGCAGATCCCGGTAACGTCCTGACCGGGGATTTGGAGGGCTTCCTCGATGATTGCCCAGACGGTGGACGTGCAGGCGAAGGGATGTTTCCAGTGCTGGCGGATGGAGTCGACGTGGCTCAGGTCGACGAGCAGGCCGTCGGCGATGGCTTGGGCGCGCGAGTAGGAGTAGATCGTATCCCCGAACGGATTTTCACAGGACATGGTTTGGTGCCGTTCGGCCCGAGGGGCGTGTATCACGAATCGTGACCTTATCGCCTACTGCCGATTGGCGATTGCGCCCCACACCGGAAAGTCAAAGCGGTGGACGGAGCGCCGAGGCCGCGTCCTGCGTAGTAGGACCAACGAGAGGGCAGCGGAGTGATTCCGCGGGGTGGAGATCGCGCAGCGATACAACCTTGACCCGGTGTACCATGGCGAAATCAGCGGCTGGCAGTAGGTGACTATGAATGCGCGAGCGAGGCACGCCGAGCGAGCCCGTCCAGCCCAAGCGGCGACTGAGCGGTCGGGAACAGGTGCGAACGCAATGCTGTCTCACCTAAAGTCGTTCAAGGTGAGCTGGTTGCTGGGAGTGCGGCTGGGGCGCTTGTATTGAAATCGGCAAACAGTTCGGCCACTGGGGTTTTTGAAAGTGCGTGCAGCGAGAGTACTTGGACAAAGGTGGTCAGCTCTATAGTGATGCCGAGCTGCCTGCGAGCGGTGGCCACGGCGAAATAGACGCAAATGGAGGCCTAGAGCTGAAGGCGCACGGCGTTCTCGCTGGTTCCGTAAAACGTCTGAACTCGCAGACCGTGCTTGAGCCAGCGGAAGAACAGTTCGATCTACCAGTGCTGACCTTGCGTTTCGGTAACCACGGTGGCCGAGGCGGACCAGAGGTTGCTCCAGAAGACGAGGCGACGCGAATGATCGGCATCGTAGAGGGTGACACGGCGCAAGTCACCGGGCCAGTGTTCGGGCGCGTCAGTGCCATTTAGGCGGATCACCTGGTCGGCGCGCAGCGGTGTCTCGGGATCGACCGGGCGCGACGAACGCACGTAGAAACGAACGTCAGGGCGGGCGCGGATGACGAAGAACGCGCCTTGATCGGCCAGACGGCGCAAGCGGCGAAAATCCACGTATCCACGATCCATTACATAGACTGCCCCGGGTTCGACCGGCAGACGATCGAGGCTACCCATGTCGCTTTCCTCGCCCGGCGTCACATTTACGAACGATGGCACCGGGCCGCGAAGATCGAGTGCTGCGTGCAGCTTGAGCGCGGCCTTCACCCCGGTGAAGTTGGCCCATGGGCAGAGTGCCAGGCTCAGAAGGATCAGGCTCGAATCCACGGCAATCACAGGCACGTCCAACTCCAAGGCGACAGGTTCGGTTTTATAAAGTGCGCGCACCTTCGGCTTGAGTTTGAGCGCCAGAAGCTCCCATGGACGCTAGTCACGCTGCACGTTGGCCCGGGACAGGGCGCTGCGGGTGACCTTGCCACGAAAACCGAGATGATACGCCAGACTTGGTTGCGCGCGCAGACACGCTTCGATGTCCCGCAGGCTCTGCCGGAACGTCATCTGCGCAAAACACAGTGAGAGGAGGTGATCCCACGATGAGAGTGCATCGTCACGCGGCGCGGTGGAACCGCAGGCCTGATAAGCGCGCCGAAACTCCCAGTGCGTGATGTGCGCCATGATCTGGGCGAAAACACCTTGGCCGTTGTTCACCCGGTCATTGTTGATCTTCACCCTCTACCAATTTCAAATCGTGAGCACGGCCAACCGCGTCCTAAGTCCTAATCTTACCATACTTACGAAACCGGTACCGATGCTAAGTGGGACAGCATTCGGTGCATTCGGCCTCTGAGCCGGGAACAAAGAGGAAGTGTAGGGCAAGGTAATCTTAGCGCCAGTTCTCAGGCGCGCTTTGAGCAATCACTTTAACCCACACAACGCCTCAGATTACAAACAAATGCATATCAAAAACATTGACGCAAACGACCTAGGCTCTTCTTATCAGAGATATAAATCGAAATTATGAAATCCATCCTCAAGGATTCGTTGATTAGACGCTGCTCATTCCTCGCGGTCTGGGCCTTCCTCACATCGATTTTGTCTGCAAGTCTTCCACTACGCGAGAATGGTACTGGAGACATCTCATACGTCGAGGTGTCCAGCGGCTCGGTTGACGAGGTTGCCACAATCTATGACCCGGTGGGGCGTACCGCAACCTCGGGGTTCGAGTGTTCGGCAAGTATCGAAATCGGATGTATCTATGGCATCGAAACCAACGCGTATGTATCTTGGAGTGTTGGGGTTGCCGAGTATGGCTTTAATGGAGCCACGTTAGGTTCCGATACAGAGGAGCCGATAAACGATTACTACTTCTACGATACGGACATACTCTTCCCTGGCGACGATGATCCAGATGCAACTGTATCGGTGGAGTACACTCTGCCGGTTGGCCAACAGTGGGTTACGTATGTGGGTAATATCGTGGTCGGCGCCTCGGGAAACTCATACCCATACGGCTCTGGTGAAGTGGATTACGAGTTTCCAGCTGAGGTGCTTTACGTATATTGAGAAAGCCCTTCATTCTAGCTGCACGTGGAAGTTATGGTTTGCGTGCAGCCTTTCCGGTAAAGAAAGCCGACAAAAGCGTTAGGCTCTTCACGCTGGCTTCTTCGGCTGTTCAAATCTATGATGATACGTTAGGTTTTTTCGCCTTACTATCCCCGCAGGCATGATGTAATCAGTTCGAAGAAGTAAAGAATCCCATATGGCGCGCTATAGGCTACTCGTAATCGCCTCGCTAGTTGTGAACATTATGCTTTCTGTGGCACTCGGCTTTTTCATTTTCCGGGAGCCGCTGCCTGACCGCATTGATACTTCATCAATAGTTCGATTTCCTAGGGACAACCAACGGGACAACTCAACTCAGCGACCCCAAGCCAATGAGCATTCCTTAGTCGCCGCTTCCTCGCCAGATTCTATTGTCGAGTACTTTCGTAACGCAGGGTTCTCTGGTAGAACTCTTTCCATGTTTATGAATATACTCTTGGATGAAAAGTACGCAGCTAAGCGGGACCAAATAATCGGAAAGCATTATCGTCCTAAGTGGCAGACAGGTGGATACAAATTAAGCGAAGATCAGCGCCGAGCGCTGGCCGATCTAGCAGTGGAGCGGAACCAAGAATTGCTTCGATTAGTCGGCGAAGATTACTATATAGGTCTCGCGCCAAACATCAACTCAATATCGGGCTTAGCCAATCTTGATCCACATGTAGCGGGTCGGGTTGCTGAAATATTTAATGATTACAACACTGCAAAGGCATTAGCCGCCACTTCTCGTCCAAGTCCGGAGCAAAGCGCCCTAATTGAATCGAATCTAGTAGATGATCTCAAGAAGGTCCTAACCGATCAGCAACTAAGCATGTATTTGATGTTTAACTCCGAACAAGCTAAGAGACTGCAAAAGCGTTTGGCAGGGGCGCCGATAGGAGATAAGGAATTCATAGCAATATCGGAAAAAATTCAGAAACTCCGCGATTCAATCAGTGCGGGAGAGAATCCCGGAATCGAACTGACCTTTTCCTACAAACTAAAGGAGGCCGAAGCGGTCCGTGAAGGAGGCAGTTCAGAGGCAGTCATGTATCTGTCGCGCCAAGACGGTACATTCACCCCGCTTGCAAAGATATATGAGAACATGGCTATGAAATCGGACCAAGTGGCTGAAAATTATATCACTTGGTTAGAATTCCATGCCGAAGGTGACCGCGTTCAGTCCAAGTCCAAAAGCAAGGAAGAAACATTTGCAGAAACGAAAGATATAGGTGCGAAAACGTATCACAAGCTAACAGAGCATTTAGGTCCTCAAGAGAAAGAGGCCTTTAACTCGACTTCTACAGGCAGATTCCTGAAAAGATTCGTTGAGAACTGAACGAATCGCTTTCGCATCTAAGTGATTGAGGACGCAGCCGCGACATACAAAGTGGCAGTAGCTGATTGCGAATGCGCGAGCGAGCCCGGCCAGCCCAAGCGGCGACTGAGCGGTCGGGAGAAGGTGCGAACGGCCCCCGGTCCCGGGGCGTAGCGAACGTGGATGGCAGGGCAAGGCGCAGAAGCAAGGGACGGAGTCGGCGACCGGCGAAGGCGCGGCAAGTCCGACGGTGTGTCGCGCAGGGGGGCTTTCCCCGCAGCGAACCTGATGAAGTCCCGCGCACGCGGGTCTTCGTCAGGAGGCGGACGAGATCGCTGGAGCCAAGCCGTCTCCGCCCCTCGCGCTCAAGCCGGCCCGAACGGAAACGAAGGCGCAGGCCCGGGACCGGGGGCCCTTCGTGGTGTTATTGATCTCGAACTCTAGATCCTCTAATTTGGTGGACTTACGTCGGAGCATCATTGCCCGAAAGCGAGTACTCCGGCCCTTGCACCTTGCGCATTTGCTATAAGCGAGCTGGTCACGCTAACAGGTAGGTCGCGGACTCGGTTTGGTGGTGCTAACGGAGATGGGAGCGTAGGGGATGGCGGTCAGATCTAGGTTTCCCAGCGTCCTTTTGATATCTCAGCGGATAGTTACGACTGACTGAGGTTTATAGTTCTCTGGGGGGAACTCAGGTAGAAGCACCTTGGAAAATTCGACGGTAATTAAAGAAAAATGCTTTACGAGGAACTCGTTTTGCTTATCTCCCTCCGCGGTTTCTTGCCGTCTGTGGTCACTCACATCCCGCAATAAATTCGTTTCCCCTTTACCTCTATGCGACGTCCTCCCTGCTGGGTAGGCAACAATTCGCGTCTTGGCTCCGAAACACCGCAGCTTGCTTGGCTGACGTTCTCGAAGGCGGTTCTTGCGAACTGCGCACCTGGCGTGGTTCTGGCGTCGGCCCGCGCGCGGTGCCTGTTGTCGGATCGAGAACGTATAGGGCTCGAAGATTTGGCCCATTTCAGGGGCGGACGAAGCCGACTTAAGGCGAAGTCTCTGGGCAACACATGTGGGCTTCTGCGCGGGCAGTTCATGACACTTGCCGGTTGAGTCCTCCGTGGTCGGTCCAACGAGTCCCAGCATCTGCGCTTCGTGTTTCTCCCGTTTCTCACATGAAATCCGCCGTTCTGAAATCCTCACTCGTCACAGCGGGCGTGATCTTGATGCCGCTGCTTTTGTGGGCGCAAACCGTGTCGCAGCCGCCTGCGATACCGCCAAGTACCGAACGGCCGGCAGGCTCACAGAGTGAGCGTGAATGGCAGGAACTACTGGAAGCCCGGAAACAGGCAGAGACCGATGTCCGAGACGCAGATGGAGCGGACCAGCGCGTATCTCGAATCACCGCCAACCGTTCCGTGGCCGACAAAGCGAAGGAGTTCTATACTCGTTACCCGACTGACACACTGGCCGCCGAGGCTCGCAGAATCGAAATCCTTTCGTTGATCGGCACGGTCGAGGAGGGGGACGCAGCCAGTTCCGGAAGATTGGAGCAGGCCGTGTACGCCCTGCGAAACGATCAACAAATCTCCGCTGCGATCCGTGCGCAGGGGGCATCCGCCTATGAGTTCACGCGTGGACTTCGCGAGGTCCGCGGATGGGAAGCGCGGCTGGATGCCACGGAGCGCATCGCACGCAACCTCATTCGCGAGTTTCCCGGCGAGGCACCGGCCTATGAAGCCCTTTGGGCGGTAGCGAAAGCCAGACCGCTGCAGGAGTCGGCAAAGTTGGCCCAAGAGCTCGTGGCCTCCGACGCCCCCGCAGCGTTCAAGGCCGCAGCGCAAACCTTGCTGGATCGGTATGCGCTGATCGGCCGCCCGATCGCTTCGGCGCTGGATGAAGCAGGCTCGAAAGCCCTGGCGAAGATTCCGGCCGGTACGCCACTGATCGTCTACAGTTGGTCCTCGTCGGCACCCGGCAGCCTTGACTTTGGGCGCATGGTTCAGGCCCGGCGGTTTGCCGCGCTGGGAGTGTGTCTCGATACGGACTCGGCCGAGGCAGGCAAGGTGGCTCGCTCACTCGGCTTGGGCGGTGAACACGTCTATGATGGAAATGGCATTCAAGGTCTGGCGGCCGTTGGACTGAAATTCAGCGCGGCTGGGCAGATTTACCTCGTGGACAGTTCCGGAGTGATCCGCGACGTTCGCGGCGGCGAGGATTTTGAACCAAAGATTGCCGTGCTGGGCTTTCGCACGCCGGTGATCAACCCAACTCCCGAGCAACTCCGCCCATGAGAAGTCTCCTGTTTCTCCTCGCCTTCGCACTCCCGGCCACCGTCTGGTCGCAGACTCGCACCTTGACGATCAGTGCGCCGTCGCAGGTCTACGCCGGGCAGAGCTTCACTGTCACAACCTCAGCCAGCACCAACGCCGGCGGCGGCGAACAGATTGGCTTCTATCACGGCCAGTATTCCACGGATGGAGGTGCAACCTGGACGTGGTTCACTTCTGACGTGAACGCCGGTACGTCGGTGACCCGCAATGCCTACATTACGGCGGGCGGCGCAGGCTCGACGGTCGTCGTTCGTGCCAAGCCTGCATTTCGGGATGGCCCGGCGGGCGATGTGGACTACGACGGCAATCCCATCGACTGGGGCGGTTCATGGGATGGCAATGCTACGCCTCCTGCGAAGTATGCGTATATCAGCGTGGTGGCGCCGCCCAATCAGGCGCCCACCATCACGTGGATTCAGGCTCCGGCGGCTGCGTGGATCAACCAGTGGTTTGCCGTTCAAGCCCGCGGCAACGACGGCAACGGGAATCTGAGCTTCGTGCACGTCTGGAAGGAATGGGTACCCTTCGCCTTCAATGGCGGTGGCAACGGCTGGGAATCGTACTCCGATCCGAATCTGGCTTCGAGCAGTATTCCCACGGGGATGAACTTCCAGGCCCAGTCTGGTGACAGCGCGGGAGCGACCTCGTCCGTAATCTATCACACCGTCCCAGTCTACAACCGCGCGCCGTCCGGGACCTTCACAGTCAACGGATCCGCTGGCAATTCATCGATTAACTTTGGCCAGGCGGTAACAGTCGCCTCATCCGTCTCGGACCCGGATGGCGACTTGTCGGTGCATTCGTTCTGGTGGGATCAAGGGAGCGGCATGTACTGGACGCATCCGATCCTGACATGGGATTACCCGCCCAACTCGGCGGGCTGGTACAATCTGAACATAGGCGCGAACGGCTACCATGCGTCCGGGGGAACGTCTAATCGTAGTTTTGACTTCCGGCCCACACGGGCCGCGACCTTTACTTTCCACAACGCTGCCGCTGATTCCTATCAATGGGTGGGTGTAGGGTCCACAACCATTAACCTCACGGTCAACAAGACCACACCGTCGGGCACGTTCGCAAGCCGTACCATCTCGCCTGCAGCTCCGACTTATACCGTGCAGTCTTCCGATCTGAACGCAGCCTTCTCTAATCCCTACTCGGGCGGTGTAGCGGCTCCGACCGGCAGCGTCACGTACTCCTTGGTATCGGGCGGCTCCGGAGCCGTCACCGTAGGCACGGCTCTTTCCGCATCCAGTACCTACACCGTCCGGGCGACGTACGCTGGCGACTCCAATTACCATGCGACGACGGTCGACTCGGTGTGGACGCTCAGTGCCGCTCCCACGTACACCCTGACCGTCGAGAACGGAACCGGTGGTGCATCCGGACTCTACAGCGGAACGTCCCGATCAATCGTTTCCAATCCTCCGCCGAGCGGGCAGGTATTCTCCCACTGGTCGATTGTTAGCGGCTCGGGAACGTTCGCGAATGCGAATGCGACGAGCACCACGTTTACGATCGGGTCGGGCAACACCACCGTACGAGCCAACTACGCCTCCGCCGATCCCAACGGCGATAGTGACGGCGATGGCATTCCAAACGGAGTTGAAGACCGTTTGGGCACGAACCCCAGCAGTCCTGCTCAGTCCGACAGTGGCAACAGCACGCAACTGAAGATTCATCAACTGAACGGCCAATGAAGACGATGCTCAGCAAACACACGATGCTCTGGAGAATCTGCGTGGCGATGGGGTTGGCGGCGACGGCCGCAGTCGGCCAGGTGACCGCCCCCGCCCCCGAAATCGCCCCGCGCTCGGTGGCGGTCGAGCCGTTGAACGTGCCAGTGGGCGGGGAGTGGTCCGAAACGTTCGAGGGCGCGTACCTGCGTGTCGCCGTGGTTTCGCGGCCCTACTTTGCATCGGAGGCGGCCAAGACTCCGGCACTGGAAGTAGGGGGCGCTGGGATCGCCTTCATCCGGGATGAATTCGGAGGATCTTTGGTGCTTTTGGGCGAGAAACAAACCACGCTCCCCTATGTCATCGCTTTGGGAGCGGATGGCCGCAGTCGCGCCAACTTGAACTTGCTGGTGACCTATGACGCGTCACTGGGCGAAGCCGCGGTGCGCGTCGGGAATGCCGTCCATCGTTTCACGGTTTCTGCCAGTAAAGGCAGTCTGCCGGTGGTGCTCTCGGCCGGAGCTTCGGAGGCCTGGGACGTCACGCGGCTAAAGATCGACACCACGTACACGGACAATACGGCAAATGCGGCAGAGCCGTCCATAGCGCTGCCGGACGCAGAAGTCGCTCAGCCCCGCAGACCGTCACGAGCGGAGAAACAGGCCGAAACCGCCCGGAGAAAACAGGCGGTTGAGGGCAGCAGGCAGCTGTTTCAATCTAAGGACAGTAAGGACAAACTACGCGCCGAGCGTATGCTCCTCGCCGAGAATCGGCACGAACCGGGCACGGCGGCGTGGTACCGGGAATCGGCGACGAAGTTGACCCATGCGGCCCTGGCCCTGCGGCAGCGATACGATCTCCAAGGCGCGATCGCGGTCGGCCGTCGCGCCCAGACATTCCTCAAGGAGGCGTCGACATTGGCGTCGGCCGATCTCCCGAAGAACCGCGCGCAAATCCACGAGTTGTCGGCATTCCTGTGGGAGGAAGTGCTTCGAGATGCCCCGGCCGCAGCGGATGAATACGAAACCGCACTTGGGATCTACGACAAGTCGCCACGCGCCCTGGAAGCGAAAGCACGACTCGCCGAACGGGCGGCGCTTCGCGCAGTCGCCGAAAACGCACAACGCTGAACCCGGAGCACCTGACCATGAACTTCACGGTTTTCCTGCGCTTGTTGGTCTTGTTGACGGCCTTTTCTGCGTTCCGTGCCGTGGCCGCGGACACCTTCGGCGGTCCGGTGGGGGTGGCCGTAACTTTCAAGGCGTACGATCTGCAATGGGGCAATAACGGCAGTCTGGATCTAGGTATAGAAGGTTTGAACGGCTACCAAGGGACCACAGCCTATGCCTACGACATTGAGACGGACCAATTCACAGCCAGGCTGGAACCGGGTAAGACTTACTCTGTAGAAATGAGTTCGGGGGACTTGACCGCCTTCGTTCTCCAAGCACTTCCACCGCCCGGCTATGTAATGGAGATCGAGCGGGTTGCCCGCGAACGTATAGTGCTTTCTACTGGTGGGATTCCCAGCGTGCAGGTCCGCGTAATTGCGCCTTATCAGGAGTACACTGGGCGGGCGGGCACAGCGACGCCGGCGACCAGTGGCCGGGTTCTGTGGCAGGCTGCCATGGGTTCGCTGCTCAATGGTTCGTCCGCAGGAGCGCTGTCGATCATCGATACGGGTGCGAGCGATTGGGATACCTTGTTTAGCCCGGCAGGCCTTCGATATGAACACACCTCGTCGGAAGTCACGGTGATCTACAATCCTTGGAACGTGGCGGCGCCCAATGTCCCGCTCGCTCTGCGGCAGATCATTGCGCCGCAAGCCTGCGCCGACATCGAGGTGATCGGTACTAACAAGGCGTCGATCAAGTTCTACCACCGCGACCAGCTGCTCCCTGGCACGGGCATCCGCTCCTTCCGCGGTGCACCCTTCGCCTGGTACCTGATCAACGAGGACGGTGCGCAGCCGAACAAGATCATCATCGACGGTCACATGCGGCAGATCACTGACCTAAACGATACCAATGCTCCCCTGGTGCACGAGAAGCGCACCGTACTGGAGCGCACGGGAACGGCTCCGAATTACATCTGGCACGCCGACGAATGGTACGACAAGTCAGCTTCCAGTGTGTCCCGCGACACACGCGCCCGCAGCGGGAACAACGAAACGATCGCCAAAGCCGTGCCTGGCGGCGCAACGGCGATCTCCGGATCGCGCACCTACGCCTCGGTGCCGTGGGGCGAGGAGATCGTGTCGGAGAGCCTCGGTAGCTACGACACCGTTACCACCAACTACGAGTATTACACGACCGCAGACCAAACGGGCAATTACGGTCGGATGCGTTCGCGCCTGAAGACCGGCGGCCACTGGGAAGCATACGAGTACTACGATTACGTGACCAACTCGGCGGAGGTGGCTGGCGCTCTCCACCGGCGGCACCGGCCCTTCAAGGATTCCGATACGTCCGTGCCCTCAAACTTGGGAGCGCACTCCGGTGAGGTGACGACGTACACGTACGAGCCCGACGCTTTCGGGCGGCGTACGCGGCCTGCTACCGTGGAGACCAAGATCAACGGGGTCACGACTGCGTACTCAACGACCAGTTATTCGACGGCCCTTTCCGGATTTTCGGGTCGTCCACAGCTGCGCATCGTCACGGCCACCCGTCAGGATTCGGTTTCCGGAGGTTCGAGCCTGACGACGATTACCAAGTACTTTCGAGAAGACGCTGGCGCTATGTCGGGTCACCAATCAGACGATTTCTTCCGATTCCAGACCCATTCGATTCAGCATCCAGACGGCCGCAAACAGAGTTTCCTTTACCAGCGCGGTTCGTGGAACGGGAGCAGCTTCACGGCCTCCGGTAACGGAGGCACGGACCCAGGTTCGGCTTCCCGCATCGCCGTCCTCCACGGCGCAACCTCCGGAGGTACGTCTTACACGAGTCACTGGGGTTACGACATCGATGACCTGCAACTCGTCGCCAACAAGTCAACCATGCAGGTGACGATCCGCAACGCGAACGCCCTGATTGTCCGGACCGAGAACCATGTGTGGACCGGCTCCGCCTGGGAACTGGTCAACACCGTCTCCTACGACTACAACTACATGAACCAGCTGGTGGCCCGTTCCAATTACAACACGGGCAGCTACGCGGCGTCCTACACCGGCGAACGTCTCAATTGGGAGAAGGACGACAACGGCGCCAAGTTGACTTATACCTACGACGTGGCCGACCGCGTGATCGAGGCAGCCCGCGAAGGCAGCCTCAGTACGCGTTATAGCTACAACGCGGCCGGGCTGGTCACGCAGGAGATTGCCGGCTGGGGGCAGTCCGAGACGCTTACCACGAATCGTTCGTTCGACGACGCCGGACGGCTCCGGAGCGAGACTCCACCGGGCATCGGAGCGACGACCTATGGTTACAATCCCGGCGCACGCACGCGCACGGTGACGGCGCCGCATTCTGGCACTCGCACGGAGACACTCCATGCCGACGGCAGGATCAAGAGCGTTACGGGCTCCGCCGTCGTGGAGGAGCACTACACCCACGAGATTCAAGGGGGCGGGGTGCGGTATACGCGGGTCAATCTTGGACATTCGACTTCAAGTCGCATTCGGGAGTCGTGGACCGACTGGCTGGGCCGGGTGACAAAAACCTCCCGTCCCGGTTGGCCCGGCAAACCTGCGTTCGTCGAAGAGTTTCATTTTGACGGTGGCACGGGCCGCCTGATGACCATGACGAAAACCGGTTACGCCCCGACTCGCTACGAGTACAATGTGCTCGGGCACTTGGTGCGCACCGGTTTGGACCTCGGCAGCAACGGGCTCTCCACCGGATCGATGGATCGGATCACCGATTACGACCAAACGTTCGAAAAATTGGGCAACGATTGGTGGCTCCGAAGCGAAACGAAAACTTACCCCTTCGCCAACAACGGCACCGCCATCACGACCTCGGTCAGCCGCCAGCGTTTGAGTGGTTTTCAGGCCGGCCAGCGTGAGGAAGTCCAGACGATCGACGCCGAGGGCAATACGACGAACCGCCTGGTTTCGGTGGAATGGTTTGGCAACACCGTCACGGTGACGACCTCCCGCTCCGGGTATCCCAATCAGGTTGAGACCTTCTCGAAGGATCTCCTGACCCAGGTTGCCGGGCATGACGGGCTCACTTACAACAACGAGTACGACGGCCTGCGGCGTCTCTGGAAGCAGCACGATCCCCGGGGCAAGACCACGACGACGACCTACAAGTCCGGCTCGTTGCTCGTTCATCAGGTCTTGGATCACCTGAACCAGGGGCCGACCTACCACTACGATGCGGCCGGTCGTCAGACCATAGTCACGGATGCGGCCGGCAAGAACACGCGGTACGCCTACAACGCTCGCAGCCAGGTGACGCACCAGTGGGGCGATGGCGCCTACCCGGTACATCACGACTACGACGCGACGTTTGGCGACCATACCTACACCTACACGTACCGGGGCGCGCCCGCCGGTGACTCCGGCAGCTGGCCTGCGGTGGGCTCGGCGGATTCCACCCGGTTCCAGTATGAAGAGGCTTCTGGATTCCTCTACCGCAAGTACGACGCCGTCAACCAGCACGTCGAGTACGGCTACGATCCCCGTGGCCAGGTCGAGCTCCGCGACTGGGCCCGCACCTACAACGGTCAACGGGTGCGGACGACCTACATTTACGACGGTGAAACCGGCGAACTCGCCTGGGTGAACTACAACGACGGTACCCCGGGTCTCTCTTACGCCTACAACCGGCTTGGCCAGCTCACCGGCGTCGGCGATGCGACCGGCTCGCGAACCTTTGCCTACGACGGTACCAAGCCGTGGCGCCATTACACGACAACTCTGCCGGCCTTCTATGGCGGTCGTGTTCAGACGTCCCTCTACGAAAATTCCGGCGTGGCGGGCCGCTACCAAGGCTTCCGCCTCGGCAGCTCTGCCGGAAGCGCTTCCGAGTTGGAACAGGCTTACGCTTACACTGGCCAGGGCCGCTTTGACACGCTCGCCAGCCGGCGCGCCAACAACAGCGTTAGCCGTACCTTCCGCTACAGCTACCGCACCAATTCGAATCTGGTGGAGACGCTCTCCATCGATGGTGGCCACGCCTATTCGGCAACCCGCGGGTACCATAACGACCTCGATCTCCTCGCCAGCATCGACACGCGGTGGTCGGGCACTTCCGTTTCGCGTCACGACTACACCTACACGAACCGCTACCAGCGCGAAACCTCCCGGCAATCCGGGACCGCCTTTGCGGACTACGGCGATCAGACCTTCCACCGCTACACGTACAATGCTCGGGGAGAGGTCATCGCCGCTCCCGCCTATCTCGGATCAAACGTTGGCGATACCTCGAAGCCACTCCCTGGCCGGCAGCATGCCTTCGCCTACGATTCCATCGGTAGTCGCCTGTGGGGAGACCGGACGGGCGTGACCGCCCAGCGTGAGGACTACACCGTCAACGGTCTAAACCAGTACACGGCCAAGGAGAACCACACCGCGCCGGTCCAAGGCACGGTGGACGCCCTCGCCACAACCGTGGCGGTGGGTTCTGGCGCTGCCCAAGCTGCCCGGCAGGGCCGGTTCTGGTCGGTTGAATTGCCTGTGAACAACGGAGCACAGGCCTGGCAAGGTTCGGTTACGATCTATGCGGCCAAGCCGGGGCAGGGCTCTGGTGGTGCGGACCTTATCAGGTCGGAGAGCCGCTCGATGCGCCTGCCGAAGGCGAACCAGAGCTTCACCTACGACCTCGACGGCAACCTGACCAACGATGGCGTTTGGGTCTACAGCTACGATGCGGAGAACCGCCTCGTAAAGATGCAGACCGACTACGCCGCCCGCACGTGGGGTGGTGTCCCGCACCGAATCATCGAGTTCGTCTACGATTACCTCGGGCGCCGCGTGCAGAAACGCGTGCGAAACGGGGATAACTCAAGCGAGATCAGCTCCCGACGTTATCTCTACGATGGCTGGAACCTGATTGCCGAGTACGAGGCACCGAATGGGAACAGCATCGGGAGCATCGTCCGCAGCTACACCTGGGGACTTGATCTCATGGGCTCCCTCTCGGCCTCGGGCGGGGTGGGTGCCCTCCTGCAGATCCACGATCACGGCTTGGGCAAGACCCTCCTGACCGCGTACGACGGTAACGGCAATCTGTCGGCACTCCTGAACGCCGACACGGGCACCCTCGAAGCGGCTTACGAGTATTCGCCCTTCGGCGAACAGACGAGAGCCGAAGGGCTCTATGCCTTGGAGAATCCATTCCGGTTCTCGACCAAGTTCTTCGACCGGGAGACCGGCCTCCTGTACTATGGTCACCGCTACTACGCCCCTGGTCTGGGACGGTTCATCAACCGCGATCCCATCGAGGAGGCGGGGGGATTTAATCTGTATGGCTTCGTAGGCAACAATCCGATCAGCCATTGGGATGTGCTCGGTATGTTCAGAAACGGGGAAGTTTATCATTCGGGTGTCGGCGGCCCAGAGGGTCTGATGATATACCTAGAAAACGGGCCGCAAGGTCCCGGAGGGTACAATTTAAGCGAGTGGGCGTTGGTTAATGGCGACCCTGACCCTTCATTCTGGTTCTGGCGTAATTTAAAGGATCTGGCCATTGAGATACCATACAACATCGGACTCAATGACGGAGGCGGTAACGGCGGGTCGCAGACAGCCATTCCTGCATTGACCGGTCCCATAGATACTTTCGGCCCTGGAAGTTGGTTTGGACCGCCAACTCAAGTCTCTATCGACCCGGGGCCGTTCAAGATTCTTCCAAATGACATAGTCGAATTACCCGCGGTCAGAGTCGTTGTAAGCAGGCTTACTTACATTGACTATGTAAAACAACCGCAGTACGAGCTTTACGGCGAGATCGGGAGTTTGGCTGGGTTGTCTCCAATCGGTGAGATTTCGAGGGCGTATGGCGCTTCAATAATTGGCGATATTGAAGCGCGCAATCAGGCGCTGGCCACCTCAGCTCTCAGTGCGGGTCTAATGTTTGTTCCAGTTGGCAGAGTTGGGCAAACGGGCGCTCGTGCCACGCTTCAAGCCGCAGAGAGCGCAGTGATCAGTAATCCAGGGCCGAGAGGCTTTGTATTGGTGGGAGAAGGTTCGCTGGAGTCTGCGACGGTTGTTCGACGAGGCGAATTTGCGAACCGCGTCTTTGATTCGCGGTATGGTTCAACGCCCGGGGTGTCCGGTCCTCTTGGGCGAAGCTTCTCTCCTGGCAGCGGTGTGCCGACAACAGCCGCCGAAGCTATCGAGCAACGAGGCTTGATGATCTATAACACCAACAACGCTGAGCGTGCGATCATCTACAGAGCTACCGAGAACATCCCGGCGACCATGCGCACGTCTCTTGGTGGCACTACACCAGAGCTGCTAATTGAGCGTGCGAATTGGGGAAGCCTTCAGCCCGTCATCCAGTATCCGCTTGTTCCGCGATGAAAAAATTTGAGTCAGCAAACCATCTACCTTCCGCGCCAACCTTAATCGGCAGCGCCGAGTTTGCAGAGGTTAGAGCGATCATTGCTAGTTTGTCGCAAGGTCGAACTTCGACAGTTGAGCTGCACTCGCGCTGGAGCGTTCTCCAGGAGCGATACATTGCGTGGGAGAGAAGTTTCCCTGGGTTGCACACCTCGACCACGAATCGAAAGCTGCAGCTCTATGAACTGCTCTTGGAGGCGTTTCCTGAGCTTCCGATCAAGAACGACCAGCAATTGCTCAATGTAGTCCTCTCGTCTTTGCCAGCGCCTGGGCAGAAAATCACCACGCCAGAAGGCGAGATGGAAGTAATGCGAAGAGAGATTACGGCGCGCCTTGGTGTTTTGCTTACATTGAAGAATCGAGTCGGCGATTTAGTTAGTCGCGAGATCTTTGATTAGCCGTCCGCGTTCGCAACGTCCTCAATGATCCAAGCGGCACACGCCGCGCCAGCGGCGGCCGCTGTCACGCCGTCTGCTTCCTCCTCCGCGCTGGCGCGCTCCGTCCGGTGGAGTGCGGTCGGGCCGGGCGGCGGCGTGCGCGGCAGGAATGCCGCGCGGAACGCGGCGGGGAACGACCCCGCCGTCGCGTCACGCGGCCCGTCCGCTGCGCTCCCGTTCCGCGAGTCGCGACCGCCGGAGAGTGACCCGGCCCTCCGCTGCGCCCGGCGTCGAGCTGACGGGGTCAGGCCGATAGGTGCAACTTTGGTGTGGATTTCGCCCGATGAGTCGGCACCGTGCAGTGCAAATCCATGGCGCGAAAGCTGCGTATCGAGTTTCCGGGGGCAATCTACCACGTGATCAACCGTGGGAACTATCGGAGGGACGTCTTCGAGAGCGCGGGGGCGGCGCGGGCCTTTCAAGAGACGTTGGTGCAAGCCTGCGAGACGTACCAGTGGCGGTTGCACGCGCATGTCGTGATGCGCAATCACTTCCATCTGGCAGTGGAGACGCCGGGAGGCGACTTGGTTGCCGGGATGCATTGGCTGCAAAGCACCTACGCCACACGGTTCAATCGGTTCCGGGCGGAGCGGGGGCACCTGTTCCAAGGCCGGTATCAAGCGCTGCTGATCGAGGATGCAGCGGCACTGGGCCGGGTGGCCGATTACATCCACCTCAATCCCGTGCGAGCGCGCATCGTGCCGGTAGAGCATTTGGCAGGGTTTCGCTGGAGCAGCCTGCGCTGGTACCTTGGACACGAGCGGCCCCGGTGCTTGCACGGGAGCGAGATTGTCGGCCGGCACGGCCTGTCCGATTCGCGCGAAGGATGGAAGGACTACGTGGACAACCTGACGAAACTCGCCGCGGACGAAGCGGAGCAGCGGCGCCTCGGATTTGACGAATTCTCCCGTGGCTTCGTCGTCGGCAGCGCCGGCTGGCGCAAGGCGATCGCCACGGAGCACGGCCATCTGGCACTCTCACCGGGCGTGTGGGCCGAAGAGGCGACTCAGCTGCGTGAGTCGCGAAAACCTCCAGGAAGACGCTGGAGTGGAAGCTACGTGTCGCCCTGGCCGCGAAGGACAAAAGCGGCGCGGCCGTAGCCTGGCTCGCACAGGAACTGAATCTTGGCGCCGATGCTTCCGTACGCTCGTTGCTGAGCGAACTCAGGCGCGCGTAAATACAACGATACTCGGCCCGACCCCGTGGGTCGAGGGACCTATCGTTGGTTCACAAGTTTCAGGCAAAACCGTTGCCAGAGGTAAAAACAGTCGCGACAAGGGCACTTAGGCATAGTATTTGCGTTGCCTGAAGAATGGACTCCTACATCGATACTCTGCACGCCGCGAAACTGGCCCTCCTTGGGCCGACGACTCCAAACACAAGTTGTCCAAGTTCGGGAGGTATTGCCAATTCAGCGGTAATGGAGGGATACCTTGCCAAGACTCTCGACCAGATCGAGCACTCGAGACGGGTATTCATTGATGACGTTAAGCAATTGATCGTCTTGATAAGCGCGTTATTCGTCGCAGGTGGTCTCGTGGTGCATTCTGCCCTTTCGCAGAAGGAAGTTGTTCTCGCGCTGGTTCTCCTTTTTGCGGCGAGCATACCGTTGCTCCTTATCTTCCTGGTTATAAGGTTTGCGCGACACAAGGCTTGGGCTGCTTATGAACTATACGTGACATCCGCGGTCCATGCTGCGGTCATACATGAAGCATTGGGATTTGCTCCGTCGCATCATTGGATGGAGCGGGCTTCCAGAATAGGGAAAGGAATTCCGAGGCAGAAAGATTGGCAAACCGTGCTTGCCAGGCAATGGGAAGGCATCGGCAGCACGACGCCCGATGGCAAAGAATCGAAGACCTTGCATCGAAACGTGATTGATTTGTTGAAGTATGTACAGTGGCTGGTGTTTGGCTCATCATTGATCCTGTTGCTGCTAAGCCTGGTCCTTCTAGGAAGCAGCTGAGGAACTCTGGATCATATGATGATGGTAGCCAGTTAGCTTAGGCGATGCGAGGCTAACGCAAATTTCAGCAGGAGGCTTCGCGGGTCTGATCACCATGGATGCGCTGATCGCACTAGGGAGTGGTGAAGTGGACCCCAAAAGTTGGACACAGCGGATCGTTAACCCAAAGTCAGTACCGGCGGCCGTGTGATCGGCCAAAGGCATCGGCAGAGATACTCCGACTTTGCTTCCGTGGGGCGTTTGAAAATGAATGTGTGGGCCTGATTGGCGAATCTGGCGATCAAGCGGAGGCGGTAGCGGTCGAAGCTGTCGGTGTCTCGCGACCGGAAGAGTCGTTCCGGCGAGTCTTGGTGAGGGTCAAGTAAGCCGATGTGACACGAAAGGTGGTGCAGTGTTTGAATGGAGAACAACGGTTCGGAGGCTTGTTTCTGGTTGATCTCCAACGAACAAAAGATTCCTTAATGACGCAAAACAATAGCCTCGCGAAAAAGGGTGTTTTCTGGAACTGTTTGTTGCGGTGAAGTTGCGACATTTGAGTGCTGCGGATGTATCGTACAGCCTTGCGTTTCGGGGGTGGGGGGTAGTTGTTGGCTTTGGGAACAGGTGTAAGTGAGGGCGGTAAAGGGAACGTTTGGCATCGCATTCCTCCAGGCTATGGCGACCGACTTAGGCAGTTCGATTCCCGCTAAAGGAGTGCTCGTCGTGACACCGCGCCGTATGGAGGCCGAGGCAATGGGGCGGGGAATTCAATCGGTTTATCCGGATGCCGCGTTGCTGCTCTGCCGCGATGGGCGAGATTGCCGGGCGCTTCTGGATACGTGCCCCGTCCTACTGGGTCTGGTTGCTCTGGACCTGCCGGACGTTGATGGGATCGACCTTGCGGCGGCGTTGTTGGAAGAAAGCCGCCTCGATCGAATCCTCGTGGCGTTCAATCACCTCACCGAAGTCACCTACGAGTTTCTCGCCGACCAAACTGTGGGTGGTTTCATTGACCTTACGGAAAGTGCGGATGGGCATTTGGTGGAGGCCATTTGCAGGGTTGGTGGAGGCGCACCCTATGCCTCGTATGCGCTTCGAAAGGCGAGAACAATTGCCTATGGTAACCGCGCGCCACTTGACCGGCTGCTTTCCGGGGCGGAGCGCATGGTGTTGTCGGTGATCGGAGATGGTTCGGACGACTTAGCTGCCTCGGATTCCCTTGGATTGAGTATCCATACCGTGCACACGCACCGGCGGAACATTATGCGTAAACTCGGCCTGAAGACTCGCGCAGAGTTGATCCGTGAATCCACGATCCGCGGGGTCGTACGATTCGGACCGGTTGGCGTTATTCGGCCCGGGTTCGAGCGACTGCGTCGAAAGTTGGCGAGGAAAGTTCCGACGATCGGCCAATCGTAAATCCGGAGCAGGGTCGGCGTGCTCAGTGCGCGCGGTGAAATAGAACGTGCTGCCGTCAAGACTCTATTCTCACCGAATCAGGTGAGAGGCCTCACCCAAATAGGGTAAGCTGAAATCTTCTCATTCGATGCCGGGATGGCTGGAACGTTCGTACGCCCGCTCCGGGCGATGCAACGCAACCCAGTCCGCCCATGAAACACGCCATCGTTAGGTTCTTCGTCTGGTCATTGATGTTGTCTCCGCCTGTCGTCGCGTTTGCGGCGGAGAAAGCAGGAACTGCAAGTGCGAACGGAGCAAACTCGCCTCTGCTCGGCGCCTTGCGGTTCCGGGAGGAAGTTGCGGGTGCTCTCCTCAAAGGTGACGAGAATCTCGAATCGGCGCTCAAGCGCCTTCGGGGCAATCCTGCTCCAACTGGCCAGGGGCTCAGCCGCGAAACCGAATATGCCTTCGCGGTCGTGGAAATCGCCCAGCGGCTTGGCGCGGCAGGCCGGTTGGTCGAGGCGGAAAGTTTGTTTCGGGAGGGTGAGCAGGCCTTGGGGGCTGCGTTGGGCAACCTCCGCAGTGATGACATCCACGAGCGCGTTCTCGTCCTGCGAAAACGCGCCATGGTCCGTAGCTACCATCTAGGCAAGGGCAGCGAGGCCAAGGCTGACTTTGAAGAGGCCATCAAGGCACGACCGAACGACAAGACGATCGTGCGTCAACGCGACCTGCTACTGAGCCGATTCGACGAACTCAATCGGGCAGCCGCTCAGAACCAAAACTAACCCAGAGGACCTGTCATGCGCTCCCTGCTGATCACCCTGCTCGGATTGATCGCTCCGCTTGCATACGCTGCAGAGCTAAGCCTGCCCCTAACCCGCGATACCCTCGACTATTGGTCGGTCAGCGGCGCCAAGCCCGCAGACTTCACAGCAGAGCCCTTTACGCTGCCGCCCGGCGCTCAGGTATCTCGTGCATTTACCACCGATGCCGTGGCCGTTCGGTTCGAGACCCAGCCGCCGTTCTCGTCGGACCCCGAGAATTGGACCGTAATTGAGCTTGGTTCCGCAGCCTTGGTGTTCGCTCGCGATGGGGACGCCGGATTCCTCGCTGTGATGACTGGCCCTGATGCGGCTGTGCTGCATCCGCGAACGGTTCCGTTGGATGAAGCCGGGCGTCCAAAAGCAGCGATCACAGCGACCCTGCGACGGCATGGATCGGGGGTTGCACTTGAATTCGAGGGACAAGCTGTAGAATTCGAAGCCGCCTCGCAGACGGAAGTGGGCGTATCTGTATCTTCCGGTCTCGAAGCGCCGTGGTCGTTTAGCCAGTTCACGGTTCTTCTTCCGGTCACAGACGAAGAACTGGCGATCGCGAAGAGTCGGTCCAGCGACCCTGAGGCTGCGGCGAAAGCTTCGGGGCTTGTAGCCGCTTTACGCTCAAGCGCTACCAGCGAAGCGAATGCTCATGGTGGGCCACGTGCCGGAAGATCTATGTCCGAAGCGCAGGTCCATCCGGCGGACTACCGACCTTTGGAGATCTACACGCCGCCCGCCGTACGCGCCAAACGCGTCGAGCAAGTCAAGGCGGCGCTTGAGGCCCGCCGTAACCCGTAACCTGCGAGACCCTTCCCCATGAAGAAACTGCTTTTTGCCAGTCTATACCTTCTCGGACTACTCTCCGTTCAGGCTGTCGCACCCGTGCCGTACACGGTCACGGTAATGTTTTCCCAGAAGGCCCAGTTCTCTGGTTCTGGCTCCGTCCTCGCATCGTTCTATACGGAAGGTGGCGTACCTACGGCCTATTTGGACACCAACGGTGAGTCCGGTATCCACCTCGCGTCCCTCCGCCCGGGGAAGCGCTACGAACTCAACTATTACGGCACAAATGCATCCGATTACTGGCTCAGCCTGAGCGCTCCGGATGGCTATGCGATCTACATTGACGGACAACCCGTCAACCTGATCGCTTTGGGGGGGCTTGCGGGGGTATCGTTCAACGATACCGTCTGGGTTGAATTGCGACCGATTGCCGGCGATGGAGCTCTGGAGTTGGGTGCCTTCAGTGGTATCGCCTTGGGCCAGTCGGTTACCTGGGAGGTCGGACTTGGACAACTCGATCTCGGGCGCAGCGCCGGCAAATTGGTCTTTAAAGAAGCCGATCTCACCAACTCCCCTGTCAGTCGTGCCCGGCTATTCTACGCGCCCCCCGGCAACTACGGTACCGTGCACATCGTGAATGATTGGCCGGGAAATCCGACGCTTCGCCAAGTGAAGGTGCCCGCCGGCGTCCTTGATCTCGTCGATGAGACGAACGGTTACTCGATCAAGGTGTATACGTTGGCCCAAGCCAGCTACAACAATGTCACCAACGTCTACAATTTCAGTGGCTCCCCCTGGAAGACCATCCGTGTCGAGTCTCCAGGTAGCAATCAGATCAAGGTAACCGAGACCGAGGGCTCGGTCTCGAAGGTATCCCAATTGGTCCTTACTAGCGGTTCGGTATCATCGGGCACTTACGTCTGGACGTTGCAGGAAGGGGATTCCGGAACTTGGCTAAGGACGACCACGCACACGAGCACGGTGCCGGCTGCGAACACGCGCAATAACGTCGTGGTGGTCCGGACGGGCGGGACGACCGGCACTATCGTGGGCAAGACCGAGATCCGTCTTTTCAACAAGGCTTGGGGCGAGGAACTGAACCAAGTGGTCGCAGATCCTGATGCAGCAGCGCTGACCACGACCTACACGTATCATGAGACCGCACCCACGTTAGGCTTCGACGCCCATCGCGGAAACTACGCCCGGGTAAGGACGGTTACCTATCCCACCTCAAACTGGGCCGCCTACGAGTACTACGACGACTGGGACCGGCGTGGACAGATCAAGCATCAGTTCCAGCCTTACAAGGACGCCCCCGCATCAGCTCAGCTCAACACTGCACAAGGCCGGGTGCTGACCTACTCGTACACGGCAGGCTGGACCGGGCGCCATACGCGGCCGACCTCGGTTGAGGAACGTATCGACGGTGTTCTCAGCGGAAAATCCACGCTTTCCCACGGCGATGTCACCGGAAGCGGATGGGCCCGAGAGCACTCGACCGTCAATGCTTTCCGCGATACCTCCAATTCGCAGGCCTCCTACACCGAACGTTATCGCGGCGATGCCGGTTGGGGGTTCCAGGGCCAGCCCTACGATGTCCGCAATCCCGATGGTGGACGTACCGTTTGGTCTTATGTCGGCGGGACCTTTGACTACACCAACCGGACCTTTGGTGGATTGGGTGGTCTGCCGGAATCCCGCACCCTGATCGTGCGCGGCTCGACGTCGAGTACTGGAGCGGACCTGCGCTCGGCCCTCGGCAGCCAGAATTTCCCGGCGATTTATCTCGTGCCGAATAAATCGACTGTAGAGGCGGTCATTCGCAGTTCGACGAGCCAATTGCTCCGGACAGAAATCTATGTCTATGGGGGCTCGAACAACTTCTTCCTCGTCGCATATGAGGATTTCTATTACAATGCTCAGGGTAGATTGATTGAGCGGGTGGCCAGCAATGGTGCCAAGACCGAGTTCGTTTACACAAACGGTCGGGTCGATTATGCCGTCGGACCCGATGGCACCCGCACGGATTTTACCTATGACGGCGTTGGCCGTGTGCAGACTAAAACGAAGAAGGGAGCCTCATCCCGAAGTGCCGTTATTGCTGGAACCTACCTGGCCCAGGCCGACGTCGTTTCCACGTATACCTATGATGGGCTTAACCGTGTCAGGTCCACTGTGGTTGCATCCGGTTCACTGTCCCAGACGACGACGGCAGAGTTCGACCTCGCGGGACGCCAGACGCAATCCGTCAGTTATTCTGGCAGCAGCAACAGTCTGACGACGGGCTATTCTTATGGCTCCGGCGGCCGGGTCGTGACCACGACCATGCCGGGTGGATCTACCCGCGTGGCCGAGGTGCACTATGATGGGTTGTTGAAGAGTGTCTCCGGTAGCGGCGTGGTTTCGGAGAACTACGCCTACTGGGTCGATGGTTCTTCGGGCGTGCGGGCACGACAGGCAATCTACGGTGGCAACTATTCTGCCTGGACGAATTCTGTCTGGGATTGGCTGGGACGTCCCCTTGAGGAGTGGACGCCACGTTGGGACGGCAACGCTTGGGGTAAGGTGTGGTACTACAATAACCAAGGCCAACTCTGGAAATACTATCAGCCAGGGTCGGCGTCGGCTCTTTACGAGTACAACACTCTCGGTGAACGCATTCGCGAAGGCCTCGACCTTAATGGAAACAACGTGCTCGATGTCGGTGGAACGGACCGCATCAAGACGGCGGAAATAGATTTCTACTCCAATGGCTCTGGATGGTGGGTACGCTCGCAGGTAGGCGCTTACGCAACGGCATCCAGCAGCACTCACTCGATCCTAGGGACCGAACTGGAGCGCCTCACTGGGCTCGCCACCAATGTGCACCGTGAAACACACTCAAGTGACGTGTTCGGCAACACCAGCGTAGCTACCGTCACGGTGGATCGGGCCAACAAGCTGGTTCAGTTCGCCACCGATGCCGCCGACTCGAATATTGACGGACTTCGGGTTGCTTACAACGGGCTGGCGGTCGAGTCCCGCGATCCGATGGGAATAACAATCGACACAGAGTACGATGACCTTGGGAGGCGCTCCAAGTCAATCGATCCGCGCCGTGGCGCAACTACCTATGCGTACATCACCGGTACCAACCTCGTTTCAACAGTCACTGACCCAGGCAATGTGGTGCAAGCGACCTACACCTACGACTCAGCCGGCCGCGTGACCAGCATGATGAATGCGCTGAGCAAGTTCACCTACCACGCCTACACGAGCCGCGGGCAGAAATACCGCGAGTGGGGCGACACAGCTTATCCGGTCGAGTATGGCTACAATAACCTCGGTCAGCAGACGACGATGAAGACTTACCGTGGCGCAAGCGGCTGGAATGGCTCCTCCTGGCCTGGTTCGCCCGGTTCGGCTGACACAACGACATGGAACTACCATGCGGCGACGAACCTCCTGTCCTCGAAGACAGATGCATCAAACAAGTCGGTCAGTTATACCTACACGGTAGCCGGCCAGATCGCCCGTCGCACGTGGGCGCGAGGCGTTTACACGGATTACGGCTATGACAGCCACACGGGCGAGTTGACCTCGGTCACCTACTCCGATGACACCTCGGATTTGAGCTACACATATAATCGATTCGGGCAGATGGCCACGGTCACCGATTACACCGGAACGCGTACGCTCGACCACTGCCTTTGCGGCAAGCTGGTGGAAGAAACGCTTTCTGGATTCTATTCGAGTCGTAAGTTGACCTACGAACTGGCGGGCAGTGGGTTCAAGGGCAGGACGTTAGGATTCACGTTAACGGGCGCGAGTGGTTCAGGAACCGATCTTGATGTCGATTATGGGTATGTCGCAGATGGCCGCCTGAGCACCATAACCTCGGGTGGTCGCACCTTTACCTACGGATACCAGAGCAACTCTCACCTGATTGCCACGGTAACGAGCGGCAGCTATCTGGACACCCGCACGTACGATCAGTATCATGACTGGGTGGACGGAAGGACCACCGCGATCAGCTCTGTGACGAAGGCAGGCTTCGCCTATACCCAGAACAATCTCGGATTGATCACGGAAATCACCAAGACCGGTGAGATTTTCAATCGTTACGGCAATGGCTCCCAAGGCCTCAAAACGACCTTCGGTTACAATGACCGGCTTGAGATCACGTCGGAGGTGACCTACCTGGGCGGCTCAAGCACGATCCTGACCGGGAGAAACGATAGTTACACCTACGACCCGATGGGCAATCGGACCGGTACTACGCACAATGGAGATTCGGCGACCTACAGTTTGAATGCCCTTAACCAGTACACCCAGCGTACTGTACCAGGGGTTTTTGATGTAGCAGGTGCTGCCGGTACGGGTGCCACAGTCACGGTGAATGGCTCGTCCTCCGGCGTTACCCGGCATGGCGAGTATTTCTTCAAGGGCCACGGAATGAACAACAGTTCGGGAGGCGCCTATGCCAGCCTATCGGTTAGCGACGGCACGACGACGGCAAGTTTGCCGGCGTTTGTCGCGCAGACTCCGGAGTCCTTCGTCTACGACGACGATGGAAACCTCAAGGAGGATGGGCGGTACGAATACAATTACGATGCTGAGAATCGCCTCAGTTGGGTTCAGAACTATCGCGAAGCCGTACTGGGTCCGCCGTTCAAAGCGCTCCATATCATGTACGATTACTTGGGGCGAAGAGCGCTGATCCATCACTATCAGTGGGTCGGGAGCGGATGGTCGACCGTGAAGCAGGAACGGTTCATCTATGAAGGCTGGAACTTGATAGCGAAGCTCACTGACATGTCCCTTACGAGTACGTATGTTTGGGGCAAGGACCTGTCAGGCACCATGCAGGGTGCTGGCGGGGTCGGTGGCCTGCTCATGGCCAATGATGCCGGAGAAAGCTACTTGCCTGCGTATGATGCAATGGGCAACGTTCACGCCATGATCAAGGGCTCGGACGGATCGATCGCCGCCGCGTACGAGTATGATGCGTTTGGCCGTACGGTCCGAGAAAGCGGGCCGTATGCGGCACAGAACCCATTCCGATATTCGACCAAGTACACCGACGACAACGGCCTCGTCTATTTCGGACTTCGCTACTACCATCCTGCCTTAGGTAGATTTATCAACCGGGACCCTATTGGGGAGCAGGGTGGCAGGAATCTTTATGGATTTGTCGGCAACAACGGAATCAACCGTTTCGACTATCTTGGTCTGGAGTGGGTTGAGCACTGCGAGGAATATGAAACGACCTACACGGACGGCGAGGCGTTCGGGGTCGAGATAGTGCGCAACTGCTATTACGTCTGGGTGCCTGACGAACCCGTGGACGACGATTACGGACTAAATGGAACAGGTGGCGGCGGCGGCGGCGGTGGCGGCGGCGGCGGTGGCGGTGGCGGTGGCGGCGATAGTGATTCGCCTTCAGGCTCAAAAGACAAAGATGGGGAAAAGAAGCCGGATACAGACGCTGACCAAGACGAAAAAGAGAAGAATGACTGCTATGATCGCGTCGAGCAAATGCTTGAGCTTACGCCATCAAACGTCTCATACTTTAGTCGCTGGTCAAGTTTCAATAGTTCTGGCCAAGCACTAAGGGATTTAGGCCACCAGCGGCAAAGAAATGTACCCGTAAGCGGGTATCGATCTGAGTTGGTTATGTTGGACCAAATGGCGGACGTAGAGAACCATGTAGCGTCTGCAGCTGGTGCATATTTGGTTGCTGCGGGGCACGGGCTTTACCGCAGCCCAAGAACCCCTGTTCTCGGCGAAAGCTTGCCTGTTAGTGGTGTCGCGGCGTATACGGGGGCAATGTTGAACGATAGTTGGCAGTTTGTTTATGGAATGCATGAATACATATTTACTCAAGATCCCAAGAGCTTGGCGAGTGCCCTGCAGGCGATCCCCGAGATTTTAGGCAATAAGGCGGGTTGGGATTCGGGTGCTGTGCTTGCCGACCATATCCGGGGTAATCTATCAACTGATGAATCTCGGCAAAAGTTAAGAGGTATTCTATGCGAATAACATTCGTCATTATGACAGTTTTCGGTGTGGGTTTCTTATCTGGCTGTTTTCTTGGTGGACGATATGAGGAAAAGGAACTTTGGTCTTCGCCCTTCTCACAAGGGAACGCGTCAATAATCTATCGTGGCCACTATGGCCTGAATGATGGCGAGTTGCTTTTGCGGTGGAGCGACCTATACGGTAGGTTAATGGGTGAAGTTCGACTTATCTACTTGGATGAGTATCCGGGGGAATTGGGCTTTAAAGGTGCTACAATTCATGACAAGGAGCAAAGCGTATCGGTCGCTTTCCTGAACTATCAAGGTAAAGCACAAATCACTATACCACTTGTCGTCGCAGGAACAGATGTGCGTCACTTAACCGAGAGGAATAGGGCTCCGTGGATCAATTCAAATCTTGAGAATATACGTTAGATTGCGGAGCAATCAGAGGTTCTTGTATTCAAGAAGTATGCGTGAAATTCCGGGAGCGTGTTCGATTCAAAACTTGGTAGAAAAATAAACTATCGCGACGATGCGAACGGAGAGGCAGGCCAATCGCGCAGATCGCAGCGGCTTTTACGCGGCGTAGGGGCACCATTTAACGTGGAGTTCGGCGCAACGTAAGCGGTTGGCCCGGAGCCTCATTGGCTGCTAGATAAGGAGCCACGGCTGCTTCGTTTGGGTGACGTGAATGAAGCAGGTCAGTGTCGTAGAAGTCACCCATGCAAGGCGGATGATGGGGGAGGTTGCCAACGACGGGGGCTGATCGCGTCGAGGTCGTCCTGATTGGTCAGAGCCGGGAGCAGGGCGAGGACGTCGCACAGATTAGCGAGAGGCTCGATCCCGTGGCGCTGGTAGGAGTCTACCACCGAGCAGAGGATCGCGGTGCGCTGCCCGGCGTAGGGATGACCGTTAAAGAGCCAGTTCTTTTCTCCGCCAGCGGCGGGGCGGATGGCGTTTTCGACTAGGTTGTTGTTTTGGCGCGTCTGACCGTGTTCGATGTGGCGGCTGAGCGGCGCCTACTGCGCAAGCAGGTAACCGGCGGCGATGCCCTGGCCCGACTTTGGCCGCGAGCCTTCGCGCAGTCTTGGTGCCAGCCTAAGCAGCCACCGCAGCCTCCGCTCGTAGTGAAGCGCCCCCAGCCGCGCTTGCCCAGCGGCAAGGTCAGTCTCATCCCACTCGCACTTCGTGCGATTGAGCCGTGCGATCAGCTTCAAGGCGACCCGCGCAAGCTCCTTGTTCTCGCCCTGCGCCCCAATAGACCTGCGGCGCGCGTGCGTCTAGTATCCAACCCAGACAACCTGCGGGCTGGCCCGCGCGTGTGCAGCTTATGCTTTATTGCCGTCGGATTGAAGCACGCCGGCAAGGCCCTTGACCAACGGGTCAGCTGGCTATGCCGGCGGCTCGTGCCGCAACCATAAGACGCGTCATTCCCAGGCCAACTTACGATCAAAGGTTATCTTTGAAGGAGCCAGCGGCCGGGTGACCGGCCGCCGGCATCGTCGGGGTTACTCCGACTTCGCTTCGGCGAGGCGTTCGAAGATGAACGTGTGAGCCTGGTCGGCGAGTTTGGCGACGAGCGGGAGATCGTCGCGGCCGAAGCTGTCGGTGTCGCGGTATTGCTTCGCGTCGTCCCGGTAAGTGCGGGCGAAGGTTACGTTATAGAACGTCTTTCGGTCGACTTCGTTGCCCCAGACGGCGGCTTTAATGCGGCCGAGCCGGAAGGTCTTGATCGGGAGTTTGGATTCGGTCGCGGCGGCCTGGGTGGAGGAGGTGGAGTTGGCTTTCGAGGGCATGGTATTTCTTGGTTTTCGAGGAGCGGGATTGCTCTCTCGCCCCAAAGCGGAGGTGCCGGCCGAATGGAGGTGGAGGGTGGGGGGATTCCTTTCAAGGAGGACCCAAACGAGGACCGCTCGCGCAGCGACCGTGCGACCGGAGGAACCGCCAGAGAGAGCAATCCCGGGCCCGGAAACCAGGATACAAGGGCCTCGTAGCCACCGCCCCCACGTAGGTTCGGCAGGCGGGACCGTATCGAGAGCTGAGAAAAGCCGGAAGGCGGTTAACTTGGCGGCGCAAAGGGCAAACCAAGGCGACCTTGAGACGGCACGATTCCCAACGCGGCGGGGGGGGCGACGTGATCGGTTAGTCCGACTCTTCGGTCCCCGATGGCGTGAACAAAGTCTCTTGGCGACTAGGTCCACACGGGCCTATCGAGGCCCGAGTTCGTTATCCGGCCGGCGGCCCGCGGGCCGGCAGCATCTCCCTCGGTCAATGCCAAGGATTGGCTTGTACCCAAAACTCGGTAGGTACATTTATTTGCGATTTACATTGGTAGGCCTGTTCTCACCCACCGCCAGCCCGGGTCCGCAGTGCGCGAGTCCAGGCAGGCCAGGAATCGGCCCCTGACAACAAGCGCCGTTTCGCTCCTTCGTCTCATGCACTTCCTTCCTGATGTCACCTTCGCTGGCCTCGTAATGGTTTCGCTCTTCGTCTTTCGCTGGCGCGCAAAGTCGATCCAAGCCCCGCGATCACTTTCTTGGCGTCGCCAAGGGGCGGTCTTCGCACTCACGGCTTTGACGCCGGTTGTCGCGCAGGCCCAGACGGTCGATCTGCGCACGGCAACCGAGGCCGGGAACGCCATCATCATGTATCTCAGCGGCGCCTTCGCCGCCATCGGCATCGTAGCTGCGGGCGTAGCAATGATGACCGGGCGTCAATCGATCGCGAAGTGGGCCTTCGCGGGCGCAATGGTGAGCGGCCTCGCCTTCGCGATCGTACGTACGATGTGGAGCAGCATGGGTCTGGAGGCGGCTGACGTCGGCTCGTTCTAACGGTTCTGCACCTTTTCACGGCCTTCCTATTGTTGCCAATGTCCGCCATCAGACTCAACGAGCACGACGCCAATCAAGGCGCGCAATCCTCGGGCGAGTTCCTGGGCATGTCCGGAAACTCCGGCTGGTACCTTTTGGGATCGGCCGGAGCTACGATCATGATGGTTATCGTCCTGTGGGGGGTGTTCGGAGTGTCGCTCCTCCTTTGCCTGCTCGTGGGTATTGTCCTGTGCGCCCTGTCCATGGCGTACGTCCTCGTCCTCAAGAACAACCGGCCGGAACACTACGATACCGACTTCTTCGAGTCGGCTCTGGTCGAGGCGGGGGTGATCACCTTTGCGTTTGGTCCGAGAACCAAGCCGGCAAGCGATCCGTTCTTGCAGGCCGTGGATGGCACTCCTGCTCCTTCAAGGCCCTTCGTCGCTCCGTCGCGCCCTGCCCGTCGCCAACTGTCTTCCCCCCGGGTGCCTCGGACGTTCTCCGTTGCTTCGAGTCCGCCCGAGCTGGCGGCATCCTCGACTTCGTCGGACGACGCTTCCGAGGCCCGGGGCAAAGACGAGGCGCGGCCGACGTCGCAGACCGACCGCGACTATGAGCACTTGCAGGAACAGTTGGCGGCAACGGAGGAACTCTTGGAAGAAGCCTATGCCGAAAGCGGGAGGCGCGACTTGTGAGAGCGGAACCGGTCGACGGCTATTTTGGCGAAGACATGATTGTCTTCGAGGGACTTCACCGGGGCGGCTTCGTCTCCCGGGGCTTTGAGATCGTCGCGCCTGACCTCGAGCAGGCCGACCCTGTCCACCATAACGCATTCGAGTCCGATCTCGTGGCGCTTCTCTCCGTCCTGCGACCGGAATGGCGCCTTCAGGTGCAGTGGACAACGGATTCCGACTACCGCCAGGCCCTCCAGCGGTACCGGGAGGACACGGTGCGACTGTCGACGAACGCGTGGAGCACCCGGCAACGGAACGAACGATTCGTCCGGTACTCGCGCCAAATGGAGGACGGCCAACTCCGCCGCGAGCGGCTGCGCATCTATGTCACGATGCCCGTCGATGCCGCCGCCGTCGGCCAACAGAAAAGCCGTCTCTCAAACGAGGCCCTGCTAAGCGCCTATGCCGAGCAGTTCAATCAAACGGGACACTTCCTTCAGGCCCTGCTCGGTGGCAGCGGCGGCCAGGTCCGTCCGATGACGGACGCGGACCATTTCCGGCACTACCTGGAGTTTCTCAACCCCTCTCTGCCCGAGCAGCGGATTGGCGATCCCTTGGAGTTTTTCGACCGCGAGAAGTCGATTCAAGAGAACTGCTGGCTTGGCGAAGGCCGTCCGCTTGAAAAGCCCGACACCGGTTTCTATCTCGATGGCTGCTACCACGGAATCCTCGCCCTGAAGAGTCTGCCGAAGCGCACGCGACCCAGTATCGCCTATACTCTGACCAAGCTCGGCTTCCGGGACTACGCAATCACGGTCAACGTCGAGCCGGTCGACGTCGAGCAGCTCATCGAAAAGGAGCAGAAGGAGCTTAGCCGGGTGGAGGGCGACTACGAAAGTCTCAAGAAGATCAAGCTCCTGGCCGCAATGAAGACCAAAGCGGCGAAGATCGCGCGCTACAGCAACGGCGACAGTTCGCCGTACCGCATCCAGTACCTCATTCGCGCCTGGGATCGGAATCGTGAGGATCTGCGGGCGAAGTTGACCGCACTCAAGGCGGCCGTCGCGAGCATGGAGCGCGCTCAGGCCTATGAGCCCGCCCTCGAAACCTCGGCGAGGAACTTCTTCTACTGCACCTGGCCCGGCTGGTCCTTCAGCCGGTACCGGTCGCTCTGGCACGAATACGACGACGTGCTCGTCGCGAACATCCTGCCCTTCTCCTCAACACCTGTCGGGCACATCGAGTCGGCCGAGTTCATCTATGACGGACCGAACGGAAACCTCGTCGGCGGGCGGACCTTCATGGGCGAGGGAGGAAGCGCCACGCCCCAGAACGCCGTCGTCATCGGGACGACCGGCTCCGGGAAGAGCGTCAACGTGATCGATATCCTCACGCAGACGGAGCCCTTCTTTCACTACACGATGATCGTGGAAGAGGGTGAGTCCTACACGACGTACGTGCGGACCGTCGATCCCACCGTCGAGCCCGTCATCGTGCAGGCCAACGGGAGACTCACGATGAACTATCTGGATACGCGGGGGCTTCCGCTTTCCGGACTTCACCTTAGTGCCGCCGCCGCGCTCCCACTCCTCATGGTGGGACAGTCGAAGGACGAGGATCGGAACAAGCTCCGTCAGGCGCTCCTCGCCAACGCGATCGGGCAACTCTACGAGGATTTTGCACGGTGGTACTTGAACCGAAACCCCGCCCAGTGGTCGGACCTCGCCCGCCGTACCCATGCGCTTGACCGTTACCGGAAGGAGCGCATGGGACCTCAGGCCACGGATCTCGACGCATTCTTAGCCTTTGCCGAGTGGGAAACAGCTCATGGCGACGAAGCGAACGCGTACCTCGCCAAGGCCCCGGAAGGCGAGGTCGTACGTTTTGCCAAGGAGGGCGCAGGTGCCCGCCAACTCCGGGACCTGATCTTCTCGCGAATCGCAGCTGCCGGTCAGCCCCAGCACGGCCACTTGCAGGAACTCCTTTCGGCCGAGGCGTCCGGGGCTCACGCGGAGGAGATGCGTTATCTCGCCACGCTCCTTGAACCGTGGTCCGCCGGCGGAAGCTACGGCGACCTCTTCGATGGCGTTTCCAACGTGAACCTAACGGGCCGGATCGCCCACTTCGAACTCGGCTACATCCCGGAGTCCGCCGAGGAACTGAAGGCAGCCGCCGCGTTCCTGATCGCGAACTACACCCGGTCACACATCATGCGGTTGCCCCGCGCCCTCCGGAAGCGGAACATCTTCGAGGAGGTGGCGAGGTTCTCCCTCGTCCCGTCCGGCAAGAAGGTGCTCCGCGAGTCGTACCAGCAGCTGCGGAAGTACAACGTCTGGAACGTCGCGACCGTACAGAACTACGAACAATTCAAGGCATCCGATGTTCGAGGGGCTGTGCTCGGGAACAGCCGGATGCTCTTTCTCCTGCGCCAGAGTGACCGTTCCGATATCGAGGACTTGAGCCGCGATTTCCCCATCCCCGAGACGGTAAAGGATGCGGTCATGAGTCATCCGGAGCCCGAGAAACTGATCGGGACGAAATTTTCCCAGTTCACCTACTACCACACGGACGAACGGCGTCCCCTCATCGTCACCATGCGCAATGTCGCTTCGCGCGAGATGCTCTACTGCGCGTCGAGTTCGGGTTCGCATTTCGATTCCCGTCAGAAGGCCCTCGCTGGAAAGACCGACGTGGTCGAGGCCATCATCGCCAACGCCTGAGTATCTTGCCGTGCCGTCGATAAAACCCTGCTGTCCTATGCATCTCCGCTCCGCCTCATGTTTTCGACCCGTCCGCACCGCGCTAGGCGTGGTCGTCCTTGCCGCCGTTCTCACTTCGGTAGGATGCACCACGTCCGGGTCCGGATCGCCCGGGCGCACGAGGAACTTCGCAACCACCGCCACGGCGACCGCCGCCGGGGCGTACATCGGAGCGCGTGAGGGCGATGGCAAGGCGCGTAACGCCGCCCTGGGTGCGGCCGTTGGATTCGTCGCGGGCGAAACCATCAATTACTTTAGCGACAAGGCTCAGCGTGAGGCTTACCTCGCCGGCTACGAAAAAGGGCAATCAGACGCGGTAAAGCAGCAGTATTGGATTGCGCGGGACAATCAGCGACGGCGTGACGAACCGGACGACGGCTATGAAGAGGCGCTTTACGAAATACCCGTTCCCGCGAGCGAACGCGATGGGGTGCGTCGCGAAGCCACCACGCGGGTGATCCGCATCGTCCTGCCCAGGGAGGAATCATGAAGTACGTCCTTGCCCTCGCCATAATCCTTTTGGGACCCGTTACAGCCCAGGCCCAGTGGGCGGTCTTTGACATCGCGAACTTGCAGCAAAGCGCGGTCAACTATGCCGCACTCGTCGAACAACTGTCGCGGCAGGCGACGCAGATCGGCAACCAGGTTCGCCAGATTCAACAGTTCGAGACCGAACTCCGGCGGATGGGCGACATGTCCGCGGTGGTGGAGATTGTCGGCTTTCGGGAGTTCAAGGCAGACCTTGGTCTCGAATCAAAGATCAAGACCTGGGAGGATCGCCTGCTTCGGGTCGACGGGCGAGGGGTCTTCGGCGACACGCGCGGCGGCATCTTCATCGAGGTCACAGCAGACTTTCCGGACTTCGATGGCGTACCCGTGAGACGGTCGGAGCAGGCATACAAGCAGCCGCATGACGTCATTCTCACGGTCGACGAGTTCAAGGCTGTGCAAAACGACGTCTACCGCCGGCGCACGATGCTGAAGCAGGCCATCGCCGACACGAGCGAGGCCATGCGGGTTGCTCCGACGGTTGCCGAGCAGGCGAAACTGGAAGCAGTCTTGAATGCGCAGTACAGCCAGCTGGCCGCCGTCGATGCGGAAATCGCATTCAGCATCGCCGAGGTGCAGGCGAAGGTCGCAGAGGCCGAGGCGATGAAGAACGCCCAGGCGATCGCCGAAGCTGAGACCCGCAAGCGACACGTCTTGCAGGAAACCTCGAAACTAAAAACGGCATTTACGCCAACCTACTACTGCCTCCTTCAGCATGTCACGGAACGCAGTCTGCGGGACTGAAATCATTTCCACCTTACTCAATCATGAAACCTCTTCCTGTCTTTGTTTTGATGACTGGTGTGTTGGTACTCGCCGGCTGCAAAAAACCGTCGTCTGGTACGCCGGTCCCTGCTCCGGTGGCGGATCCCGCGGTCCAAGCGGAGGCCGCACGCAAAGAAATGGAAGCCCTGCCCAAGGCCTTCCAGACACCGGACTACTTCAAGAAGAACGAACCGGCACCGGCCGGTACCGCTACGTCCGGGAAGTGATCGCCTCGTTCGCCATGATTCCGACGCTCTGCCTCGGCAGCATCCTCCCTTCATCCTACTTCGACGGTCTGTCGTCGTTGTGGGGAGGCTGCGCTTATGTGGGCAGCGCAGTCGTGGCGATCGGTCTCGCGATGCACGTCGTTCAAGGACGACCCGATGCCGGTACGTTCGCTTGGTTGCTCGCCAAGGTCATGCTGATCGGTATCGCGACCCTCTTCATCCGCGAGTGGCTGCTCAGGCTCAACGACATCGTCATCAGCTTTGGCAGCATGATGGGTGCAAATCCCCGGGAGGTGGATGAACGGTTTATTGAGTTCATCGCCGGCAAGCCCGCTTCTTCCGCCGATACCAGTGCGTGGGATGTCATCTGGGGCACCAAGTCACTGGGCACGGCCGTAAGCTATTCGCTCCTCTGGCTGTTCGGCTGGCTTTCGTGGGGCGTGCAATATGTCGTGAAGCTGATTGGTGGCGTCCTACTCACGGCGGGCTGGGCCTTGAGCCCACTGTTTCTGTCGTTCTTCATGCTCAGGCCTATGGCGGGCGTCGCGCAGCGTTATCTGATAGGACTGATCGCGCTGGTTTTCTGGCCCTTTGGTTGGGTTCTCGCGGCCGTCGTTACGAATGCGATGCTGGAGGCTGCTGCCGCGGTCAGTCTTGTGCCCATGGTGGTCGGAATGGGTGCAGTAGGAACCCCCGCGCTTACGGTCCTGCTCGTCGGGATCTGGATGATCGTAAGTTCGATCCTCGCTCCATGGATCACGACGAAGGTCTTCCTTATGGGTGCGAATCCGGCTTCCGCCATGGCGACCAGCGTGGGTGGCGTGGTTCAGGCCGCTTTCGCCGGCGGGATGGGGGCTGGGGTTGCGATGGGTACGGCAGGTGTAGGCGCCGGGGCCGTCGTGGCTGCATCTGCGCTGGGCGCCCTGACCTCGGGGACAGAGTCTGCGGCGCGCGGAGGTGGATCGGCCCGCATGACCGGCACCGCCATCGGCGGTCTCTCGGGTCTCTATGCCGGGCGCTTTATGCGCAGGAACGTTGCTGCAACCGAAGCGTCAGCAGCGGCTCAGGAGCGCCAAGCCGAGGCATCGGAACAGTTCAGCTCACAATTCTCCCGGCACGCCGAGCGCGCCCGGAACCAGGCGGAAATGCAACCTCACACTGCGGACCCAAACCAGGCCGCCATCGACATCGAAGCCCATGACAAACGCACATCGTAGGATAACGGAGGCGAAAGAACGCTCAGCACGAGCGGCCGAGCGCATTGCGGCTTCGCAAGCGCAGGTCGCGAAGCATGCCGGTTCGTTCGCGGATCTCGTCGGCAGCATGGGTGCGCCTCGAGGGTCAGCAAACGCCGCGTCACCCAAGGCGCCTGGTAAAGTCGCTAGCAAGAAATGACCCGCGACGGCTCCTCCGTACCTGTACCCGTTGCCAGACGGTCTCCACTCGGCCGCCCGCGGACGTCCCTTCTCGCGATCTTCGACCGGCAGCGCACGCAGGCCCTCGTCTGGTTTGTCGTCGCCCTTGCCGCATGGGGATGGGCGATCTGGGATCGGCAGAATCTAGTGGAGAAGCTGACGCGGCGCCGCGACGTCGTGATCATCGATAGCCTCGGGACCTATTACGTTTCACCCGTAGTCGACATCCAGCAGGCGAAGGATCTGCACGCCTTGCAGACCAAACTGGCCTGCAAGGCCTTGTTCGAGCGGAATCCGCTCGGCCTCGATAACCCCGAGCTCTTCAAGCAGCTGTTTCTCAGCGATGCGGCCCAATCGGCGCTGTCTGTCCTCAATCAGACCAAGGCAGAGTTCGAGGCGAAGGCGCTGCACCAGAAGGTGGAAATAGGCGCGCCGGAGATTCTGAGCACGCGGGACAACGCCTTCTACACGTCTGCCGATGTGCAACTGATCCGAGTGGGCGCGTACCAAGGCGCTGCCATTACCGAAGTCCTTCGCTACCGCGTGAAATTCAAGTTCCTCGTCAACCCTGACCTTACCCGCAACGGGCGGTTTCCGACCGCGGTCGCGGCGTTTCAGGTGGAACCGCTCAAATCGTGATGATGCCGTCCGTAGTCCGTCTTCTCTTGTTCGTCGTGTTGGTCGTCTCCATAGAGGCCCAGGCGATCCGCGAGTACCCCCTCAATTCTCGTGCTGTCGTGGAGTTGGACGTCTCCGATGAAGTTACGACGATCGTGTTCCCTGAGCCGATCACTGCGATCGCCGGGGCTGGCATGCTGATCGACGACGGACGCGCTGCAACGGACGTTGAGGAGAAAGCGATCCTCCGGTTTCAGGTCAGTCATGCACCCGCCTCGAACTTTATTCTTGTTCGCAGCCTTCAGGCCGAAGCCGGTGCGAGACTGACGGCCATTTACAAGAATGAAGCGTACGTTTTTCAGCTTCAGTCCGTACCCACCGGTTCGATTGCGAGCGCCATTCTCCGCGATGTGCCAGCCCCGTCTGCACGTCCGGTCGAACTTCCCCCGGCGGCGGTGAAGTTCTCGCCCAAAATCGGATTCAGCCTGCTGGACCGCGCCCGTGCCTACCCGTTACTTGTCGATGCGCTGCCACGGGCAGTGGAGGGAGTTTCGCTCCATGCCCAGGACCGGGTGATCGAGATTGCCGGGTTGCGTATTCATGTTCAGGAAGTGTACCGATTCGCCCGCGAGGATGCGTTGGTCTTCTTAGTCCGACTTACGAACACGAGTGGCGGTGTCCTCAATCTCGCGCCCGAAACGTTTGCCGTCCGTGTCGGCGATGAACGCTACGAACAGTCGATCGCAAGCGGTCCCGAAGAACTCACCCCGGGAGAAAGCGCCGACGCGGAGTTCGCCATCGTCGGTACGCCCGACGGGCTTCGCAACGACCTGAGTGCCGATAATGCGTTCACCGTACTCCTGCAGTTCGGTCCGAGGCCATCCGCCGTGGAGACACCGGTTACAGGCAAAGCGGAAGACGAGGCCGGCGCATGAATCCACGGGCTTTCGGCGATTTCCTGAAGAGCAAGTTCGGACTCTTCGTCTTGTTCGTCGTTCTGCTTTTCACCGGGCTTTGGATCTATTCCGGTGGGCAGGCTGAAGCCCTCGAAGGTCAGAAACAGTCAACCGCTGCCCGCAAGGACGTGCAACTCGGGCAAGTGCAGATTCCGCTGGATCAGGGTCTTGAAGACGGGGTTCCGAGATCGGCAACGGCCACTGCGAAGACGACCGGCGGCGACGTACATGAGAGTGGGGCGCTCGTTCCCTTCCGTCCGGCGCCTCCCGCGAAAGCAATCACCTCCTCCGAGCGCCCGCCGCCCGCCCCGGCGCGTCCGACGACCGAGCAGCCGGTCCGCAAGCGGCGCGTTTCTTCACTCCTTGCGTCTTACCATCCATCACCCCGGGAGAACGGATTACCTGAGTTCGAGGCCCCGTCTCGGTTCCTCCCGTTTGGAACGCTGCTCAAGTGCAAGCTCGTGAACACGGTGGACAGTGCAAACATCGATACGCCCGTGATCGCACTGCTCCTGGAGGACGTGTGGCAGAACGGAAAACGGGTTCTGCCGGCGAATGCTCTGGTTCACGGGACGGCGACTGCTGGGCGTCTCCGCGATCGCGTCAACGCCAGTGGCATCTGGCGCCTTGTGTGGGAAGACGGCCGGGAACTCGCCTTCAATGGAACGGCGTTGGACCGGGAGTATCACCAGGAAGTCGACGGCTTTGGAATCACCGACGGCTCGGCCGGAATTCGGGGCCGACTGCTCGCAACCGACAACCTGCAGGAGCTCAAGATGATCGCCTCTGCCGCCATGAGCGGTTTCGCAAGGGGCACCCAAGACCGGACCCAGAATGCGCTCGGGACCACGCTCACCGGTTCGGTTTCGAACGGTGTGCGTGAGGGTGTGGGTGAGGTTTTCGAGCTCTATGCGCGGCGTACGCTGAAGGACATTGAGGATCACGGGTACTTTGTCCGAGTGCCTGCGGGTAAGGAGTTTTACGTCTACGTCCTCGAGACGTTGGATGCCGACAAGGCGAGCGTAGGAGGCCGGCGTTAAGTCGGAACGACCGATGAATCGTACCGGAGGTATGTCTATGAGGAATGCAATCAGTCTGCTTGTCGGTGTGTTGCTGGCGACATGCTACGTGATCGCCGAGCCAAAGGCCCCGGCTGAGGATGAAGGCGAACCGGCGATCACGGTTGGCCGTTCGCCGAGAATCGCCCGGGAGGTCCCGTACTTTGTGCGCGGGTACCACGACGCCCGAGATCCGAATCTTCGGAACGAAGCGCACGTCGTGTATCGCAGGATCATGGTGGCGGTTCGCACCGAAAGCGGCGACGAGAGGGTTCCTCACGCCCGATCAGTGGCGCACGCGCCACTTCCGATGTCGACAGAACTGGCCGCAGAACTGGCGACGCAGAAGGCGTTGACGGCGGAAGTACAGGCCGTGGAGAAAACTTTGAAGGACATCGAGCGAGCGATGCGCGCACACTACGCCGATCTGCTCCGGCAATCTGCGTCCGTTCAACGCGTGCGCGAGGAACTCGAGGCCGAGCGCGAACGACTCCGTGCTGTGGCGAAGGAGTCGCTTCCAAGCGATCCTCCTTCGCCGGAGTCAACGAAGTCCACTGCTGCCCCGTGGTAACCGCGACGCTTCCAGATGAGCCCGGGATCGACCTCGAACGACTCCGGCATTTGTCCCGTTACCTGCAGGCGGCGATCCGAGGCCAAGTCGAGGTGATTGAGCGGGTGGCAGAGCGCCTTCAACACGGCGAGCTTAGGTTAACCGCCCCGGGTCGCCCGAAAGCCAGTTTCCTTTTTCTCGGACCCACCGGCGTGGGAAAAACCGAGCTTACCCTGCGATTCAGCGAGATTCTGATGGGCCCGGATCGGGTGGTGCGACTCGATATGTCGGAGTACCAGACCGCCGATCGCCTGGCCTTGCTGCTTGGGACTGGCGAGGAACCGGGCCGCATCGCGCAAGGTTTCGACGCCTGTCGCGGGCGAGGAACCTTACTCTTCGACGAAATCGAGAAAGCCCATCCTAGGGTACTGGATATCCTGCTACAACTTCTCGACGCCGCCCGGTTGACGACGGGAGGGAACCGAGTCCTCGACTTCTCGGAGTGGTACATCGTTTTGACGAGCAACATCGGTGCGCAGCGGATCATGTCGATGCGCCGATCGAAGTACGAGACGATGGAGCGTTTGGTACGGCAGGACGCGCAACGCGAGCTGCGTCCGGAGATTTTTGCGCGAATCGCGCTGACAGTCGTCTTCAACAAACTTGGCTACGAAACGCAGTGCGAGATTGCCGAGGCCTTAGTCGAAACCCAATGCCGCATCTTGCGTCAACGTGGGCTGATGGTCACGGCAAGCGAGGGTGTGCCGGGTGTGGTCGTCCGATGTGGATACCACGAGCGGCTCGGGGCCCGCCCGATGAGAGATGCCGCCGAGGTGCTCATCCGTAACGCCCTTGCTGCGTCCTTGCTGGCGGGAGGTTCCGGCAGTGGACGGCTTGCGCCCGCATCGGATGAGCGGTCGCTTCGACTGATCGAGGAGTCAGGCCAATCATGAGCCCGAAGACCGCTGCCCCGCGTGTCGTGGTGCTCAAAGCCGACCGCCTTTACGGCGACCTGATCGCACGGCAAATCAAGGAGACCTGGCGTCATGCGCAGGTGTCGGTGTTTCAGCTGGGCTTCGGTGCACTCGACTCGATCCAAGCAAGCGTACCCGACATCTTCATTACCGGGGCGAAGATCGATGACATGGATGGCCTTGAGCATCTGGAGCCGTTTATCGATACCCACCTGCCGATCCTGGTCCTTACGTCCCGCCACGATCCTCGAACGATTGAACTGCTCCGCGGCGTTCGTTTCGACGGGCTGTACGACGGGCACGCCGAGGGGCTGGAGAACCTGCCGGTCGCGATCAAAGAGGTGTTACAACGCCGATTCTACGCGAGCCCGACGATGATGCCTCACTTGAAGCGTCCAAGGAACATCACTCTTGATACCCTTACCGAGAAGGAGCAACTGGTCCTCTCGCTCATCGGGGATGGCACGGACGATCAGCAGGCAGCCACCCAACTTGGCCTCTCACCGCACACCGTGGCCACCCACCGCAAGTCGATCATGGCGAAGCTCAAGCTTCACCACAAAGGCCAGCTCATGCTCTATGCGATTCAGCACGGGTACATACGCGTGACGGCCCAGAAAGTCTACAGACCAGGGTTTCAGCGTGCGCTAACTTCGCGGAGCGGCGGAACGAACGATCTAGCTTAGTATACGGCTCTGTAAAGAGGCAGTTCCACCGAGACGGGGAGTCTAGGATACTGCGTTGGCAGATGAACAGCCATATACTTTGAATCATATTTCAGGTCAAAAATAACGTAAGTTTGCATTTGCATGGTCGAATGCCCCATCGAATTGCCAGAATTGTGTTCCCGACAAATGGACTATAGAAACAAAGCAATTTTGCGTTGAGAAAGGCTTCCGAGCAGCAGAATCGTCTCGGAGGCTTTGTGCGTTCTGCTGGTGTACTTGAATATGGTATTTTCTCCAGTCGTCGGAGTTTCGCCTTAAGGCTCTGAGATTGGGAGCTTAAGGCCCGGGTCTGGGTTTGCATACGGCGGCAGCGGAAGTTCGCCTCGGCTCCACTTCTCGTAGAAGTCATTATCATCGGAACGAGCGAAAGGGAACCGGTCAAAATAGTCGCCAGATGATCCCGTGAGCCGTGGATCCGCCTGCGCCCGCAATCGCGAGAAAAGATCATTCCGCAATTCGGCCACCATCTTGGCATTGTACGGAGCCAAATTCGTTACGCAGTCTGGATCATTCGCTAGGTCATAGAGTTCGTCTGCCGGACGCGTCCCGAAGGATAGCGACCAGTAGAGACCTGTGTTATTTCGGCTTCTTCCTTGGCCAATAAGCACACGCTTGGTGGGGCCGTCATCTACGTCCAGATAGCCTGTTTCAGGGTTGCCTGCGGGCCATCGGTCGGTGGTAAAGTTGTACAGGTAAAGCCATCCATCGACGATCATCCCGCGTATGGGATATCCTGCGTTATTGGGTCTGCCCGGGTCGTGGCGCTCTCGCCCGAGAAGCACGTGATTTCGCTCTGGATCAACGCGGCCATCCTTCGACGAACGTAAGACGTTCAGAAAACTCCGGCCCGTCATTGTGATTCCCTGTTCTTCAGATTGAACTTGGGCTGAGGCGATAAGTGTTGGCGCAACATCAGCGAAGCTAACGTAGTCGTCTACGACTCGCCCAGCCGCAGGGATGCCAGCCGGCCAGCGGACTGCCATGGGTATGTGGCAAGAGAGCTCGTAGTTTTGGCCTTTACTTCGCGGAAACGGCATCCCGTTATCGCTTGTGACAATCACTATAGTGTTGTCTAGTTCACCGCGACGCTCGATTTTCTGAAGTATCTTGCCAAGCTGGCTGTCAAAATGCTCAACTTCGTAGGCGTAATCTAACATGTCCTCACGTACATCGGGCAAGTCCGGCCAATGGCGGGGAACCTTGTCGATGGCAGCGAGATTTTTCCCGCCTAAGGTCGTCCCGGACTTGAATGCGTACGGGCGATGGGGCTCGATGCCGCCATACCAAAAGAACCACGGCGTTCCCGTTGGAACTTGGTTCAGGAAGTCGGCGAAATTGGCAGCATAATCGACAGACGACATTTCGGCGGTTGGGGCATGTAGCTTCTTTTCGTGGAATCCGGTGCCTGCGACATAACGCGGTTTGCCGTCGGAGGTGAGTGCCTTTCCTGGACCCCATCCTTTCCCGGTTACACCTGTTGCGTATCCGGTCTGCTTGAGCACCTCCGGGAAGGTCGGTATGTCAGGAGGAAAAAAATTGAAATGAGTGAAACCCGCCCCGTTCTGCCACGGATAGCGCCCTGTGAGCAGCGTAGCTCGGGATGCTGAGCACTTAGCTACCGGTGTGTAGGCGTTTGTGAAGAGCACTCCTTCGCGCGCAACACGATCAAAGTTGGGAGTCACGACCCAACGGGTACCATATATCGAAGCATGTGGATACGACCAGTCGTCGGCGACTGCGATCAATATGTTGGGCCTAACTTCGGAAGCATGTAGCGTTGCGGCCAGGATGGATCCTGTTAAGAGTGTACTGAATGGATTCAATGGGGTATTGTTTTTTGAACGATCTCGGGTGGACCGAAAGGTTGTGTGGCCGTAATTTAAATAAGGCATTCCGAGTTAATTGTGAGAATCGTGAAATGAGCGCTTTGATATACGAACATTCGTAGGATTCAGTTGTTGAGAAAGGTCGGTTTTACATGATGGTGTAGTCTCTATTTGCGTTTTCCTGCAGATACCGTCGTATCTAAGGTCGTGGACGATGTTCGAGGCCACCCATGGCGCTTTCCCCTCCCGGCGTCACATTTACGAGCGATGGCACCGGGCCGCGAAGATCAAGTGCGGTGGACAGCTCGGGCGCGGCTTTCACCTCGGTAAAGTTGGCCCATCGGCAGAGTGCCAGGCTCCGATCGATCAGGCTGGAGTCCACGGCAATCACAGGCACGTCCAACTCCAATGCGGCTGGGTCGGTTTCCCGCAGCGGCATAGTCGCCGGGTGCGAGCCGGCCGCCGGAGTTGGACTTGTGCCGTCGGTTAATCAATCGCAGGTCGAACAGATCGGTCCGGATGCAAATCTATTGGAAGATTTAGTTGCGTCCGGCTGGATCGCGCGTGGAGCATCCCGCGGTTCGCGTGGGATCAGAGTCCGCAACGACCGTCCGGTGCGTATTCGTTTCGAAGGCATCGACGACGCGGCACAGGCCTAACCCGTTGCCGCCAGTATGACCGCGGATGGGCACAAGGGGGCTGAAACCGAGGACGCCAAACGCGTACAGGTTCTAGATCAGGTGGTACGAAAGGACGTACGGCGGCAGTCCGACGAGGAAGGGATGCTTTGCGCTACCCACTTGGCCAGCCAAGGCGCATGAGGACCCGCTACGTGGATGTGGTAATCGTGAGAGGTCACGGCGATGCTACCGAACCGCCGAGCAGCGGTTTCGTAATCGAGATTCGCCTTGCGGAGATCGATGCTGACCGGGGCAGCCAGGCCGTGGGATTGGACGAGGCCGAGCGGCAGGCCAACCAACAGAAACATGTCGCGCCGCGCACGGAAATCGTTGGGCGCCAGTTTGGCCCAACGTACGATCGGAGCGGTAGCACTCATGCCGAGTGGGCGAAAGTCGCGTACATGGCTTTGGTGCGATGGACACTGCGTACCCGGGCATAAGGCCGCCACAATTCGTCAAAGACCGCGTCGAAGAGTGCAGGCTTGCGGACGGCGTGGAAGTTGGGTGTGTCGCTGACGCGTTACCGCAATTCCATCCGGCTGCGCGCTTTTTGGAACGCGGTGGGCAGATCGCCAGGCCGCAGCATCACCGAGGCTGTGTATGCGGCGGGGTTCGGCAGCTATGCGCAATTCTTCAAAGTCTTTAAATCCGCCTACGGCGAGAATCCGCGTTCGAGTGTCCTGCGTCGTCTCCCGAAGGCCGGATAAGGACGGGGCCGTCGGAGTGAGGCTAGCGCCTTCCCGGCTGGCGTCACTCCGGAGGATCGGATCGACGCCCCAACCAGCGCGCGAGGAGACGTGTCAGTGCCGGCATGACGGCCCAGGTGAGGAGGGCGACCACGAGCCCGTTGAAGAGCAGATTCGACCATGGGAACGGAATCCATGTTTCGATGCGGGGCATGAAGGGAATCAGCGGCGTGGTCACGAGGCAGACTCCCAGCCAGGTGACCGCGGCGATCTTCCATGTCGGCGGGCGCTGCGGGTCGTTGGCGAACAACAGTCGCAGGCCGGCGTGTTCCTCAACTTCGGCGGGGCGCGAGGCATGGGCATCGAGCGCACGCATCCAGGTCTTGTAGTCGCGATGGCCGACGAAACGCTGGCGGTCGACCAGCGACGCGAATCCTGCGACGACCATGTAGTCCACTTCCGCGCCGAGGTCGCGCTCAAGCAATTGGAGACCAACGCAGCCCGGCTGCGCGGCGGCGAAGGTGAAGAACTTCCGCATCTCCACCTCGAAGGCGCGGGCTCGTTCAACGGGGATGCGGCGCACCGCCGTGACGGTGACGGCCGGAGAGCTCATGGCGAGGTCACGCGGGTGCACCGAGATCGCCGCGCGCATGGAGGTAGGCCAGCCAGACCAGTTTGGCGACGATTTCGAGTTCCCCGTCGTCCCGTGGACCATAGACCATCACGGCCCAAGGGTCGCGCGGATGCGGTTCGCCCCAGCCGGCGGCATTGATTTCAGCAATGACGAGCGGCGGCAGGTTCACATGCAGACTTCCGTCGGCGGGCGGATGCAGATGGGCGAACTCGTTGCCATAGCTCAGTCGCCCTCGCACCAAGGCTTCCTCGAGAAAGAACGCCCGGGCGCCCGGCAACGAGATCAGGCTATGTCCGGTCGACACGTGTGGCAGCGCGGCCGTTCTGAAGTACACCGCTTGTTGCATGTGAACCGGGGCATTCTGCGTCAGCTGCTGGTGGGCGATCAAGGTGCCGGTCGGAGCTTCGCTGGTGGTTGGGCGCGGACCGGGCCGGGCGGGGACGCGGAACTGACTGCCAATCTCGATGAAGTGAGACGGATCCGGGACGGCCAATGGGTTCATCGGGTGGGAGCCGCCGCGGGTTCGGGTGTGGCCGCTCGCGGAATCGGGGCGAATCGGTTGTCGAGGCTCCATGGACCAGGCCCCTGCACCCAGATCAACAACAGGGCACCTGTCAGGGCGTTGTTCTTGGAGAAGTGAATCATCTGCTCCATGAATTGTTCCGGCGGGACGGTCCACGGCAGATGGAAATAGTAGGTGGCCAGCATCATGAAGGCGATGAGGCTTCCTGCTGCCCAGCGAGTCTGGAAGCCGACGAGGATGAAGATGGCGGCAACGACTTCGATGAGGATGGCCGCGACCAGCATCAGGGCCGGGGCCGGCATGCCGGCTGAGGCCATGAATTCCGCGGTGCCATTGAAGTTGCCGATCTTGGAGAGACCGCTGGGCAGCCAGACCGCAGCGAGAAGGATGCGCCCGAGCAGGGCGAGGGGACCGTTGAGTTGGGAAGAGGTCATGGTGGGAAGACGAGGGTGGCGATGCCTCTGCAGTATGGCAGACTGCACCGGCTTACCGCCTCCGCGGAGGGAGGGGTTCTCCCCTGACGCTTGCAGCGGGGAGCGGCCTCCCACTTTTGGGGGACACGTGCCGGACGATCCACCAGCCTCGTCGCATGAACACGCCTAACCCCTACGTCCGCGCTGCACGCGCGTCCGGGCCGCGCGGCACGGCTGCAGCGTGGGCTAGAGGGCGAGGTCGCCTTCGATCATCGTGACGCGAGCGTGGTCCGGTACCCCGGTTTCACCGCTCTGGACCAAGCTCACGACCTGATCCACCGCCACGGCCCCGATCTTTTGCGGGTGCTGGCGTACCCCGGCGTACGCACCGGGGGCGGAATCCCAGCCGAGGTGAAGTACGCCGACATTCTGAGGCGCATCCCGGCGCGGATCGGCGCAATATCCTTGTCGGCATTGATGACGATGACGTCCGGCGCGTGATCACAGAACCAAGCGGTGAATCGTTCTGGCGTCTGTCGTTCGTCGGTGACTTCAAGGAACGGCAGTGGCTAAGACTTGCCGTGCTCTACATGCAGCACAAAGGCCGCGCTGGTCGAATAGTTGAGTCGCTTATCCCACCCTCTCCGGACAAAAACATGCCGATTCGCCGATTACGCATCTCCGACAAAGCGCCGAAGGCGAGACGCGTGTATAGAATTTATGTGACACCGGGCGATGGATGTGGGGATTGAGCAGCAATTACGTCGTACTCCATCTATTCGGACGATCGTTTGGTCGATACAGCATCCCCCGATGCATTCCCCCCGGCCATGGACGCGCCTTCGCGCCTGTGGCCGGGGACATTGCCTGTGGTTCCATCGCCGTGCAGAGACAAGCATGGACTTGGGCGGACGTTGAGCTCAACGGAGCAACGCCATAGGCTTACGGTCTTCCGAACGGCAGGTCCGGGATTCCAAAGGCAGATCGGATCTGCACAAATGAAAGGTTGGACTCGAGTACAGCCGTCACGGCGGCGCTGCTTGCCCGGGTGTCCGTGCAGGAGGTGACTGGGCGTTGGCTTGAGTTGTGGGCCATGTTGACGACAACCACAGCGCAAGGTGGCCATCGTCAAATCAAGGCACTTTGGGTGTATTGCGGATTGCGGTGGTCTCCTAGCAGGACCTTTCACGCCTGGACCGATCTGCCACCCGTGGCCCTGTTACCAGGCCGCTGGGTTCGTCAGCACGATGGCACTGGCTGGGACTGGCGCGTGTTTGTTCGTTGTGACAGCAATGTGGCGGTGGTGGCGCCCTCCTCCGAGACCATCATCCTGCTCAACGCGCGTGCCTTGCGACGACGCCCCGCTTGGTTCATCGAAGTCCGCGGTGTATCGGCGGAGGTCAGGAAGCGAATGCACACTGGTTTTGGCCATGCCCCCTGATTGCTCAGCCCCGTGTGATCATCGCACGCTCTCCAGCCGAGACACACGGCGCACGGATGGTGCGGTATCCGCATATCGGATTCCTCATGCCACCCTCAAGGAGGCCGTCCGGTTGACCCGGGCAACGGGACGGTCCAGCGTCGGCGAGATGATCAACCTCTGCCATTGCCTCAAGGTGGACGGCGAGGCGGGCTGGCGCGAAGCTTCCGGCGCCAAGGCCCTGTTCCGAGGCTGAACCATGACCCAGGATACGCTGCTCCTCTACGTCGGGACGATGGTCTTGGTCGTGTTGATTCCCGGGCCCACGGTGCTATGCGTCGTCACGCAGGCGGGGCGTTACGGATTTCGGCGTTCGCTTGCTGGCATTGCCGGAGTTCAAGTGGGACATCTCATACTTTTCGGGTTCGTGGCCGCGGGGTTGGCGACCGCGCTTGCAACCCATTCCCGGGTGCTGGAACTCATCCGGCTGCTCGGCGCCGGGTACCTCATTTTTCTCGGACTGCGTCTGGTCTTTGCCCGACCTGGTCCGAGGGCGGAGCTGATTACGACGGGTCCGAGTCACGTGAAGACGCGTGACCTGTTGCTTCAGGCGTTGGCAACCCAGGTCTCGAATCCGAAGGCCTATCTCTTCGTCTCGGCCTATCTGCCCCAGTTCATCCGGTCTGAACAGCCGTTGCTGCCCCAGATCGCGATTCTCTTCGTGGTCACGGTCGCCGTCGAAACGAGCGTCCTTCTCGGGTACGCGTACCTGACCGCCCGGAGCGTGAGCACGATCCGGCACTCGGCTGCCGGGCCGTGGCTTGAGCGGGCACTGGGAGGGGCGTTTCTCTTCTTCGGGGTGCGCATGCTGGTGGACCGGAAGTGAACGCGGCGCCGTCCGATCTTCCAAGTAGCGCCCTAATCTTTCGCGGCGAAACGTCGTCGGAATTCGCGTGGCGTGAGTCCGGTGCTGGCCCGGAAGGCGCGCGTGAAATGGCTTTGGTCGTAGAAACCGCACTCGAGCGCAATGTCGCCCAGCGCGTCGTGCGACTGGCTGAGGCGGCGACGGGCCATGAGCAGGCGCACGCGCAGGACGTAGTCGATGGGCGTCATGCGAAAGAGCTTGCGGAACTGGCGGGTCAGCTGGCTCGGAGAAAGGTGGGCGCGTTTCGCGAGGATCTCGAGGGTGATGGGCTCGCCATACCGTGCCAGCACATACTCGTAGACCGGAATCATCCGCTGGTAGTCGTCGGGCGCCGACCCCGCGCGATGGCAGGGCCACATCACCCCGGCGATGCCCAGAACGTTGTCGCTGCGGTCAAACAGGGGGAGCTTGTTGCAGAGGTACCATTGTGGCAGTCCGTCGGCGCGTTGCACGAGCCAGATCTGGTCAAGGAGGGGACGGCGCGACCGCATGACCCGCTTGTCCTCTTCCACGTACTGCGCTGCCAGCGCGGGCGGATTGAAATCGAAATCGGTCTTGCCGAGAATCTCCTCTTCCGACGCGCAGCCGTGCATGAGCAGTTCGCCCCGGTTGACCTTCATGTAGCGATGCTCCCGGTCCTTCACGAAAAGGCAGACTTCGGGAATGACGTCGAAGAGGGGGAGAAACGCGCTGGGACTCGCAACCTGGGCAAGGAACGCTTCAGAAAAGGGGAGGGACATGGGCGACGATCCTGCGGGGATGCGGATTTTGTACCAAACGATGCGCCGACGATCAAAGCATTCGTCCCGGGTTTCAAGCTATCGTCCCCATGACCACCATGTATCGACTTCTCGCCGGTTTCCTTTGGTTGGCCCAGGCCGCCCTCGGGTCGGGCCCGTCGTCCCTCGTTCCCGGACAGGTGCTGGAGTTCCAGTTTCCTCATCTGCCGCCCTCGCTCGACGCGGCCTCCAAGGGCGTGGCCCGGTTTCCCCAGATGACGGCGCGACTGCCGGACAACTATACGCCGGACCGTGCGTTTCCCGTTTTTGTCTATCTGATCGGAGGCGCGGGCACGAATGGCAATGACCGTGCGCTAGGCGACTACGTGATCGGACGGAACGACTTTGTTTGCGTCAGCCTGCCCCTCTTCAAGCGCGCGCTCGACACGTCCGAACCCAGTCGGGGGTTGATGGTCTCGATGGATGACTACGCCGTCATCTCCGCCTCCTATCGAACGATGCTGGAAACGCTTTTCAGGGCGGTGCCGAACCTCACGTCCAGGGGCAGTGTCTTCGGCGGACATTCCAACGGTGCGCACACGACGGGAGTTCTGCTGGCGGGCCAGGACGACTTCCTTCTCCGGCACTTTGAGGGGTTCTATCTCCACGAAGGCGGCATCGGTCCGCTGTTTGCGAATGTCCTCCACAAGGCTCCGATGAAGCAGGCGCGGTTTCTCGTGATGATGGGCGGAGGTCCGGCCGGAGGCGACCCGGCGCGCCTCCCGGCGTTCCAGCGTTTGCCGGACCTGCTGCGGGAGATGACCGAGCGCATGCGGCTGAACTTCACGTTCGTGACCATGGAAGGCTACGGACACGAGCAGCCGCCTGAGTACCTGAGCGTGATCGGTCAGTGGGCGAGGGGGGAGCCTCTGGCGGACATCCCCGCGCAGCGGCGTGCGTGGCTCGCCGCGTTGCGTTGGCCGCTGCGCGAACATCCCGATGCCGAGGACTGGCCCGATTTCCTCAACGCGGATCTGTCCACGCATCGGCTACCGGCCGGAGGGGGCTGGACCTTCAAGGACGGCGTACTGAAGGCGACGGTGGACGAGGAGCTTTGGACACGGGTGATGCACGGCGATCTCATTCTCGATTTCGAGTATCGGCTCGAACCCGGGGCCAACAGCGGTGTCCGGGTGTACAACTCGGACCCGGAAGAATGGCGAAAAACCTCGATTGAGATTCAGATCTGCGACGACACCTTTCCGACGTGGCGGGACTGGCTGCCGTCGCAGCGGACCGGTGCCTTCTACGGCCATCAAGGCCCCTCCGTCGTGGCGTCCCGACCGGCTGGGGAATGGAATCGCATGACGATCGCCTGCCGGGGCTCCACGATTACGGTACTGCTGAACGGCGCAGTCGTGAACGAAATCGACCTCTCGCGCTGGGCCGAGGCCACGGTCAACCCCGACGGCTCGCCGATCCCCACGTGGTTGCAGGGAAAACCGAAAGCCGAGCTGCCGACGAACGGCCGAGTGGGCTTTCAGGGCCGGCATGGCGAAGGCGGCGTGGAGTTTCGTTGCATCAAGGCGTTGCGCCTCGATCCGTGAAGCTAAAATGGCCGGGACCATGTGAACCCCTTCCGGGTCTCGCCTCCCCGTGCCCATGAATCTGCCTCTGGGTTTCACGACCCACCTTGGTGTCCAGATGGCAATCCTGCCGGGTAGGTCTGACTCAGAACCTGATGTTGCTCGTTAAATACAAAAAGTCGCTGGATCGGTCAAAGCCTTCGAGCGGGTCTTCTGGTACGCTGACCTCCGCTTTCGTCTGCGTCCGTCTCCGGGCACAGGCTGCTTCCCTCCCGTGAACACCCCTGTCAATCGTCTACCGGCACCCTCGTCCTCCGAGTCCGGCACCACCTCGTCCCGGAAGGGCTTGGTGCTGCTCGCGGCGTTCCTTGGCTGGATGTTCGACGGTTTGGAGATGGGCATCTTTCCACTCGTGGCCCGGCCGGCCTTGCAGCAAATGCAGGCTGCGTCAGGCGGCGTGGTCTCCGATGCCTTTGTCGGCCACTGGATGGGCATCATCACGGCGTTGTTTCTGCTCGGGGCGGCGTTGGGCGGCATGCTGTTTGGCTGGCTCGGTGATCGGGTGGGCCGGGTCAGGGCGATGAGTCTGAGCATTCTCTGCTACTCTGCCTTCACGGGGCTGGCCTATTTTTCCCAGGAACCGTGGCATCTGGGCGCCTTTCGTTTTCTGGCCGCGCTGGGCATGGGCGGCGAATGGGCTCTCGGCGTCGCCCTCGTGATGGAGGTCTGGCCGGAGAATCGTCGTCCGCTGCTTGCAGGCATCATCGGCGCCGCGGCCAACGTTGGTTTTGCATTGATCGGCATCATCGCAATCTGGATGCCGGTGACTCAGGACACCTGGCGTTACGTTCTCCTCATCGGCGCCTCGCCGGCCATCCTGACCTTCATTGTCCGGCTCTTCGTACCCGAGTCCGAACGGTGGACCCACGTGGCGGCGACGGTCCCGGACCGGCGACCCCTGCGCGAGGTCTTTTCCCGGAAGTACCTCGGCACGACGCTGCTTGCGACCGCCTTCTGCTCGGTGGCGCTCATCGGCACCTGGGGCTCGCACCAGTGGCTGCCGCTTTGGGCGGATCAGATGACGGGAGGCGCGATGCCGGCCGCCAAGGCGCAAACCGCCGTGATCTCCGCGTTCGGATCCATTATTGGCTGCGTGTTGGGCGGCTGGCTCGGTGGCTTTTTCGGACGACGTGCGACCTTCATCGCCCTCTGCCTGGGTTCCCTCGTGACTTGTCAGTTGATGTTCCGCGGGGTCACGGACTTCGGCGGCGCATTCCTGACCATGGTCTTCCTGTCGGGGGCGATCACGGCCGCGTTCTACGGCTGGTTCCCACTGTACCTGCCGGAGTTGTTTCCGACGCGTAATCGCGCGACCGGGCAGGGCGTGGCGTTCAACTCCGGACGTGTGCTCGCTGCGGTCGGGGCCCTGCAAATGGGCGCGCTCATGCAGCATTTCGACGGCAGCTACGCCCGGGCGGGTGCAGTCATCACCCTCGTCTACATCGTGGGCCTGCTGATCGTCTGGTTCGCTCCGGAAACACGCGGTCGGCCGCTTCCCGAATGATTCAACCCTCTGTGCCCATGCGCTCCCTCGTTTGTGTCCTCCTTGCCCTGTCGGCCATTGCCCTTGCGCCCATCTCCTCGCGTGCAGCCGCACCCGCGTCGGGTTGGGGGCTGTTCGCCATGGACAACGGCGTCGGTCGCGGCCAGTGGTCGCCGGAACGACAGGCGTCCACCCTCGCCGAGCTCGGCTTCGATGGCATCAGCTACAACTACACGCGCGCGGAGGATATTCCGGAATGGCGTGCCCAGCTTGAGGCGCGGGGTCTCGCGTTGACGGGCGTTTACCTGCCGGCCCGGCTGGAAGGAGATCGGTTGCTGCCTCCTGACCTCCCACAGGTGGTCGAGAACCTGCGCGGATCCGGTGCGGTGATCTGGCTGACGCTGCCGGCGCCGGCGCGGCCGGGCGATCATGAGGCGGTGGCCCTGACGCGCATCCGCGAAGTGGCCGACATCGCCGCCAAGGCGGGTGTGCGGGTCGTGCTGTATCCACACCGCGGATTCTATCTGGCGACGGCGGAGCATGCCTTGTCCCTGGCCATGAAGGCGCAGCGGTCCAATGTCGGTCTCACCGTGAACCTGAGTCACGAACTCGCGGCCGGAAACGGACGGCGCCTGCCCGACATTATCCGCACGGTCGCGCCCCTCTTGGAGCGTGTCAGCCTCAACGGAGCGAGCGATGTCTCCAATGGGGGCTGGGGCGATTACATCAAATTGCTTGGCGCTGGGAGTTATGACGTGGCAGCGCTTCTGCGGGTGCTGCGCGAGGTCAACTACGCCGGACCGGTGGGGGTGCAGTTCTACAATCTGGCGGGAGATCCGAAAGACAACCTGGCGGCCACCATCGCCGCATGGAAGGCACTCCTCGCCGACGTCGCCACCACCGCCGAACGTCGTCCCTGACATGAGAACGCCGCGCTGCCCGGATCGCCGGGCATTCCTGAAGTCGGGTTTGGCTTCGATCTTCGCCGCTGCGGTTGGCCCGCAGATCGTGCCTGCGCGCCTGCTGGGCGCACAGTCACCGTCGAACCGCGTGGCCCTCGGGTTTGTCGGTTTGGGGCTGCAGGGCCACGACGTGAACCTCAAGTCGTTCCTGCACGAGGAGGATTGCGTGGCCCGCGTGGTGTGCGACGTCTTCAAATCGCGAGCGGCGCGCGCGAAGGAGACGGTCGATACGCACTACGGCAATCGGGACTGCCTGACCTCGTATGATTTTCGCGAGATGCTCGCGCGTCCGGATCTCGATGCGATCGTGATCTCCACGCCCGACCACTGGCATGTACCGATGTCGATTCTCGCCCTTGAAGCCGGGAAACACGTGATCTGCGAGAAGCCGACCCTGACGATCGAGGAAGGTCGTCGCCTCGTCGAGGCCACGAAACGCAGCGGCCGCGTTTTCGCGACGGCGCTGGAGGATCGTGCAGTCATCCAGTACCACATGCTGGCCGAGGCCGTTCGAAACGGAGCCATCGGCGAACTCCGGCACATGGAGGTCGGCCTGCGCTCCAAGGTGGTTTACCCGCGCGAGGAACCGGCACCGGTGCCGCCCGACCTCAATTGGGACCTTTGGCTTGGACCCGCGCCGTTCCGGCCGTATTCGCCCTCGATCACCCAGGATCAAGTCTGGCGGCAGATCCGCGATTTCTCGGGCGGCACGCTGACCGACTGGGGCGCTCACCTCGTGGATACCGCCCAGGTCGCCAACTTTGCCGAGCATTCGTCGCCGGTGTGGGTGGAGGGACGCGGCGAGTTTCCGCCCGATTCGCTCAACACGGTCGCGCACCGCTACGAACTGAATTATCGCTACGCCAATGGCGTGACGATGCGGGTGACCTCGGAGGGCACCTCCTTGCGTTTCGAGGGCACGGCCGGGTGGGTGGGCAATCGCGGCTGGACCGGACGGCTCGAAGGCAGCGATGTCGGTGTGTTTCGCCGGAAGTACGATCCGGCGTCGAACCGCATCTGGCCGCGGCCGCCGCGGGAGCAGCGCGATTTTCTCGACTGCCTGAGGACGGGCCGGCCGCCAATGTACACGGCCGAAGCACTGCACCGGTTGAGCACGACGCTTCACGTCGGATCGCTGGCGATGGAGCTCGGGCGACCCTTGCGGTGGGATCCGGAAGCCGAGGTTTTCCTCGACGATCCCGAGGCGAACGCCTTGCGCGCCCGGCCGGAGCGTCGCGATTGGGAAAAGGCCTGATCGCGATGATGCTGGAGATCGAATCGCTGGTTCTACAGCGGGTGAACCTCCGCACGCGGATGCCGTTCCGCTACGGCATCGCGGTCATGGAGCAGGTGCCGCACGTGTTCGTCGAAGTCCGCTTGCGGATCGACGAGGTATCCCACCGCGGTTTGTCCGCCGATCACCTGCCGCCGAAGTGGTTCACCAAGGATCCGACCCGGCCGGTTGACGACGAGGTGATTGAGATGCAGACGGTGGTGCGATCGGCGGCGGATCTCGCCGTGGGCATTCGGGCGGCGACCCCGTTCGATCTTTGGTGGAGCCTCTACGAACGCATGGAGGACCGGCGGCGAGCCCGCGGTTGGCCGCCCCTCCTGGCCCACTTTGGCACGTCGCTCGTCGAGCGGGCGGTGCTGGACGCCTTTTGTCGCGCGAAAGCGGCGCCGTTTCACCGGCTGCTGCGTGACGGAGTGCTCGGCGTGCAACTGGAACGCATTCATCCCGAACTGTGCGGCATGCCCGTGAGCGCCCTTTTGCCGTCAGGGCCAAGGGATCGGGTCGCTGTTCGTCATACGGTAGGCTTGGCCGATCCCATCGACCGACGTGACCTCGTCGACCCGATCGGAGACGGTTTGCCGGAGACATTGGACGACAACATCGCCGCCTACGGATTGCGGCACTTCAAAATCAAGTTCACCGGTCCCGCGGACATCCCCCGCGTCGAACGCATCCTGACGGTCGTCGCCGACCGGGTGGGTGGGGCGGCCCGGTTCACGCTCGATGGCAACGAAAGCTTCGGTACCGTGAAGGCATTCCGCGAGATGTGGGCAGCCATCGAACGACTGCCGGTCTGGCCTGCGCTGCGCGAAGGATTGATCTGCGTCGAGCAGCCGCTGCACCGCGACGTGGCGTTGTCGGACCGGGCTCAGGCGGATCTCATGGCGTGGACGGAGCGGCCGCCACTGATCATCGATGAATCCGATGCCGGGCTGGAGAATGTCCGGCGGGCCGTCGAGGGCGGCTACATCGGCGCAAGCCACAAGAACTGCAAAGGAGTCTTCAAGGGTGTTGCGAATGCCTGTCTGCTCAATCACCGGATGAAGGCCGCGCCCGGCAGCCGATTGCTGCAGACGGGTGAAGACCTCGCCAACATCGGACCGATCTCCCTCCTGCAGGATCTCGCAGTCCAATCCTGCCTCGGCATCGAAAGCGTCGAACGCAACGGCCATCATTATTTCCGGGGCCTGGCCCACCTGCCGCCGGCCTTTGCCCGGTCGGTCGGGCAGGCGCACAGCGACATGTACGAGGAGCGGGAGCCCGGATTCTTCTCGCTCGCCATCCACGAGGGATGGCTGCGTCTCGGGAGCGTCAACGACGCGCCCTTCGGCTTGGGCCTGTTTCCCGATCTTTCAGCGTTTCCCCTCCTGGCTCCAACGTGACCATGGCAGTACGGTACCAACGGTCGATCCTGCGGAGCGTGCGTGTCATGGCCTTGACCTTGGGGTGGCTGCCGCTCGGCGGGATGTCCGCGGAGGCAAAGGTGGACGCCGGCCCGTTCTTTGAGCGCGACCAGCCCTTCCTCCATACCACGGTTTCGATTCCCGGCGACCAGCCGCAGACCCGGAACATTGCCGTTCGAGGCATGGTGGTCCGCCTCGGCGAACGCCATGCCTTGGCGTTCGATCAGGACCTGCTTCGAGTCGCCGGCATGTGGGAGCTGACGGATCCGGACGAGCCGGTCGTCCTCGCGACGATGGCCCAGCTCTCCTATGCGGATCCTCTCCGAAAGGCGTCCTTCGAACTGCCCAAGGCGCGCGGCGGTGTGTGGGTGGACACGGACATGCTACCGGGTGCCGCGATGGACGAGGCAGGGCTGTCCAGCGATCCACGTACCGGATACGGAGAGCGGGAGGCCGGGCGGGGACCATTGCCGGAAGGCCTTGGTCGCTTCGAAGGGACCGAGATTGCCGGTGCCAGCACGGTCATCACCTACCGGGTCGGCCGGGCCAAGGTTCGCGAATGGCATACCATTGCCGTGGCGGGGACATCGTCACGCTGGCTCCGCCATTTCGAGGTGGAGGCGTCCGATCATGCGGTTGTTCTCGCGCTGGGCCGTGATCGGCGTGGCGATGCCGCGGACGTGCTGTGCAACGATCCGGACGTCCATCTGAGCCGCGTCGAAGGGCGTTGGATCGCCCGGATACCGCCGGCGCCAGCGATCCGGCGGTTCACCATCGCGTGGTCGTGGGGCATGGTGGCGCCGCTGACTCTGCCGACGCCGCCTCGGCCGGCCTCGGGCAAGGCACGCTGGCCGGAAACCGTTGAGGCGGGGGTCATCGCAGACGTGATCGCGGGCAATGGTCTGGCGTTCGATCGCATCACGTTGCCGGAACCGAATCCCTGGCGGCGGCGGGTGAGACCGGCGGACCTCGCGTTTCTCGAGGGCAACCGCGCGGTCGTGGTCACGTATGATGGCGATCTTTGGACGGTCGATGGAGCGTCGGAATCCGGGGCAGTGCCCTGGCGGTGGCGCCGGTTCGCCTCCGGTCTGCACGAGCCGCTCGCGGTGGCGATCGTGGCCGGGGCGATTCAGGTCGCCACCAAGAACGGTGTTGTGCGGCTCCACGATCGGAACGGCGATGGCGAGGCCGATTGGGTGGAGAACTTCAACGACCACGTCATCCAAAGCCAATCCACGCGGGCCTATGCCCTCGACATGGCGGTGGGCCCCGATGGCACCACCTACGTGACCCAGGGCGCACTCCCATTGCCCTCCACGCCTCACTCCGGAGCGATCCTTCGCATCGCGCCCGACGGGCGGCGTTCCGAGGTGCTGGCGACCGGTGCACGGGAACCGTTTGTCGCCGTGCATCCGCGCACGGGTCTGGTCACCGGGACCGACCAGCAGGGCAACTTCATCCCTTCCTCGCCGGTTTACCTGTTTCGCTCCGGCGATCACTTCGGCTTCAGGCAGGAGCGCCCGGAGCGGTTGACCGCTCCGCTGGCGTGGATCCCGCACGACGAGGACAATTCCTCCGCGTCGCAGGTGTGGGTTCAGGGAGCGGGATTGGCGCCGTTGCACGATCGCCTGCTGCATCTTTCGTATGGTTCCGGCCGGCTGTTCATCGTCAGTCCGGATCTCGACGCACCCGTGCCGCAGGCCGCCGTCTTGCCTTTGGGCATCGAGACCGGACTGCCGGTCCTGCACGCCCGCTCGCATGCGGGTGGCAACGCTCTGTTCCTTGTCGGCTTCCAGGTTTTCGGTGCGCGCATGGCCGACCTTGGCGGCATGCTGCGCATGAGGCGAACCGAGACTCCGATCACGACGGCGGTCGCGGCGCAGTCCTTCGCGCAAGGTGTTGTGCTCGAGTTCGCATCCGACCTCGATCGCGCTGCAATCGGCGACGCGACGGTATCAGCGCAGGTGTGGAACTACGTCCGCTCGCCGGCCTATGGTAGCGGTCGCTTTGGCCTCGATGGGGCGGCTGGCACCACCCCGTGGCCGGTCGGTCGCAGCACGGTGTCCGCGGATGGCAGGCGTGTGTTCATTCATCTGCCCGACCTTCCGGTCGCGCATCAGGTGGCGGTCGACTATCGTTTCCGTCTCCAGTCCGGAGCGCCGGCGCAAGGACGGGCGTACTTCACGATCAACACGCGCCGGGCGATGGACGCACTCGCGGAAGGTTTCGGCGACCTTGCTCTCGACCCCCGCGACGCCGTGGTACCAACACCCGAACCGGCTTCCGGGCCCCCGGTGGATGGCCGGCGCGTGGCGGAAGCGTTTGGCTGCCTTGCCTGCCATTCCCTTGACGGCACCACTGCCGGCAAACCCGGGCCCACCTGGCGGGGGCTTTATGGTTCCCGACGCAAGCTGGGTGACGGCGACGAGCAGACGGTGAACGAGGATTACCTGCGGCGTCGGATTCTCGATCCCCAGCGGGATGCGAAGCGCGGCGCGGCCGTTGAGATGCCCAGCTACAAGGGGATCCTGAGTGATCAGCAGATCGACGGTCTTATTCGCTACATCCGCTCGCTCTCCAACTCATCGGGGCAAAGTGCCCCGTAGCCGGCGATCCGTCCGGAACGCCGGCTACGTCTATCCTTCTCGCAATGCGGCGTTGGCCGGTTGCCTCGTAGAACGATGAGCTACCAGTAGCCTCCGTTCACACCAAATGCCTGGCCGTTGATGAAGCCTAGATCGGTCTGCCGCGCATCCAACGAAGGCTGCCGTCGTGTCTCCGCGTTTCGAACACCGAACGAGTCCGGAGAAAGGAGGGGTGGGCCCGCCGCCTCTATTCCGAAACGGGAGGGGGCCCGGTTGTGCGTCTTACACCGGCTGCGAGGGACCGTCGAGCAGGTGTTCGCGAATCGCCACCGAGACCGCGGCGGTGGCGCAGTTGACGTGGAGCTTCTTGTAGATCGAGCGGATGGTGTAATCCGTCGTGTGGAAGTTCAGCTTCATGGCTTCGGGGATCTGTTTTCGGGTCAGACCCGCCGCCATGTGCTTCAACACCTCAAACTCACGTTCGGTAAGGCCGAAATCCTTTTTGGCCGGCGCAAACTTGGTGAACATCGCCAGCACGCGGGCGGCCACGCGCGGATTCATGGGCGAACCCCCTGCCATGGCCTCGCCGATCGCGCTCGCGACGCTGGCGATCGGTTGGGCTTTGAGCAGGTAACCGGACGCCCCGGCGCAGATCGCCTTGAAGATCTTCTCGTCGTCTTCGAACACCGTCAGCGTCAGGATGCTGGACAGGGGAGACTTCGCCTTGAGGTGGGTGATCCCGCTGATCCCGTCCATGCCGGGAAGGCCGACATCGAGCAGAATGACCTCGGGGCGCGCCGCTCCTCCGAGGGCTGCAATGGCTTCCTCGCAGGAGCCGAACTCCTGCGTCTGATGGAGATGAGGCGGCAGGCTTAGGGCGGTCGACAGACCCCGGCGAAAGGTGAGATTGTCTTCAACGATCCAGACGTTGGCCATGGCGATTCAGGATTGGGTGAGGGGGACTCGAAGGCGGACGTTCGTCCCTTTCCCAGGGGAGGAATGAATTTCGACGTGGCCTTTCAGATTCTCGGCGCGTGCGTGCAGGCTTTGCAGGCCCAACCCGCGCTCGATCGTTCCCGGAGTGAAACCGCGTCCGTTGTCGCTCACCGACAACACCACCTCCGGTCCGGTGGTGCTCAGCGAGATCCGGACCTCGGTCGCCTTCGCGTGCCGGGAAACATTTGCGAGCGCTTCCTTGAAGAAGAGGAAGAAGTCGCGCCGCGCATCGGCAGGCCAGGTGTGCAGGACCGGCTCCGGCGGGAGGTCCCAGTGAAGGTCGGTCCGTGGCAAAAGGCGCATGGCCACCAGCCGGAGATGCCGGCCAAGATCGATCCCGCCCACCTGTCGGGCGCCGACCAGCCATAGCACCTCGTGCATGGCATCGGTGGTCTCGCGGGCCACCCGGTTGATCTCGCCCAACTCGGGCATTTCGGTGCCGCGGAGCGAGGCGGTTTCGGCCAGCACGGCGATGCCCGCCAGGTTGCTGCCGATCTCGTCATGAAGATCCTGGGCGAGGCGATTGCGGAGGGCTTCGCGTTCCTTGATCCTGAGCCGGCGCGAGCGGTACAGGCCAAACCCGACCGCACTCGCCGCAACGAAAACAAGCCCTCCTCCCGACACCATGAGGCGATGAGCGGTCCTTTCCCGGAGTCTGGGCAGGTCCAGTTCCAAACCGCGGCGTTCCTTTTCCAACGTATGCCGGATGCGCCACTCCTCGATCCAGTGCGGCAGTTCGATGATCCGCCCAAAGCTCGTGCGTCCGTCCGTGAGCAGCGATACCGGACGGGGGGGAGCGGTGAGTCTCGCCCCCGACGAAAGGGCACGGGCGTTCGCCGACGCGAGCCCGCCGTCGGCATACACCTCGAACTCCGACAAGCCGAGGCGCTGATCCGGTGGACTCGAGTTCAAATGATGCCGAAGGACCACGAGGCGCACAAAACGCGCTTTGATACCGTCAGCGGGCAGGATGACCGGGTTGTTGCCGGGGTTTGGCCAGTCTGAGTCGGGATTCTCAAAGATGACGTCGGACGTGGCAAAGCGTTCGTCCGTGCTGCTCTCGATCCGGAAGCGCGCGGGGAAGGCGTAGCCGGGAACGTCGGCGCCCTGCCACGCATGCAGCGGATGCAGGCGAATCTCATCGAGGACGCGTTCCTGCCTAAGATCGACCGCCATCCACGCGTTGCCGCCCCCGGGTGGATCCACGGCGAAGAGCGCATCAAACGGTGGCAGGTCGCCCCGGTGGATCGGCGGTCCCAACGGCGTGCAGCCATCGGTGAGATAGCTATCCCCCCAGCGATTGTACGATCCGGCGCTGGCCGAAGCCGAGACAGGAGCGCGAATCGCCACGTTGCGGTGCCCGCTCAGCACCATGACTTCCGCAAGCGTGTAGAAATAGGTGCCGTTGATCTTCGGCAGGCGGAGCGCGGTCAGACGGACGAACCTCGCCACGATCCCTCGCGCAGCCACCACCACCGGGGCGACCGTGGCGAACTCGTAGTCGTCGTCCGCGTGCACGATCAACGGTACGGATCGCTCGAAATCGGGGTCGTCGGAAACGTCGACGCGGAAACGCAGGGGAAAAGCAAAGACGTTTGCTCCGAGCGGCTGATAATCGGTGATGGTCGGGATCAGGACGACGGTATCGATCGGCTGGGGTCGCCCGAGATCGATCTGTACCCAGGGAGCGACCGGAGGTGGGGTAGGAACCTGCGGGTGATGATAACCGAGTCTGGTCACGGTGTTGCCGATCATGGGCTCCCCCAAGTCCGCGCGCGCCCGTTCGATCGCGGCCAGGCGTTGCTCCACATTTCTGAGTTGCGGACTGAATCGCGACATCCAGCTCGTCTCGGCGGCATCCGCATTCACGGCCGCGAGCAGGATGCCAACGACGGTGAAGACTTCTGCGCAGTGCCGCTTCCAGGACATTCAGGTTGAACGATCGGTGGTGTTATAGCGCTGGCGACGTGCGCCCGTCGACGAAAAGCGAACCTAAGGGTACGTCAGGGTAGCAGGGTGACGTCGACCGTGATCTCGCCGGATTCACCCAGGCGGCGAAGCACGAGCGTGTTAATCGTTCTGCCTGCGGTCATTTCGGCCTGCTCCACGCGCGCCTCAAGATCGGGTGCAAAGGTGATGCGTGCGGAGCCGCGCTCGCCGCGGATGATGGCCTCGCCGGGCGCTCCGACCGCGATCGGAAGGGTGGTGTGCCAGCGAAACTCGACGCCCTCGCCGCGCAGCAGCGCGTAGCGATCGTGGATCTGCAGGCGGTCCGCACTGGGCGAGGTATAGGTCCGGGTGTTCGACGAGAACCAGCCGGCCCAGTTGGCGCTCAGGTCGAAACTCGCGTGGAATGTGCGCTCGTCGCCGTGGACTTCCGGGTGCGTGGCCGGGTGAAGCGTCTGGCTGGGACGCTCGAGGGTGCCGATCGGCACGAGCACGTTGTGATGCTGGGCCGCTTTGCTGAACCGGACCCGCGGATCGTCGTAGGGGAAATTATCGTAGTCTGCGGCAAAGGCTTCTCCGGCGTACTCGAGAACGAAACTGCCGCGGTCCTCGTGGATATGTCCGGCGTCTTCGGCGTGCCCGACGACAAGCAGCTTCACGACCTTGTCGCCCAACTGACGGACGGATGCCGCGGTGCCGATCGACGGAATGTGCACGAAGGCGCGGGGCGGAGGTGCCGATCTGCCGATCTTATCCAGGGCGATCCACAACGGAATGCTCGCGTCCGAGCGTACACGCCCGGCGAACCGCTGGGCCAACGCGGTCCATCGGCTGTCAGGGAAATAGGCGGCCATGCGGGTGCTGACGTCCGGATTGCCCGCCCCGGCCCGTCCGAAGCCGTCGCCGAGTGGAATGATCGCGTCGAACCGGGTCGTCGATTGGAAGAGCTCGATGTAGTCGATGCTCTTCTGCAAGGCGGCGGGGAACACGTCGGCAACCGGACGTTTGCGGGCACGGGCGTAGGCTTCGAGGGTCGGCAGGACGTTGGCGAGCGTGTAATGGTAATAGCCGGGATTCTCGACGTATCCGCCATCGTCGAAGAGGAATTGTCCCAGGCTCTCGTGGAGTTCGCGCTGGGCGAGTTCGGTGTAAGGCTCGACCCGTTTCCAGTATCTCTCCAAGGCAAGATAAGCGAGCACCCGTCCGTGGTTGAAGACTGCGAGTTGATTGTTGCCGAAGATGTAGTCGTGCCGCCAGACGGAGTAATTGATGCTTCCGACACCTTCCTCGGCGAGGCGTCGAAGGATGAAGTTGCGCCCGGCGGGAGTGAACTGGTCGCCGGCAAGGTCGAGGTAGTACACCAATTCGGAGGCAACCAGGGACGGGACGAAGGGCCGTGTTTCCCAGGAGCTGAGCAGCGAACGCGTGGTGGGTCCGGCATCCCAATGAGGAATGGTGGCGAGCGAGAGTGCGGTCCGGGCCGCGAGACGCAGCAGTTGCTGATCGCGCAGCAACAGGCCGGCGTCGGCGAGCGCGGTGCGACCCAGCAGCGAACCGCCGGTCACGTCGCGTTCCCGGGTGTACCGGCGGTCGCGTCCCCAGCCCACGTACTCGCGGATGAGACGTTCCGGATGGTCGTAGCGACCGTCGCGGGCCTGCTGCGCGACGGCAGCAAAGGGATTCTTGTCCGCAGGCAGGGCGGCGAGGGTCGCCCGGAGGCGATCGATCTCGGCGGCAGACGCCCAGAGTTCAAGTGCGGGCGCCGGGTCTGCGCGGGGTGTCTCCACCAGGTAGTCTTTCCAATCGTCAACGTGCACCTCTCGCCACGACGCCTGCACGTCGGCGAGACGGTCCTCGTTGACGAGCATCACCCATTTGAAGGCGGCATTGCCTGATTTTCCCTGCGGGTTGCGAGGCACGACGGTCAGGGTGAGACGGCGAAGTCGCTGCGCGCCTTCCAATGGCACCGCGATTTCCTTGGAGCCTCCAGGTGAACCGCTCTGGAGCGTGCGCACGTGTCCACGGTCTGTTTCCGCTTCGATCTGAAGGTCTGCGCCCGGGGTGATCTCCGCATGCACCACAATGTGGTCGTAACGCGAAAGATCATGGTCGAGCGCCCGGGTGAGGACGACGGCCGGTTGTCCGGGGCTCGCACCGGTCCAGGCCAGGCGGGTGGAATCCCAACCCGAAGAGAAATCGGCGTTCACGTCCTGGCTTGGCGTGACCGTCCATGCGTCCAGATCCGCCAGAGCCCGGTCCCAGAAGGGAACGATCATGGTTTCGGCCGCGTTGATCGGCATCGAGAAACGACCGGCGTCTGCCGAGCCCCGGAGGCCGGAGGCGGAGAGGGATACGATGGCTCCGGCGAGAACGAGCGCGCGTTTGAGGTACATGAAGGGAGATGATCCTTGGCCGGGGTACCCACGATTGAACCGGTTAGGGACGGTGGTTCATCGAGATTGTCCTTCGTGGACGAGCCAGCGTGGGGAGCGCGGTGGGAGGGAGCGTTGTTGGCTGCGGCCGGGGGTGGTTTCAATGCTCGCGCATCGATTCTACGAATCTTCGTAAGGCGAGAACCTTGCCCACGGTCGTGGCGCCCGGCTGCCTTGGCTTGCAGGTGTTCTTTTTCCCCAAGCGTCAGTCGGGCCCCGCCGCTGCACAGGCTGCGAGGATCGCGGCGCGGAGGTGGGACACGTCCGCCCCACGTACTTTCCAACGGTCGGCCGCCTTGGCCGTCAGCTTTCTTACTCTAGGTACACTATGAAACCACCAACCACCCCCTCTCTGACTTCCAGTCCCAGTTCCGGCCGACGCACCTTTCTGAAGACCGGCTTAAGGGGCATTCTCGCCGCCGGTCTGGCGCCGCAATTCCTGCGCACACCGTTGTGGGGCGCATCGGCACCCTCAAAGCAGCTCACGATGGGCTTCATCGGCGTGGGGACCCACGGGCGGGAAGTGAACCTGAAGTCGTTCCTGCAGCACGAGGACTGCCGGGTGGTGGCAGTGTGTGACGTGTTTGCGGATCGACGGGAGCAGGCGCGCAAGCTCGTGGACGACCATTACGGCACGTCGGGCTGCGCCATGATCGCGGACTTCCGCGAGCTGATCGCCCGGCGCGACATCGATGTGGTGGTGATCACGACGCCTGACCACTGGCACACGCCGATGGCCATCCGTGCGCTGGAAGCGGGCAAGAAGGTCTTCTGCGAAAAACCTACCCTGACGATCGCCGAAGGCCGGCTCCTGGTCGATACCGTCAAGCGCACGGGCGGCTTCTTCGCCACCGCGCTCGAAGACCGCTCCGTGATCCACTATCACAAGATCGCCGAAGTGGTGCGCAACGGCGCGATCGGGAAGCTCAAGCACATCGAGGTCGGCCTGCCGATCTCCCGCGCCTTCCCGAAACAGGCTCCCGCTCCCGTGCCCGAAGGCCTCGACTTCAAGCTCTGGCTCGGCCCGGCGCCGGCCCGCGAATATGTGCCGACCCTGACCGATCCGAGCACCTGGCGGCAGATCCGCGACTTCTCGGGCGGGACTTTGACCGACTGGGGGGCACACCTGATCGACACGGCCAACGTGGCCAACTTCGCCGAAGACACTGGGCCGGTGGAGGCCGAAGGCGAAGGCGTGATTCCCCCGGACAGCCTCAATACGGTACCGCTGTCCTACAATCTGCGGTACACGTACGCCAACGGAGTGACGATGACCGTGAAGTCCGACGTCCCCTCGATCCGCTGCGAGGGCACCGAAGGCTGGGTGGGCAACCGCGGGTGGCGCGGACAACTCCAAGCCAGCGACCTGAACCTCTACCGCCGTGAGTACGACCCCGCGACGAACAAGCTTTGGCCCCGGTGGGAGAACGAGCATCGGGACTTCCTCGATGCGGTCCGGGACAACCGTCCGCCGATGTACACGGCCGAGGCGTTGCACCGGTTGAGTACCTCGATGCACATCGGAGCGATCGCCATGGAACTGGGCCGCAAGGTCCGCTGGGATCCCGCCACCGAATCGTTCCCCGGCGACACCGCCGCCAACGCCCTCCGCAGCCGCGAGGCATCGGCGTCATGGGAAAGTTGATACAGAGGGCTCAAGCCAGGTGGACAAGACGAGGACCGTGCGGGAGCCATCACCACGACATGGGTGCCAACGATCGGCAGGTGCTGCTTGGCGGTGTACCGGTGCCATCTCCCTCCGTTTAGAAGGTGAGAAATGATCTCGTCGCTGTGATGTTCTTGCTATGGAGCGGTCAGACAAGCCCTGGGTAACGGGGCGCATGATCGACCAACGCGAGCGGTTCGTCAGCGGAGAATCGGCGGGAGCAAGCCTCCGAAAAGAATGCCGATGAGCTTCTGCCCCTCGGGCGTGGCCCATGATTGCGCGAGTTCGGCGATCAGCGTGTTCGCGGTGGTGAGGACGACACCGGCATCGTGCATTCGCTGCCGGGACAGATTCTCCGACAACTCGAATGGAGACCCGGAGGCATCCATCACCGCCTGAACGTGAAAGCCGGCGTGGACCGCCGAGATCGACGGGTAGATCAGGCAAACATCGGTCGTGACGCCGGCCATGATGAGGTGCTTGCGGCCGGTGGCTTCTACTGCTTTTCGGAAGCTGTCGTCGGCCCATGCATTGACGATACCGGCGCGCTTGATGCGCTTCTGAAAGGCGTCGGGCAGGAGCTCCTGCAGTTCCGGCAGCAGCGGACCCTGCGTGCGCTCTTCCTGGGAGGACGTGAGCACGGTGGGCAGGTTGAGGACCTTGGCGGCCTGGGCGAGCGCGAGGGTGGCTCGCTTCACCTGGTCGAGCGGGAGGTTCTTGATCAGCTGCATCGTGCCGACCTGATGGTCGATCAACAGCAGTGCGGAGTTGGCGGGCGTGATGAGTTCGGCGTTCATGGGACGTGCTAGGGTTAGGGTGCGTTTGGCCTTGGAGCAGCGGGTTCGGGCATCGTGTGGGACGCGTGAATGCCGGCGTGATTCCAAGGCCAGCCGTGTGAGACAGATGGAGGCGTAGCGGGGGAGGCCTCGTCCGCACCTTGCTCCTCGGAGTCGGACGAGATGAGGGCACCGCCACTGTCTGCGGTGTTCCTAGGAGACGCCTTACGATACTTGATGGAGGTCGTCTGGCGCATCGCCCAAAGGGTGGACGGTGGACACCTCCTAATCGGCTATCTTCGCTCCATGCCGCCGGAACTCCCGTTCAGACGCAACCGGTTCGGCCGTCCCTGAACAATCGCCTTCACGAGGATACGCCTGCCGACGAAGCTGCCTTCGTTTGCGGTACGACGCGAAGGGGTGCGGCCAAGGCCGCGCAGGCGGAGGTGCAGACCAGGTCGCCGATCAGCGCGTTGCGGAGGAAAAGGAGACTGGGCGGGAACTCCGGATGGCCCACGGTCAGAGCCTGCCACCAGCCGCCTGCGGTATGCGCATAGCCCGGGTCTGCCCACCAAGCGGCCGTGTTGGTGACGAGATAGAAGATGAGGCTCGAAGCGACGGTGCCGGCAAACAGGGTGACGAGCGTGCGTTTCCGGGCCACCGCCAGCCCGATTGCAATCGAGACGCCCAAAGCGGCCAACCGAAGTGCCATACCGGCAATATCCCACGTGTAGCCATGTGCGACCGCGTAGTGGTGGTTGATCCACAGGTCGGGTACCACGAGCAACGCTGCTGCGGCCAACCATCCGCGCCCGTCTCGCAGAAAGGCGCCGCTGCAGAACGCCAGCGCCGTGACGGGGGCAAAATTGGAGAGCGTAAAGTCGAACACGGCACCGACGCGCCAGAGGGTGCAGACGACGAATATCGCAAGGAGGAGGGGAATCGATTTCATGAGGTGGGAGCGGAGGGACGTTCGAGCCAGAGCCTGCCGTCTTCGGCCAGCACTCGGACACCGAGTTTGGTTCCGGCCTCGTCAAGGGCGGCCCGGAGCATGACCATGGGATCCCGGCTGACCGTCAGGCGTCGCATCAGGCCCTCGCCCTTCGCGGTGCCGAGCGATAGCGTGATCTTCAGGCCACGCCGTTTGGCGGCGAACTTGGTGCCGTCGGGCAGGACGATGCCCGTCTTCAGGGGCTTCAGGTAGGCGTCAACGTAATGGACACCGACGCCCGAGCGGTCGTTCTTCTCGGGGCGCAGTTGATCCGTCGCTGATGCGTTCTCGGGACACAGTTCGGTCTTCATCGTGAGTGGGTATGGAGGGCGAAATGCAGGGTGTGGAGAACGGCCCGCCATTTGTGGGCCCGCGCTGTCTCGGCGCAAAGGCAGCCGTCCGGAGTCGTGGTCGGTTGCCAGGCCAGAGCTGCTTCGAGGGTTTGTCCGACCAAAGGCGGTATCCACGAAATCGATTCGGCAAGACGCGGACCTCCGGTCTTCGCCACACACATCTCGCGGTGGTTGGTGTCGCCGGGGGCGGGTTGACAGGTGAGCGACCGGAGGATCCAACCCGATGCGACCGGGCCGATGCTCACGTGGTACTGCAGGTGAAACGCGACATTGCCGCAGGTGCTGCCCTCGAGGCTAAAGGTGGCCGCGAAGCCGTCGTCCGCAGCGGGAGCGATTCTCAATCGGTCCTCCGCCCATCGACGGAGGGTGCGCACCGGAAAGGCGTAGACGGGAAGTCCCACGGGAATCGGAGTCATGGCCGCGCTTTTCCCAAGGTGCAGACCGCCAGTTGCGATTTTCGCGGCTTCAACATTCCGCTGTCCAAGACGTCGAGTGGGCCGGGCAAGGGCGCGAGGCGGGTGAGGATGGCAAGCAACTCGCGGTTGTCCTCGATCGGCCAGCCCGGATAGCCCGGGCAGTCGTGTCGCGAGGCCCCGAGGCGCGTCCGCGCCGCGATCAGCAAGGTGTCGACCACCGCCGAAGCGTAGCACTCCAGAAAATAGTAGCGGTCCGGCTCCTCGTTCTTCCAACGAGCCGCCGCCTCGCTTTCCGCTTCTGTCCCTGCGCTCACGGCGATGATCGCCGCGTGACCGAGCCCGGGCCGTCGGGTGGCAAGCCAGCGATCAAACGCATCGTCGCCGGCGACGATGCAGGTCCAAGGTCGGGCATGCTCGTGAAACCAACTGCGTGCCCAGTGCTCCGCCTCCAGGATCGCGGGCGAAAGGTCGCGTTTCGGAGGCAGGCGCAGGTAGCGGCGATAGACTGCGGTGGGCACGCGTGGGCAAACCTGCGGCTCGATGCTCGTGGCATTCATGCAGGCACCTCCTGTCCAGCCTCGTTTCCAATCGGCAAGAACTGGCATCCAGAGACGAAGTGTTCGAAGAAATCCGGATCGGTCTCCAATTCGACGTGCTCGACGGTGCGCACGATCTCCTCGAGTTCCCGCCGCAGGGAGAGCGAGAGCAGGGCGAGGGTTGCCCCCTCGATGGCGGTGTTGCCGACGACCTCGATCTTCTCGTCGGGCAGATTCGGAATCAGGCCGATCCGGCGTGCCGATCCGGGATCGAGGTGCCGCCCGAAACCGCCGGCCAGGTAGAAGCGGTCGAGTCCCGCGAGCGGAACGCCGTAGCGCTTCGCCACGATCTCGAGGCCGGCTACGTTTGCGCCCTTGGCCTGGGCGAGTTCGTTGATGTCGCTCTCGCGAAACGCGATTGCACGCGCTTCGTCCACGGTAAAGTGATCGCTTCCATCGACGAACCGGCCGAGTTCGTTGAGGCGTCCGCTGCGACGGAGTTCACCCAGGAGATCGACGAGGCCGGAGCCGCAGATCCCGAGGGGCTCTCCTCCGCCGAGGATGTCCCGTTCACGGATGGCGCCGTCATCGTCGAGTCGCACGTGGGCAATGGCGCCGTCTAGGCCGGGCATGCCGCATTGGATCGCGCGCCCTTCAAAGGCCGGACCAGCCGGGCACGAGGCCGCGAGCAGGCGCTGGCGGTTGCCGAACACGAGTTCGGTGTTGGTGCCGATGTCCATGATCGCGACGACGGCGTCCGACCGGTGCGGCTGCAACGCCAGCAGGCAGGCGGCGGCGTCACCGCCCACATGACCGCCGATCAGCGGCAGTCCGTAGACCCTCGCCGCCGGGTGCAGGGGAAGGCGAAGGGACCTCGCGGTTGTTTCGATCGCCGTCGTCGGACGAAGTCCGGCGCGGCAGGCGTGCTCGGTCTGGGAGCGGTACGGCTTCTGACCGATGCCCCGCACGTCGAGTCCGAAGAATAGATCGCGCATCGTCGTGTTGGCCGCGACGGTCAGTTCGAAGATCGAATCTCCGGGGACGGGCAACTCGGCGATGGCGCGGGCGAGGTAGCCGAGCAGGGTGCGTTGCAGCATGCGTCCCGGATGGTCGACGTCGTATTGGATCCGCGCCATCACGTCGCTGCCCGCGAAGCGTTGCGGATTCTCGAAGGCTGACGTCGCCACGATCTCGCCAGACTCGAGGTTCACGCAGCGCACGACCACCGTCGTGGTGCCGAGATCCATGGCGAGGCCGTGAATCGCACCGGCGCAGCGCGCGACCTCTCGGCCATCGATGAGCACGCGGTCACCTTCGCGCGTGACGGGTCGGTCGGTCCCGCCGGACTCGAGGCGGGCGAGCCGGGTCGCGCCAACCGAGCCCTGTTCGACGCGCAGTGTGGTACGACGGAGTGTTTTTGCTTCAATGATGCCGGCCGCGGTATCAGGCCGAGATCGGGCGCAACACGAGAGCCGGAAGCGATCCGACAGATGTGCCTCCTCTGGCGTCCGTTTTCCCAGCAACTCGTTGCCGGAATTGATCTCGAGCAGGCACTCGCGACACTTGCCCTGGCCGCGGCACGAAGAAGGCACGGGAATACCGGCACGCGCGGCGGCGGCAAACAGCGTTTCGCCGGGCGCGAGTTCGATGCCAAGGCCGTCGAGGTGGAGGGCGACGCTCATGGCTAGAGGCCGGGCAACGAAGGATCGTCACCGCCGACGAGACCCTCTCCTTCGAAGCAGACCACGGAGGGTCTCCGGAGATGGCGCACCGAATCGAGCACGGGCGCGGAGGTGAGCAGGAAATGCGGAGCACACCCGGGTGCGAGCATGCCGCCGGGACGCTCAAGCCCCAGGCGACCGGCCGGTTCGCCCGTGGCGGTGCGCAAGGTACGCAGGGTCGAAAGGCCCGCCCGCTCCATCAGTTCAAGCTCCCAGAGGAGGCCGTGGCCATGGGGGACGCCGTGCGAACCGGCGTCGGAGCCGGCGACGATCCGCACTCCGATCTCGGCGGCATGGACGAGGCTGGCGGCATGGCCGTCGAGGATGCGTTGAAGGTTGCCGCGCACCGTGTCGCTCCAGCCCATCAGGTCCGCGCGATCCAACTGGAATTGCACCGGGGCGAACGTCGGAACCCAGGCAATATCGAGGTCGCGCATGCGGGCGAGCTGTTCCCGGTCGACGAAGAAGCCGTGCTCCACGGTGTCGACCCGGGCGGCAATGCAGTTGGCCACGCCGTCGTTGCCGGAGCAATGGATCATCGTCTGACGCGAGGCGCGGCGGGCAGCCTGGACGGCGACGGTCAGTTCCTCGACGGGCATCTGCGGCTTTGCGAGGACTGCGCCTTTCTCGAAATTGATGATGCCGGTCGCCAGCAGCTTGATATGCCGCGCTCCGGCGGCAATGCGTTCGGCGACGGCAGCTTCGATATTGCCCTGATCTTCGAGCGCGCGGCCCATGAAGGCGCCGTAGCGGCCTTGGTGGTGGATGGCCGCCCCGGGGCTTTCGACTGCAGGCATCCATCGGCGTCCGGTCGTGCGACCGAGACGCTGGATCGCGAGACCGACTCCATTGCGGTCGCCCGCATCGCGAACGGCTCCGACACCGAGGCGCACCAAACGCTCCAGCCGCGGAATCGCCTGGGCGAGGAGCGTGGCATCATTTCGCTGCAATTGCTCGGCGCGCCGCATCGGATCGAGTTCCCCGCCTTCGAGGAAAAGGTGGGCGTGCGCTTCAATCAGGGACGGCAGCCCGGTGTGGTGGGGAAGTTCGAGGTCGGGCCGACGCCGTCCGTCGCGCAGAAGCCCAGAGGGTGGCGTATCACCGACGTGAAGGATGCGCGAGCGATCGTAGACCAGATGCACATCACGTTTCACCTCGGCTCCATCGAACAACCGGCCGAGCTGAAGCCAGATTGGTCCGTTTCCGGACGCAGTAAGCCGGCTGGCGAGATCGAAGAGGGACAACGTAGTCGTCATGGCTCGGATCTGGTTTGCTCAGGCTTCGACGTAGTCGGAGCAGATCTCCATGATCTTCGCGGCCTGACGGAAGCCGGCCTCCTCGACGGATTCGCCCTCGGCCGGCCGGCCGGCTTCGAGGGCTTCGGCCAATTGTGCGACGAGCGGATGCTCTTCGGGCAACGGCTCGGCGTTGGCCTCGACGTTGGCGAGCGCGTGGTCGAGCCCGACGCGGGCTGCGAGCGTCAGGTAGGCGCGCTCGAGCAGGGCCTTGGCCGCCTTCGGGGTGCCCCAGGCAAAGTTCGAAAGTCCCACCGAGAAATGCAGTCCGCGAAGCTGGGGATCGGCCGTGCAGAGCCGCATGGTGTCGAGGCCGATGTTGACGAGCCCGTAGGTATCGGCACCCACGGGCGCGAGCCCGGGGTCCACGATGATGTCGTCCAGCGTGCGGTTGGCCTTGCTGACCAGCAGGTCGACGAAAATGCGGACGGTTTCATAGCCCTGACGGGGATCGAGGCTTTGCGCCGATCCCCCGCCGGGCTTAAAACACTCCGAGGCCATGACGATGCAGCGCAGGTCGTGGTCGCGGACGAGGTCGATCATCTCGTGCAGGTGCTGGCGAGAGGCGGCGAGGGAGTTGAGCAGCGGCTTTCCACGGCAACGCGACCGGTCGAAGACGCGCAGGGCGACGCGGTGGTAATCAATGCCCGGATTGTCGAAGCTCAAGGGCACGTCGGTGGCCTCCTGAATCGCCGGGATCACCTTGGGCAGAAACTCGAGCATCTCCTCGGGACGGACGGAGATGCGCTGGGTTCCGTCCACGTTGAGATTCACCAGTTCTGCGCCGAGGGCGTCCTGATTGACGGCGAGTTGCTGGAAGCCGGCGACGTCACGCGCCTCCCACGCTCGGCGGGCGCGGGCGTAGGCGTTGTTGATCAGTTCGCCGATGATCCTGATCTTCGGGGTAGTGGCGGTGGTCATGGACAGAAAGGGTGGGCGTAGCGAGGTGCGTCAGGTCAAAGGGGCAGGCTTCGTTATCTCTTCAAGGGAGCCTCGGCCGGTGACCGGCACCGGGTTCTGCGGCTCCGGGACGGTGGTGCGGTTCGAGAGGTGATCCCGCCCCTGCCACGTGTTGGCCCAACTGGAGGTGCCGCGCAGGGTTTGGTCTTGAAGCACGGGAGCTTGCGCAAGCAGGGCGTCCGCCCGGCCTTCGCTCTTCAAGCGGTCATAGGCTCGCGACCAGATGCAGTCGAATTCCGCGACCTCGCATTTGCCATCGCGGGTGCCGCCGCAAGGACCGTTCCGCTGGTTCTTCGCGCAGGACGATTCCGGGCACAGAAACGCAATCTCGCTCAGCGAACAGTCGCCGCAGTCGCGGCAGTCGAACAACGCCGTCTTGCTGCGATGCTCGAGGAACCGCATCCACGCCGGCCCCTGCCGCGGGTCGCGCGCCCCAGCGGTCAGGCGGCGTCCGAGGTTCCACAGTCCCCGTCCGGGTTCGAACATCGCCGCATGAGCGAACTTCGAGAAGCGATACGTGAAGGACACGTGGGGAGACGACGTGGCTCCGCGGGACGCGAGGTAGGACGGCGAGAGGCGGTCCGGGTTTGCGAGGCCGGTTTCGGGGTCCTCGTCGAAGAGAAAGAACTCGCCCGGGCGCGAGTAGCGGATCTCCCTCGCGTACGTTCTCCATGCATCGGGGGAGAACGAGGCCGCCATTTCCAGGAGTTCGTCGAGGTCGCGGCGGGCATGGACGCCTCCGATATAGGCCCCGCGGTAGCCGAGTCCGCGGTAGATCGCGATCTGGCGGGCGGCGAGTTCGAGGAACCAGCGACGGCCGCGGTCGGGCGTCGATTCGTGCGCAGCGCAGAGCGCCGCCAGCTCATCCGATATCACGACGCCGGGAATGCGTTGCTCGCGGAAAAGCCGTGCGACGCCGGGGTTCAAGACATAGACATTGCCGATGAGCGGAGCATGGCCCCAGCCGCGCTGCCGGAGCCAGACGATGAGTTCGTGGATCTTGCGCGAATCGTAGCCGATCTGGTTCACGATCCAGCGGGCGCCGCACTCCAGTTTCTTCTCCAACTTCAGGAGCTGGGGAACGACTTCGTTCTCATGCAGCTTGAAGTTGGTGACGACGCAACCGGGATAGAACTCTGTCGCGGCGAGGCGAGCGGTCCGTTTTGCCCCGGGCCGGGTCACGTCGAGCCCCGCGTTGAGATGAGCCAGCAGCGTGAGCAGTCCGATCGAATCGATGTCGAACGCCGGCTTGGCTCCGCCGGCCAGACCCCGGCCCGGAAAATCACCCGTGAGCACAAGCAGGTTGTGCAGACCTTCACTGGCGAGGTGCCACGCCTCGGATTCGAGGGCGTTGCGATTGAAGTCCTTGCAGGAAAGGTGAACGACCGCTTCTCGTCCGCTGCTGCGGACCAGGCGGCCTAGGGCGGCAGGCGCGAGCTGCGGATTGCCGCCGGCATTGTCGGTGATAGAAACCCAGTCGATGCGATCGTCGCAGGCCAGTTCCTCCGCGAAGGCCACGGTCTTGGAGGCGCGCGTTTCCGTGACGGTGCCGCGGGTGGACACCAGCTCCACCCCGATGAGGAAGCGTTCGGTGTGCTCGAAGCGTTCGCGCAGCGTCATGACCGGAACAGGCTTCAGGCGACGGCCATAAAACGAAGGAACATCTCCACGCTGCTCGGGGCGTCCGGTCCGTAACCGTCGGCGCCGATCTCGTCGGCGAACATGCGGTTCACGGGCGCTCCTCCGACGGCGATCTTGATGGAAGCGAGGTCGGGGTGCTTCTGGAACTCGTCTATCACGACCTTCATGTAGGGCATCGTCGTGGTCAGCAGGGCGCTCATGCCCACGATGTCGGCCTTGTGCGTTCGCGCGGCCTCGACGAACTTTTCCACCGGCTGGTCGACGCCCATGTCGACGACCTTGAACCCGGCGCCTTCGGCCATCATGCAGACGAGATTCTTGCCGATGTCGTGCAGGTCACCCTTGACCGTGCCGATCACCACCGTCCCGCGGGGAGGGTTCTTGTCGGCATCGGCGGTCAGGAGCGGTTTCAGGATCGCCATCCCGGCCTTCATGGCGCGCGCGGCCACGAGCACCTCGGGTACGTAGAGGATGCTATACTTGAAGTCTTCGCCGACGACGGACATGCCGGCGATCAGGCCCTCGTTGAGGATTTCGTCGACAGGACGGCCCTCGGCGAAGGCGTCGCGCACGAGCCGTTCGACTTCCTTGGCGTTACCCTCGTAGAGGAACTGATTGAGTTGAGCGTATTCGGGCATGGCGGGAAGGATGGGTTCAGCTGCGGGCGTCGAGGCAGGCCTGCTTGATGGCGAGAATGTGATCGGTCGGCGTGCCGAAGGGGATGACCGCCGTGCCCATGATGAATCCGGGAATGTCCTTTCCGCGGGCGAGTTGTTCCCGGGCGATGGTATAGATGCGCTCCGGGGCAGAGGTCTCGATCAGGCGGGGAGAAAGATTGCGGCGAAACGCGCGCCCGGCGGCCTTCGCGGCGGAAGACCATTCGTCGAAGTCCGCGGTGAAATCGCACAGGAGATTGTTCGCCCCCGTCCGGCAGAGCAACTCGGCGATCGGGGTGGTGTTGCCACCGATGATCAGCGGCACATTGCGCACGCCCTGCGTGGCGGCCCAGGTGATCAGGTCCTGCGTGACCGGCAGGACGAACTCCTCGTACATCGGCGGTGACAGCAGTTCGGGCGAGGCTTGCGAATCGAAGAGAATGAGTTCGGCCCCGGCGTCGATGTAGGCCTTGGCGAATTCCCGGATGACTCGTCCGCAGTAATCGAGGCAGGAACGCACCCAGTCTGGATTGTCGAGGCAGGCCAGGAAAAGTGCCTCGGCGCCGACCAGCGAGATCGCGAGCGAAAAGGGACCGGAGATCGACCCGCGCAACCAGAAGTTCTCGCCCAGAGCGCGCCGCACCTCGCGGGCCGCGGCGATGTTCACCGGCATGCGTCCGTCCGTGAGCGGATTGGGCACTTTCAAACCCGAGAGATCGTCACCGACATGGACGATATGGTCGCCGGGTTTGATGCCAGGGATGCTCGTGTCGAGGCCGTCGTAGAACGTGACCTTGCAGCCGCAGGCCTCCGCTTCGAGATTGTATACGTCGACGCCAATCGCGAGGGCGTCGGGTTTCAGGGCTTCGTACTCGGCCAGCAAGGCGCGGGCAAGCAAGCCGGCGTCGCGCGAAATGGCGGAGGGCGTGGAGCCAATGAACCACGCCTTGTGTTCGTAGATGGCGGGAAGGAAGAGGGGAACGGAACGCGGGGCGCCGCAGCGGAGCACCTGTTCGACTTCTGACCGCGTGGCCGGAATGTGCGAAGGCTTCATGGGGGAGGGGCGCGTAATGTAGCCGACGGCGATCCCGAAGTCTTGGCGTGGGCGACTTGCCACGATTGGCTAATCGGGCAAAGTAGGCGCCATGGAAGTTGTCGCCCCCGTGGAGGTCGTTCTGCCCGCGACCGGTCTCAAGTTCGTGGAGAGCGTGCATGGCCCCGACTTTGTCATGCCGCCGCGCACCGACTCGTTCCACAAGCTGCTGCTGGTCGTTTCTGGGGTGGTGCAGTACCTCCGGTCGCGGACGGAGGCCGTGCGGGTGGGCACCGGTGAGCTCCTCGTCGTACCGGCCGGCCAACGGCACCGGCTCGCGGACCTCAAGACTCCGACGGTGATGCTCATGTGTTTTTCGCCGGATTGGCTGATCAGGCAGGCCGACTTGGCTGGCGTCTGGCGCACCCTAAGTCAGCAGCGCGACCCCGTGTTGCGTTTCGCTTCGCCGCAGCGGGTCCGGCTGGAAACATTATGGCGTAAATCGTTGTTCGAACAGGTGCACACCCGGGCCGGAGGAGCCGCGTTGCTCGATGCGGCGGCGATCGAGATTATTGCCCTGGCCGGCCGGGCTCCGGCGATGGGTCGGCAGGAAACGCCGCAGGGGCGGATCGATGCCTTGGTCCGCGAGATCGAGACGGGCTTCTACGAACCCTGGAGCATTGATCGCGCCGCCCGAAGGACAGGCATGTCGCGACGGAGCTTCTCCTCTCATTTCAAGACCCGCTGCAAGACGACGTTCAGGGACTACGTGGCGTCGGTGCGTCTCGCCCATGCCGCACAGATTCTCGGCGACGGGACGCACAGTGTGCTTGGCGCCATGTTCTCGTGCGGCTTCAACGATGTCTCTAACTTCTACCGGCTTTTCAAAGCGCGATATGGAGCGCCGCCCTTGGAGTGGGTAAAGAGGCGGAGACGCGGACTGCGGTGACGAGCGAGACGCCCGTGCCGCTTTCGAACGTGCAAGGAACCGGAATGCGACCTCCGCCAATCGATGGGGTCGGTCGACTGCGTGCAGCCGATCGCGGTCGGCGCACATTGTCCCGAGGAGATTGTCGCAATGACCGAGCCCGGCGTTGTTTCCGTTGACGTTGACGGGTCCGACATGTCGAGCCACGGCCAGCACGGCTCTAAGGGCGGCAAGACCGACGGGAAAGGCGACGTTACATTCCGAGTGTATCGAGGTTTCGGCGAAGCTTCAGGAGCGACGTGGCGAAAGAGGAAGGAATCTGGCCGCGGGTGTCTGGTCCGACGTTGAGAAGGAGATTGGCGTTTCTCGAGGTGGCCGTGAGATACATGCCGAGTAGTTCGGCGTCGGAGCGAGGGCGGTCTTCCTTTTTGTGGAACCAATGAGCTCCGATCGGATCGCAAACTTCGCCTGGGATGTAGTGGTGAGCGTTATCGACCGAACGCCAGCGCAAATGGCCGGTGGCCGAGTTGGGCAGAAATCGTTCGATCGGTATGAGGTCCGTGGGCCAGACGCGATCGACCACGATTTCCGATCCGTCGCCGATGCCATGGTTGTAGAGGATGAGGGATTGAGGTTGCCGGGCGGCGATATGCGCATACAGGCGTTCGCGATAATCGCGGGGGAGGAGGTGCGGAATATCGATCCACCACTCGGCCACCGGACCATAGTTTTCCATGAGTTCCGTGATCTGAGCCCATTGAAAATCGAGGTAACGTTGCGTCACGTAGGCCGAACTGCGTCCGATGGGCGGAGTATTGCGGCTGCTGACCGGGAGGGGGGCGACGTTGGGCGACAGCGAACCGAAGCGGTTGTGATTGTCCCACGAACAGTAGTAGAATCCAGGTTTGATTCCGCGTCGTTCGCAGGCCTTCAGGAACTCGGCGACAACGTCGGTTTTGTTGCCGGATGTTCCGACATGATAATCGCTGTGGCGAGAGGGCCACAGGCAGTGCCCGGACACATGTTTAGTGGTCAGGACCGCGTACTTCATCCCCGCATCCCGTGCGATTGAAACCCATTGGTCCACGTCGAGGTGCGAAGGAGCGTAGAGCGTGGATGGTTCGGTTCCGGCCGGCATCTCGGATTGGCTGAACGTGCTCAGTCCAAAATGGATGAACATGCCGAACTTGAGAGCCTCCCACTGCTGAAGATGCGCTATGGTGAGGCGCTGTGCTCCGGGAGGGTGCCCGGGTTCCGGATCGCCCGGAACCCGGATTGCAACGCCAGCGTGGCGCGCGGCCACAGGCTGGTCAGCCAGACGGGTTTGAGCGCGAAGGGATGAGGCGGCCACGCCCGCAGCGCAGGCCAGGGCAGAATTGCGAAGGAAGTCCCGGCGGGACGTCGACGTTTCCATGGATTAGGAATTGATGTTGTTCAGGCTGAGTGAAGCAGGTTGGCGCGATTCTGGCCTTCCCACGTCAGGGTCGGAATGACGCGATTGGTGTTTGTCGCTCCCACCACCATTTGATCGATGACAGCGGTGAGTTGCTGCCACTTGACGAGTTTGGACAACTTGCGGGCGTACCGACGAATGGGTGCCGGTTCGGCGTAAAAGGGAACGAGCGGTTCACGTTGGCATCGTTTCAGGTGGATCGGCGGCCGCCGACTCCGCCGTTAAGGGCGAGCCACTTATCCGCCTCTTTGTCCGTGCACTGCCGCAGAAACGCATCCGCCAGCTGCAGATGGAGGGATCCCGCTCCGCCGCCCGGCAGCCAGTAGACGTTCAGCAAAGCGCTTTGTACCGACGGGGTACATGGTATCGGTACTAGGGCGTGGCCCTTCACGGAGCCCTGTGCAACCGATGCAGGTCGAGGAGAACAGCCTCGAGAGACATATTTATTCCAGTCCTTGCGAAAAATGACGTAATGATAACCCTGATACAGAGGGCTCCAGCCGGGAGCGTTGCGGAGGAAGGGGCACCGTCGGTTTTCCATCGGGGATTCGTCTGCCGAAGGCCCTCTGATGATCCCATCCGTCTCGCTCACCGCGGTAATCAAATCAATTATTGTCGTCCTTCTTGAAGTCCTTGTGGCCGGCCTTCTGCATGGCCGCCATGTCGCTGACCATCATAGTGGCGGCCGCGTTGTTGCCGGCCTTGATCGCGGCTTCGGTCTTCTCGATTGCGGCGATGAACTCGCTCATCCGGGCGTTGAAATCCTCGAGGAATTTTGCGCGCGACGCCTCGGGAAGGTCCGCATACATCAACGGCCGATGCTTGGCTGCGGCCACGGCCTCGGTGCGCATCGTCGCGAGCAGTTCCAGCACCTGCGCGTTGTTGTCCGCGTTGTTCACCATTCGGCGGACACGTCGGAAAGCGCTGGAAATCTTCTCCATCGACTCCGCCATCTCGGAGGCGGGCTTGTCCTCGGCGACCAACGAGGGCGCCGGAAGAATGAACGATATCGCAAGGGCGGCCGCGGTCGAGAGCAGGAGGCGTTGGGTCTTCATAACCGCGAATGTAGCGGGGGACCACGGCAAGGATGCAAGAGTTGAGCCCTACGAATTCCCGTAATTCGGTCCCTGAATGGCGGTCTTCAGGAATATGGACCGTCCCTGGTGGGCGGTCTCTTGGGGACCGTACCGGGGCAAGAGACCGCTGCGTCGCTCGGTACAGGTCGGCATGACACCTGGTGAAGGGAGTCGATGTCGATCGCTCCGGGGCTCGATCCCGATCGCAGTGCGGAAGGATTCAATTGCAGGCGAAAGAGCGCGGCGTGCTACGAAACCTCGTAAGCCGGGCCCGCTTGTTCGTTGGAGGCGCACGTGCATTCTCCCCCAGACTGACAGGATTCAAGGTTCTGCCTGCGCGTAACCTTGGGTGAAACCTTTCGGAGACTTGCCTGTTTTCGAGCACCCCATGTCCATAAAGAACTCTTCGGCCGTTTTGGTTTTGTGTCTTTCGCTCTCGTTGCCTTGGAGCGGGTGGGCGGAGCCGAGTCCGCATGGCGACGAATTTACGGGCAAACCGGTGCCCGAGGAGATCGAGTTCAATCGGGATGTGCGTCCGATTCTTTCCGGGAAGTGTTTCCACTGTCATGGCCAGGATCCGGAATCGCGGAAGGCCCGCCTCCGGCTCGATTCGTTCGCCGAGGCGACGAAAGACAAAAATGGTCTGCGCGCCGTCGTTCCGGGCGATCTGGAGAACAGCGAACTGGTCTGGCGAATCCTCTCGGAGGACACCGAGGAGATCATGCCTCCGCCCTCGGCCAACCACCCGCTGTCACCGCGCGAGATTGAGATCCTCAAGCGTTGGATCAAGCAAGGCGCGGAATACGGCGAACATTGGGCGTTCATTCCGCCGTCCACGGAGATCGCTCCGCCCGACCCTCGCCAGCATCCGATCGATGCCTTCATCCGGAAGCGCCTGGGCGAAGCCGGGCTTTCACCGGCCACGCGGGCCGATCCGCATACGCTGGTACGACGGGTGGCGTTGGATCTGACCGGACTTCCGCCCAATCCGGAGGAGGTACGCCGGTTCGCAGTCGAAGGTTCCGAAGAAAGTTATGGCGAGATGGTCGATCACTTCCTCGCCAAGCCGGCCTTTGGCGAACATTGGGCTGTGATGTGGCTCGATCTTGCCCGTTATGCCGACAGTTCAGGCTACGGCAGCGACCCGTTGCGTCCCAACCTTTGGCCGTGGCGGGATTGGGTGATCCGCGCGTTCAACGAGAACAAGCCCTTCGACCAATTCAGCATCGAGCAGATCGCCGGCGATCTTCTGACGGAGCCGACGATGGATCAACTGATCGCGACGGCGTTTCATCGCAACACAATGACCAACACGGAAGGCGGTACGGACGACGAGGAGTTCCGCGTGGCCGCGGTGAAGGATCGGGTCGCGACCACGTTTCAGGGCTGGATGGGTCTGACCGTCGGTTGCGCCCAATGCCACACCCATAAATTCGATCCCATCACGCACGATGAGTACTACGGTCTCTTTGCGATTTTCAACCAGACGGCCGACTCCGATCGTCAGGATGAGGAGCCGACGCTGGCGCTTCCCACGCCGGAGGAGGCGGCGAGGAGGGAGCGGATTCTGGCGGAGATCGCGGCGCATGAGGCTGACGTGCGACAGGGCAACGACGACGCGATTCGGCATGAGCTCGTAGCGATGCGCGAGCAGTTGCTCCGGACGGTTCCGTGGAGTCCGGCGCCAATCGCCCGCATCCACACGTCGTTGAGTTCGACGCCTCGCGTGATGCCGGATGGCAGCGCCTTGCTCACGACGACGCCGCGTCCGGCGACGGCGGTATATGCGCATGAGATCACGGCGATCAAGGGCAGCGTCACGGCGCTGCAGCTCGAGGCGTTGCCCGATCCTTCCTTGCCGAACGGCGGTCCGGGACTTTCGGCGACAGGAAACGCCGTGGTGACACACGTGCGGGTCGCCTTGCGGTACGGGCCGACGAGAACCATTCCGGCGCGGTTCCTGCGCATTGTCGGAAAGGGCGCGTCTGATCTGGCTCTTGAAGTCGAGGCGATCGATGGCAGCGGAGCCAACGTGGCCGCAGGCCTGCGCGGAACGGGTACGGGAGCGGGCGAGGCGTGGGAGCTCGATTTGGGGCGGGAATCCCGATTGAGCGGCGTCAAACTTCGCCCGGGTTCCGCAGGCATCCCGGACCTGGCCGGCTTGCGTTTGCAGTTGTTGGATGCGCAGCGCCAGAACGTCGGCGAGCGCGATCTCGGGCCGAGCGTGCTGGAGAACGACGCGGTGCTTGTTGCCGAACGTTTCACCCTTAATGTACGTATTGCACACGCGACAGCGGATTTTGAACAGCCCGGTTTTCCCGCTGCGGCGGCAATCGATCCGCTGCCGGAATCCGGGTGGGCGTTTGGCGGACAAGAGGGACGCGCGCACCGCCTGGTACTGTCGTTTGCCGCGCCCGTGAGGATCGAGGAGGGCGATCGTCTTGAGGTCGGATTGAGTTTTGAACACGGGATCTTCCAGACCCTGGGTCATTACCGGTTCGCCGTCACTGATGCGGTTGCCCCGGTCTTCGAAGTGCCCGAGGCCGTCGCTGCGGCGTTGTCGGAAACGACGGAGCCTGGCGCTGATGCGGAGCGTGTACTCATCGATTACTTCCGGCCGCTGGCCCAAGCCACGGCCGCGGCACGCGCGGCGCTCGCTGCCAAGCAACGTGAACTGAACGCCGTGCGGCCGCTGCGCCTGCCGGTGATGACCGACTTGAGTCGGGAGGAGGCACGGAAGTCGTTCCTGTTTGCGAAAGGCAGCTACCTCAGCCCCGAGCGAGAGGTCGCGCCGGGCCTGTTGCAGAGTTTTGGGCCGATACCCGCCTCGAGCCCCACGCGACTCGATGCCGCTCGCTGGCTCTTCGCGCCGACCAATCCGCTCACGGCGCGCGTGGCGGTGAATCGCTTCTGGGCGCAGCTTTTCGGGCGCGGCCTCGTCGTCACTCAGGAGGATTTTGGCACCCAGGGTGCCTTGCCCACGCACCCCGACTTGCTCGACTGGCTCGCTGTGCATTTCAGCCGGGATCTGCGCTGGGACATGAGGGCCCTCTTGCGGACGATCGTTATGTCTGAGACGTATCGGCAATCATCGCTGGCCGCGGCCGAGGCGAATCAGAAGGATCCGAACAACGAACTGCTGTCACATTATCCGCGCCGAAGGCTCACCGCTGAGCAGGTGCGCGATCAGGCGCTTTTTCATTCGGGCCTGCTGTCGAAGAAGATCGGCGGCCCCAGCGTGTTTCCGCCGCAGCCGGATGGCCTCTGGAAAGCGGCCTTCAACAACTGGGAGCGGACCTGGGAGACCAGCCAGGGCGAAGACCGCTATCGCCGTGCGCTCTATACGTTCTGGCGCCGGACCGTGCCTTATCCATCCCTGATTACCTTCGATGCGCCCAGCCGCGAAACCGCGACCTTTCGACGGGTGCCGACCAATACGCCGTTGCAGGCCTTCGTGACGTTGAACGATCCGGCCTTCGTGGAGATCGCGGGGGCGCTCGGTCTCCGTCTGGTGACGGAAGGGGGACCAACCCCGGAGGCGCGCATGCGCTTTGGCTTGAGTCTCGTGCTCAGCCGGCCCGCGACCGAAGCGCAAGTTGCGCCACTTCTGGACCTTTACCGCGACCAGCTGGCCGACTTTGCCGCAGACGAGGCCGCGGCCGCCGAACTCCAGCAAAGGACCGGTGCGGCCCTGCCGGCCGGCATGACGCTGGCGGAAGCGGCGACATGGACGGTCGTGGCCAACGTGCTCCTGAATCTCGACGGCGTGCTCACCATCAACTGAAAACCTTCCCTCCCCATGTCCTTACTCCGCCAACAGGAACTTCAGTACATCACGCGTCGTACGTTTCTCGGTCAAGGTGTCATCGGACTCGGTGCCTTGGCGCTCGGGCAGCTCGGCCAGGCACGCGCTGCCGCTCCACAGGGGCCCATGCACACGCCGAAAGCGAAAGCGGTGATCTACCTGCACCTCTCGGGTGCGCCTTCGTCGCTGGAACTCTTTGACTACAAGCCCAAGTTGAACGAGCTGAACCTGCAGCCGTGTCCGGAGAGCCTGCTGGAGGGCCGGCGTTTCGCCTTCATCAAGGGCGTGCCGACCATGCTCGGGAGCCCCTATAAATTTGCGCGGGCCGGGAAACGCGGCACGTGGATCAGCGAACTTCTTCCCCACACGGCGGGCATCGCCGATGACATCAGCATCATCCGCAGCATGGTCACGGATCAGATCAATCACGCGCCGGCCGAACTGCTCGTGCACACCGGCACGATGCGGGCCGGCGGCGCCTCGCTCGGATCGTGGGTGACCTATGGTCTCGGGACCGAGAACAAGGACCTGCCCGGATTCATGGTTCTGCTTTCGGGCGGGACGGATCCGACGGGAGGGAAGGGGCTCTGGAGCAGCGGATTTCTCCCCGGAGTGTATCAAGGGGTGCAGTGCCGCAGCTCCGGTGAGCCGATCCTTTTCTCCAGCAATCCCGGGGGCATCGATGCCACCACCCGCCGGCGCAGTCTCGATGCCCTCGAGCGTCTGAACCGAATCGAGGCGAATACGTTCGGCGATGCCGAAACGCTGACCCGCATCGCCCAATACGAGCTTGCGTATCGCATGCAGGCGACGGTCCCCGATGTCTTCGACATACGAAAAGAGCCGAAGCACATCCTCGACCTGTACGGTGCGGAGCCAGGCGCCGCCTCCTTTGCGAACAACTGTCTGCTCGCCCGCCGGCTCGTACAGAATGGCGTCCGCTACATTCAACTCTTCGACTGGGGGTGGGACTCACACGGTACCGGCGAAGGCGACGACCTTATCCACAGTTTGCCGAAGAAGTGCCGCGAGGTGGATCGTGCCTGCGCCGCGCTGGTGCGCGACCTGAAGCAGCAAGGCATGCTGGAGGACACGCTCGTGATCTGCGGCGGCGAGTTCGGCCGGACCCCGATGAACGAGGCGCGCAACGGCAGCCGCTTCCTCGGCCGCGATCATCACCCGGGCTGCTTTACCATGTGGATGGCGGGCGGCGGCGTGAAGGCGGGCTACGATCACGGCCAGACCGACGATTTCGGTTTTGAGGTCGTCGACGGCAAAGTCACGGTGAGAGACCTGCAGGCGACGATCCTGCACCTTACGGGTTTGGATCCTTATCGCCTTAGCTATCCGCATCAGGGGCTGAACGAGCGACTGATCGGACCAAGCAACGAAGCGGTGATCGTCAAAGACCTCCTCGCGTGAGCAAAACCCTTGGTACTGCCTTGGGGCAACGAACCGTAAGTTATCCCCAAATTGCGTTCAGCTCCGGCTACACCTGGTCCAGCCCGTCGCTGATGGTCGTATGATCATACGCCTGATCTGCTTCTTCGTCACAGCGGTGGTCGCTGCCGGTGCGACCCCTCGGGCCCGCCACGTCGTGGTCTTCGTTGCCGATGATCTGGGCTGGTCCGACTTGGGCTGCTACGGCAGTACGTTCTACGAAACGCCTCATCTGGATCGTCTCGCCCGCGAGGGCGCTCGCTTCACGGCGAGCTACGCCGCCTCGCCGGTGTGCTCGCCCACACGGGCGGCCCTGCTGACCGGACGCTGGCCTCAACGATCCGGCGTCACCGACTACATCGGTGCGCCGCAGCCGGAGAAATGGACGAGGAACACCGTCCTGCTTCCGGCCCCGTACGTCGAGCAACTGCCGCATCGGGAAACCACCTTGGCCGAGGCGCTCAAGCCGGCGGGATTCAAAACCTTCTTCGCGGGCAAATGGCACCTTGGTCCGGAAAGTCACTGGCCTGAGGCCCAGGGCTTCGATATCAATCTCGGTGGCACCGACGCCGGCGGGCCGTATCGCGGAAAGAAGTACTTTTCCCCCTACGGCAACCCGCGTCTGAGCGACGGACCAGAGGGCGAGCACCTGCCGGATCGGCTGGCCCGCGAAGCCGCGCGGTTCATCGCCGCGAACAAGGAGAGCCCGTTCCTGATCTACCTGCCATTCTACGACGTGCATGCACCGTTGATGGCGCGGGCCGACCTTGAGCAGAAGTATCGAGCCAAACGGGACCGGCTGAAACTGGAGGACCGGTGGGGCACGGAAGGACCACGGGAAGTCCGGCTGTCCCAGGGGCACGCCGTCTACGCCGGCATGGTCGAGGCGATGGACCAAGCCGTGGGTACGGTGCTCGCCGCGCTCGACGAGCACGGATTGACGGACTCTGCCTTGGTCATCTTCACGTCCGACAATGGCGGAGTCTCCACCAGCGAGGGATGGCCCACCACCAATGTTCCACTCCGTGCGGGCAAAGGCTGGCTCTATGAAGGTGGCCTACGGGTTCCGTTCCTCCTGCGCTGGCCCGCTGCCGTTCCGTCCGGTCGCGTGATCGACGTGCCCATCACGAGCGTTGACCTGATGCCCACCGTGCTTGCCGCGACCGGCCTGCCCGCTCTCACGGAGCCTACGGGTGACGGACGCGACCTGTTGCCCCTGATCAACGGCTCGGCCACCTCTGAAGAGCGGGCGCTTTTCTGGCATTATCCGCATTACGGCAATCAAGGCGGCGCACCCGGTGCGGCGATCCGACGTGGCGATTGGAAGTTGATCGAGTGGTTCGAGGACGGCGCCGTGGAACTGTTCGATTTGCGACGCGATCCGGGTGAAACCATCAACCTCGCGCGCGAGGAGCTTGGGCGCGTGCAAGCACTTCATGCGGAGTTGCGCGGGTGGGAAAAGGCGGTGGGGGCGCTGCGACCGGAGCCCAATCGTGCCTATAGTCCAGAAAAGCCGAGCGGACGGCTTTCGAACGCCGCCCGCGTGATGCCAGCACCTTAGCGGGCAAGTGCGTGCCTGCCGATCGGTGGGCTCGCCTTCGCTTCGATCCTGAATTGGCGGGCCTCATGCGCGACGTTCGGGCGGGCGCTTCGAGCTGTGACGGCGCCTGTGATGCGCGGGTTTTGGAACTCAGCCCTTGGTCGAGCCGGACGCGATCGCGCGCCGCGATCGGTCCGATGCCGTCAGATCGGTGTCCGTCGCTGAGCAGACCTTACGAAACCTCGTAGGCCTCGCATGCGGGAATGCGCTCGCAACCTTGAGGCGCTGGCGGGAACTCTGATGGCGTACCCCCGGCGATCCCCAGCCGCCTTAGCGACCCCGCCCTGCGTCTGGGCATCAGCCGGTAGCAACGGAACCAAGAATCCCCAATGAAAACCTACGCCTCCTACCGCGCTCTCGGCGCGTTCACCCTTGCCGTGCCTGGGCTTCTTTTTGGACAGGCCGCCCCAGCTCCGTCACAAGCCGACCCGGAAACCGTGACCCTCAGCGCGTTCGAGGTCTCGTCCGACCGCGACTACGGATATCGCGCCGCAAACTCGATGACGGCCACGCGCATGGCGTTGTCGATTCAGGATACGCCGCTCGCCATCAGCGTCGTCACGGGCGAGTTTCTCAAGGACATCGGCGGCGACGGTGACCTGAATTCCGCCCTTCGCTACGTCTCCAGTGTGCAGGGCGAGAACCGTAACGACGGCGCGTCGCGCGGTGTGTTCGGGGTCGGCCTCGGTACAATCCGCGGGTTCCCGGTCGATGCCGTCCTGCGCAACGGCGTGTATCGCCGCGGCGGCTTCAACATGGGCAATATCGAGCGCATCGAGGTGCTGAAGGGGCCGGTTTCAGTCCTCTTCGGTTCGGCCCAGCCGGGGGGTACGATCAACTACATCACGAGGCGCGCCAACTTCCGGCGTGAGTCGCGGGCGTCGTTCCAACTGATGGAATACCTGTCCCGTTGGTCGACCGATCAGAATGCGACAACGGGCTATCAAAGCGAACTGGCGTACGAGGACTACCGCGGTCCACTGGCCTGGCGGGCTTACGTGCGCTACATCGATCGCAACGGCTGGCACGACCACGAAACGTTCCGTAACGTGACCTTCCAGCCATCCGTGACGTACCGTCCCAAACCCTGGCTGTCGCTGACCGCCGAGTACGATCGTTCGCGGAACGATTCCAGCCCCGCAGGCGCGGCCGCCGTGGGCAATCCCCAGTTTGCCGTGGACTACGCCAACCCTCCGGCGGACGTGCTCGCATTCCACAATCTCACGCCCAACGCGTATCGTTCGCGGATCTTCGGCAACTCCACCGCCTGGCGAGACCTGACGCTGCAGGCGCGTGACAATGCGCGCCCGGTGGGCACGCAGCCGGCCAACAACTTCACCACCGGAGCGACGGTCATCCGCGACAACCTCTATCGCTCCACCGGACTTTCGTGGGAGATTCTTCCCCGCGACCTGCCCACGGCAAAGCCCTCGTTCAATTTCCAGGGACGCGGTCACTATGTCGACAATTCCAACGAGTCTTTCTCGACGGAGCTGCTCGTCGCACCAAGAGAGTGGGTCAAGGGCCGCTATGTGTATTCGCGGAGCTTCAACCGCTGGGAAAACATCCAGACCTTTCGATCCGAGATCAACGGCCCGTACACCTACGGCATGGCGACCGGGAACGGCAGCCTGAACCGTTCGCGCGACACCAATCACCAGATCGACCTGCTCCTTTCCGCCCGTTGGCTGGGCGTGCAGAATACCCTCGTCCTCGGCGTCGACCATTTTCGCAACAGCTCCTGGAATCAGAACGGCGTGTTCAACTATTCCACCGCCCCTGCGGTGGTGGTAGATCCCGCGAACATCAATCCAAACGTCACCCTCGGCCCGGGAAACACCTTGAGCGGGGCGCTTGCGCTGAACAACTGGGATCCGCTGCGCCATGGCGAGGTCCCCGACTCATCGCGCTACTTCGTCCAATGGGGAAATGTCGGGACGACGGATGCCCGCTCGACGGGGCGCTACGTGCAGTATCAGGCCGAAACCCGGCTCAAGGGGCACAAGGTCGTCCTCTCCGGCGGCTTTCGCAGCGAAGACGTGAAGGTGAACAGCGCCAATCCACGATTTTCGGAGGGCGACTCGCACATGATCGGTCTCACGTTCGGCCTGACCGATTGGTTGAACGCCTATGCCAGCAGCAGTGAGAACTACCGGCCGAATGCACCCGGATTTCCGGGCGGTGGCCTTTCTGCGGAGGGGGTTGGCGTCAACCGTGACCTGAATGGATTTCTCATCGACGGGGCGGATGAAGCGGACGTGCTGCCCGATCAGCTCGGAAAAGGTCTTGATATCGGCCTCAAGGCATCGACCCGTGACGGAGTCTGGGCTGCGACGCTGGCGTGGTTCGAGGTGCAGCGTTCCAACATTCGGGTCAATGACAACACGCTGACGACGAACGATCCCCGCAACGTGTTCGGGAGCCTGTATCCGCAGCGCTTCCTCGCCGATGGCACGCCTGACCCGGCTTCCTTGCGGGTGGTCGATGCCGGCTTCGTGCCGATCCGGTATTTCCGTACCACCGGCAACAACGTCAATCAGGGCATCGAGCTGGAGGGGGTCTGGACCCCCAAGCGCAACATCCAGGTCATGGCCTCGTTTGCATGGATCTACCAGTCGGAGCTCACCAACCCTGCGCTGGCGGGCGCGGAGCGCGACATCCTCTACAACCGCCGTCTGGCGCTTTCACCCGAGTATCAGGGCTCGATCTTCGGCAAGTACACCTTCACCGAGGGCAAGGCCAAAGGTCTCTCGATCGGCGCCGGATTTCGGGGACAGACGGAGACCATTCCACGGTATGACAGCTATGGGGATTCCCCGGATTTCCACTCCGGCTTCATCGTGGGCGACCTCAATCTTGGGTATGCCTTCACGGCGTTCGACCGGTCCTGCCGGGCCTCCGCCATTGTCACGAATGTCGCCGACAAGCTCTACAGCTTCGGTAACTTCGCCTACGCAGAGCCGCGGAAACTGGTTCTTCGCTTGGATATCGATCTGTAATCGCGCCCGGGTGAGCACGCCCACCTGTACCGTTCGCACCCGCCCTAGCCTTATGCGTGCATCAGCTTTCCGTCCCCCCACGGATCTGGGAAGGCGCCGGCGGTTTTTTCTAGCGTGAGGAGTCAATGCGACCCAGCAGAACGCAGCCGCCAGCGTTTGATCGCTGCAGTCAAAAGGTCCCGGGCTCGTGCGACCATCTAGCCCGTGAGATCGGTAATGAAACGTGACGCGCCGCCTGCGGGGTCAGGATCGCCCTGGCCGGCCCGGGCTCAATCATTTGGGGGAGGCCGGGACGATTGATGAAGCACCCGGGAGCGGGTTTGATCCCACGTTCTCTCGTGCAAGCACCGATCCGATGAAGTCCACTGTTCCTGTTGTTCGTCCGCCTCGGATCCGGGTGTTGGCCGGAGAGACTTCTCCCTTCCCGGCGCCCACGCTGGGAATGCCCGTGATTGAGCGTTATCTGCGCGCGGTCGCGGATGCGTCGTGCGCGCTGCTGACCGCGGACTTGAGCACGGGTCTACGGAGGGCAGTCGAGGTGATTGGCGAAAGCACTGGCCTGGATCGGGTTTATGTCTCCCGTTACGATCACGACCGCGCGGCCGGGTACTTTGAGTGCGAACGGTGTGCGCCAGGCATAGCGACGATTGGCGGTTTGAACGGCTGGGGACCGTACTCATTCAACGAATACGAAGAAGTGTGGCGGCCGCTCATGGCCGGCGAGATCTACTCATCATCCACCCGGGAGAAGCAAGGTGCCAATCGCGACTTCAACCATGCGCTTGGAACCCAGCGTGACCTCTTCATTCCGATCTTTGCGCATGGTGTAGTCTGGGGGTGCATCGGTTTCGACAACTGCACCTCCGATCGCTCTTTCTCCGTGCCTGAGATTCAGGTGCTGCGGAGCGTGGCCGCCGCCATCGCCGCGGCTGTCGCTCGGGACGCCGTTGAAAAGGCGCGCCTGCTCGCCGCGCAAGAAAATCAGACGCGCGTGCAACGCTGGCTGGACATCTCCGGCGAGGGCACGTGGGGGGCGGCGATCAATCCCCCGGTCGATGTCGATTTGCCCGAGGTTGAGCAGATTCAGCAGATCATTTCGCGCGGTGTGCTCAGCGAGTGCAACGACCAGGGCGCGCGGAGCATGGGCTACCGGGACGCTGCGGACTGGATCGGACGGCGTGCAGAGGAATTCTTCCCGGCCAACGAAGCCAATTGCGCCTACCTCGGCGCCTTCATACGCTCCGGCTACGACCTGCGCGAAAGCGAATCGAACGATGGGGCGGGAGACGGCGTCGACCGTTGGTTTCTCAACAACCTCCGCGGCGTGGTGGTGGGACGCCAGCTGGTCGCCCTTTACGGCACGCATCGTGACATCTCCGCACTCAAACGTGCAGAGGCAGCACTTTTGTGCGCCGAGCAGGCGCGCCGTGCCGAACTGGAGGCGAGCAACGCAAAATTACGGGATCGTGAAGGACTGCTCCATACGGTCACCGAGGTCGCAAGGCTGTTGCTTGATCGCGACGATTTCGACGCTGCGGTCAATGCCACGATGGAAACCTTGGGCCGGGCGGCGCGTGTGGATCGTGTTGCGCTGATCAAGGATCTGCCCAATCCAGCCGGAATCACGGGGCCGAGTCGTTGGCGCATCACCCACACGTGGAACGTTCCGGGGCTGGCGTCGCAATTGGACATCTCTCGCGAAGGCGTTCACCCCAGCGAAGAATTCTGCGAGCAACAGCGCGCCGGGGAGCCGGTGGTGATCGATTACCCCAAAGCGGCCGCCGACTACCGCGCGGCCCTGCATGCGATCGGGGCTTATTCCACCCTGGTTGTCCCCGTGATGGTCGACGGACGCTGGTGGGGTTGCATCGGCTTCGATGACGGCCACAGCGATCGCGTCTGGGCCGCCCATGAGATTACCACCCTCGAAACCGCGGCCGCGTGCGTGGCGGCGGCCATCCGTCGCCAGGAACAGGCTCGCGCCCACGCAACCCGGCGTTCCCGTTATATTGACCTGCTCGCTGCAGTGGGCGAGGCCGCCGCCGCGCTGCTTGCGACGGACGACATCGGATCGTGCATCGAACGCGCCATGGCCCGGGTGGGCGAAGCCTCATGGGCCGACCGGGTGTGCGTCTCACGGTTGGACTGGACGCCTGACGATAGTCGGGTGCTTGGCCAACAGGAGATCGTTCACGAATGGACCAAGCCCGGAGCGATCCGGCAGATGGACGGTTCGAAACGGCGTTTCGGGATGCGGCGCGACGATCCCACCTGGGAATCGTTGTTCCGTGAGTTGAAAGAATCGGGACATCTCCTCGCGAACATCGCGGAGGCAGGGGAGCCGTTCCGCTCCGAGCAAACCACCCTTGGGATCGTCTGGAATCTCTGCTGTCCGATCTACGTGGAGGGTGTGCTGTGGGGCCTGATGGGCTTCGATTACGGCCAGCCGCTGGAAGATTATGACACGGCGGATCGTTCCGCCTTGCAGACCTTGGCGAATACTCTGGCTGCCGCGCTGGATCGCGAAGCGAAAGAAGAGAAGCGTCACGCGGACGAGCAGGCGCGGGTCCGGCAGGCAATGGACCTCAATCTCCTGCTCGAAAGCGTCGTGGATGCGTCCCGAATCCTGATCGAAGCGAAGGATTATGACGCATCACTGACGGAGTGGCTGCGGACCCTTGCGATCACCGTGGGAGCCGACAATGCCATGCTGGGCGGGTTCATCTCCGATAGCGGAGGATGCCTTGCGTCTGTCAACCGTGCTTGGGGACGAACGGAGGACCGGGGTTACGATCCACCGCCCGTTCCAGAGACCCGTGATTTTGTCGCATGGAAAGACGCGCTTCTTCGCGGCGAGGCGATCGTTGCTCACCGGGACCAGCTGCGCGACCCGGCTTCCATCCGGTATTGGGAGGATTGGAACTGCTTTTCGGACGTGATCGTCCCGATTCGCAGTCATGAGGAATCGCGCGGCTGGGTGAGTTTCAACTGGTCGACCCGGCACGAGCTGACGCCGGCACACGTCGCGATCCTGAGAACGGCCGCCAACGGTGTGGCCGCCGCGCTGAAGCGCCAGGAGGTGAATCTGGCGCTCCATGCCGAACGGGAGAATCGTCTCGCGGCGAAGCGCATGCACCTCGCGGCGGAACGCGCCCGCGCGGAGGCGAGCGAACATCTCACTGCACTCCTGCAGGTCGTCGTGAGCAGCTCCCGAGAACTGCTCGATGCCACGGAGTTCGAACCCGCCTTGCTCCGCTGGCTGGGGCGTTTTGGGAACGCCATGGAGGCCACCCGGGCGACCTATTACGATACGGTGTATCATGAAGAGGCAGGCCGTCCCACCCTGCGCATGTTGGTCGAGTGGGTGCGGCCTGGCGTGACCGGCAGCATTCCCGTGTCGATGAGCTCGCCCTACGTGATCGATCCGCGAGGTGCGGAGGAGGCGATGAACCAGATGACGTCCGGGAAGTCGGTGGTCTTCCATACCGAGGAGGCGCGGGGCGTGGCCCGCGAGTTCCTGGCGTCGCAAGGGAATGCGTCGGTCGTGGCCGTTCCGTTGTTCTTGGAGGGCCGCCAATACGGTTGCGTGTCGCTCGACTTCGCGACGCGCACCGAGCCGACGCCGGCAATTCTCGCCGTGCTTCAGACCGCAGCCGATACGCTGGCCTCCATTCTCGCCCGGGATCAGGCCGTCCGCAGCATGCTCGACGAGCGGGAGCGCGCGGCCGCGGCACGGCTGGAAGCACGGGAGCATGCTTTGACCATCCTGCGAACCGGGACGGCGACGCTGGCCCGGGTACCGGATCTCCATCGCTTCCTCGCGGAACTGATGCAACAGATGATCGTGCAGATCGGCGGGATGGATGCGCAGCTGTTTTTGTACGATCCCGAGCGCGAAACACTCTGCGCGTCTCTGGGGGTGACGAAGGGTCAGGCGGTGATGTCCGCCCCGGGGCTGGTCGAAGGCCTGCCGGTGAGCGAGCCCTTCCCGGCGAACGTCACCGGCGCGTGGCGGCGTCTCGTCGCAAAACGGGATGCACTCTATTTCGATCTCGAGCGAGACCGGGAGGACTTCTGGCCGGGGACGGTGGAATGGCATCGGGCACGCGGCCACCGAGGATCGGTGTGCATCGCGCTCATGCTGGGAGAGGAGCCCCTGGGCATGCTCGGATTCATTTGCCCGGGCAAAGACGCGTTCTCGACGGATGAGCTGAGCATGCTCGCAGCGCTCGCCGAACAGGCGAGCCTCGCGATCGCGGTGTCGCGACTGGCCGAGCAGGCCAAGAACATGGCGGTCGCTCAGGAGCGGCAGCAGGCCGCTCAACGTCGGGTTTCTGAACTCGCTGCCGCCAACGACACCCTGCGTCGGGCCACGGCCGGCCTGGTGGCGGATGCCGGTGTCGGACCTTTTCTGTGCACCTTGATGGCGGAGGCCACACGACTCAGCGGGGCGAAGACAGCTGGCATTTTCTCCTACAATGACGCCAAGGAGCGGCTGCGGATGTTTGCTCTGACCACAGAGGGGGCGGCAGTGGATCTCGCCACGGACCCGCGCATGGCCGTCTGGCGTGACGACGTTCCGGACGCGATCGCCCGGCGATGGCTCGAGCAGATGCGCACCCGTGACTTTGCCTCGTTCGACAATCACATGGCGGCGGCAGACCACCCGTGGCCGATTAGTCGCACCTGGCACATCGCTATGGGGCATCGGTACGTCATTACCGTCCCCCTGTATGCCGGCGGACGTTTGGTCGGGACCTTTGGCCAGTGTTTCGCCGATGGCTACGACGTGGCATCGTTCGATTTCGGCATGACCCGTGTCCTGGCGAACCATGCCGCGCTTGCCCTGCACATGATGCGGCTGTCGGCCGAGGCACGGGATTCGGCGACCGCGGCGGCGGTGCACAAGGAGCGCAACCGCATCGCGCGCGACCTTCATGACACGCTCGCGCAAGGTTTCGCCGGTGTCATCGCCCAGCTTGGTGCGGCGGAAGGTTCGCTCGACGTCGAGCAGATCGCTGGGGCCCGGGCCTACGTCGAACGCGCCAAGGCGCTCGCACGGCACAGTCTGTCCGAGGCTCGGGCGAACGTTCATTCCCTGCGGCCCTCTGGTGAGGTCGCACCGCTGACCACACGACTGAAGCGACTGATTCAAGACATGGGACAGGGGCTGACCTTGAGCTGTGCGGTGGTCGAGGCGGGACAACCGTGGCCGCTGACGCCGGCGATGGATTGGTGCGCCTACAAGTTTGCGCAGGAAGCGCTGGCGAACACGTTGAAACACTCGGGTGCCACCCTGTTCGAACTTGAGATCCGTTGGAGTGATCGTGCGCTTCAACTGTCGGCCGGCGACAATGGCCGTGGGCTTCCGACCGGAAAACTCAAACGCGGACTGGGCCTTGTCGCGATGGCCGAGCGCGCGGCCGAAGTTGCGGGCAGCATCGGATTCGGGTCCGGCAAGTCCGGCGGACTGGTCGTCACTTTGGAGCTGCCGCGATCGGAGGTCGTTTCCCCATGAGGAGGTCAGAGCCATCGGTCCCGCCGGATCGGCCCATTCCTCGGCCTTGGGCCGCTGTTGGCTCGACGGTCGCACAGGGACGTTCTGCCCATGCGGGCGTGCAAGGCTCGAACCACCGAAACGAACCAGGGGTCGCACGATGGCGGCGGCCCCGGCGCAGCCGTTGCGGCTGGACACCGGCCGCGGTCCGCACCTACGAAACAACAGTCAGCGTTTATCCCAGATGTCAAAGTACGAGCACTCCGAGTGGTTCCTGAACCAAGTACACCCGCACGGTCCGGCGCTGCGATCCTACCTGCGCGGACAGTTTCCTTCGGTTCGCGATGTCGACGATGTCGTGCAGGAGTCGTACCTGCGGGTATGGCGCGCCCGGCTCAGCCGCCAGGTCGACTTTCCGAAATCGTTTCTGTTTCAAGTTGCCCGGTCGGTGACCATCGACCTGCTGAGGCGCGAGCGCGTGTCTCCCGTTGATCGAACGGCAACGAGCGAGACCATCGCGGTGATCGACGAGCGTCCGAGCGCCGCGGAAGTCGCCTGCACCCAGAGCGAAATCGACCTGCTGGTGCGGGCGATCGAAGAGATGCCGGCCCGGTTGCGTGAGGTGATGATCTTGCGGAAGATCGATGGATACTCTCAAAAGGAGATCGCGCAGAGGCTCGGCATCTCCGAACTGACCGTGCAGGCCCACGTGGTGAGAGGGCTCAGAAAACTGGAGGAGTTCTTCCGCGCTCATGGGATTGAGGGACGCAGGTCATGAAGCGTGATCCCCAGAGCTCCGATGCGGCGATCGACGCACGAGCGGCGGAGTGGGTGGCACGCTGCGATGCCGGCTTGAGCGACATCGAGGCTGCGCAGCTCGCCGCCTGGCGGTCGGCTGACCCCCGTCATGACGCCGCATTCATTCGCTTCACTCGGGTGTGGGATCAGGCCGACCGGCCGCGGCGTGCGGGTGGGGCCGCCGAGATCCGCGAACGCCTCGCCCAACGGGCGCGCGCCCGCCGCCGGAGGTGGGTGGGGGCGTCCGGCATTGTGGTGCTGGTGGGGCTGGCCGCTGTCCTGGGGCCGCGGCTCGTCCCGGGCGATGGAGCCACGCCGGTTCGCGTCGAAGCGGCCATGGCTCGAACGACCCTGCTCCTTCCGGAACGACGCGAGTTGCCCGACGGTTCGATCGCCGAACATCCCGCAGGAGCCGAACTGGAGATTGAGTTCACTGCCAACGAACGACGGATTCACTTCGTCCGGGGTGAGGTTCACTTCAACGTGGTATCCGACCCGACGCGTCCCTTCGTGGTCGTCGCCGGCGGGGTTGGGATTCGCGCGGTTGGCACCCAGTTTGTGGTTCGGGTTGCCGAGACCGAAACCTCGGTCCTCGTCACGGAGGGCAAAGTCGCAGTGGATGCCCGCGCGAACGGAGAACCGGGCGACCTCGTCGCGTACGTTTCTGCCGGTGAGGCGATCGCGTTGAAGGGATCGGACGAATCAACGGTGCCCCAGGTGCTGTCGGTTTCCCCCTCAGAAAGTGAACGCCAGCTGGCCTGGCGCCGGAAACGTGCAGAATTCTCGGCTGCTCCCCTCGCAGAGGTGATTGCCACCGTGAATCGGTACAACCGGATTCAGTTCGTCATCGACGATGCGGAGCTCGCCGAGGAGCCTCTGAGTGGGGTCTTCTTCCTCGATGATGCAGAGGCCTTTGCCCTGTTGCTCGAGCAGGGTTTTGGCGTCGCCGTCGAGCGCTCTGCACAGGATCGCTACCTCCTCAGGCGGCACCGGTAGCACGGCGCTTTGGGGGCCCCTCAAAATAATGCGAGGGGGGATGCATTGATTTGGCGGACTCGTTCGTCCCGATAGGCAGGACCGTGGCGCCCGGGCTCGCGTTCCCCCCAATTCCCCTTACCACCTGACCTTGTGTTGATTCGTGCTGTGCGTCACCGGACGGTGCGCCGCTTACTGCTGCCTTTGGCATTTGCGGTGTGTCTTTCCTGTGTCTGTCACGCCACGACGGCCGTGGTCGACTTCGACCTGCCTGCGGGCAGGGCGGAGCAGACCCTGCGCCTCTTCGCCACGCAGTCGGGTGTGCCCTTGGTCTTTCGTTCCGAGGTTGCACGCGGCGCCCGTTCCAATGCGGTGCGCGGCTCTTTTCCACCCCGTGAGGCTCTCAATCTCATGCTGGAGGATTCGGGTCTCGTGGCGACTTACGATTCGAGGACCGGGGTGTTTGCGATCGCGGCGGCACCTGTGCCGCTGCGCCCCTCCAACCCAACACCACCAGTACCCACCGAATCCAACATGGCTCCTGCCACCTCACCCCGCAACGTCATCGCCGCCGTGCTGGCACTTTTGATCGGCACCAAAGCACAGGGTGCCGACACCCCTTCGCCCGAGGCGTCCGTCACGTTGTCTCCGTTCGTAGTCAACACGGATCAAGACCAGGGCTACATCGCGTCCGATTCGCTTGTAGGCGGTCGCATGTCCACGAACCTGTTAAAGACCCCGCAGGATGTCTCGGTCCTGACCAGCGAGTTCCTGAGCGATATCGCTGCGACCTCACCTGCCGATGCCGCCCGCTATCTCACGGGTGCCTTGGTCGAGCAGGAGTCGGAGTTTGGCGACTACGGCACCCAGGTCACCTTCAGAGGACTCGGCAACGTGAACGGCGGTTACCCGTCGAGGAACTACTTCCGATTCAACGGCATCGTCGATGCCTATATTTCAGAACGCCTTGAAGGGGCCCGCGGACCCAACTCGCTGCTCTTCGGGGAAGGCGTAGTCGCGGGCGTCCTGAACACCATCACCAAGCGCGCCCGTTTCGGCAAATCGTTCAGCACGTTCTCCGCTCGCGGCGACAGTGAAGGTGGCTTCCGGGTCACGGCGGACATCAATCGGCCGTTGAACGATAAAGTCGCCTTGCGCATCAACCTCGTCGGACAGGAAGGGCGCAAGTGGATCGAGAACTGGCGCGACGACCGTCGCGGCCTGCAGCTCGCCGGCAGCTGGCGTCCGTGGCAGGGCGGCGAAATCCGGGTGGAAGGCGAGTGGATGAATCGCGACCGCGTCATCGCCACCGAACCGATCCGCGATGCCGTAACCAACTGGGACGGGTCGTACGTGATCACGAGCATGTTCTCCGACCCCGCCGCTGCGAGGCCCGCCCCTCCGGCGTCCGCCGGCGTCGCGCGTCAGGGGCGCCGTTACGTTTTTGGCAACAGTTTCGGCACCGAGCTGATCTACAATATGCAGACCTACGGATATACCACCGGCACCAACGCCGTGAACTCGCTCAATACCGAGGTTGATTTTGGCACCGGCTACAAGCCCCTCATTCCCCGCAGCCTCAACATTCAACCCTCCAATACGGAGGAGAAGGCCCACAGCCGGGTGCTGGGAGCGTATTTCACGCAGGACTTCGGCCGTGATTTCTCCACTGAACTCGCCTTCCAGCGCGCCACCCTGCCTCACAATGGCGACGGATTTTCCAACCGATGGAATCTTTACACCATCGACGTGAACCAAAAACTCCCGGACGGACGGGACAATCCCAACTACCTCAAGCCCTTTGCCGAGACACAGATCAACCACGCGACGGACGTTGGCAATGTGCACACGGATTATCGTCTGGCTGGGGTCTATGTCTTGCCGGTGGAATCCTTCCGCCAGCGCTTCAACCTGATCGTTTCCCGTCGTGAGGAACGATTTGCCAACGAGCAATGGCGCTACGCCCGGGCGGGCACCAATCTGAACGCCGCCGCCAATCAGATCTTTATTCGGCGCTATTTTGACGAGGGTGACGCACCTTTCGTCGAGCCGGTCGATGGCTCCACCATTTCCGGCCAGGCCTTCGCGGTGGCCGGCCAGCCCACGGATGTATTCAACCTCGATAAGCTCATCGTTCAGGACACCCACGAGAAGCAACAGTTGGACACGTTGCAGTTCGCCACCGTCGGCAGCTATTGGAAGGACCGCATCAACCTCTTGGGCGGCGTCCGCCACGATCGCTACAAGCGGTACGCAACCAGCATCGGCACGCGCAGCTCGGTGACCGGACAGCCGGAAACCTACACGATCGCCGAGACGGATGTGGAGGTGACCACCAGTTCCGTCGGCACGGTGGTGTTTCCCATTCCCCAGCTCGGGTTTTACCTCAACTACTCCGAAAGCTTCAATCCTGCGGCCAGCGGTAATGCGTACCTGGATGGGAGCGCGGTGCAGCCGACCAACACCACGGGCAAGAGTGCAGGGCTCCGCTTCGTCCTGGCCGACGGTCGCATTGTGGGCTCGGCCGGCTACTACAACACCTTCGAGCGGGGGCGAAACGCCAATTACGTCTCGAGCGAAATCAATCAAATCTGGACGGATCTCGATCGCACGGATCGTCTGATCGACAGTGGCGGCTACCGCGACAGCCTGACTGCCGGCGGGGACGGCTACGAGATCGACTTTGTCGCCAACCTCACAAAGAACCTGCGCGCACGGTTCAACGTCGCCCTGCCCGATAACGAGCAAAAGGACACGCTGCCACAGCTGCGGGCCTATTACGCGGCCAACATTGCCGAGTGGCGCGCGGGTGCGGCCGACACCACCAATCCCAATGCAGCCCGGATTCAGACGAACATCGACGCGCTGGAACTCCGGATGCTGAATGCAAACGAGGGCCGCAAGATCGACGGGTTGCCCGACTATACGGCGAACTTCTTCGTCAACTATACGATTCCGTCGGGGCCGCTCAAATCGCTGCGCATCGGCGGCGGAGGGAACTTTGTCGGCAAACGAATCATCGGCAACACGCTGAGCAATGCGTACGACTACATCTACAACGATGCGTACAGCATCTACACCGCGACGTTGGGGTACAACTTCAAGTGGATGAAGAACAGCTGGGACGTCCAGTTGAACGTGAACAACCTGTTCGACTACGACGATCCGATTTATCGCAACACCGCCAACTACCGCGGCACCATCATCCCGTCGGCCTATCACTACATCGATCCCCGCCAGGTCATCCTGACCGCGACGCTGCGCTTCTGAGCGATTGTGTCCGGCTTTAGGTCTGGCGGACTGGGCGGGCCGGTTCTTCCCGGCTTCGCCCGGTTCCTTGGGAGCCACGAGCGTTTGATGGAGCGCACCCTTGCTTTCGGTGGCGATGGGTCCTGCGCGCATCGACCACCTCGTGGGCGTTCCCGCCTCGCCCACGCCGGGGGCATTACGAGGATGGCCATCATACCCTCGCCGTTCGGCTCCGGCCGATGGTTCCCCATCACCGATCTTTCGAGGCGAGACTCGAAGCTCGGCCGCTTCTCCAGTCAAACCGCAAACCCATAAACCATAGTCCACACAATGATGATCTCTCATTCATGCAGAGGTTTTAGTCTGCAGCCCCGTCGGATCGGTCGACTCCCCTTGCTCGGTCCGATTCTTCTTTTTCTGGTTGTCTCCGCTCTTGCGGCCCAAGCAAGTGCGGCGGGTGTCAGCTATTACGTCGATCCCGTTCATGGTAACGACAGTGCCAACGGGTTGACGGAAGAAACGGCCGTGCGCACGATCAACCGCGCCGCCCAGCGCGTGAATCCGGGCGACACGGTGTATCTGCGCGGTGGCGTACACAACCGGTCACCGTTCCCATTGCCGACGTTTGCGCTTTGTTTCGTCAGCCGGGACGGGACGCCCGAGGCGCCAATCACGTACACGAACTATCCCGGTGAGACACCGATCGTCAGCACGGTGGGGATCAATAACGATATGGCGTCGAGCTTCGGCTCGGCATTTCACATCAATGCCAGCCATGTCATCTTCAGAGGACTCACGATTCAGGGCAACACGTCCGTGGTGAGCCTCGACGATGTCTTGGCCGTGGAGGACAAACTGACCGCCGAGATCTCCGCAATCGATCCGCACCTTGCCCGCACGCGCGTGCAGTACGGATTCAGTCTCTTCCGCTACGGTGGGAAGGTCGGTTCGCACATCACCATCGAGAACTGCGTGATCCGGGACTGCACCGGGGCGGGTATTGCCGTGTCGAACGACACCGACTACGTCACGATTCGCAACAATGTGGTGCATGACAACCTGACCCGCAACAACCAGGGCACGAGCGCCATCAATCTTATCACCCTGACCGGTCAGTTGACAGCACCGGCGGGTGAGACGCGGATCGTCATTGAGAACAACCGCATCTATAACAACGAAAACAAGCTGCGCTGGGCGCGCAATGTCACCGTCAATGGCGTCGTGGAGCGCCGTGTGACGTACAGCGACGGCAACGGCATCATCGTCGACCAGTCGGGCAGTTACACCGGGCGGATCCTGATCCGGAACAATCTCATCTACAACAACGGCGGCTTCGGCGTCGCATTGACCAGCGCGCGCAATGTCGACGTGTTCAACAACACCACGTACCGCAACGGAAAGGGGCCGGGACTGATCGACACGCCAGCCTACGGGGAGATTTCCAACACCGGAAATGCCACCCTCACCGCAACCCATCGAATTCAGAACAACATCTTCTGGCTGCGCGACGGGAAGAATCAGACCAACGGCGTCGTGAACGATGTGGTGGCGGCGAACAACCTGTTCTGGCGTGATAGCGGCGGTACCTTCGGCGCGCGCGGTCCCGGCACGATCGGAGCCGATCCGCAGTTCCTGCAGGTGCCCTCGTCCGACACCGATCCGGAGGCGTCGTTCCTCCTGCATCCGACCTCGCCGGCAATCGACAGCGGTCTCGTCCTCGGCGCCGTGCCGGTCGACTTCGACGGCCTGCCGCGCCCACAAGGCAATGGTCAGGATCGAGGGGCCTACGAAAGCGTGCCGCGCGCCCCGACTGCGCTCACGGTCTCGGATTTGACGGACACCACCTTCACGCTGGGCTGGACCGCACCGCCAGCTCCGCCGACCAGTTACGTGCTTCAGCAACAAATCGATGAAGACACGTGGTCTGATGTGACGGTAATCGATGGAAATGCCATCTCGTTTCCTCTGACCGGGCTGAGCCCCGAATCGGACTATGTGTTTCGTCTGATCGCGAACTATGCCTACTCCGACAGCCTGCCGAGCGCAGCGGTGGACGTGCGCACCCTGATCCGATTGGATGCATTGGTGGCACGCGATGGCCTTGCGACCTTCCCGTATCCGCAGACGGAGCCCGGCAAGCGCGAGACCGGGCTATCCCTGACATCGCTCGGCCGCCTGCAAGTGGACGGCGCGGTCGTGGCGACGGTCTGGCGCATCCGCAATGCATCGCAGGAAGTACGCGAAGCGACGTTGTCTGGTAATGGTGTGAACTTCCTTCTTCCGGTGACGCTCCCGCCGCAGACGGACACGTTTTTGGTCAGTCCGATCGTAGCCGACGACGCCACCCACCGACTCGTCTACCAGGGCGTGACGATCGACGTGAAGGCGTCGTCGTACTCCATCTATTCGGACGATCGTTTGGTCGATACCAGCATCCCCTAATGCATTCCCCGGCCGTGGGCGCGCCCTCGCGCCCGTGGCCGGGGACTTTGCTTTCGGTTCTATCGTCATGCCGCGACAAGCTCTGGAGTGGACGCACGTTTCGCTCAAGGAGGCGACACCACGCGAAAGCATGACTGTGTCCACGATCTCCGATGCGTCGACGCTTGGGAATGGGGAGGCCAGCCTGATTGGCGTCGTTGCTCTGCTTTCCGGCGCGCCCGAACGCGACGTGTTGTTGCGACTGGACGTCCTGCGCTCGACCCACCGCGGCGTCTTCGAGCGTGGTTCGCATGGCGGGCTGAAGGCGTTGCTTGAGCACTATGGGATCGGGGTTTCGCACAGTCGCTGCTTCAGCGGCTGGGAAGGCCTGCCGCCTGTTGCCTTGCTTCCCGACCGGTGGCATCGGCAGCGTCCCGTCTCCATGTGGTCATGGAAGGTGTTTCTTGGATATTCCTCGTCCGCGCTGGTGGTGAAACCATCTCCGGATGGTTCGCTCCGGGTCACGGTCCCGCGCCGTCTCGCCCCGCCTCCCTGGTTTCTGGAAGTAAGGCCGGTGTGCCCGTCCGCGGTCAGGGGCCGCCTTTCTGGACGGATATGATTCGTCCGGATCAGCGCCTGTTGGCGTGCACGTGCGATGCCTCTTTCCTCAGTAAGCTCGCTGTCCCACTCACCTTGCAGATTGCGCCGCTGACAACGCCTTTCCTAACGCGCTTCTCGATGACAATTAAGACGTACCTTCTGTCCGCACTTGTGTTGTTTGTGTCGTCACTGCCGGCTGCACCTGCGCTGTCGATCGCGCACGATGAGTCGGTCGATGACATGAACGCACGAATGGCGTGGTGGCGTGATGCCCGCTTCGGGATGTTCGTCCACTGGGGACTCTATGCCAAGCCGGCGGGGATTTGGAAGGGCGAGGAGATCGAGGGTATCGGTGAGTGGATCATGAATCATGCGAAAATCCCCGTCTCCGAGTACGCGGCGTTGGCCTCCGGTTTCAACCCCTTGAAGTTCGATGCGGATCGTTGGGTGCAGCTGGCGAAGGAAGCCGGCATGAAGTACATCATCATCACGGCCAAGCACCACGATGGCTTTGCGATGTTCGAATCGGCTGCCTCGGATTTCAACATTGTCGATGCGACGCCGTTCAAACGCGATCCGTTGAAGGAACTGGCTGCGGCCTGCGCCCGACATGGCATCAAGCTGGGGATCTATTATTCGCAGGCGCAGGACTGGCACCACGCCGGTGGTTCGGCGATGAAGGGTGGTCATTGGGATCCTGCGCAGGAGGGATCGATGGATGAGTACCTTGACCGGATTGCCTACCCGCAGATCAAGGAGCTGCTCACAAACTACGGCCCCGTGGGTGTGTTGTGGTGGGACACCCCGCACCAGATGACTCGTGAACGGGCGGCCAAGCTCGCCCAATTGCTTGCACTCCAGCCCGGCATCATCACCAACAATCGGCTCGGTGGTGGCTTCCCCGGCGACACCGAGACACCGGAGAAGCGCGTGCCGGCGACGGGCTATCCACGTGATTGGGAGGCGTGCATGACCATGAACAACACGTGGGGATTCAAGTCCACCGACCACGCATGGAAATCGAGCCAGAAACTGATCCGCACCCTCGTCGAAATCGCGAGCAAAGGGGGTAATCTTCTCCTCAACGTCGGCCCGACTGAACTTGGCGAAGTTCCGGAGGAAAGTGTCGTCCGCCTTCGCGAAATCGGTCGATGGATGGAACGGAATGGAGCGGCGATCTATGGCACCAGCGCCAGCCCCTTTCGGCATCTCGATTGGGGACGAGCAACCAGGAAGGGCCGGAAGCTCTATCTGCATGTCTTCGACTGGCCCGCCGACGGGAGGTTGATTATCCCAATGCGCGGTACGCCGGAGTCAGCCTATTTGCTCCACGGGAATGGTGCACCTCTGGCATTCTCGATCTCCGAGGCCGGTTTGGAACTCGAAGTCCCGCGACAGGCGCCCGATGCGATCGCCAGCGTGGTGGTCCTGGACGGCATCGACGATCCTGCTCCGTTGCCTGCTCCGCCGCAGTCGGCCGCAGCGGATGGATCGTTTGCCCTTGCCGCTGACGCAGCGGATTTGACGGGAGATCGACTGGCCGTGACCGGGAATCTGCAGCTTCAGCTCACTGGATGGGACACGCAGGCTGCGAGCGCGAGTTGGTACATCGAAGTCCCGGAGAAGACGCATTACGATGTGATCGCATTCGCCCAATATGGGCCTGACGCCAGGGACTCAAAGTTCGAGTTGGCGCTTGGTGAAACGATCTTGATTGGAACGGCGCCTGGAGGGGTGAGCGATCAGTTTGAGGAGCGCAGGCTCGGAGCCGTATTGCTGCCCGCAGGAAAATATCGCGTGTGTCTGCGCGCCACGGACGTTCCGAGTGGGGACTTCGTCGCCTTGAGAACCTTGATTCTCAGGCCCATGCGAATACCCGAAGCACGTTGATCGGTTGTCACGGTTACGGCAGCGGACCCCAGGGGCATTCATTGCCGGCTGCCACGTGTTCGTTTGCGGACCGAGAAAGAATCCCGCAGCCAAGCATCGCCTGGCTGCGCGAATGTGGCAGGAAGCGACACTTTGCCTCGCAGATCCTAAGGCCCCGGCGAGGCGCAAATTTCAGTGCGCATTCACGTTGGCAGGCTTCTCCAACACGAAGGGTTCGGGGAAATCTGCGCTCTTCTGCCCGTCGCGTGGTCCCAAACGGTTGTTGTGCATTCGTCCCGCTGGGGCGTTGAGCGGAATGTACATGCCGTCGAGATCGGCCATGGTCTGGTACAGCTGCTTTTCCATCGACACTGCGAGCTCCGCGTATTCCGGAAGGTAGCGGAGGTTGCGCTGCTCGTGGGGATCGTTCTTGAGGTCGAACAGTTCGTCGGCGTCCCAGAGCCCGTAGTAATTGATGTACTTGTAACGGTCGCCGCGCAGGGCGAAGACGGTGGGGGATTGGGGAAAGTTCTTCTCCCAGTAATAGACGTAGAAGAAATGTTCGCGCCAGGGGGTCTTGATGCCCTGAAGCAAGGGAAGGAAGCTTTGGCCGTCGAAGTGGACGGGAGCCTTGAGGCCCATCGCTTCCATCACCGTCGGGGCGATGTCGATGTTCGCGACCACGTGTTCGATCACGGTCCCGCCTTTGAACAGGTTGGGACATTGCACCACCATGGGCACGCGGATCGAGGCCTCGTAGGCGACGCGTTTGTCGATCAGACCGTGTTCGCCAAACATAAAGCCATTGTCCGACATGTAGATCACGAGCGTGTCGTCGTGGATGCCCATGGCCCTGAGTTGATCCATGATGCGACCAATGCTGTCGTCGACGCCGCGCAGGGTTTCGCAGTAGTCGCGGTAGTACTGCTCGATATCGAGGGCGCTGTGGTAGGGGAAGTCGGCCCCATGCCAGCTGTTGCGCTGGTCCTGCAGCCAGCGCGGGCGGTGGGCGGAGCGCTCGGGGACTGGATCGAGGAAGGGTCTCTCAAAGGAGCGCCCGGCAAGCGACCCCTTATGGCGATCGGCCGGGGTGAAGTTGGCGTGCACCGCTTTGTGGGAGAGGTAGAGAAAGAATGGCTTCTCGGAGGGTTTCTGCTGCTTCAACCAGTCGATCGCGTAGTCGGTGAGCTCGTCGGTGATGTAGCCCTTCTGTTTTACGCGGTCGCCATTGACGTTGAGCGTATAGTCGGGATTGGGCGGCAGGTAGTTGCCCTGTCCGCGGAAACTGACCCAGTGATCGAAGCCTGGCTGCGGGTCATCGGATTCACCGCCCATGTGCCACTTGCCGAAGAAGCCCGTGGCGTAGCCGGCCTTCTGCAGGTACTGCGGAAAGTAGACGGTGCCGGCCGGGATCGCGCGATGATTGTCCACGACCCGGTGACGAAAGGTGTAAAGGCCGGTCAGGATAGAAGCGCGGCTCGGAGAGCAGAGAGAGGTGGTGACCAGGGCGTTCTTGAGGTGCGCTCCGTTGCGGGCGATTGCGTCGAGGTGGGGTGTGTCGGCCAGCGGATGCCCCATGAAGCTCATCGCGTCATAACGGTGATCATCGGTCAGGATGAAGACGACGTTGCGCGGTTTGGCGCTAGCGACCGGCTCGGGGACGATTTCCTGCGGAAACGGCGAATCAGCCGCCGCAAGAGACGAAGCGGCTGCAAGGCCGACGGCAAGGAGCAAGGGGATGTTCATTGAAAAAGAGCTTCGGTAGAATGGAGAAAAGTTTCGGCGTGAATCGAGCTATTGAGAGGCATCAGCATGCCTTCCAGCTTACGAAGATTCGTAGCCGAGGGCTACAGATCGCCAACGCATTGATTGCATTGGGCGATGATGGCGATCGACCAACGGACGGGCACCGGGATGCCGCATGGCAGACGTGCCGGTCGCCCGATTAACAAGGTGTCGCTGAAACCGGCGACCTGTTCGTTTCCGAAAACGAAGCGGCCTGGTGCAGGGGAATCGAGCGTTTGCCCTGTTGCCTATTCGCCGGGCCGGCGGTCTCGCGCTCCCTGCGTAGCGATGGCTTCGGCATGCCCGGGCACGCGATCTTCCCGCCGTGACTTTCGAGCGCCAAGGTTCGGTTGGACATGCGGTGCCATGGCTCACCTCCCTTGGGTTATACCGGCGAGATCGTGTGGCCCAGCCTGCCTCCCGCCGCTTGATCTCCACCTGGCGAGCGTGAGGCTCGGCGTTTATCGGCACCGCGCCACGACAATGCCCCAAACAACCGTCATTGACGCCATTCTCAGCGCCGGGCCCTTCTACCGAAAGATTGAGTACGAAGAAGCCGGATGCCTCGTTTGCATTCAACGGTGAGAACGGTCGCGTGCTTATCGCGATTCAGGTCCTGTGAATGCTCCTCGGCAACGGCCGACCCCGTTGCCACGAGGGCACCGTGCCCATCCCTTCGTCAACCCTTTGCCCGTGAAGGATCACCCCAACATTATTCTCATCCAGGTGGACCAATGGCGCGGCGACTGCCTTTCGATCGAAGGCCATCCGGTCGTCCATACTCCCTATCTCGATCAACTCGCGTCGCGCGGCGTACGTTTCCGCAGGGCATATTCTTCCACACCGGTCTGCATTCCTGCGCGGGCGGCGCTGATGACGGGCCTGTCCAGCCGCAGCCACGGTCGCGTGGGTTATGAAGACGGAGTGCCTTGGAACTATCCGGTCACGTTGGCAGGCGAGTTCACCCGGCATGGATATCGCACCCACGCAATTGGGAAACTTCACGCGTTTCCCGAGCGCAATTCACTCGGATTCCAAACCGTCGAGCTCCACGACGGCTATCTCCACCATGGACGAAACCGCCGCCGTTTCGATCCGGGCCACGTCGACGACTACCTCACCTGGTTGCGCACCGAAACCGGGCGCGAGGATGCGGATTTCTTTGAGCACGGCGTGAACTGCAACTCGATCGTGGCGCGGCCGTGGGACAAGGAGGAGCGCCTCCATCCCACGAACTGGGTGATGCAGCGTGCCCTCCAGTTTCTCGCGACCCACGAAGCCGGGCGCCCATTTTTTCTCTATCTTTCGTTTCACCGCCCGCATCCGCCCTACGATCCGCCCGCCTGGGCCTTCGATCTCTATCGTGACGCCCCAATGCCTTCGCCGCCGGTCGGAGATTGGGCGGAACGCTACGCAAGGTTCGACGTGTCGGCGTGTCCCGAGGCCTTTCGGGCGCAGTATCGCGCGGACATCGTGCAACGCGCCCGTGCCGGATACTACGGGCACATGACGCATATCGATCATCAGATCAACCGGCTGATGGAGACCTTGCATGAATATCGGCTGCGTGAAAACGTGTATGTCTGTTTCACCAGCGACCACGGCGAGATGCTCGGTGATCATCATCTTTTCCGCAAAGGCTATCCCTATGAAGGGAGCGCCCGCGTTCCGCTGATTCTGGCGGGACCAAAAGACTCCGACCTGCCACGGGGCGAAGTCAGCGACGTCGTGGTTGAGCAGCGCGACATCATGCCGACGCTCTTGGACTGCGCCGGACTGCCCGTTCCCTCAGCCGTCGAAGGACGGAGTTTTCTTGGTGCCGCGCGGGGGGAGTCGGCGCCACTGCGCCCCTGGCTGCACGGTGAAATGAGCTTTCTGGGCCAATCGATCCAGTGGCTCACCGACGGTTTCGAGAAGTACGTGTGGATGAGCGAAGATGGGCACGAACAGCTCTTCGATTTGTGCAAGGATCCGGACGAACGGCACGACCTTGCCGCTGCGCAGACATCCGGGAATCGTCTGGCTGTCTGGCGTTCGCGTCTCGTTTCCGAACTGGGCAACCGACCCGAAGGTTATGTGTCGAACGGTGAACTCGTCACGGGCCGGCCGGCCCGACTGACGCTACCGGCGGCTTATGCCCTGCCCCCCGTTCCGAATGAGGTCGGCTGAAGGGCACATCGGCAGCACGGTCTCGATCGTTTCATCGTCGACGACGAGGCGCGCGTTCAAGGCGCGGCTGCTGCCGGGTCTTGCCATGGTGGTATCTCTGGCGTCGCATCCGGTCGAGATTTGAGCGGTCATCCCCACGATGCGTCTTGACCCACCCATCGCGTCGAGCGCATCCCCCTCGTCAGGGGATGCGCCGTTTGGCCAACAGCCGCGGGCAAGCGCGGGACGCATCCTGCTGTTCTGCGGAATCTTCTTCGGACTGGCGGTCACGGAGGAGGTGAGCAATCACGTCCTGCCGCTGACGCTGCACAAGCTCACGGCAAGCTTTGCCATGCGGATCGACCTGCCGTTCGTCGGAGAAGTGACGATGGGCAGCGCCTTCGTAATCGGGCTGATCCTTGCCCTCAATCCGTTCTTCGGGTTCGTGGCCCAGCCGCTCGTCGGAGCCATCAGCGATCGTGTTTGGACGCGGGTGGGCCGACGGGCCTTCTTCATCATTGTCGCCGCCCCGGTCGTGGCCCTCTGCCTCGTCAGCATACCGTTGACCACGATGCTCTGGAAGGTGGTGGTCCTGGTTGTGGTGTATCAGTTCTTTCAGGACGTGCTCTGGGGCAGCGATCACCCGCTGCTCGCCGATCTTTTTCCGTCACGACAACGCGGCCTCGTGGCAGGCGCGCTGGCCGCCTCGTCTCAGCTCGGCTCGGTGTTCGTGAACCGGGTCGGTCTGGCGTGGTCATCCCGATATGCGGAGGCGCACGGCGACGAACGTTACGGCCTGCCCATCTACTGGACGGCTGCGCTGTTCCAGGTCGGTCTGGTGATGGCGCTGGCGTTCTTCCTTTGGGAGCGACCCTATCCGCCGCGGGAGCGTCCCCGCCTCACCGTTCGATCCTACTGCACCGATTTTCTTCAGCAGCCGGCCATGCTGCACATGGGGCTGATCAACTTCATCCGCGCCTCCATGTTTGGAGCCGCCACCGGCTTTCTGGTCTTGTTCGGCACCCAGACCTTGGGATCGTCGGTGGGCGAGTATGCGAATGTCATCGGCTATCTTCCCCTCGCGGCGCTCGTTTATGTGTGGATCATCGGGCCGGTGGTGGATCGGGTTCCGCGCAACCTTACCTTGCGGGCCGGCTTTGCCTGCGCAGTGGCCGGCTATGCATGCGCATGGTTGGCTTCGACTGTCACCGGCTTGGCGGTGGCATTCCTGATCTTCTCCTTTGCGTGGAACCTCATCGACATTTCGTACAAGTCGCTGGTGGCGGATTTTTATCCGCGCGAGTACGTGGGCCAGTTCTCGGGGGCAATCAACATCTTCTTCGCGGCCGGTCGTACGCTTTCGGTGGTTTTCGTGGGCGCCATCATCGGATTCTTCGGGGACGATTATCGGATGGCGTGGCCCATGGCCATGATCGCGGGCGTTTCGGGTTTGATCGCCTCGCTTGCCCTGCGCGATCCGCGCAGTGAAGGCGGGCCGATGAGATAAGGGCGATGACTGGAATCGAAGCGGGCGTCAGCCCTGTACCGCCAGGACAAGGCCGACGTCGGGTGGCGCCATGATCGGAGAGTGCACTCAGAATCCGCAGGCACGGTCAGCGCGCTCCACCTGTTGCCGCCGCTGGAAAATGGAGATCCGCAAAGAAAGCGGAGTCAAATTGCAGGGGAGGGCCTACCTTGCGGACGGTCTTGCCTGGTCGCCACGTGCCATTGACGAAGTAGTTCATGGCGTGAGGAGGGGGGCCGAACTCGCCGCGGTGAAGCTGAGAAACCACCAGCTCGACGGCGGCGGCGCCAATTTGCTCGCTATTTCCGTCGACTCCCGCCGACGGCTCGACGGAAGGCTGCCAGTCGAGGTTTACCCAGCCAATATCGCCGGGAATAGAGAGTCCGAGTTTCGTGATGTGTTCGCGAAGGAACTCGTGCGTTCCGATCACTACCTCTGGACGATGTTTGGCCACCCAACGCCGCAGCCCGGGGAGCTTACCGTACGAGAAACGGCAGATGGGAAGATTCGGCAGATCGCACCCATAGCGTTGCACCGCCCAAAAGCCAGCCGAGCACCGGTGGGCCATTCCGCAGTCGAGTGATTCGTCGATGACAAGCCCAAGGCGGCGGTAGCCGAGACGCAGCAGCTCGCGCGCCGCCACGATGGGGCGCATGAACTGGTCGTTGGCGACATAGTTGACCGCGGGGCTCGCCAGCGGAACGGCAACGGAGGCGACAGCGAATCTCGAAAGATCCAGGGGCAGGTGACGATCCGGGCAAAGGTGGCTGGGAACGTGTTCGACGATGACACCGGCGATATTCCGCGTCAGCAACATGGTGACCAGTCGACGCGGTGAAAGCTCGGAAGAGAGAAAGAATTCGCTGACATTGTATCCGAGCTCTCCGGCCCGTCGCCTCGCACCTGCGAGATAGTTCTGGTAAACGGGGGCCTTGATCCACGCGGTCCCCTGCGGGACCGTATGGATGAATCCCAGGGTGCCTCGATAGGAGGCGTTGCTCCGTCGGACCCGGGAAAGCAGCAGCGACACCAACGGATTCGGTTGATAGCCGAGGCGCCGGGCCGCTTCCTGAATTCTCTGCTTCGTCGCGGCGGGAAGGCGAACGTCGTTGCGCATGGCGAGCGACACCGTGGAAACGTGAACGCCCACCTCTTCCGCCACCCGTTTCTGGGTGATGACAACTTTGCCAATCTTGTTCAAGCGAGGTGATCCGTGGAAACACCCCGGCTCCGCAAACGCAATCACGATCCCCGTGTCGGGTAGCTGCACAACCGGCGGTGCGCAACTTGATGCGCAGCGTGGGGCTGTGACCATCGGGGCGAGCGCTGTATCATTTTCAATTGTTGGGCCGTACCTACCGCTACCGTAAGGTGTAGATCGTCATTCAACGATGCGAATAGGGCAGCGATTGAGCTCCGGGCGTCCTGACGTGCTCACTGCCGGACGAGGTGCCTGGTTTCAGGATCACCTTCCCCATACCCCGTTCGTGTGTTCGTGGCCAATTGTCGTGCACCGAGCCCTTCCGCACCCCTCCTCCTTATGAATACTACAAGCGACATGTTCCCTGTCTCCCTACGCGACCTGGCGTTTTCTTCGAGGAGCAGATGCCGCCTGCTCGTCCTCCTCTGCCTCGGCGGCTCTCTTTGCGCACAAGAGCAAACACCGAGCCCGGCCGACTCATCCGGATCCCCGGGCGAACGCGGAGCAAACGTGGTCGTGCTTTCGCCCTTTACGGTCAATTCAGAGCAGGACAACGGCTATGCAGCCACCAACACGCTCGCAGGTACGCGGTTGAACACGCCGGTGTCCGATATCGGTGCCTCGATCTCCATCTACACGAAGGATTTCATGGAGGATCTTTCGGCGAACAGTGCCAATGAACTGCTCATCTATTCAACGGGCATGGAAGCGGCGGGCGCGGGCGGCAACTTCTCAGGCGCCGCTTCCACGACGGCCGATAACGAGGTGAATGGAGAGACCGCCCGCACCAGTCCGATCAGCGCAACCCGCACCCGCGGCCTTGCCGCGCCGAACTTCAGCCGTGGCTTCTTCAATACGAGCATCCCGCTCGACTCCTACAATACCGATGCGGTGACCGTGAATCGCGGCCCCAATGCGATCCTCTTCGGGGTCGGCAGCCCGGCCGGTGTCGTGGATACGACGTTGATCCGTCCGAATCTCCGCAAGAACAAGACGGTCCTGCAGGCGAAGATTGGCGACAATTCGAGTTACCGCGGTTCCGTGGACCACAATCACGTTTTGGTTCCGGGCAAGCTGGGCGTGCGCATTGCAGGCGTCTATGACCGGAACGAATTCCAGCAGCGACCCGCGTTCGAGGAGAAGGAGCGGCTCTACGGAGCGCTCACCTTTGAGCCGTTCAGGTCCACGTCGATTCGCATGAACTTCGAGACGGGACATACGGACGCCAATCGGCCGATCACGGTGCTGCCATTCGACGATTCCACGGTTTGGCGTGCGAACGGCATGCCGAGCAATGATTGGAACTTCTACGACGACCCGGCGCGCAACCCTCTCGCAGCCTCCCAGAATTCGGCGAACTTCAGAAACGTCCTGGTCGGCTCCGCCCTGGTGTTCGATGCCTTGACCGTCGTCTACTCGGATCCTGATGGCCAAACCCCGAGCAAGATCTTCCGCAGCAGCGTGCCGTCCACTACCGGCACGGCCGCCAATGCACTCAGGGTCGGCCTCGTTCAGCCACAGATCAACAAGGATGGCGCGAACGACGCGATCAACTTCCTCGTCACCCTGAATCTGAACCGGCTGCCGGCTTCCTATTGGACAGGCGCCAACGTCCCTGCCGGACAACAGCCCGGATTCGTGCCGGCCGGCATCAAGGCCCAAGGGTTCACCGATTTCAGCGCCTTTGACTTCAAGAATCGCATGCTCGACGAGAGCTCACGCCAGGGGGATTCGTTTCACACCTTCAATATCGCCCTCGAGCAACGGGCGCTGAACGACCAGGTCGGCATTGAAGTCGCCTACGACAAGCAGCGCTACGATCGACGGGGCAAGAACTCGTTCTTCTCCTCGAACAATGCCAATCACATCCTTGTCGACCCGAATGTCTATCTCGCGGATGGCACGCTGAACCCGAACCTCGGCCGGCCTTTCGCCTACTACGGCCAGTCGACCTGGAGCGTGAACATGTCGGAATCCGAGACGTGGCGCGCGACGGCCTTCGCCCGCTATGACTTCGGGAAGGCCGAGCAAGGATGGATGCGCTGGCTTGGGCGTCATACTCTCACCGGTCTTTATGAGGAGAACGGTACCTCACTGATCAACTACAACTACCGACTCGCCACGGACGGGCCCGCAGCCGTCGCTCGCGATGCCAACATAGCTTCGTTCGCGCGCAGCCCGGCCTTGCTTGTCTACATGGGCGACTCGCTCCTCGGCGGGGGTCCGCTCAAGCTGTCGCCCATCGGCGTTCCGTCCCTGTCCGCTGCGTCGGGCTTTCAAGCAACCTATTTCGGGCGTGCCGCGGGCACGACAGATCCGGGCAGCATCGTCACTGCTCCCTTCAGCCTGGTGGAGATTAACAATGGTGGCAGCGCCACGCGTGAGCTCATCCGTTCGCAGGCTGCCGTGCTGCAAAGCTATTGGTTGAAGGATCATCTCGTAACGACGCTCGGCTGGCGCCGGGATGAAGACTTCTTTGCGAAGCGGACGATCGTCGCCGGTTCGCCGTTCTTCGACGATCCGATCACGAGCCCGAATGACCCGGGCAAGGTGCACTATGGTTTTGACGACCTGGATTTCGGCCACCGTCCGCCGCCAAATGTCGAGGGCGAAGTCAAAAGCTACAGTGCCGTGCTCAAGTGGCCCAAGAAGCTTGTCCCTCTGCCGGATGGCATGGAACTCGGCTTGCTTTACAACAAATCGGAGAACTTCACGCCGGCCGGCGGGCGCGTCGATCCCTACAACGTGCCGCTCGCCTCTCCGGAGGGTAAAACCGACGAACTGGGTCTGAATCTTTCGCTGTTCCATGGAAAGTTGAACCTTCGGTACAACCACTTTGAGACCAGTGTCGTTGGCCAGAGCGCCTCGAACGCGGCCTTCGGCCAGGCGACGAACAACGCCGTCTCGCAACAGATCGCCTTCTGGGCGCAGGAGGGCAACAACAACATCAACAATGTCCAGGTCGCCCAGCTCGCGATCGAGCGTGTCCTGAGCGTCCTTCCCTCGGACTACCTGCAGCTCCGCAGTTACTCTGAATCGGGGGAGTTCCCCAACAAATCGGTTAGCTTTGGCGGCCTGGCCGGGGCGACCGATACCCTCGACTACACGGCCAAGGGCGACGAGTTCGAGATTGTCTACAACCCCACGCGCAACTGGCGCATCTTGATGAACGCCGCCCGGCAGGAAACGGTCCAAAGCAATTCGTTTCCCATCCTTCAGGAGTTCCTTTCGCGGATGACTCCGATCTGGAACTCAACCATCACCGATCCGGTGAGCGGGGTTACGCTCAAGATCACCGATATGGCTCGTGGTTTGTACGCCCAGGGCCGGGGTCCCGGTAACATCGATCCGAATCAGCAGACCTTTGGGCAGTACCTGGAGCAAAGCGTCTATCTGCCGCTGGCCACGGCTCTGGCGACCGAAGGCACGGCGAGTGCCGAACAGCGCGAATGGCGTGCGAATCTTGTGACCAGTTACACCTTCGACAGCGGCTCGGTTTTCGGTGAGAAGCTGAAGGGATTCAGCATCGGCGGCGGCGTGCGCTGGCAGGACAAAGTCGGTCTCGGTTACCCGACCACCCGCAATCCTGACGGCACGGTCAATATCGATGTGGAGAACCCATTTTACGGTCCGGCGGAGACCAATGTCGATGCGTTCGTTTCGTATCGCCGCCGAATCTGGAACAATCGCGTCGATTGGAAGATTCAGCTGAACGCAACCAACATCATCGCTCGTGACGAGTTGGTCACCGTCACCGTTCAGTATGATGGCGCTCCCGCCACGGTGCGCCTCGCGCCCGAGCAGCGCTGGTTCCTGACCAATACCTTCACCTTCTAGGCACTTGGGGTGGGGGACGGACGGGGCGGACGGGTACAACCGCACCGCCGCAGTCCTCCATCGTGCAGGAAACGCGCTCCGGTCATCGCAGGCGTCGATGACCGGACCTCTGCGTTACTTTCGCTGGCGTGTGTTCCCGGGCACGTCATAGAGGAGGTTCGGAACCAGACACTGAGCGTTGCCTGGCCCTGGTCTCCCTCCTTTTGGGGATCGGCTCATGGGCAAGTTGCTCGCGTGGCTATCTGCCCTCCAACACATTCACCCTCTATGTCTATGCAGACGCCTGCTTCGCCGGAGACTTGGGACAATACCCCTCGAATGGAATGTGGTTCAACCTGTCGGGTGCGCCTGACGGGCCTGCGACGCGTGCTTCCTGCTTTCGGGCGCCGGTGGGTTGTCGGCTGCCGTGCTCTCGTCGCCTTGGTGTCGGTTGGCGTCTTGGAGATGCCGGCTGCCGAGGAATCCGGACGGAAGGCGAACGTCGTGCTGATCATGCCTGACGACGTCAGTTGGGGCGATTTCAGTGTTTTCAATGACTACGGGCCGCGGACACCACGGATCGACGCACTGGCCCGCTCCAGCGTTCAGCTCACGGACTTTCATGTCTCCCCGACATGTTCGCCGACTCGGGCCGCGTTGATGACCGGGCGCTACAACAATGCGACCGGGGTTTGGCACACGATTCTGGGCCGGTACTTTCTTCGGGGGGACGAGCCGACCATGGCAGACGTCTTCCGGGCGAACGGTTACCGCACGGCATTGTTCGGCAAGTGGCACCTCGGCGACTACCGCCCGTTCAGGCCGGAGGACCGGGGCTTCGAGCACACGGTCATGCATATGGGGGGAGGTATTGATCAGCAGCCCAATCCTTGGGGAAACCGCGACATCCCGCCCGCGACGCTGTTCATCGACCGAAAACCGGCTCCACTCGTGGACGAGAATGACGGCCTGGAAGGAGCCTATTCGACGAACACCTTCACCAATCGGGCCATGGATTTCATCCGCACCCGGCACGCCGCGAACGAACCCTTCTTCGCCTACCTTGCGTATAATATCGCGCACAGCCCCTTCGACGCGCCTCCGGATGCCCGGGGGGACGTGAATGCGCGGACGGCGGCGATCGAGAATTTGGATCGCAACATCGGCCGGCTGATCGACCTGCTGGAGGAACTGAAGATCGCCGACGAGACGCTCGTCGTCTTCCTCACGGACAATGGGGGCGCGAGTTCTCGGTTCCGCGGCAACAAGGCCACGCACTTCGAGGGCGGTCACCGGGTTCCCTGCTTCCTGCGCTGGCCTGCACGCGGGCTTGGCGGCTCGCAGGCTTCCGGCCGCGAGGTGGCTGAACTGACGGCGCATATCGACCTTTTGCCAACGCTGATGGACTTGCTTGCCTTGCGCGACGTGCCGCAGCGTACGGTCAACGTGCCGCTGCATGGCTCGAGCCTTCGTTCATTGCTGCTGCCTGGCGGTGAGGAACCTGCGTCCGCTTTACGCGGACGGACGCTCGTCGTCGACAATCAGCGGATGAATCTCCTCGTCCGATTTCGGCAGGCGGCGGTGATGCGCGATGCCTTCGATGCGCAGGGCGCCCTCGTGCACAAGTGGCGCCTCTCCTCGACCGACAACGCCGACCGATGGATCCTGCATGACGTGCTCGCCGATCCGCGCCAGGAACGGGATCTTTCGTCCCGGCCGGATCTTCAGGTGCTGAAAGCGGAACTACGGAAGGCTTACGATGACTGGTGGGACCTTGTCTCGAGGCGGTCCGACGAGCCGGTCCGACCGTGGATTGGGCATCCTGAGGATGGCGAAATCTGCCTTCTGGCGCACGATTGGCAGGTGGAGGGCATGGTGCCGTGGAATCACACCTTGATTGCCGAGGGCCTGCGGATCAACGGACCGCATGCGGTGGAATTCGTTCGTGCAGGCACCTACCGTTTCGACCTCAGGCGCTGGCCTCGCGAGCTGGAAGCGGAAACATCTGTGCGCTCGCGCCTGGCGCGCCCCATCTCCCATGCTCGTGACAACCGGCCGACTTTTGGGACGGCGCTTCCTGTGCACTCTGCCCGCCTGCGTATCCAGAGCGGCAATCAGGTCGTGAGCGACCTCCGGCAGGTGATGAGCCCCGAGACGGACGCGGTGGTGTTCGTGGTGCAGGACGTGCTGACCGGGCCTGCGACCATTCAGACATGGTTCTACGATGAGGCCGGGGACGAGATTGCGGGCGCTTACTATGTCTATACGGCTCCGTCCTCGGCTGTACCGGAAACTGTTCCGAGATCGTGATTCAACAGGAGGCCGTACAAGAGTCCAATTGATCGCCGGGGTCGTTGCCACTAGGCTCTCTGAAGATAGTACCCTTTCCTGTGGCGTCGATGCTGGTCGATCGCTGAAGCGTCCTCGTATTTGCGCGCCAAGCACCCCGATGGCTTTCACCTAGAAGCGGTAGCGGGTCAGCACCGACACGTAGTCGACGTTCTCCGACGGGCCCGATTCCTCGAGGAAAGGTCCGGCCCAGAAGCGGGCGTAGGCGCCCTCGACGCTCAACTGGCGGTTGTAGGTCCACGTAAGAACGGCGTCCATTTGCGAACCGATGTACCGTTCGTCGCTGCCGTTGGGAAGGCGGACGAGCGCGCCGCCGGCGTTGTAGGCGCCGTCGGCCTTGCCGTACCGCCAGTAGAACACGCCGTCGAGGTGGTAGGTCCAGCGTTTGCCGAGGCGGCCAATGATGCCCGGATGCAGGTTGTACAGGTTTGCCGGACCCAGCTGGCCGATGTCGCCGAAGTAGGCGCCGCGCGGATACAGGGCGTTGAACGTGCCGAGCTTCCCATCGCCGGACCGGCGGTCGCCGCTGATCACGTTCGCCTTGAGATAGAGCCGTGGCTTTGTCGGGGCGCCGGTCAGGGTGTAACCGGTGTCCGAGGCGAGTGTCCACGCGCGGATGTCCTCGTCGCGGAACGTACCCCATTGCGCCAGCGCCTCGAAATTGAAATCGACCGCGCCTCGCCGTCCCCAGAAGCGAGCGCCCACCGAGAAGCGCTCCTCGTTGCCAATGCCGGACGGGAACCGTGCGTTGTCGCGGTCATAGCCCATGAAGTAGAGATCAAGGCTGGCCCCGCGCAGACCCGCGAGAGGCGTGACGCCGTACAGGCCGTAGATGAGCTGCTGTTCGACCGTCTGATTGTCGAAATTGCCGTCGTCGGTCTCGCTTGGACGTCCGTAGAACGCGTCGACCTTCCATGTGCCCGGCTGAAGGCGGACGAGGGCGGCGTCGAAGGATTGGCGGACGTTGGGCCCGTCGCGGAAGGTGAGGATGCGGGAGGAACCGTAATTGAACTCCTGGCGTCCCAGGCGGACGAGAAGGGGTGTGTTGCCCGAACCGAGGGATGTGCGCCATTCGACAAACGCTTGATGGAGATCGAGTGGATCCTTCTCCGGTGGCTTGAGCGGCGCTTGTTTGTCTTCGACCAGTCCGCTCTTTAGCTCGGCGTAGGTGCGAAAACGACCGGCGACCCGGACGTCGGCGTGCAGCATGACCCGTATAAGATGATAGCCGTCGTCGTCGTTGGGAACTCCGCCCCAGAGGTCGTTGCGGTAATACTCGTAGCGATGCCGAAGTTCTCCGCCGAGGGTAAGCGAAGCGTCGGCGGAGGAAGGGCCGAAGGGAAGGTATTTGATCCGGTCTACCGGATCTGTGCGCAGGGCCGGATCGCGCAAGAAGGTCCAGTCCTCTTCAAGCCGGTAGGGGAAGGGAGTAGGTCGGCCGCCACCGGCAGATTGGGCGGCAAGCGGCAGGATCCCCGCACCGAGGAGCCCCAGGGTGCTGACGACGGAGAGAAGGGCGGAGCGGATGATCGTCATGAGCGAGGGAGTCGGTGTAGGGTGGCGGTTCCGGCGTGCGCAGAGGTTAACCGGTGGAGGGACGGGAGGGGGAGGGTGTCTCGGGTGTGCCGAAACGTAGGAAGAATTGAGTGAGAATACGAACGTGGGTGCGGACGCATTCCGCCGTGGCCTTGCCCTGCCCCTGCCTGGTCCAGCTGTCCGCGACGAGGGAACACGAGGCGGACCGCGGGCGACGAGGGCGAGGCCGTCGGAGCGGGCTGCTCATGGCATGCCGATCGCGCGCTGCCATTTCTGAGCGCCGTAGGCGCCGAAGTGGTTGACCGGCGACCACGCGGGTTCGAGCGGAGGAAGCTCGGCCGGCGCCAGCGGGCCGAACTCGGCGGTCGCGTAGCTGACGCGGCCGTCGACAACCGTGAAGACGCTTTCGATCTCGCGAATACGCGGCGCGGGAACGGTGAAGTAGTCGTCGCTCAACGCGGTGAAGTCGGCGTACAGCCCAGGAGCAATGCGGCCCTTGACCTTTTCCTCGCGTGAGAACCATGCGTTGTCGGTCCAGAGCTTGAGCGCGGTCTGCCGGTCGAGGCGGGTCTTTTCGTTCAGCAGCATCAGGCCGCCCTCGCCCTTGCCCGTGACGAGCCAGTGCAGGCAGGCCCAGGGATTGTAGCTCGACACGCGGGACATGTCGGTGCCCGCGCCGACCGGCAGGCCGGCGGCGAGCATCTTCTTGATCGGCGGGGCTTCGGCCGCCTTCTCCGGACCGTAGCGGTCAAGAAACTCGCGTTCCTGGAAGGCGATGCGGTTTTGCACGGAGACGCCGCCGCCGAGGGCGGCGATGCGCTCCATGTTGCGCTGTGAAAGCGACTCGGTGTGGTCGATGATCCAGTGGAGCTTGTCGACCGGGAAGTCGCGATGGACGCGCTCGATTGCGTTGAGGTGAAGCGAAGCAGTCTCGTCGTACGTGCAGTGGAACCGGAACGGCCACTTCTTCTCGGCGAGCAGGCGGATGACGCGTTCGAAGTCCTTCTCCTCCTTCTCGCCGTAGATCGGCTGCGGCAGGCCCCAGACCTCGAAGTCGTAGATGGAGCGCACAATCATCTCGCCGCCGCCGATGAGGCGGAAGAAGGCGGAGCCGTCGTCGATCTTGTAGCGTTCAATCCATGCGCTGAAGTCCTCGTATTCACGCCCCGGTTTCTGGATGAAGGTGGATACGCCGATGCGCATCGTCATCTCACCGCGCCGGTCGAGTTCCTGGATGACCTCGTAGTCATCGGGCCAGTTCTGGTAACCGCCACCGCAGTCGAGCGTGCTCGTGATGCCGAGCCGGTTCATCTCGCGCATGAAGTGCCGGGTGGAAAGCATCTGCTGGTCGCGCGTCAGGTGCGGTCCCTTGTACAGGGTGTCGTAGAGAATCAGGGCGGAGGGCGTGGCGAGCAGCAAACCGGTGGGATTGCCCGAACTGTCGCGCTGAATGGTGCCGCCCGGCCAGCGGTTGTCGGGCGTGTCCTTGGTGATGCCGAGCGCCCGGAGGGCCGCACGGTTGAGATAGGCTTCGGAATAGACGAAGAGGACAAAGATGGGCGTGTCGGGACCGATCGCGTTCAGTTCCTCGAGGGTGGGCTTCCGTTTCTCGGCAAACTGCCCCGTCGCCCAGCCACCAACGATGCGCACCCATTGTCCGGGCGGAGTACGGCGCACCTGGTCGCGCAACATGGCGAGGCCCTCGGCGAGGCTGGCGACGCCGTCCCAGCGGAGTTCGAGGGCGTAGTTGAGGCCGAGGCGGACCGTGTGGGTGTGGGAATCGTTGAGCCCAGGAACCACGCGCCGGCCCCGCAGGTCGACGACTGGGGTGCCCGGCTTGCGCAGGCGGAGAATGTCGTCGTCGGACCCGACGGCCGTGAAACGACCGTTCTCGACGGCGAAGGCGGTGGCCTCGGAGGCGCCCGGAGTCAGGGTGGAAACCTTGCCTCCGGTGTAGAGGGTGAGGGGGCCGGGACGGCCGCCCGGGGCGGGAGCAGTGGACATGGTTTGGGCGGAGAGCGGGGTGGTGAGGGCGGTGGGAGCGAGGAGGGCGCCAGCCCCGGAAAGGGCGGCGGTTTTCAGGAATTCGCGGCGGGAGTTGGGCATGATGTGGGCAAAGGTCAGCGGGCGAGGGAGACCCCCGCGCGCACGGTTTCGGTTTTCTCGTCGTAACGGAGCAGGCTCTCGCCGTATCCGTTCCAGTATTGGGCCATCAGATACACGGAAAAGTTGCCGCTGAGGAACTCGGTCGGGTAGGTCACGTCGACCTGGACGCTTCCCTTGTCGAAATCGGCACCGACACGTCCGGTGACCGAAATGGACAGGCGGTTGTGCTTGCCGAAGATCGCCCGCAGCTCGCTGTAGCCGCGATAGTCCTCGAGATCGGCGTTGTCGGAGGAATCGGACAAATACACGAGAAACTTGGGTCGCAGAATCAGCCGCCAGCCGTCGAGATTGCCAAAGGTGAAGATCGGCCGGAAGTAGAGCGTGTTCAGGCTGCGGGAGTTGTCACCGTCGCGGCCGTTTGACTCGTGCTGTACGCCCACCTGATAGCCGATCCAGTTGAAGCCACGGGGCCGGCCGCGATCCGCCGCGAGCGACTCGAAGAGCACCTCCGGCATGTAGCTCGTGTCGAAGAACGGACTCGAGTCAGCGGTGATGTCCCAGAGCGAACGCTGGGTGTAGCCAACGTGAATGCCGTTGAGCGCGGGAAACCGCCGGGCTAGCGGACCGTTTTCGTTCAGTATGCGGTACTTCAGGCTGAGCTGGAACTTGACGGCGGGTTCCTTGCCTCCGCCGATGAAGTACATTGGTTCGTGGGCGGAGAAGTGGTCGGCGTAGTAGCGCTTCAGGCGATTCGCCGCCAGGAGAGCGGTGGTCGCCCGGTCGTCGGCCGTCGGTTCGCTGTTCATCAGGCCGGCGCGCCCGGTCGGCGCTGAGATGGGTGTGCCCTCCGAAACCTCAAGGAGGGCGCGCAGACGCACCGGCTGCGTGATGTCGAGAGCGAGGCGTCCGACGGCCCCGGCGGGAAGCGCAAAGACGAAGGAGCGCCGCACAAAGGCCCCGGGCTCGGCGACCAGGTCCGTGCCAGAGCCTTGGAGTGTGACGTCCCAAGTCTGCCGTCCGTCACTGAGCCGGCCCGCGATGGCTCCATTCCCCGGATAGGTGAGGGAGGCCGCGGTGTCGTTCAGGACGAACAGTTCGACGGAGGCTTGTCCGCCGTCAACGAACGGTTCCGGCGGAGCATGCAAGGCGATGGTTTGTGCGGCCGCCGGCACCGCGAGAACCAGCAGGCAGGCGGCCAGTGGCGTGATGAGGCGAAACGGCGAACGAGACGGTGTGCGAGGATGCTGAGGCATGGGGATGCGGGTGGATTAAAGGAGGCCTCCGTTGACCTGAATGGTCTGGGCATTGACCCAGCGGGCCGACGGACCGCACAGGAAGTGGATGACATCGGCGACATCGGCCGGCTCACCGAGACGGCCGAGCGGCGTCAGGGCGACGAGCTGCTTGACGATGGGTTCTGGGGCCACGAGGCCGTCCGTGCGCGTGGGACCCGGCGAGACGACGTTCACGCGGACCTGTCGTGACCCGAGTTCCTTCGCCAGGGTCAGCGCCATGGTTTCGATCGCTGCCTTGGAGCCGCAGTAGACTCCCCCCGTGGTCGAAGGCTGGCGAACGCCGCCCGACGACATTTGCACGATCGCACCGCCGTTGACGACGTGTCGCGCTGCCTGCTGCAAGACGAGGAATCCGGCGCGGGTGTTGAGCGCGAACATCGCGTCGAAGTCGGCGAGGGTCAGGTCGACGTGCGGTTTGAAGATAGACGTTGCCGCGCTGCTGACCACGGCGTCCAGCTGACCGTGGGCGGCGATGGCGGATTGGAAGAGGCGTTCGACGGCCGTCGGATCGGTGAGATCGGCTTGAAAGGCTGTCGCTTTGCCCCCGGCCGCCGTGATGGCTTGGACGACCGCCTCGGCCGCTCCGGCGTCGCGGGTGTAGTTGATGCTGACCTTGGCACGGTCCTGGCCGAAGCGCAGCGCCGTGGCGCGGCCGATGCCGCGTGAGGATCCGGTGATGAGTACGTGGGTCATTGTCGCAGGGAATTCAGGCATCGATGCGGAGCCGGGCGCCCTGCACGGCGAGCGCCTGCGGTGGGATGATCCGGTCGCGCAGCTGCACCGGCACCAGCGTGGCGACGAGCGGTGCGCCCGAACGCAGGACGGCCACATGGCGATCGGTGACCTCCAGTTGTGTGATGCAGAGACGGTCGAGGCCGAGTTCGAGTCCGGGAATCGGCAGGTAGGTGTAGGTACCGACGAAGCGCTCGTCGTCCGGACCGGTGGGAACCGCCTCTCCGGCGGCGCCGAGGTAGATGCGAACGCAGTACGGATGGATGGGGAGCTGTTTGCGTTCGAACTCGAGGATGACGCGGGTGCGCGGCTGACCGAGGGCGGCGAGCAGTTGGGAACGGGTTCCCGAAGTGATCGCGACCGGAGTGCGCACGATGTCGCCGGCGGGGACGAAGTCGTTGCGCACCTTGCCGGTGTCGCGGTACGCAGGCAGCGCGCGGACGTTGAGGTTGAACGAAAGGGAATCGAAGCGGTAGCCTAGCTTTGTCGTGTCGACCATGTCGCCCACGCGCAGGACGAAGGGGCGGCCGTCGGGTCCGTAGTAGAAGTAGCGTTTCGCCAGCCAGCGTTCGTCGGTGGGATTGCGGCGGTCCGGAGAAACGGCGAGCCAGGCCTCCCAGAGCCGGTCGATCTGGCCGTGGTGCAGGTGAAACACGGGATCGTAACCGGCGCCCGAGAACGTCGCGATGTTGCCGCCCATCCAATTGTGGGTGTTGTTGTGGCAGCCCTGTTCGAGGCAGCCCTCGATCTGAGGTTCCTGCGGCGAGAGCCGCGGATAACCGCCGAAACTGTTCCACGTCGGAGCGCGCAGGATCGGTCCCACGCTAAGCAAGTCCCATGGGATGATGTCGTCGGGCTGGTAGATGCGCGTGGGGTCGTTCAGCGAATTGCCGGCCCCGGCGTAGGCGCGCGGAATCTGCGGGGAGGTGGTCCAGTCCCAGTAGGGTAGGGCGAGCTGCGGTTCGCCGACGGCATCCTGGACGAGTTGCTCCAGCGCAATGAGGTAACCGCGGTGCCAGGGCAGGAAGAACCAACCGTAGTGGACCTGGTCCTCGTAGGTGTTGGTGCCGCAGAAGGCCGAGTGCAGCTGAGCGTAGGCGTACCAGCCGCGGGTATCGAGCGGGTTGACCGCCGAACGCTCGCGGAGGATGCGCAAGGCGTCGCGAAGCAAGGCGACGCCGGCGTCGTCAGGCTTGAGATCGGCGATGTTGCGCCGGGTAACGACCGGTCGAGAGGCGAGCCATTCCCGGGTGCGAAGGACGGCATCATCGACCGAGGAGGACGTGCTCGGGTTGTTGGCGGCGGTCAGAGGGCGGGACAGCGCATAGGCGGCGCCAGCGGCGCCGGCCGCGAGCGAGGTGCGAAGGAAGGCGCGACGGGACGAGTGGGTGCTCATATGAGGAGGAGTGGAGTGTGCCAGAACGTGAAGGTTCTTGCTTCGCACATGGGTGGGAGACCTGCACACGAACCTCGGCGGACGCCGGCCTCCTCCGTTTGGGGGACGGCGTCGGGACGGGCTCAACCCTGCACGCAGAACCAGTGGCGGACGACCGGGGGCGTTGGACCGCGATGGAAGCGGTCAACGCGGGCTTCGATCTCGGAATCCGACTTGGTGATGCGGCGATGCTGGCGCAGGTGTTCGTCCCACGACGCCAAGGTGAAGCGTTCCTGAAACTGGTGCGGCGTCTCGACGCTTTCCCGAATCTCCCATTGCAATGCACCCGTTCGGCGACGAACGACGGCGAGGTCGCGCAGCGCGGCGAGAAACGCCGTTCGATTCTCGGGCGCGACGATATAGTCGACGGTCACGGCTGCCGGGAGGCGGGCTGAGGCGGGCTGCAGGCTGGAGAGCGGCTCCGGCCAGGTGCCGGCGGGATCGAGGTCGAGTTGTTTGACCCGTTCGAAGTCGAAGCGATGCAGGAACAGCGTGAGGACCGCGAGCGCGGCGACCGCAACCGCCATGGTCGATTGAACTCCGATCCATCCGGCCACGAGCCCCCACGTGAGGGCGCCAAACGCGAGGCCGCCCTGGGAAAAGAGCAGGTTGAAGGCGAGGGCCCGGCCGCGCACCCAGGGTGCGCTGGCGGCCTGGGCGGCGGCGTTGAGGGTCGCGAGCGTGCAGATCCAGCCCGCCCCGCCGAGCGGCATCACCGCCAGCACGGCGTATCCGCCCGGGGCCGTCGCGAGGACGAGCCCGAAGATCGAAAAGGAAGCCGCTCCCAGAGCCAGGAGGGTGCGCAAGGCGAAACGCTTTCGCAATCGCGGCAGCCACGTGGCCGCGACGACCGCGCCGAGGCCATACGCCGCCATGAACAGGCCAAATCCGCTCGACGTGAGCTCCCACTCCCGCCGCGCCAGCAAGGGGAACAATGCAATCACGCCCGAACCCGGGAAAACGAAGCCGACCATGCGCAGGATGACGATGCGCAGGAGCGGAGCGTGCCGAACATAGCGAGCCCCGGCCACGATCGCATCGAGCAGCGGCTCCGTGCTGCGGACCCGGGGCGGAGCGTTGCGGCCTCCCCTCCACAGGACCCAGCTTACGACGGCGAACGACAGCCCGTTGAGAGCAAAGCAGATCGCCGGGCCGGTGGCCGAAAGCAAAAGCCCCGCCGAGGCAGGGCCGACGGCACGGGCGAGGTTGAGCGAGAGTCCGTTGAGGGCCACCGCTGCCGGAATCTCGTCCTTCCGCACGAGTTCGGGCAGGAGTGCCTGCCATGCGGGCAGCGAGAACGCAGTGCCAAGTCCAATCAGGGCGGTGAGCACCAGGAGCAAGGGCGCCCCCATCAGACCCAGATAAGCGAGAACGCCGAGCAGCGTGGCGACAACGGCGAGAAACGGCTCCGACCACAGCAGCACCCGGCGTGGACTCACGAGGTCGCCCAGCGCGCCGGCGGGCAGCCCGAGCAGGAAGAGCGGCAGGCTCATCGCCGTCTGCAGCAAAGTCACCCACACCGGTGCCTCGGCTAGCGAGGTCATGGTCCACGAAGCCGCAGTCTCGTGCAGCAGGCCGCCGACGTTGGAGAACAAGGCGCCGAGCCAGACCGCGCGAAATACGGGCGAGCGCAACAGCGCCCACGTGGACTCAGGCGCAGAAGGAGCGGTGGACATGGATAAGGCCGGCGTGTGGCGGTCGGTGCGCCGCTTTTCGCGCGGAGGGTCGGCGCGACTGAGGCGGAACGCGTCCACGTTCCGCCCGGAAGCGATCCGCGCCCTCCGCGCGGTTAAGTCGAGGGCCGGCTGCGCGAACGTGGCGCCGGCTTTTGGTGCGTGTGCGTTAGTTCGCGGAGACCTTGCGGACGCCCTGCAACGTCAAGACCACGGGGATCTGTTTGGCGATGATCTCCGCATCCGACGTGACACCAAACTGCGTTCGGTCGAGCGTGACCTTGCCCTCCCATCCGATGACTTCGGTGCCCGGTTCGAGCCCGGGTCCGGTGCCAAGGAAGGTGGCGAGGATCACAATTTCCTCGGTTTTGCCGTTCAAGGTGAAGTCACCCGTCACGCGGAAGCAGTTCGAGACGTCGGTGTACTGCCAGCGTTTGCTGACGAATGTTGCCACGGGGAATGCGCTGGCGGCAAACCAACCGTCCTTGGTGGTGATGTTCTTGTCGCGAACGGCGTTTCGGGTGCTCAGCGAGGCGATCGGCACCGTCGCCTCGATCCGACAGACCTCGAGATTCTCCCGGTCGAAGACCAGCACGCCGCCGTCTCCCAGCAGGAACGAGCCGTGGATCGGGGTGAACAGGGTCTTGGCCGAGAAGGTGACCGACGAGTGGACAGGATCGAGCTGGTACGTCTGTGGCGCGGCGTGGAGCGCACCGGAGAGGACGAACAGTCCGAGCAGGAAGCGTGCGTTGGGCATGGCGGTACGGGATCAGTGGCCCTTGGGCGGAACGATCTGCGGCACGCGCGCTGACTGCGGGGCCTTGTGCACCATCGTGTAGGCATACTCGATGCCTGAACCGTAGGCGCCGGCGTGCTGTTTGAAGATGCCCATGAGCGAGTCGTAATGGCTGTGGTCCTTCCAGTCGCGCTGGAACTCCAGCACAGTCGCAACCGTGGTGAGGCGGACTGCACCGGCCTGGACCATGCGCGAAAGTGCGGCTTCATGGGCGGCCGGAGACGTCGCGCCGCAGGCATCTTCGACGACGTAAATGTTGTAGCCTTCGCCCAACATTTCGACCGTCGGCCAGCAAACGCAGACCTCGGTCCAGAGACCCGCAAGGATGATGTTCTTCTTCCCGGTGGCCTTGATCGCATCGCGGAACCCCTGGTCGTCCCAGGAGTTCATCGATGTCCGCTCGATGACGGTCTTGCCCGGGAAGACGTCGAGCAGGGCAGGCCAGATGTAGCCGGAGAAGCCCGTCGTTTCGACGGACGTAAGGATGGTCGGGACGCCGAACTCCTTCGCGCCCTTGGCGAGCAGGACGACGTTGTTCATGAGCGTGGCCCGGTCGATGTTGGCCACGCCGAAGGTCATCTGCGGCTGATGGTCGATGAAGGCGATCGCACAGTTGTCTCGGGTGAGCAGTTGGTGATGCGGATTTTTCATGGAAGGATGGGAATAGGAGGATGGGCAAATGCCGATACACCCTATCAGGAAGCCGGCGGCTCCGCCTCGTCCGATCGCTCGTCCGGTGACTCCTCCGAAAGGCGGATACCCCGGCCGTTGTTCCACCTTTTGTGGGAGGCCAACGGAGTTGCACTGGGCCCGCGCCCGGCGCTATCCTCCCTTCAACGTTCACGGCGTGCTCGTCCGGTGGCCTGGCCTGCCGACCGCCACACGAGTTTCATCCAACGCATTCTCCGCCCAACGATCATGGCGACCCGCCTCCCGCATTGCGCCGGTGAGTTTTCGTCTACCCCGACGAAAGCGGATTCCCTTGTCCCGAAGGCCAGCCCGGCAACCGAGAGAACGGCGTCGAATGCCGAGGCCGAAGTCCGCCTGCACAGCTGGCTCGAACTGACTGAAGAAGGCACCTGGGGCGCACGGATCGATCCGCCGGTACCGATCACGCTGGCCACGCGCGAGCAGGTCCGGCGGATCATCGCCCACGGTGTGATCACCGAGTGCAACGAGGTGGGCGCCCGGCAGATGGGCTTCGCTGGGGCGGTCGACTGGATCGGCCGGCGCGCGGAGGAATTCTTTCCCGAGAACGAGCTGAATGTGCGGTACCTGGAGGCGTTCGTCGAAGGCGGCTACGCTTTGCGGGATCACGAATCGCACGACGGCAAGCAGGACGGCCGGGATCGCTGGTTCCTCAACAACCTGCGCGGTGTGGTGAAGGATGGCTCCCTCGTGGCGCTCCATGGAACCCATCGCGACATCACGGCGCTGAAGATTGCCGAGGTGGCGCTGCGCGAATCCGAGCGCACCCGGGCCGTGTACATGGAGCGCGCCAATGCCGAACTGCGGCAGCGCGAACAACTCCTGCAGGCGGTTGCGGCCGCGACGCGTGTGCTGCTCGCAGACGGCGACTTCGATCACAGCGTCGACGAGGCACTGGCATTGCTCGGCTGCGCCTCCGGCGTGGACCGGGTTGCGCTCGCCCGTCACCTGCCGCCGGAGGGCGACCTGCCCCGGGGTGGGTGGGAATTGACGCACGAATGGACCCAGGCTGGCGTGCCGCGGCAGATGGATGGACCGAAACTTCGGGGACCGCATCCATCGCTCGCCATGCTGGCCCGCCTCAAGGCCGGTGAGGCCCAGCAACTCCGGCCAGGTTGTTTGCCGACGGCAGAGGGCGCCGCTTCATTCCTCGAGGCTGGAGCGGTCGCCACGCTCATCGTTCCGGTCCGCGTGTCGGAGCACGACTGGGGCGTGATCGGTTTCGACGACTGCCGTACGGAGCGGATCTGGGCGCCGTATGAAGTGACGATTTTCGAGACGGCGGCCGCGTGCGTGGCGGCGGCGATCCAACGACGGGAGGTCGAGAACCGCCGGTTTGCCCAAGAGCGGATGCGAGCGGACGATGCCGAGGCATTGAACGGTCTGCTCGAAGGCGTGGTGGCGTCGGCGCGGGCCTTGTTGGACGAAAGCGATTTCCGCACCGGATTGGAGCAGTGGCTGGCACGCATCGGCGAGGCTTTCGGTGCCGACCGGGCGCGTTTCGGCACCTTCGAATCTGGCGACACGCCAACCGTGGTGGCGCGCACCGAGGTGGCCTGGACGCGGCTGAGTACGGGGCAGGGTGAGCCCAGCCTCATCCCGACCACCACGGATTTCACCCTGTGGCGCCGGCGCCTGGCCCGCGGCGAGATGGTGTGGGCTCATCGCAACGAACTCGTCGATCCGCGCTCGGTGGATTTCTGGCAGCGGACGGAGTGCGCCACGAGTCTGCTGGTGCCGGTCGTGGTCGAGCGGAGTGCGATCGCCTGGATTGCCCTGGTCTGGCGTGAGCATCGGTCATGGCACCCGGCCCTGGGAACGCTCCTCGGTGCCGCCGCCGACGCCGTGGCGGCGAGCTGGCGCCGCAACGACGCCTTGCGTGCGCTGCTGGCGGAACGGGAGGCCCGCATCGGGGCCGAACGCAGCCGCGCGGAGGAACTGGCCGGAGCCAACGCGATCCTCCGCCGGTCGCTGGCCCGGCTAGCGGACGACGACAATCTGGGACGTTTTTTCGCGGAGCTCTTGAAAGAGGCGGTCAATGCCTCGGGTGCGGCCGGCGGGGCTCTGTTCGAGCACGATGTCGCCCGGGATCTTCTGCTCATGCGGGCCCATGTGCTCGACGGCGAGTTGTGCGACCTGGACCGGGATCCGCGCAACCGGCCTTTCCGCGAGTTTATTCCCGCGGCCAGAGACCCGGTGTGGCAGGATCTGTGCCGGAAGCGGACGGTGATCACGGTTCCGGTGGACCAACCCGACGCGTTCGCTCTTCCGGCAATCGCCGAGTGGCACCGCGCACGCGGGCACCGGACGGTCCTTGCGCTGCCCCTCCTGCTCGGCGAACGTCCCATCGGCGTGTTGGGCCTGGCCTTCCGTCACGAGCCGGGTGCACCGATGCCGGCCCGTCTCGCGGTGGTCTCCGCGCTCGCGCAGCAGGCGGCGCTGGCGTTGCGCCTCGATCAGTTCGCCGAGCAGGCGGCCGCCTCCGCCATCGCGCGTGAACATGAGCATGTTGCCGTGGCCCGAGCCAGCGTGCTCGCCCGCGCGAACAACGCCTTGCGGCGCAGCACGGCGAGCCTGGTCGCGCAGGAGGATCTGGTCCGTTTTCTCGGGGCCCTCATGCGGGAGGCTCTCCTGCTGAGCGGTGCCCGGACCGCAGGGGTCTTCGCCTATGACGAGGCCACGGAGTGCCTTCGCATGGTGGCGTGCCTGAGCGACGGGGTGTTGATCGACATCGCCTCCGACCCGGACATGGAGATCTGGCGTTCGCCGGTGCCCTTGTCCGTCTCGCGAGCGTGGGTGGCGCGCCTGTCGAGCGTGGAAATCCTCTCGTTCAAGACCGATTTGCCGGCCGAAGAGCATCCGTGGCCGATCAGCCGCGACTGGCACCTTAAACGCGGTCATCGGGAAGTGGTGGATCTGCCTCTGTTCGCTGGCGGCAAACTGGTCGGTTGCTTCGGTCAATGTTTCGCCGAACAACACTGGCATCCCCATTTCGATGTCGAGCAGCTGCGGGTGTTCGCGAACCACGCAGCGCTGGCGCTTCAACTTGCCGGGCTGGCCGAGAAGGCCAAGGCGTCCGCAATGGAGAGTGCCGTCCTGAGCGAACGCAATCGCCTCGCCCGCGACCTGCACGACACCTTGGCGCAGGGCTTCACAGGTGTCCTTGCCCAACTCGGCGCGGCAGAAGGCGCGGTGGAGTCGGGCCGATCGGATCGTGCCGGGCACTACCTCGAGCGCGCGCGAACCCTCGCGCGCTTCAGCCTCGCGGAGGCGCGCGCGAGCGTGCATGCGCTCCGTCCGGAGACGAGCGAAGGACCGTTGCGCGAACGATTGCAGCGCATGGTGACGACCATGACGCAAGACACGGATCTGTCGGCCCAGGTGGCCGAGCACGGGCAGGCTTCGAACCTTCGGCCGGTGGTGGACTGGTGCGCCCACAAGTTTGTGCAGGAGGCACTGGCCAACACGGTGAAACATGCCCGTGCGGCGTTCTTCTCCGTGACGTTGCGCTGGGAGCACGACCGCCTGGTGATGTCGGCCAGCGACAACGGTCGCGGCTTTGAGCCGGAACAGGTGTGTCCGGGAGTGGGTCTTGCCGCCATGAAGGAGCGGGCCGAGGAAGTCGGCGGAGTCTTTCGCAACGAATCGCAATCCGGCCGCGGCTGCCGCCTGGTACTGGAACTCCCTCTTGACGTCCGATGAGCAACAAAAGCGAGAACGCCATTTCCGTGTTGGTGGTCGACGATCATCCCGTCGTGCGCGAGGGCATCGTTGCGATGCTTGAGCAGCAGCCTGACCTGCGGGTGGTGGGCGAGGCGGCCAACGGGCAGGAAGCGTACGAACAGTGGCGTCGGCTGCGTCCGCAGATCGTATTGCTCGATCTGGAGATGGGCGCGACCGGTGGCCTGGCCGCGCTCCGTCGCATCCGTGCCGAGGACGAACGGGCGAAGGTCGTGGTCCTGACCACCTACGATCTGGAGGAGGATATCTTTCAGGCGGTGCAGTCCGGGGCGTCCGGCTATCTGCTGAAGGATGTGCCGCGCAAGGATCTGCTCGATGTCGTCCGTCGGGTCCATCATGGCCAGAAGGTCTTCCCGCCCGCCGTCTCGGCCAAGTTGGTCGAGCGCCTCTCGGGCGAGATGCCCACACCGCGTGAATTCGAGGTGCTGCGGCTGCTGGAGCAGGGCTTTGCGAACAAGGAAATCGCCGACCGGCTCAACGTTGGTGAGGCCACGGTCAAGACCCATGTCAACGGGCTCATGCAGAAACTGCACGCGGCCAGCCGCACCGAGGCAGTCACACGAGCACGGGCCAAGGGCTGGATTCGCGGATAAGGACGGTCTTGGTTCAAGCATCTGCTTTGATTCGGCGATTGTCATCAGATTCGGGTGTATGAGATCCGTGTGAGATCCGGTGTCACCCAGGAAAAACGTGCTCTTCCTGAGCACCAAAGCGACTGGTTTTCAACGCCTTGTCGTGCGATGCTCGCAAAGGAGGTCTCCGTGTCTCGAGCAGTGTCTCCCTTGGTATCACGTTACCCATCTGCCGTGAACGTTGCCGGCGTTCGAAAAGAAACGGACACGCTGGGATGTCGGGGATTGGGCGTATCAACTCTCGGGCAGACTGCCCCAACGTACGCGCCAGACCGGTGCCTTGCTTAGTCCAGCAAGGCGTTTCAATCCCTGGATCTGCTTGATCCTGGCGTTTGCGACCTCGAGCCAGACCCTGTCGATGTCCGTCCAGAACCGCCGCCTTAGCGGCGGCGGATCAAGGCGAGCCAATCGTCGCTCGTCGTCGGGGCGACGAGTTGAATGGAAGATCCGCCTGTGATCGATCCCTGACCGGTCGTGCTGCCGTCGCGCGGGTTGAACCAAACCAAGCTGAAGGCGACGCCAGCCGGTGACTTGAGGTCGAGGTCGACCGTGCCGCCTTCCGGCAGGTAGACGAGGTAGAGTTCGCCGGGCTTGGCGAGGCAGTAGCGGGAATTGTCGTTGTCCGCGTTGCCCACCAGGGCATTGGCGTTGGTCATCTCCCAGAAGGGAACTCGTTGCTCGTCGAAGAAGGCGAGGGCGATCCGGCAGTAGTCCCAGGACCGGTCGCGCGAGCGGAAGTCTTCGCAGACGAGGTCGTTCTCCAGCATCTTGTAGCCGAAATAGTATTCCACGCCGGCGCCTCCGGCCATGAGGTTGCCCCAGAGCGTGGCTTTGCGCACGGCGTCCGAGGTGTAGCGGTGGTTGCCGTCGACGGCCACGCCGTCGAATCCGCGATAGCCGGCATCGCTCAAGTATGTGTGCTACCTCACCGGCTCGGTGAAGAGGGGAGTGAGCCGTCGCCACTTGGAGAACGGCCTCATTGCGACAAATTGGGGAGGATCGATTGCACGAACGGTGGCGGAGGCGGCATTGATGTTCCTGCTTATGGCGCAGCGGCGTGCGGGAAAGTGGAACACCGCAATGCATCGCGAAGGGGCATGGGCGGACTGGCAGGAGAAGACGTACTCGCTTTTCGGGCGCAGGATAGGGCTGCATGGGTTCGGTCACGTCGGACGGGAGCTCGCGCGTTTGCTTACGCCCTTTCAAGTGGAGGTTTTCGCGTACGATCCGCATGTGCCGGCGGCGTTGTTTGCGGAGTTCGGGGTGCGTCCCGCGGCCTCGTTGACCGAGATCTTCTCCAACTGTGACGCCGTGGTCGCGGTGGCCGCATTGGTACCCGAGACCCTGGGAATCATCACCGAGGAACTCTTGCGGCGCCTGCCTCCGACGGGAGCCTTCGTGAATGTGAGCCGAGGACGGATCGTGGCTGAGCCGGGACTTGTGCGCGTTGCCCGCGAAGGCCGACTGCAGATCGGGCTCGATGTTTATGCGCAGGAGCCGCTCCCGGCCGACCACCCGCTTCGAGGGCTGAACAATGTGATTCTCCTGCCCCACATTGCGGGGCCGACGTCAGATCGCCGCTGCGATGCCGGTGTTCACGCGCTGGCCAACATCCGACGCTTCGCCGCTGGCGAGCCCTTGTCCGGCGTCATTACGCCCGAGAACTACGACCGCGCCACGTAGCGGGAGCCAATCCAACGTCCGGGAACTGTGATCGCCACTCGATCTGTGCAACCTTTTGCCCTGCACCGGTAGCGAGATCACCGCGCTGAGGATCGTGGCGGACGCGTTGCGCGAGGCGGAGTGGACCCGCGTTCGGCTCGTGGATCGCTTCAATGCCGAGCTGCGGCACCGCGAGCCGCTGCAGCAGGCGATCAACACGGCCGCGCCTCGTCGCTCAGTCCCGTGGTCGATTGGTGCGCGCACAAGTTTGTCCAGGAAGCGCTGGCCAACGCGGTCAAACATGCCGGCGCAGCCTTCTTCTCGGTCACGCTTCGTTGGGAATACGACCGGCTGCTGATGCTGCCGACCGACGACGGCTGCGGGTTCGAGCCGCGGACGGTGCGGCCCGGAGTCGGACTCCTTGCGATGAAGGAACGCGCCGAGGAGGCGGGAGGTACGTTTCGGAACGAATCCCAGGTGGGCCGCGGCTGCCGGCTGGTGCTGGAACTCCCGCTCCTTGACCGATGACCAACAAGACCGAACACGCCATCAGCGTCCTCGTGGTCGACGATCATCCCGTGGTCCGGGAAGGGATCGTCGCCATCCTCGAGCAGCAACCCGACCTTCGCGGCGTGGGCGAAGCCACGGTCAAGACCCACGTCAACGGCCTGATGCAGAAACTCCATGCGGCGAGCCGCACCGAGGCCGTCACCCGGGCCCGGGCGAAGGGGTGGACGCGGACCTGACGGAACCGCTGCGATGCCCAGATTTCCCGACGGGCGATTTCAAGCGCCCGGGCCTCAGCGCAGGCCGAGATCGCCAGCGGTGAGCGGGCGGCCGAGCAGACGCTGCTTGCGGGCGCAGAGCACAAGAAAGAGTTCGGCCGTCGTGTAGGCATCCCCGGCTGCGGTATGGCGGTCGATGAGCGGAACGCCGCAGTGGCTGCACAGTTCCTCGAGGGTGGGTGGACGCTGGCCGGGATAGGCCGTGGCCGCAAAGGCCTCGACCACCCGCATGGCGAGGTTCGCCGTGTCGATGCTCGCGTTGCGCAGGCGCAAGCCGAAGTGACGGCGCGTCGCCTCGTCGAGCACGGCGAGATCGAAGCCGATGTGGTGGCCGACCACCACCGCTCCGGTGAGTTCGGCCAGGACCTCGCGCAGGATACTTTCTTCGCTTTCGCCGCCCGCGGCCTCGGCGGGCAGGATGCCGTGCACCTCCGTTGCCTGATTGAGCGGCACGGTCGTCTGGCGGAAAAGCCACGATCGGATGGCCCCGAGCGGAATGCGGCCCGCCTGGACGGGAACGGTGGCGAGGGAGAGGAGGCGGTCGGAACCGACACGAAAGCCTGACGTCTCGGCATCAAGGACGACGAAGCGGAGCGAGTCCACGGGCGTGCGGGCCCCGACCTTGCGTGCGGTGCCGGCAGCGTAGGCGGCCGCGATGGGGTCGGCGGGGGGACGGCGCCACCAGAGCAACCGTTTCATCGGGGGCGGGCGTCGAGTTCGAACTCCAGACGCACGGCCTGTTGCACCAGGCGGACGACGTCGAAGACGTTGGACAGTTGGGCGCGTTCCAGCCGGGTCAGCGTCTGCGGGTCCAACTGGCGCCCCGAGTCGCCGCGACGCAGTCCGTTCAAGGTGCGGAGGCGGAGGAGAAAGTCGTAGGCATCCCGGGCGGCCGGAGCGAGGTCGCCCAGGGAGGGAACGCTGCGTCGCAACTCGTCCCAGCGGCCGCCGGTCGAGTAGCGTCGGCTCAGGCGGTGGCGGATCGACAGCAGTCGGGCCGCGTCGCGCAGCGGGGCGAGTCCGCGGGTCTTGAGATCGAGGTCCGGGCTGCCGCCGCCGAGTTTCTCGACTACGAAACGGCCGATAAAATTGAGCGGCGGGGCGACATCGACCAGCGACTCGGCGAGGCGATGCTGCAGGATCCGGTTGTCCGCGACGGACGCGAGCATGCCGGTGCGCAGGCTTTCGCACAGGTCCTTGCTGCCCGCGACGAAGCGCAGGTCATAGAGCACGGTGGCGCGGAGCAATCCGTCGTCCGCCTGGAAGGCGCCCGGGCTGGAGATCTCGGCCAACCACTCCTCCCGCGAACGGCACCAACGGGGATTGAGTGCCATGACGCCGCCTTGGCAGCGGGCAAACCCTGCCGCGACGAGGCCATCGATCACACGCGCGGCCAGCGTACGGAACGCGGTCCGCGCCTCTTCGTCGCCCTCCGCGGTGCCGGTGGAGGCGAAGACCAGCGCGTTGTCCATGTCGGTGCGCAGGATCTGCTCACGGCGTCCGTCGCTGCCGACCGACATCCATGCCCACTCCACCCGGGGCAGCGGCGTGCCGGCGGCGGCGAGCGCCTCACGTTCGAGTTCGAGCAGACGTTGAACGAACTCGTCGTAGAGCTCCGCGCACATCTGTCCGAGGTAGATGGCCGAGACGCCGGCCTCGAGGTAGCTGCGGGCAATCGCTTCAATCTCGTCGCACAGTTCCCGAAACCGGGCCGGGCTGCGGGCGAGGCGGAACTCGCGCAGCAGTCCCGCCGGGTGATGGCCGCTCTGGGCCAGCAGGTCCTTGTGGGTGACCACGTCGAGCGCGCGCCCCTCCGGCGTGCCGTCCTCGGTGATGCAGACCTGGCCGATGCGCTCGCGCAGCATGAGCAAAATGGCGGCGGTCGCGCTGGTTTGCGGGGAGATCGTGATGACCGGCCGTGCCATCACGGCCGACACGGTACGTTCCCGCGGCATGCCGTCGACGACCACGTGTTTCACCAGGCTGCTCGCCGTGACGATACCCAGAGGTTTGCGTTCGGCGTCGACCACGAGGATGGACGGCACCCGTTTGGCCGACATGAGATCGGCGGCCGCGTGCAGGCTCGCGTCGGGCGGGCAGGTGAGCAGACGGTCGAGCGCACGTGGCTGGACCAGCCGTGCGCCGTCGAGGTGGGCCTGCAGGATGTTCTTCGTGCGCCCGGAGACGGCGGACTGCGTCGGCTCGTTGAGATTGACGGGGGTGCCGGTGCGCGTGATCCAGAGCTGGTGGCGGCGCACGTAGTGGCGCGCCTCGTCGTTCTGCTCGAGCAGGATCCGGACGCGGGCCCACGGCAAAACGTAGAAAAGACTGTCTTCGACCACCTGGGCCGTGACCCGGAACGGCTCGCCGCTGGTCATGGCGGTCAGACCAAGGACGTCGCCAACGTCGCGCACGTCGATCCGTTCAACGCGACCCTCGACCTGCCAGAGGTACTCGACCCGGCCACGCGCGAGGAAGAAGATCACGTCGCCCGGGTGGCTGCCCTGGCTCCAGACCCGATCGCCGGCCGGGATCACCTTGACGGATGCCTCGGCGGCGAGCTCGACGACGGCCGCCGCCGGCAACATGGAGAACGGCGGAAACCGGCGCATGGCCTCGGCGATGCGGTCGGGGATGGCGTTCCGGGAAGACATGCGACGATGCTCAAACATCCGATGCGCGACGTCGAGCGACGTCGAACCTTCAACGCCGAATGGGCGGGAGCAAACGGCGGTACGGGCAACATGGAATCGGCTGCCGGCCCCTACTGCTCACCGTTGCCTCAGTTGCCTCCTGTGCGGTAACCGGATTGATCCAGATCATGGGAGGGTCATCGGTTTCCGCACAGGCCTTGAGATCGCGCCTGCATCCGCTTCGCAGACCGGCATACTCTGCGCCCTCCGCGGCCTTCTGTAATCAAGCCCTTGGTTCTGCCGCGAGCCGAAGGCGAGCGCTTCAGACGGACTCCCATGCCCGAGCCGCGACGGGGTCGCGGCCTTCGTCGAACTCGATGTGATCGATGACGGTCTCGATTGGTTTTCCGGTAAGACCGCTGTCGAGGATCCGCTGAGGCAGAACGTGGGAACGTTCGTCGCGCCAGCCGAGTTTTAGGAGAAAGCGGTTCCAGATGTGGCACTCCTCGTCGGTGCGGGGCGTGCCCTGGGCGTGGGCCCAGGCGAGAATCTCCTCGTCGGTGCCGCCTGCGAGAGTGCGTGCGCGAAGATCGGCATAGCGGATGCCGAGGAAGCGGCAGCAGCGTCCGTCCAAGACGTTGATCTGGTCGTCGCCGAGGTTCTTCTGGTACTCCGCCGGCAGTTGGCCTGCCGCATGCAGGCGGATCTTGTCGAGCATCCGACCAAAATAGACCAGACGACCGACCTTGGCGTAACAGCTGCGCAAACCGGGAACGTGGGGCATGAGGGCAGGCAGCTCGCGACGGACGGAGCAGGCCAGCCGAAAACGGACTGTGATGCTCGAGAATCGGCAGGATTGTTATCCGGGGCGTGCGAGTGACACAGGCCTTCCGGCCTTTGGCTTTGCGGCGCAAGGTCGAGGCCGCAGCCTCACCGGCAGGAATGCGTGTGTCACGAAGGCCGTCCTCAGCTGGGCAAGCGACGCGTGACGCAGCATGAAACGCAGCGATTGCGGACCAGCGGTCGGCGGGTTATTCGCATCAGGCATGAATCGGCGGACGTTCACAACCATGGTGGGGGTCGGGGTTGCAGGTAGGTTGATGGGATGGGCGCGCGAGACGACCTCGGAGATCGAAACCGTCAAGGGACGCATTCCGGCGGAGGCCCTGGGGGTCACCCTTCCGCATGAGCACGTGCTGGTGGACTTCGTCGGCGCGGATCGCGTTTCGCCGAATCGCTACACCGTGGATGCGGTCGTCGCCTCGGCGCGCCCGCATCTCGAGCAGGCGCGTGGGCTCGGGGTCAGGACGATCGTTGAATGCACCCCGGCATACCTGGCGCGGGATCCGCGGGTGCTGGTGCGCCTCGCGGAGGAAACCGGGCTGCATCTGGTGACCAACACGGGGCTCTACGGGGTGCGCCAGAATCGCTTTCTACCGCCGTATGCGTTCACCGAGTCAGCCCGCGACCTCGCCGCGCGCTGGATCCGCGAGGCGCGCGAGGGCATCGACAGCACGGGGGTGCGGCCGGGATTCATCAAGTCAGGCGTGGACCTCGACCCCGAGTTGAGTCCGGTGCATCGCAAGCTGGTCGAGGCAGCGGCGCTCACCCACGCGGACACGGGACTGACGATCGCCGTGCACACGGGCCGCGGTCCCGGGCTTGAACAACTCGATCTCCTTGCGGCCCACGGGGTGGCCCCAGAGGCGTGGATCTGGGTGCATGCGCAGGGCGCGGACGATGGCGCGCTGCTCACCGCCGCCCGCCGCGGCGCCTGGATTTCGCTCGACGGACTCAATCGTCCCTCGATTCCCCGGCACTTGCATCTCTGCCAGCTTTTCCGCCGCGAGGGCCTGTTGCACCGCGTCCTGCTCTCGCACGACGCCGGCTGGTACGATCCCGACAAGCCCAACGGGGGAACCTTCCGTCCCTACGACCTGATGTTCACCGTGTTCCTGCCAGCGCTCCGTGCGAACGGCTTCACGGTGTCGGAGATCGAACAGCTCGTAGTGAGCAACCCGGCTCAGGCGTTGGCCGTGCGCCGCCGTCCGGTTTGACGACGGTCCGGGATCGTCCTCCCTGTACGGGCAGGATGGCCCCGGGCCATGCGCGGTCGTTTCGTTACCTTGACCCCGCAACGGGGCGAAGCCGTGATGCGGGCGATGTCGCAGTCCAGCCATCCTTCGATGCAACGCGTGGCCGACAAGGCCGGGGTTTCGCGCAACACCGTGTCGCGGGCCTTGCGCAACGATCCGCGGATCTCGATCGCCACGAAGACGAAGATCCGGCGGATCGCGGAGCAATTGGGCTACCGCCCAAATCCGCGGGTGAGCGAACTCATGGCCCAGCTTAGCCGAGGACGCCGGCGGATGGATACGGAAGTCGTGGCTTTTGTGAGGTGCAGGCACCGTTCGCACAAGGAGCCGCCGCTTGCGAGCGACGCACGGGTCATGCAGGGCATGCGGCGAAGGGGAGGACAGATCGGATGTCAGGTCGAGGACTTTGCCCTGATCGAGGGAGAGATGTCGGCGGCCCGACTGCGGGAGATTCTGGGCGCCCGCGGCATCCGCGGCGCGATCCTTGAAGTCAGCCGGCACCTGCCAGCCGACCTGGCCGACCTCTACGGCAGCCTGGCCTGTGCCGTGGTGGGCCGGGCACCGCCGGCGATCCCCTTGAATCGTGCGGTCAGCAATCACTACCTGACCATGGCACGCGCCCTCGAGGTGTTGCGCGATCGCGGATACAGACGCGTCGGATACTATGGATTGAACGTCACGGACCGAAACATCAACCACGCGTGGTCGGCGGCCTTGGCGTGGCATCATCGCGAGATGAGAACGGACGCGGATGTCTTGATGCGAAACGTGGCGTCGTGGGACGAAGTGGACTTCTTCCGTTGGATTCGGGACGCAAACCCTGAGGTCGTCGTGACCAATCACCGCCCAGCGCTGGTCTGGTTGCGCTCGACCGGGAAACGCGTGCCGGAGGACGTCGGTTTCGTTGACATCGATTGGAGCCCCTCCAGCGGGCCTTGCGCCGGGATGGATCAACGGTTGGAACTCATCGGCGCAGCCGCCCTGGACCTCGTTGCACGACAACTCATCTATCACGAATTGGGGCCGCCGGACTACGTGACGACGGTGATGATCGAGGCGGAATGGTGCGAAGGCGCCACCATCAAGCGAGTCACGCCATGAAGTGACTGTAACTCTTCCCGGTGCTGTCGCCGGCGCGCCGGACGGTCATGCTTGCGGCCATGTCGTCGCGACGGGGACCGGTCCATGGCTTGGTCATATTCAGTCAGTTGGCTCCCGAGGCAGTGAAGGGATTGGCTTTGGGCGGGTCCGTGCGCGCGCCGCATCTGGCACGGTTGCTGGCGGAAGGTTGCCGGCTCAGGTCGGGACGGCGAACACGCGACCGGTCCGAACACCTGTTTGGACTTGGCCTGCTTGCATCCCTGCGGCGTCGGGGTTTCAGGACGGGGGCCTTCGGTGTGACCGCCGGGCTCGCCGGCACGCTGAGGGGATACGGGCGAGTCGCTTCGATCAACGAGGCGGCGACTTCGGATCCTCCCGCTTATGCCGGAACGCTCGAGTCGCGGACCGTGCGTGCGACCTTGGAATTCTGCGGCGAGATACTCGCGCGGGGGGGACGATTTCTCGCCGTCGTGTCCCTGGTTTCCAAGCGAAGTCCGCCGTTGATCAGCGAACCCTTTGCTTCGTTCTTTGGCCGGAGCCGTCCCTCGCCCGGGTGCGCCCCGTCGGGTCTGATCAGCCAGATGGACCATGCCTTGGGCGAGCTGGTCGACGGCCTTGACCGGCTCGGGTGCGCCGACGACACGTTGCTGGTTCTGGCATGCGATTCGCAGGCGACGCCATGGTTCTGGCGTTGGCCACGGGGCATCCCTGGCGGCCGATCCTTGTCATGGTCGAAGCGCGCGATGGCGCCGCAGCGCACCGTGGGGTCCCTGTTGTGCGGTTTGACGGGCGAGGAAGGATTGGCTGAGGCGCTTTGCGCAAGGGATGTGGCCGTCTTGCGCGGGGCGGATCCAGCCTCATCCTCGGCCGCACGACGACGTCCTTCTTCTTCACGGTGATCTCTATGCTTCAGTCGCGATTCGGTGCAGTGGACGTCCGCCTGTGCGGTTGGGCGGTCCGGGCGGTGCTGCTGCTGTGGCTCGTGCTGGCTTCGCGTCTTGTTCAGTCAGCATGGGCCGCCGAATGGAGTGTCGACCTACCGCCGTCGCCCGGGATCACGGGAGCCCGGTTCGAGCTGTGGACACCCCCGGCGACGTCGAGGGGCGAAGCCTGGCGGGTGGTCGTGCTGGTTTCCGCGTATGAGGGAGCAGCAGGCATTTACGGCGAGCCGGAGTGGCGACGATGGGCGGAGGTTAACCGGGCCGTCTTGGTCCGCCATCGGGTCGTGAATGAGGGCGAGCGATTTGTCCTCGTGCGCGGGGAAGTGCTGGCCGCGGCGTTGGTCCGCGGATTGGAGCGACTAGCGGAGATGTCGACCCACCCTGAAATCGCCACGGTTCCCTGGGTGGCCACGGGACTCTCGCAGGCCGGTTGGCAGGCGCATTCGCTGGCGAATGCTTATCCGGACCGGATGGTCGCGGTGATCGCCTGGCACGCTTCGACGAACGTGCATGATCCCGCCCAGTACGAACAGCCGGGGGGCCGGCGGGTTCCGATGCTGCATCTGATGGCGGGGCGTGAACGGTTCCCGATCGAGGTGCGTCCGGCGGTCGTCGCCGCTCGCCGGCAGGGGGCGCCGTGGGCGTACGCTTTGCAGGTGGGCGTGGCCCATCACAATCTCGGCCCGGCGGCCTTGCCCTTGGCGTGGCTCACCGCAGTGCTGGACCAGCGACTCCCCAATCAGGGTGGCGACGGCTTGCGGCCCATTGTCCTCGAACGTGGGTGGGTAGCGCGTTCGCGCGAAGTCGAACTCGAGCCCGCCGACCGGCGTGTGACCATGGCGGCGGTTACGCCTTGGATTGAAGCGGCCACCGATCGGGAAGAGCTCCCGTGGTGGCCGGATGAGCATTCGGCACGCGTTTGGCTCGCCCTGACGCCCGTCGAGCCTGCGCGGACGGAGTGACGCCCGCGAGAGGGGCGAGCGACGGCCTGCTCCGGGCCGGCCGCTCGCGTTTGGGATAGCCATCCGTGAACCCTGCCTGAAGGTCGGGAGCGAAATGATCGCGCCGCGATCCCGTGCCGATGCGGCAACGAGGGGCGCTTCGCCGGCACCACCTCCGATTGAACTCAGCACGTTGGTGCCCATGCCTGCCAATTCGACTCCATTGTCCCGAGGAGTTGCCGCGAACTAACTCGGGTGTTTTCCGGGTTGAGATTGATCTGCGAAAATGAATAATTGCGCCGGTTGGTTGCGTTACGGGCAGGGGTCGAGAAGGCCTTCGTTCCGTTTCGTTAGGGTCGTTCTGGAGTCTACCACGAAAGCCGCCGTGCCCCCGTCAGTGCGCGGGTTAGGTTCGTAAAATCATAGCATTCAACTACTCCCATGACTCGAGTCATCCTTCGGAGTGTCGTCCTCCTCGCGTGCACCGCCACGTTCCCCACGATCATTCACGCGGCTGCGACCCTTTCGCCAGACCGGCTGAAGCAACTTAGCCTCGATGAGCTGTTGGAGTTGGAGGTCACCTCGGTCTCGAAATCGGAACAGCGTTTCGAATCGTCGCCGGCGGCGCTGACCGTCGTGACTGACGAACACATACGGCGGTCCGGCGCGACCCAAGTGGCCGACGCGCTTCGCGGAGTACCGGGCTTGCATGTGGCCCGACGCAACGCGGCTTCCTGGGCGGTGAGCTCACGCGGGTTCAGCAGCACCAATTCGGAGAAACTCCTCGTTCTGAGCGACACGCGAAGCGTCTACACGCCGCTCTTCTCCGGTGTGTACTGGGATGTACAGGATTACTTCCTGGACGATATCGAGCGGATCGAGGTGATCCGCGGCCCGGGGGCTACCCTGTGGGGTTCGAACGCCGTCAACGGCGTCATCAACATCACCACGAAAAGTGCCGTTGACACCCAGGGGACGCTCTTCGAATCGACCTTCGGAACGGAGGACCAGGCAATCTTCGCGGTCCGCCACGGCGGGCGTGCGGCCAAGGGAGTTCATTTCCGTGTCTTTGCAAAATACACGGAGCGAGATGAATCGCGTAACACGTCGGAAAGTTCGGATGCGTCGCATCTGGGCAGTTTTGGTTTTCGCACCGACTGGGCGGCGACGGACGGACGCGATGAGCTCACGGTTCAGGGCGGACTTTACGACGGCTCGATGGGCCAACTTTCTCCCTCTGTATCCGTCATCGGCCGGGCCGGACCGGAGGGCGACCTCAAGGCAAAGGTCTCCGGAGGAAATCTCCTCGCCCGGTGGCGCCACCAGTTTGACCAAGGCTCGGATCTCCAGGTGCGCGCCTACTATGATCGCACGCGGCGGGACGACGACAGCTTCAATGACGAACTCGACACCTTCGACGTCGACCTCGACCACCGCTTTGCATTCGGGCGGCTGCGGGAGGTCCTCTGGGGCGTCAATTATCGCCACACGTCGAATCGGAACGAAGGAAAAGGCATCTTTGCCCTGGTCCCTCCCGTTTCCGACGATGAGCTCCTGAGTGCCTTCGTGCAGGTGCAGGTCGACTTCGGGGAGACATTCCAGGTTACGGCGGGGACCAAGTGGGAGGAGAATGACTTCAGCGGAAGCGAGCTCCAGCCCAGCATCCGTGCCGTCTGGGAGCCCGCCGAGCATCACACGCTGTGGGTGGCGGCGTCCAAGGCGGCGCGCATCCCCACGCGGCTGGAGCGGGACGTCGCGATCGATGCGAGTGATCCCGCAGGTAATCCCGTCGTCCGCCTGCTCGGCAATCGCGACTTCGGGTCCGAGGAGTTGATCGCCTTCGAGGCGGGGTATCGCTGGCGTGCCGCCGACCCGCTTCACCTCGACCTCGCGGTATTCGACAATCACTACGATGAACTGAGCTCGCTCGAGTTCGACCCTCCCTTCGTCGACCCTGCCGACGGCCGGACCGTCATCCCGATTCGCAACCAGAACCTGACGTCCGGCCGAGCCCGCGGAGCGGAACTGCTGGTCACGGCCTCGCCGTCCGAGCGCTGGCGGCTTTCGGCAAGCTACGCCTACCTCCATCTCAGCCTCGAGCCGTCGGGGCAGGATCTGAATCGAGGCGTGTTCTACGACGGGGCCACGCCGAGGCACCAGTTTGCGCTGAGTTCCTACCTGACCCTTCCTGGTGGATTCGAGGTTGACGCGCACTTTCGACGCAACACGGCGTTGCGACGGCTTCCGGAAGTGTCCTCCGGTGAGGGCATCCCGGGTTACAGCGAACTCGATCTTCGAGTCGCGTGGCGCGCCTCGGACCGCCTGGAAGTTGCGGTGGTCGGACAGAATCTTCTGAACTCGAGCCATGTCGAGTTCGGTTCCCCGCAGGCGAGGGGTGAGATCCAGCGGGCCGTCTATGTGAAGCTGACCCTGAATCTCTGACGGCCGCATCGTGTTTCAATCAGTCCTGCTCAACGAACGCCGTCATGACCACACATCCCTCACGCAGCCGCAGGAGATCCGCCGTGCGGGCGGCGCGGTGGCTCGGGCGCTTGGGCCTGTGCGTGGTGGTGTGGCTGGGAGTGACGCATGCGAGGGGGCAGGCGACGCGCGAGTACGACCTCAAGGCGGTCTTCCTCTTCAACTTCACGCAGTTCGCAGAATGGCCGGCGACCGCCTTCGTCTCACCCGACGAGCCTTTCGTCATCGGCGTGCTCGGAGATGATCCGTTCGGTCCGGTGCTCGACGAGATCGTGCGCAGCGAACGGGCCAACGGGCGACCGCTGAAGGTGAGCCGGTTCCAGTTCTCGGATGAAGTCGATCGATGCCACCTCCTCTTCATTGGTCGTTCGCATCGGGGGCGACTTGATCGCGAAATTGCCGCCTGGCACGAACGCCACATCCTGACGGTTGCCGACAGAGGCGATCGTTCGGATTCAGGCGGGATCGCCGTCGAGTTCGTGATGGCGGGGAACAAGATCCGCCTGCGCATCGACACGGTCGCCGTCGAGAAGGCGGGCGTCACCATCAGTTCAAAACTACTGAGGCTTGCCGAGCTGGTCGGCGGTAACCGATGACGCGACGCTTCCGCCATCTACCCATCGGGCGCAAACTCGCGGTGGCCCTTGCGATCACGGGCGGCGTGACGCTGCTCCTCGCCTGCGGCGCCTTCCTATGGGTTGAGCTCGCTCTGTTTAAGCGGGAGCTGGTCGGTACGCAGACGACGGGCGCACGCGTGCTCGCCGCCAACAGCACCGCCGCCCTTGCGTTCGAGAACCCGGAGGACGCCACCGAGGTCCTGGACGCCTTACGCGGGGACCGGCGGGTGACTGCGGCCGCACTCTACGATCGGGAGGGGCGGATCTTCGCGCGCTACCCGGCTGATCTTGCTTGGGAGAAGCTGCCCGGGCATCCCGAGGCAGACGGGCCCCGCTTCACCTCGGAGGCACTGCTCGTATTCGAACCCGTCGTGCAAGGCCAGCGCCGCCTTGGCACGCTGTTCATCCAGACGGACCTGAATGCGATCCGCGAGCGGCTGATCCTGTATGGCTGGATAACGTTGATGGTGATTGCAGGTACGACGGTCGTGGCGGTGTTGGTCGCCGCGCGCCTGCAGCACATCATCCTGAAGCCTGTTTTTGCCCTTGCCGAATCGGCGCGCGCCGTGACCGAGCGCAACAACTACCTCGTGCGCGTGGAGCCGCAGGGCGACGACGAAGTCGGCGACCTCACGAAAGCCTTCAATGCCATGCTCGCAAAGATCCACGCGAGCGACGCAGCACTCAGGGAGAGCGAGGACCGATTCCGGACGATGGCCAATTCGATGGCGCAACTTGCGTGGATCGCGCGGGCGGACGGTTATATCTACTGGTATAACCAGCGGTGGTACGAGTACACCGGAACGACGCCGGAGCAGATGGAGGGGTGGGGCTGGAAGACCGTACATGATCCGGTCCGAGTCGGCCACGTGATCGACCGCTGGATGGCCTCGATCACCTCGGGTGTTACGTTCGAATTGGAGTTTCCTCTGCGTGGAGTCGACGGCCGGTTCCGGCGTTTTCTGACCCGCGCCGTGCCGCTGAAGGATGCCGACGGCAGGGTGGTGCGGTGGTTTGGCACCAACACGGACGTAGAGGAACTCCGTACCGCGGAAGAGCAGGTGCGGCGGCTCAACGACGAACTCGAGCACCGCGTCGCCGAGCGCACCATGCAGCTTGAAGTCGTCAACAAGGAACTCGAGGCGTTTAGCTACTCGGTGTCGCACGATCTTCGCGCGCCGCTTCGCCACATTGCCGGCTACGTGAATCTCCTCGAGGGTTCGGCCGGCAATCATCTCACGGTGGAGAGTCGGAGATTCCTTGGCGTGATCGCCGATTCGGCGCGCCAGATGGGTCAGCTGATCGACGATCTGCTGGTATTCTCCCGCATGGGCCGGGGGCAGCTCCGGCGGGAGCCGGTGGACCTCGAGGCGCTCGTCACCGAGACCCTTGGTATGCTTGCCCATGACACAGCCGGTCGAAACATCCGTTGGCATCGGACGTCGCTACCGACGGTGCATGGAGACCGGCAGATGTTGCGCCAAGTCTTCGTCAATCTCATCGCCAACGCCATCAAGTACACCCGTCCGCGCGACCCGGCTGAGATCGAGATTGGCAGCGGGCGGGGGGCGGAGGGTGAAGTCATCGTGCACGTGCGCGACAACGGCGTTGGGTTCGACATGGACTACGCGGACAAGCTCTTCGGCGTCTTTCAGCGCCTTCACTCCGACGAAGAGTTCGAGGGAACGGGCATCGGACTGGCCAATGTCCGGAGGATTGTCGCTCGTCACGGTGGAAGGACCTGGGCTGAGGCCAAGGTGAACGCCGGGGCGGCTTTCTATTTTTCCCTGCCAACCTCAACTCCCGAAGCATCGTGAATGAGCTGAAACGAATCCTTCTCGCCGAAGACAACCGCAAAGACGTGGAGCTCACCCTCTCCGCCTTGAGCAGCAACCACCTTGCCAATGAGATTGCGGTCGTTCGCGACGGAGCGGAAGCCCTCGATTACTTGTATCGAAGGGATAAATACGCAGACATTCCCGAAGGCAACCCCGCGGTTGTCCTGCTCGACATCAAGATGCCCAAGCTCAACGGCCTGGAGGTGTTGGAAAGAATGAAGGCGGATCCCTTGCTCAAGCTGATCCCGGTCGTCATGCTCACCTCCTCCCGGGAGGAGCCCGACTTGGAACTTGCGTATCGTCTCGGGGTCAATGCCTACGTCGTAAAACCGGTCGATTTCGCCCAGTTTGTTGGCGCTGTCCGTCAAGTCGGCGCTTTCTGGGCGGTTCTGAACGAGCCCCCTGCAGGCTCCGTCAAACGCGTCACCACCTAGTATGAAATCCTCAGTGACCAGCAATGCCATGGCTGCGGAAGTGGTGCGCCCGCTGTCGATCCTCCACATCGAGGATAACGTGCGTGATCGCGAGTTGGTGCGGGCAACGCTTGCTGCCGGCGGATTCACGACGGAGATCACTTATGCCAAGGTCCGGGACGAGCTGATCACGGCCCTCGATCGGGGGTCATTCGATCTGATCCTTGCCGATTTTAGCATGCCGGGATTTGGCGGCGCGGAAGCGTTGAGGCTGGTCAGGCAGCGGGCCCAGACCCCGGCATTCATCTTTGTTTCGGGAACGATCGGCGAGGAGAGGGCGGTGGAGAGCATGAAGGCCGGCGCCACGGACTACGTGCTCAAGGACCGCCTCGATCGTCTCGCCCCAGTCGTGCGGCGAGCCTTGCAGGAATCGCGCGAGCGGGAGGAGCGCCTGGCGGCGGAGGCTTCGCTGCGCGAAATGCGCGAACGGCTGGACCGTGTGCTGTCCAATTGTCCCGCAGTCATTTACTCCTTACGCCTGATCGACGGTCGCGTGGCGCCCTTGTTTGTCACGGAGAATGTCGAATCGATCCTGGGGTACACGGTATCCGAGGTTCTCGATCCCGGATGGTGGGCCGCGCACATCCATCCCGAGGATCGCGAGTCTGCCGACGCAGGATTCGAGCGACTGCTCGACGTGGAGACCATGACGCAGGAGTACCGGATGCGACGGCACGATGGTGAGTACCGTTGGATCGAGGACAAGCAGAGGGTGATTCGTCGCGGCGGGGCGGGACAGGTGGAGATTTCCGGGGTCTGGACGGATGTCACCGACCGGAGACTTGCGGCCGATCGCGTGCGCGAGCAGGCGGCCCTGCTGGAGGAGGCGAACGATGCCATCTATGTCCATGACCTGGAGCGTAACGTGCGTTTCTGGAATCGCGCGGCCGAGCGCCTCTATGGGTGGTCTGCCGATCAGGTCATAGGATACCCGATGGAGGCCCGTCTTTCGCACAACGCAGGCTGGCTGAACGAAGTGTTTGTTGTGCTGGAGCGTCAGGGCAGTTGGTCGGGAGAGATCGAGCGGTTTACGCGCAGCGATCAACGCCGGGTGGTGCTGTCCCGAAGGACCCTGCTCCGGGACCGTGGCGGTCGCCCAGCGTGCGTCCTTGTCATCGATGCTGACGTGACGGACAAGAAACAACTCGAGGCGCAGTTCTTGCGTGCCCAACGCATGGAGGCAGTCGGGGCGCTGGCCGGCGGGATCGCACACGATCTCAACAACATCCTCGCTCCGATCGTCATGGCCGCCGACATCCTGGAAGCCCAGATGCGGGATCCACGTGCCCGCGGCATGCTGGAGACCGTGAGGAGTTGTGCGAAGCGCGGGGCGGACCTGGTCCGTCAGGTTCTTTCCTTCGCGCGGGGGGTGGAGGGCAGGCGTGTGGTCGTGGACCTCGCGGATCTTGTGCGCGAGACGGAGAAGATCGTCACTGAGACTTTCCCGAGAAACATCAGGGTGGATCTCAGGATCCCAAGCGAAGTTTGCCGTGTGATGGGCGATCCGACCCAGCTGGGCCAGGTCGTGATGAACCTTTGCGTCAATGCCCGGGATGCGATGCCGGACGGTGGCGTGCTTTCGATCGGCATTGAGCAGGTGGCCGTCGACGATGCATTGGCCGGCAAACATTCCGGGGCACGCGCCGGCAACCACGTTCTCGTCCGGGTGACCGACACGGGCACGGGCATACCGGAATCCCTCCAAACCCGGATCTTCGAGGCATTCTTTACGACCAAGGAGAACGGCCAAGGGACCGGGCTTGGCCTCTCGACGGCGATGAGAATCGTGCGCTCCCACGGTGGATTCATTCGCGTCGTGAGCGAAGTGGGGCGCGGCGCCGAGTTCCGGGTCTACCTTCCGGCGACCCCGAGCGAGGCCAAGGCTGTGATCGCCGGTGGCAGCCGGGATGAGTTGCCGCGAGGCTCGGGCGAGGTCATTCTCGTCGTCGATGACGAGGAGAGCATTCGTACGATTGCACAGGTGACGTTGGAGAATTTTGGCTACCGCGTGCTCACTGCCGCAAACGGTGCGGATGCCGTGTCGCTGGTCTCGGCGCGCCGCGGCGAGATTGCCCTGGTCCTGACGGACATGGCCATGCCCGTGATGGATGGGCCGTCTGCGGTTTCGGCGATAAGGGAAATAGAGCCTTCCATCCAATTCATCTGCTCCAGTGGATACGCGGTCGAATCCAGCACAGCCGCTGCGCGCAACGTCGGCGTAAACCGCTTTCTTCCCAAGCCCTATTCCGCGGCGAGCCTGCTGCAAATGGTAGCAGACGCGCTGCGTGCCGGCACCTCGAGCCGTTCGGGCAGCTGATCCGGCGGTACCATGTGGATGCGCGGGTGCAGGATGCTGGGTGCCGCACATCGAAACGCGTGGCCCGTCGGCTTCAACGGCTGATCGCTCGGATATGTTTCGACTCCGAGTCGCGACCACCTTCGTCCCCACCTGAGCGCCCGTGGCCGCCTTTGATTTCAGCCGCGGACGCGAGGTGGGGAAGGTGTACCTCTAACCCTGCGTGAAGGCCGGCAGTTTCACGATCTTGCCGCCTTGCATGGCCGACTCGTGGGCGCAGAGGCCAACGCAGGTCCAGTTGGCCGATTTGACTGCGTTCGGATAGGGATCGCGGTCCTCGACCAGCGCCATGATGAACTCGTGGGCGAGGTGCGGGTGCGAGCCGCCGTGGCCCGCTCCCTGGGTGAAGGAAAGGTGGGTCTTCTTGCCGAGATCGTAGACGCCCTTTGTCGTGAACTTGCGGATACCGGCGGGCAGGCGCTTGGCGTAGTCCGGCACCTTGACCTTCTGCGGGATCTTCGGCTCGGGCTTCTTCGCCGTGTGCAGTACGTGCGGCTCGTGCTCGATGAGGGACCATTCGAAGGATTTCTTCGAGCCGTACACATCGATCGACTCGCGGTACTGGCGGGCGGTGTCGAAGAGCGAGCGGATGATGCGGGCGGTGAGGTCGCTGTCCTTAAGCTTGATGTGCGCGGTTTCCACGGCAAACGGCGAGCCGTACTTCTCGATCAGCTCCTTGCGGATCGTGCCGGAGCCGAAGCAGGAGACGTACTCGGCGGTGGCATCGGTCAGCGCGAGCATCGGGCCGACGCAGTGGGTCGCGTACCACATCGGGGGCAGGCCGGGCCAGTAGTTCGGCCAACCGTCCATGTCCTGCTGGTGGCTCGCCTGCATGAACTGGATCTTGCCGAGTTCGCCCTTGTCGTAGAGCTCCTTCACATAGAGGTACTCGCGGGCGTACACGACGGTTTCCATCATCATGTACTTGAGGCCCGTTTTCTTCGTGAGATCGACGATGCGTTTGCAGTCCTCGATCGACGTGGCCATCGGCACGGTGCAGGCGACGTGCTTGCCGGCCTTGAGGGCCTTGATCGACTGCGGGGCATGGTCGGGGATCGGCGTGTTGATGTGGACGGCGTCGATCTCCGGGTCGCGCAGCAATTCATCGTAATCGGTGTAGCCCTTCGGGATGCCGAAGGCCTTCTGGAGGGCGGCGAGCTTCTTGGGGTCGCGCTGGCAGACGGCGACGAGGTTGGCGTGCGGATGGGCCTGGAAGATCGGGATGAACTCTGCGCCGAAGCCGAGACCGATGATCGCGATATTTATTTTTTTGCTCATGGGGTGAAACGGAGGGTGATGCTAGAATGGAAACGTGGGAGGGCGGGGCTCAGATCGCCAGCGGGAAGGGAGAATTGTTGAACGCCATCCGGCGTGTGCGCGACTGTTCAGAAGCCGTGTGTAGTCGGACAGTAAGGACGATTTAAGGCAGTGGTGGTCGACGGGCTTCATGCTGCAGTTACACGGCAATTCCTCTCCGTCGCGCCGGGCCCCGTTGCGTGCGTTCACGTCAGAAGGCGTCGGTGCAATCGCAGCACGGATCTCCTGCAGCCCGGTTGTGATCAGAGTTTCACGTAAGGTTGGAAGAGTTCGCGGGCTTTGCGGAGGTTTTCCACAATCGGTTCCTTGGGCTCAGCCCACGCCTGCTCGACGATCAGGTAGCCGCGGTAGTTTTTAGAAAGCAGGTGGTCGAGGAAGGCCTTGAAGTCGGTCACGCCTTCGCCGAAGGGGACGGTGTCGTGGCCGGCACCGCGCTTGCGGCAGTCCTTGAGATCGACGTGGAGGATGCGTGAGTGGAATTTCTCGATCACTTCGTGCAGGTCGACCGCGACACCCTCAAAATGGCCGGTGTCGAGGCACATGCCAATGTACGGCGAATCGATTGCGGCGAAGATCTCTTCGTAGTCGGCGATATTCTCGAGTACGTTCTTCGCGTGATTCTCCAGCGTGACGAGAACGTTCAACTCTTTCGCAGCGGGAGCCAGTTCGCGACACACCTCGATGACGGCCTTGAGTCCGCCCTGCGAGTCGCGCGCGGCCCCGGTGCACTTGATCCGGCGGCATCCGAGCTGACGGCAGCCGTACATCAGGGACAATTTATGCCCGACATCCTTGATGACGCCGGAGCGGCCCTCGGCGCCAAATCCAGTGCCTTGGAGGGAGATCGGGCGCAGGCCGGTTGCCTCGCAGCGGGACTTGATCGAGGCAAGGTAGGAGGGCGTGATCGTGTCTGGATACCAGACGTTGAACTCGACGTTGCGGAACCCGATCTGGGGAATCAGGCGGAAGGCCGGCTCGTGCCCCTTGTTGCCGAAGCCGTCGGTGCAGATGGTGGCAACGGCAAGGTCGACGAAGGGCGACTCGGGAGTCGTCGCCCGCGAAGCTGCGGTGGACTGGGCTGATAGTCCGGGCGCGAATGGCAGCGCGGCGCCGGCGCCGAGGGTCTGGAGGAACGTGCGTCGATTGAGCATGGCTTAGTTGAGACTTTCGAGGTACGCGATGAGGTCGGCAAAGTCGTGCCGGGTAAGGGTGTTTTCCAAGCCGTCGGGCATGAGGGATGATTCGGAAACGCCCCAAGATATGGCATTCTCGAAATGGTCGAACTCCCCGGAAAGATTCATTAATTCCACCGAGGTCTCGCCCTTCACGTCGATCTGGCGTCCGTAGTGAGTCTGGCCGTCGGTCGTCGTCACGAACCAGCCCTGCCAGTCGGGTGCAATCTCGGCCGAGGGTTCGAGGATGGCGCGGATGAGTTGTTCCCGCGTCTTCGCTGCACCGATGTTGGTGAGGTTCGGCCCGATGATGCCGCCGAGGTTGTCGACGACGTGGCAGGCCACGCATTGCGCCTGCGGTGAGAAGAACACCCGGCGACCCTTCTCCGCATCACCGGGGCGCTCGGCTAGGGTGGCGAGCCAGGTAGCCACGGATTGAGGGTGTTCGGTGTCCGTATTCGAAGGAGCGAGGATCAGCGCCAGTTGCTGGACGAGAGCGGTCGGGGCGCTGTCCGGCAGACGCGCGCGCAGGGTGCGGAGGGAGGTGAGGTGCGCATCCGAGAGAGACTTGGAGCGCAGGGCTCGCGCCGCCTCCACGCGCACGGCGGCGTCCTGGTCCTCAAGCAGCCTGATCAGAGCGGCCGTGACCTCTTCCGTTTGGTAAGTCAGGCCGAAGGCCGCCTCCGCCCGCAGGCTCGCAGGGTTCGCTGGATCGAAAGCCAGGCGAAGAAGTGCCTGGGCGGACTCCGGGGTGGCGATACGGGCCAGGGTGCGAACGGCCTCAAGACGAAGCGCCGGGTCCTTGCCCGGAGAGGTAAGCGGCGCAACGACGTCGAGGAAGAGCGCCGGATCGTCAAGGAAACGCAGGACGGCGGTGCGCGTGGCGGTCGGAGTCGAGTCGTCGGCCAGGAGCTTCGATTTCACTTCCGCGTAGCGGGGCCTGGGGTGGAGGCGGGCGCGATTGATGCGTTGAGCGACGCCCTCCACGAAGGCCGGCTCGAGGTGGCGCAGCGTTTCAAGGTAGGTCTCAAGGAGTTCCGCGGTGACGCTGCCGCTTGAAAGGACGAGGCCAAGGTCATCCCGGAGGGCGGTCCGGCCGGACTCGCCGACCCAGATCAGGGCCATCTTCCGAATGCGCAGGTCGGCGTCGGCGAGCAGAGGTTTGAGCAGACTGGCGTCGGGATCGACACCGGCGCGGCGCAGGGTCAGCAGGGCGCCGAGGCGGAGGTCGGCTTCGGGGGAGGACAGCAGCGGCACCATCCGGTGGCGGAACGCCGGAGCCGCGGCCGCAACCGAAGCGGCGTGTCGGACAAAGGGATCGTCCGCTTGAAAAGCGTTCGCAAGCGACTCGAAGCCGGTGAGCTCGTTTGCGGAAGCGGTGACGGACAACAACTCGGCATCGCGACGGGCGGGCACGAGCGACCCGGGCGGGCGAAGGGCCGGGTCGCGGCTGGAGAGCCGCCAGATGCGTCCGCGCCCGTGGTTGGGGTAGACGCGCTTTACCCAGTCGGTGAAGAAAATGTCGCCCCGGCTGTCGACGGCAAAGGAGACCGGGCGAAACTCGCGGCCGCCCTGGATGACGGGGGTGATGCGGCCGGAGAGCGATGCGCCCTTCGGTTCCAGGTCGACCCGTACGAGGTTGCTCTCCTCCCAGATGGCGACGAGCAACGACGACGCGTAGTCCGCGGGGAGCCTCGCGAGCCCGGCCTCCATGAGATCGGTCGGCGACTCGCCGAGACCGGCGATGTAGGGGAGGGTGCCTGGCAGCTCGCCGTTCCACGACAAGTACGGATTGATGCCGCTGCCGCCGTAGAGGGCCTTGTAGCCGTAGTCCCCGCCTGGAACGATGTGGAGGAGACGGTTTGGGCCGCGACTGTCGGGGTCGTTGTCGGTGGCGAGGACGCGGCCCGTCGTGTCGACGGTCAGTCCGAAGGGGTTCCAGAACCCGGTGGCAACCTCCTGCAGGTCCGATCCGTCCGGGCGGCAACGCATGATGTTGCCGCCGTCGCCGTAGCCCTCGAGGAACGAGCCGTCCGTACCTTCGATTCTCCAGGCGAAACCGCCGACGTTGCCGCGCGAAACGTAGAGCCAACCGTCGGGGGAGAAGGCGAGCGCCAGGAGGCCGGCGTGGTCGTAGACCACCTCGGGCGCGACCATGCGGAGGAGCGCCTTGCGCTCGTCGCAGACCCCGTCGTTGTCGCGGTCGTACAGGGCCCAGACGGTCTTCTTGTCCACCAGGTGGAGGATGCCTTCGTTCGAGAAGCGCAGGTTCATGCCGTCCTCGAAGCCCTCGGCGAAGACGGAGACGGCATCCATCCTGCCGTCGCCGTCGGTGTCGACGAGCACCTTGATGCGGTCGCTGTCCGGCCCCTGGTAGCCGAAGGGCGGGGAGTGCGTGTGCGATTCGAGCACGAACACGCGGTCGTTCGCGTCGATGGCGAGGCCGATCGGCGTGACGATGTCTGGATCGGAGGCCCAGAGCGTCAGCCCGAGGCGCGGGTCGAGCACCTCGGGATCGGGGAGCCGGTCCTCGCCCGGGCGGTTCGCGGCGAAGGCGGCCTGGCTGAAGACCAGGCCGCCGAGGAGGATGGCGGCGAGCAAACGCGAAGGAGTGGGGGCCAGCTTGCGCATCAATCAGAAGTCGAACGACACGGTGAGCGTAGCCTTCCGCTCTGTGCCGTAAAGGAAGGGCTTGTTCGCGTAGCCGAGGTCGTTGAGGTGGGCGGGGTCCCAGCCGACCGGGCGCTCGAGCTCGAAGAGGTTGGTGACGTTGAGCTGCCAGCGCCAGTCGCGCTCGAAGAGGCGGTGGCGGTAGGCGACGAAGGCGTTGCCGTCCCAGACGCCCGGATATACGCGCTGGCGCTCGCCGTTGAAATTGGCGCGCTTGGACTCGGCGATCTCCTCGCTCTTGTAGTTCACGCCGAGACCGAGGGTCAGGCCCTTGAAGCGGCCGGCGTCGAAGCGGTAGCTCGTGACGGCGCCGAAGCCGTAGTCGTAGGAGCCGATCTCGGCCGCACCGTTGAGCAACGGGTTCGGGTCGCCGCTCGAGAAGACATCCATGGACGCATAGCTGAGCAGGGTCTGCCACTGGCGCGTCCACGAGACGATCACGTCGATCTCCCAGCCCTCCGAGGTATTCAGGCCGCGGGCAACATTGGCACCGATGCCGGTGGGGTTGTTCGGGTTGGGCGCGTTGGCGTCGAAGATAACGCGGTTGGTCTGGTCGATGTCCCAGAAACTCAGCGTACCCGAAACGCGTCCCTCGAGCACGTCGAATTTCACGCCGTATTCGTGTCCCTCGCCGAAGCGGGGCTCAAAGGGATTGTTGAAGGCGTCGCGCAGGTCGCTGTTGGGCTGAAGCGACTCGGAGTAAAGGGCGAAGAAGCTGACGTTCTGCCAGTCGCCGGAGAACGGCCGGATCACGATGCCGTACTGGGGAAGGGTGGCGGACTTATCGTAGAACGGATTCATCGTGGACTCGCTGTTTCCCGTCTTCTGTTCGATGTCGGTGCGGAAGACACCGGCGCTGAGGATGACCTTGTCCTGGGCGAACTTCCCGCTCCACTGCGCCCAGAGCGACGTGAAATCGTTCTTGGTGCGGTTGGCATTGGCGAGGGAGGTGAAGGTGCCGGTGCCGGGCGGCAGCAGGTTCATCACCAGATCCGCGGGTTTGCGGGTGTTGGCGACGTTCATGTCGATCGGCAGATAGTCGAACCAGATGCCGGGGGACGGGCGCGTGTTGCGGGAATCGAAGATGCCCTTGTTGAGGGACGGATAATTCTGGCGCAGCAGGGCGGCATTGCCGGTCGAGGGAACATTCGAGGGGATGAAGGGCGCGACGATCACGTTGCCCTGGGCGTCGCGGGCGCGCAGGTCGCGCTGGTCGGCCCATTGGCGGAAGTTGGCGTCGTTATAGAAGCCCTGGAAACCGACAGTCAGCGTCTGGTTGGTACGGCCGACAAGCGGCAGCTCCAGGTCACGCTTGTACACGGCGGTGCCGACGAGCGTCTGGGCCCAGTCCCAGCGCTTGGTGAGGTCCCAGCGGCGCAACTGGAAGGCGTCCTGCTGGGGCGGCGTCGGCTGGTCGAGCCAGAAGGTCCCGTTGCCCTGGATGAGGGCGATGTTGGAGTAGTCCTGCACGTGAAGGCGCTCGAAGGCGTTGGCCTGCACGTTGACGTTGAGGTGTTCGCCGATGCCCTGGCTCACGGTGAGGACCCAGCTCTTTTCGCGTACGTCGCGGTAGGCGTCGGGACCAGCGAAGTTGTAGAGCGGGTCGACGTTGTAACGGGAATCCTCATACAGGGGGATGTCCATGCCGGGAACGAGGACAGGGTAATTGGGCGTGGTCTGTACGCTCGTGCCCGTGTTGCCGTACGCGTGTCGCTGGTCGGGGCGGGAGCGGCGGGCCCACGAGGACAAATATTCCACCTGAACGAGCGTTTTATCGAACGGACGCCAGCTCAACTGGGGGAGGGCGGCCCAGCCGTCGCCCTCGTTGAACCAAAATTCACTGTCGTAGTGGGCGGCCATGACGTTGAGGCGGAAGGCGAGCGTGTCGCCGAGGCGCCGGTTGATGTCGAAGGAGCCGCCGTAGTTATCGTAGCTGCCGTAGTGCGCGCGTACCGAACCGAAGTCGCGGTTGAAGACGGGGGCCTTGGTGATGGCGTTGTAGATTCCGGTGGGTTCGGAGAGGCCGTAGAGGACCGAGGCGGGGCCCCGGACGAGCTCGACGCGGTCGACGAACTCCGACGGAAGCTGTCCAAAGACGCGGAGGCCGTTGCGCAGGTTGGTGCCCGAGGTGAGTCCGCGCATGCGCACGGCGCCAAAGAGCGCACCGGAGGCGTCGAGGTCCACGCCGCCGTCGTTTTGGTTGCCCGAACGGGCGTTGTGCACGGACCCAAAGTAACGCAACGCTTCTGTCGGACTGCGCACGGCAAGATCGTCGAGAAACTCCGACGTGACGACTTGGATGTTCATCGGTACCTCGCCGATGGGTACGTTGGTGCGCGTGCCGGAGATGGAGTTGCTGGCTTTGTAGCCGACGTCCTTGGAGGAATCGACGGTGAAGGGCGAGAGACGGACGACGTCATCGCCCGCGGGGGCTGTATCCTGAGCCTGCGCTATCGCACAGAACGCTACACTGACGAGGACGAGCCTCGCCGGCCTGAGGGTGGAGTTCATGGTGGGGATGGGGATCGCCGGGCGTCAGCGACGTCCAGGCGAAGGGTTTGGTGGAGTACGCGCCGATTATAGCGAAGCGCAGCCGGACCATACCATGAGAGTTCGCGAATATTTCCTTAGAATTTTGACCGGTGGCTGCCGGAATCTACCGCCGCGGGCAATGGCGAGGCACTTGGGCAAAAGCGGTATCAATCCGAGAAATACGGAAAGACGGCCGCATCGGGATCTGCGTTTGCCTGGGGCATCACCTTGGGTGCGGAAGGTGGCGGGCCGCGGCAGCCTGGCGCAGCGCCAAACGCGACACTTAAGGCCGCTGGCGACGCCGGTAGTCCCGCGGAGTCAGTCCGAGTTCGCGTTTGAAGACCACGCTGAGGTACTCGGGGTGGTCGAAGCCGCTGCGCACCGCAATCTCTTCGAGGGGGAGTGCGGTATCCGTCAGCAGCTGGCGTACGCGATTGAGGCGCACGTTCAAGATCTCGGCATGCGGGGTGCGGTTCAGCAGCTTGAGGAAGCGCTTTTCCAGGATGCGGCGCGAAACCGGGACGACGCGGAGCACGTCGGCGACGTCGATGGGATCGCAGGCGTGTTCGCGAATGTAGCGGAGAGCCTGGGCGACATGCGGATCATCGATTGCGAGCACGTCGGTCGACTGACGAGCATGCAGACCGAGCGGAGGCACGCGGGTTTCGAGTGTCGCGGGCGGTTCGCCGTGCATCATCCGTTCCAGCAGCGCTGCAGCTTCGTAGCCGGCGCGGCGGGCGTCCGGAATCACACTCGAAAGCGGGGGGTAGGCCAGTTCGCAAAGCAGTTCGTCGTTGTCGACGCCGACGACGGCCACTTCTTCCGGGACGGCTAGTTGAAGGTGGCGGCACGCGTCGAGCACCTGTTGTCCGCGGATGTCGTAGCAGGCGAAGATGCCGGCAGGTTTGGGGAGGGAGCGCAGCCAGTGCTGGAGGGCGGCGGTTTCACTGGCCGGGTCGCCTGGGGCCGGTGCCGTCGGGGCGTGGTGCACGGACAGGCCTGACCGTGCGATGCGTTCGGCGAAGGCGGTGCCCCGCTGCCGCGACCAAGCGAACCGTGGATCGCCGCAGAAAGCGAGGTGCTTGAAGCCGCGCTCGAGCAGGTGATCCGCCGCAAGGTTGGCGATGGCGTCGTCGTCCGTTTCGACCCAGGGCAGGGAAGGCACGTAGCGCCCGGCGCTGACGTCGACGGCAGGAAGGCCGCTGCTGACGACTGCGTCGGCGATACGCGGGCTTTCGATGCGCGCGATGATGCCGTCGCCGTCCCAGCGGGCCAGCCAGGCGGGCGGGTCGTCGCCTCGGCCTTGTTCGACGAGGTAAAACGACCACGGAGCGTGTTCGCGGATGTATCCGACGACGCCGAGCAGGACGTTCCGTGCGTAGGCATTGGACGTTTCGATCACGAGCGCGACCCGGCGGCGTGAGCGCATGCGCAGGCCGGGCTGGGATAGAATCCGGCCGGGGGTGGTCGTGGGGTGGGGCATGGGCGCGGACACGCAGCAACTGCTCGGAGTCTGGAGAAGGATCGGGAAACGCATTGGCAATGCGAATCGGCGTCAACCCGTTGAATCCCAGGCCGTGAAAGGCGCGAATACGGCCTCACCCGACGGTGGGGCAGGCTGGGGAGGCATTTCGATCTGTCGCGGAACGCTCTGTCCGCCGGCCTTCCGCTCAAGTCAGACTCACGTCCAGGGTCGGCGATGCGCCCTCGCCAGGCCGAAGGCCGGGGAAGACCCGTTCGCGCCCGGAATCGGGATCGCTGACGCGCAAGGTGTGCGGTCCGGAGGTAAAGACCGGCGGGCGCCAGCCTGCGGCAGGCAGGCGGAGGAAGTAGAGCGTCTCGCCCGTCGTCTCCTCGATCACCTCGACCAGGGGGCGGCTGGTGCCGACGGAGCGCAGGGGAGGGAGGTGTCCGGCGGGCTTGCGGGCGTAGTTGTCGAGCAACGACACGGTCACGGGCCAGCCGGCGAACTGCGTGCCCGCGACGAGCGGGTCGGCGAGCAGGGGCCAGCATTCGATCGTGACCGTGCCGACCCGGCGGTTGAAGCGCACGACGCCGAAGCCGGCGGACTTGTCGGTCTCGGCCTCAAGAATGCCGCGGCGGAACTCGTTGGCGGGATTCGCGGCTGCGAGCACGGTGAGGGGATGGCCGAAGCTGTCGCGGTAGTCGCCGGACGTGCGGTCGACGCCGTCGGGACGGAAGCGGCGGGCGTAGAGGTTGTTCACGGCGGGCGAGGCAAAGGCCACGCCGGCGTCGCGGTGCTCGTCGATACCGTAGTGCACCACGGCGGGCAGGTGCTGATCGCCGGCGAGATGGAAGGCAAAGACGCGGCGCATCTCACGCAGCGCGCGGTTGCGGGCGGTCTGCGGCCAGGCATTCGTGTCATAATCGGCCACGAGGCGGTCGGCGCGCGGGCCGTGATGCGTGGCCATGGCCGTGAAAATGGTCTGGGAAATGACGGCCTTGAGGTCGGCGCCTTTCCAATCACGCGTCCAGGCGCGGAGGAAGGCTTCCTGGTCGTCTCCGAGCAGGCTCAGTCCGGCTAGATCGGCGGAATTGGGATCAAAGTCGGGATCGACGACGTGGTCGGCGCGTCCGCTCGTGGTGGGCGGCACCTTGCCGTCGGGGGCCGACTTGTACTGCCGGTCGGCGAGGATGGCAAAGCTGACGCGCCCGTAGGTGAGCGGGCCGTAGTAGCCCGTGATCCCCTGGTGACCGGGCTTCGCCGGGGAGTCCGGATGGTGCGCGGTTTGCATGCGGTGCACCGTGTTGACGAAATCCGCGGTCATCTTGTAGCCGCCCTTGGATTCGGCGGGACCATCGTGGCCGGGTGCGGCAATGCCGCCCTCGCCCCAAAGGTTGCCGTGATACACATCGTGATCATCCGGGATCGAAATGCTCGGGCGGTCGCGCAGCACCTCGCGCCAGGTCCAGCCGTGCTGGGCCCATTTGCGCAGCACGTCCAAGGCGGACCAGTCACCGCCGCGGCGATCGACGCCATAGCCGCCGGTGCTTTCGTAGTATTGGTCGCCGGTGAAGGCGAGCAGGTCGGGGTTGAGTTTCGCGATGCTCTCCGCGCACGCCTGGTTGGGGAAGGCGAAGTGCGCATTGCACGAGATGTCGGCGACGGTTAGCACGTCGTGATCGACGGGATCGCGCCGAATCACGCCCTCGAGGAAATGTTCCGTACCCTGTCCGTCCGCCCTGCGCAGGGTGTAAGCGAGGCGGTAGCGGGTATCGCGCGTGTCATCCCAATCGGGGAGTCGGAAGAGCGCAGTCCGGGAAGCGGGATCGATGGATGCCTCGGCCTGCGTGCGCCACGCACCGCCTTCGAGCACCTGAAAGCGGACTGCCTGGTCGTCTCGTTCGCCAAGCGGCGGAAGCTGCACCGACATCTTCAGCGTGCGGGCGTGCAGGGCGTAGTGATTGAACCACAACGGCCCAAACGCGCGGTCTTCGCGCGCGACCACCTTCGAGCCATCGACCTGCCAGTCGGAGAACCACCAGCGATCCGTGTCGGCGGTCGCCTGGGTGCGCGGACCGAAATTGGCCGCAAGGGTGAGGTTGCCTACGAGGCGCGCGGCCGGCACGGCATCGTGTTCCACGCGTCCGAGCGTGCGGCCGGTGCCGGCATCGCGCGCTTCCAGCACGACGCGATACCCTGCAACGGCGGGCTCGGCCGTGAGCTGCAGGTCGACGGCAAGCGTTTCACCCAACGGGCAAGGCGCCGTACGCGCCTGGTCATTGGTGCCAATGAAGAGTTCGCCCTTGGCGCGCAGTCCGCAATCCAGTCCCTGGCCGAAGACCAGGTGATGACGATAGTCCGGCAACGCACCCCGTACGCCCACGGAGAAACCGGCCGCACCGGCACCGCGGACGAGGGCCCGATTCCCGAGCAGGCCAAGGCGAACGCGAAGCTGGAGCGTGCCCGCCTGCTCGCCGAGCTGGCGAGTGAGCAGGTGAACTTCACGGCCCGAGCCGGCGCGGATGTTTTCGAGGCGACCGTTGGCCACGCGCCAGTCTTGCAGCGGGTTCGCCCAATATTCGGGTCCGGCCCAGATGCGGTCGGGCGAGGTTGTCCATGCACTCCCAAACGGAGCTGCGGGCGCAAGTGGTGAAGCGGTGGCGGCGGTCAGGCGCGGGGTCAGCGCCAAGGCGGCACCGGCCGCGGCAAGGTCTGCGATGAACGTTCGGCGGGTGACGGGTGGGGTGGGCTTCATGGGGTAGAGAGCATTCGACGCTTAGGCCGCCTTTCGCCGGAAACGAAGGGTGACGTTCCGTAGCAGGTGAAAGACGAAGAAACCTGCGGGGCCGAGCAGGAAGGTCAACGCCAGCACCGGCACCACGGCGAGGTGGGAAAGGTTGTCGGCTTTCGCACGTTCCAGCATCCACCCGCCGACCAAGTAGTCGAAGGCAAGGTAGTGCACCCAGCCGGCGAGCAGCACCCAGGGCTGACCAAAGAGCGTGCGTACGGCGTCGAGGGAGCCGAAACCGCCTTCGATCGTGGGCCAGGCCTCGGCGAACGCCGCGACGTAGACGCAGCTCAGCACGAGCGGGACGGCGAGACGCACGCAGGCGAACGTGCGCGGCATCCATCGGGCCGGGCCGATCAGGAAGAGCCACGCCAGCAGGGTGAACGTGTTGGCGTAGGAGAAGACGGAGTCGGGTGTCATGGGAGAGTGCGCCAGCCTTCGCGGAAGATCGCTTGGCAGGCGGAGAGAAGATGGCCGGGCGGAAGTTGGTTGTACGGCTCGCGGTCCAGCGCTCCATCGATGATCAGCATCGCGACGCCGTGGACGAGCGCCCAGGCCCCGAGGGCGAGCTGGTCGGCATCCCGGCGGGCGATCCGGCCAGAGGCCTGGCCTTCCGCGATGGTGGCGACGAGGGATTGAAACGCCTGGCGTCCCGCTTCCTGCAGGCTCTCCGGGGGCTCACCTTCGCAGAGCACATTCTTGGTGAACATCAGCCGGTAGGTCTCGGGCTCGGCTAGAGCGAAGGCGAGGTACGCCTGGCCGCTGGCATCCAGATCGCCGGGCGAGGCTGCACGCGCCGCCTCGAGCCTTGCATGCAGCGAGTGGAAGCCGCGTTCGGAGATTGCGGCGAGCAGCGCGTGTTTGTCGGGGAAATGCCGATACGGCGCGGCCGGACTGACCTTCGCCTCCTTCGCCACCCGGCGCAGCGACAGGTCGTCGAGTCCGACGTGGCGGAGCAGCCGCGTGCCTGCCTGGATGAGGGCGTTGCGCAGGTCGCCGTGGTGGTAGGCGGACTTGCGGGCGGGACGCTTAGGCATGGTGGGCGCCGATTGATTTTGCCCATGGTAGACGCACGCGCGGCAGGGCGGCGGCGCCGGCGACGATCCACGGCAGCACCAGGGCCGCAAGGCTGCCGCCCAGCAGCATCGCCGCGACCGTCGACAGGTCACCCGGGGCGCGCCCGAGCAGGGCCTGGCCCTGCATGACGGCAAACACGCCGAATCCGCCGGCCGCCCCGGTCCAGATCCACGGCACGGCCGTCGCGGCCAGCGGCCGAAGCGCCCCGGCCAGCAGCGGCAGCACCTGCAGCAAATGGAGCCCGATCGCATGGGGCAGCTTGAGGTTGCCGGCCTCGCCCCAGGTTGAGGCGGTGGCAAGGCGGGTGGCATCGAACACCCCGTTCGCCTGCACGGCGCCGGTGCCATGCACGGCGAGCAGCTGTCCCGAGCCCTGCGCCAGCACGAAAAGCAGCAGGGCGGCGCGCACCGCGGTGCGCGTGGCGGCGTCAGGCGCCGGCCGGCGCCATGACTCCACGGCCACGATCACGGCAAGGACGGTGAAGAGGGCGATGGCGGTCCCCATCACTGACCACAGCGTGGCATCGAAGGGCGTGCCCATATTGAAATGAGAGGCGGTGCCGCGGGCACGCTGTCCGGCAATCGCGACCAGCTCGATGAGCAACGAGGCGCTCATCAGGTGCAGCACCCACGCCATCAGCCGCGAAGGGCTGCGCAGCACCCCGGCGACCCAGACGAGGGTCCACAACGTAACGGCGATCGACACCCCGAAGACGGCGGGCTTGCGCAAACCGACGGGGCCGGACCAAACGGCATCGGGGAAGACTACGAAGGCGGCGGCGTGAGCCACGCCAGTGACAAAGGCGACCAGTCCGGCGAGCGCGGTCAGGCGCCGGGCCGGATCGGCGGGAAGGCGGAAAGGAAGGGCAGGCATCGGAATGTGAGCGTTGTTAACTTCAATGTAATCGTTGTCAACATTGAAGACGGGGGCGGGGTGGAGGGAGCACGCGGCGGGATGGGGCGGTGAGAATGGGAATCAGACGGCGGCCCAAAACCCGTCAAACTCGGGCTTGCGCGACACCAAGAATCGCTGCAACGTGCGCGCTCCTTTGGATTAGGGCGCGGTAGCCAAGTGGTAAGGCCGAGGTCTGCAAAACCTCTATGCGGCGGTTCGATTCCGCCCCGCGCCTCCAAGGAGAAAAGGTTTCAGAAACGCTACGTTGCGTGAAGGAGAAGCGGTGATTTTGTCTCTGCGGTAATCGTAGATGCGAAACACCGCAAGGCTCACGCGGAGGCACGGAGGGATTCAGAAAAGCGGATGTCTCGGATGCGCCCCAGCAACTCTTTGGTGTAATCAACTTGCCTCGTGCCTGCGATTGCCAGAGGTGGGTTTCTTTTACCAGTGTGGCCAGATTCTGTGTAAGAGTCCGCCCGGGTACCTCATAGTCGTGGGCGGCTGATTGCGATAGAGTTG